>OJXK01000059.1_pt1 | contig 30404 bp, 29 predicted proteins | sample 1600671 | NCBI WGS metagenome assembly OJXK01 (sample SAMN04436814, study PRJEB24849) | human gut metagenome | biome: human gut; feature: NICU; material: stool | host: Homo sapiens | place: USA: Saint Louis, MO | collected 2011-06-05
TGAAAACCAGTATTATCAACGGCTCGGAAGTGTCTAGATTATCCGTGGCGATTCACTCTGCATGGTTCAATATGAAGCTCAGAACACCTGGAGGCGAGTCTTCAAAGGTTTGTCGCTTCACAGATATCTATCAGGGCCCGAGCATCATAGGGGGAAATTACTGGCAGTATACCGCAGAGCTAGAAATTTATGATCGAGCTATTGCACTTCCACCACCATGGGGCCAGTTTCCGGACTTCATTTCCGGAATGGATATTATCGACATTGCGCTTAACAGGGAGTGGCCAGCAGCATGACGGTATTAAACAGGCTCTATGCCAGCAGTGGTGATGAGGTGATAATTGATACCCTGCAAATAACCGTGGGCGGAATCGATTATTGGTTAACGCGTGGATGGGATGATATTACGGTCACACTGGAAAATGGACAACAGGCAACGTTTACCGGTTCAGCGATTGATATCGCCTTGCCAGCCAGAAACGCTGATGGTACCCAGGACCTGAAATTTGCCATCAGCAATATCGACGGTGTGGTGTCAACAGCTATCAGAAACGCGCTTGATAATCTGAGCAATGCCAGCCTGACATTCAGGCGTTACGTTTCATCTGACCTTACGGCACCAGCTGCAACACCTTATACGCTGGCGATTAAAAACGGGTCATGGACTGCAACTGAGGTGCAGATTACAGCAGGGTATATGAATATTCTTGATACCGCGTGGCCCCGTTACCGTTACACACTTCCTGACTTCCCTGGTCTTCGTTATCTGACGTAAGGACTACTCATGTTTGATCCTGATAAATACCGTTCAGTCACCTGGCTGAAGGGCGGCCGCGTTTACCCTGAACTTGACTGTTTCGGGATAGTGAACGAAATCCGTAGTGACCTTAATTTGCCTCTGTGGCCTGAGTTCGCCGGGGTAACAAAGGATAATGACGGCCTTGACAGAGAAGCACGCGGGCTGATGTCAGAGCTCAAAAAATGCGATCCAGCACCAGGGGCGGGAATTGCATGCTATTCGGGTGGCATGGTCACGCATGTTGCTATTGTCGTGGAAATTGGCGGTTCTCTTTATGCTGCTGAATGCAACCCTAAATCCAACGTCACATTTCTTCCCCTGTCACGCTTTGAGCGTCGTTTTGTGAAAGTGGAGTATTACCAGTGACAATCAGAATCTACCCGTCAAGGCTGCCAGGTGAGCCGCTGGAAACTCATGAGCATGGTGACGTAAGCCTTTCAGGCTGGCTAACTGAAAACGTTGAAGGGTGGACTCTCGTAAGAGAACACCCAATTTCCGTTGAAGTAAACAACAAGCCAGTGCCTCCAGACCAGTGGGAAGGCTTGATTCTTCAGCCTGAAACCGACGTTAAAATCTACCCGGTGCCATACGGTACAGGTCTTGAGATAGCTGCGTGGGCCGCAGTAGCGGTTGCGGTGGCAAGTGCTGCGTATTCCATCTTTATGATGAGCAATATGCAAACTGGCGGTTACAGCCAACCTGGTAACGGCGATCAGATTGACCTCAACCCGGCGAAAGCGAATACCGCCAAACTTGGTGATCCAATTCGTGAAATTTTCGGTAAGTACCGCGTATGGCCAGATTACGTTGTACAGCCGGTAAGTCGTTTCGTTAACGAAAAAGACATGATCACCAGCATGTTTCTGAATATTGGAATCGGGCGGTTCGCACTTCCTGCGACAGAAATGCGTATTGGTAATACCCCGTTCGCTGCTTTTGGGGAAGATGTTTCTTATACCGTCTATCCGCCTGGCGCGGATGTTTCTGCCGATACCCGAACCGAGAACTGGTTCAACTCACCAGAGGTTGGAAATACAACATCTGGTACTGCCGGTCTTGATCTTGGTTCAAGCGGGCCAGAGACAGTCAGTGTTGTCTCAGAGGCGATTTTATTTAATACCAATACAGTAACTTTGATTGGTTCATCGTCCAGTTCTGAAGATACAGAGATTCCTCCTTCCTGGACCACTGGCACCATCATTGATATTGAAGCACCTGACACCTATTCCATCGATATCAACAACGGCTACAGCGTAATTTATGGTTCAGTTTCAGAGATGGCTCCGGTTGTAGGGATGGCCATGACGCTTGAGGTGAATAACGATACGTTTGATTTGTTCGTTGCCGCATATAGCCCAGCAGTTCCAGCGGTACCTGGAGTAGGTGGAAACACAGCGAGTATTGCGGCCAGCGCTTCCCCAACCACTTATGATTTCAGCAGCACCCCTCAGACCTTCACAGTCACCTGGAAAACCATAACGTATACAATTTCCCTGACCAGTAATTATGTAACGATGAGCGGTCTTGTTAATGCCATAACCAGCCAACTTGGTTCATCAGGTTTAAGGGCTCGGGATAATTCTGGTAGAGTGGTCATTGACGAACAAAGCAGCCCGTTTGCTGGTGGATCGATTACCCATAGCACTTTGCCGTTAAGTGTATTTGGAAGCGCTCCGGTTGATACTGCAGGCGTTAAATCCACTGGTGGCACAGCTGCTGTTCCATCCAGCATCCGTCTTGCTTATGATTCAGCAACCGGAACGAAATTTGCCGGGATACCTGTCGGGGCTCAGCGTCTAACGTTATACCCCACAGAATATAGCTATAAAATTACTTCAATTTCTGGGCTAACCATTACTGTCAGCAGGGTGAAGGTAACGACGGATGGCTCCGGAAATACAGTCATCACGGACGATCCGACATGGACAGGATTTATTCAGCGTACTGTTCTTGATGGTTCAGTAACTGGAATAAATGATGACTATGACTGGATTGGCCCATTTCTTACTTGTCCTGATGGAGAGACCACCAACTGTATTGAGGTTAACCTTAACTTCCAGAATGGTCTGGCAAAATACAACAGCAAGGGAAAGAAGCGATCCAAAACAGTTGGGATTTATATTCAATACAGGATTGCCGGTGCCGTCGACTGGACTACTTTGGCGCTGGAATACACAAGGAGCGTTGAAGACCAGATTGGTTTTACCAGAGCGATCGATGTTTCTCCTGGGCAGTATGAAATCCGTATGAGAAGGAAAGAAGCACCGGCAGGTGGTTCAACTCGAGATCAGGTCTACTGGCAGGCGCTACGTTCACGCTTACCAAAAAGGCCGACGAGCTACCGGGACATCACGACGATCGCACTGAGCATCAGAACAGGGAACAGACTTGGCGCTCAGTCTGACCGGCGCGTTAATGTCACTCCTACTCGTCAGTATGACGAAGGTAGTTCCAGAAGCATCAGCGCGGCCCTGTATCATGTGCTCAAGTCTCTCGGGTATAGCGATACTGAAATTGACAGAACCGCAATAGATGAACTTGAAGCAAATTACTGGACCCCCCGCAGTGAGACGTTTGATTTTGCCACAACGGATACGGTTTCGGCACTGGAAATGCTCAAGACCATCACTAATGCAGGTATGGGATATTTCCTTCTTTCTGACGGGATGGCATCAGCTGGAAGGGAAGGGGTGAAACCATGGACTGGTATGATTACTCCACAGGAAACCACTGCCGAACTGACAACTTCTTTCAAGGCACCGAATGAAGATGACTATGACGGCGTTGATGTGACATACATTAACGAACTCACCTGGGCAGAAGAAACTGTTCAGTGCCGGTTATCTGATAAACCAACACCCGTAAAAGTTGAGAATTTCAAGCTTGATGGTGTTCTGAACCAGGATAGAGCGTATCGCATTGGAATGCGACGGTTACTTGGGTATCAGCTCCAGCGCCTTTCCCATGAGACATCGACTGAAATGGACGCGCTCTGCTATGAGTTTATGGACAGGGTGATTTTCACGGATGATATACCGGGTAATCAGACGCTGAGTTGCCTGATTGAGAAGATGAGTTATAACAGTAGCATCATAACGCTGACACTCAGTGAAGCACCTGACTGGTCCTTCCCAAATCCACGGGTTGTAATTCGTGATCAGGAGGGCATGGCATCAGCGCTGCTTATTCCAACCAGGATAGATGACTTCACACTTACCGTCCCTTTCAGCAGCTCGTTATCGCCTGAAAAATGGATAATGGGCGATCCTTCAGTTGAGCCGCCACGTCTGATGTTCTGTTCATCAACCCGAGTTGGTTATGACGCTCTTATAGGTGAGATATCACCGGGAAGTGACGGAACGAATGATGTGACGGCAATCCAGTACAATCCAGCAAAATATCAGTTCGACGATGCCAGTTATCCCGGCGATGTCGCTTAGATAATAGTTAATAACAAACCCGCTTCGGCGGGTTTTTTTATTTCTGAGGAAGCTATGACAACCTATAACACAGGTAATCCGATTGGTTCTACTGACCCTCGTGATCTGTACGACAACGCGCAGAATTATGATTTTGCCTTGAACAGCCTAACTGAGGCGATCTGGTTAGACCGGTTTGGCGTAGGTCGGCGTACCTGGTATGGTCTCGAGGTGATGGTTGCTGATGCGGCAGCGGCATATGGGATTATCACCCTAACCGGGGTCAGTTTTACAACCGGAGCAACTGTCCATCTTAATGAAGCTCTTCTTAATACAGCGAACAACGAATACTACAAATGGACAGGAACTTTCCCGCCTGATGGTAAAATTGTGCCTCCATCATCTTCCCCTGAATCAACTGGCGGTATTGGGCCAGGTAAATGGTTGAGCGTAGGTGATGCAGCTCTTAGACAGCAGTTAGCGAGTGACTCTGATTCATTAGGTGACGCGCTGGTAACAACTAAGCAGCCATACACAGGCGCTAAAAATCAGACAGTACATACAAAACTGGCGCAGGTCATTAACGTTCTCGATTTTGATGGTGTAGTTGGCGATGGTGTGAATGATGACACGGCTGGTATTCAGGCTGCCGTAAATGCTACTCCGCAAGGTGGAACTCTTAACATTCCAAGCGGAACATTTGTCTTGACAGACGAAATAATTATACAGAAATCAATAACAATTAAAGGGCCCGGCGGAAGGATACTTAGTGACACTTTGGATAGTGATTGTATTATTCAAAAAAACAGTGGGAAGTGTATTTTCAGATTTAGAGCAACTGCCAATGGTTACCTATTCGGTCAGTATGGTCTTACAGCAGTGCATTTCTATGATTTAAACCTCATAGGTCCAAGCAATACTAGCAGATCAACATATGCATTTGCTTGCGATGAAAGTGTAGCAAGTGGTGCATATCATTTCAGAGGGTGGTCTTTCAATAATGTCAATTTTAGATATTTCGTTTACGGATTCTATTTACGCGGAATAATTTATTTGGGTTGCTTTAACAGAGTTAGAGGAACACGATGCAATGCCTTCGCACTGATAGATAATCTTGCTGGTAGCAATGATTTGTGTGGGCAAATCAGATTCCATCAGTGCGAAGGTACATTCTGCGATAACGGGCTTATGCTTAGCCTTGAGAGCCAGACTGGCGATTATGCCGTGAGTCAAAGCACTCTCGCCCATGGTGATAAGGGGATTCAATTCGGGTGGGCTTGTCACATTGATATTGGAGACGATGTTTCACTTGAAGACAATCGTGATTGCGGTATTTACACCATCATTCCGGCATCAGTGAGTAATCCGAACTGTGAAGCAGCTAAGAATATTCGTGGGATTAAATTTATAGGAAATGGTGATGACATCTGGATTAACAAAGAAACAACTGCATATTCAGGCGGAGGTTTTTCATGGCCTATGTACATTGACGGCAACACATTTGCGGGCACAACAAGAAAGATTTTAAAGATTACAGGTAACTCGCCTTTTGACTCACAGCAATTTGTATTTGGAGTATCAAATACATATTCAGGTGGACTTGTTCCATTGTCAAAAATTGACTCAAATTTCAGAGGTTATAATGCTATTAAAGAACTGGGTAAAATATCAATCAGTGCGAATGTTACAGCTACAACTGACACGAACGTAGCAACGTTTACAATCCCTGCAGGAAAATCGTGCATAATTTCAAAGTATTCAGCTATCTCGCTCTCTACGAACGCCAGCGGTGGAAATGCGCGATACGCTGCTGCGGTTAGGTTTACCGATGCTACGAACAGTATCGTTCTGAAAGATGTGTCAGGCATAGTGGTAGGTGAGGATTTCGTAATCGCTAGTTCTGGAAACTCTAGGGACGTTGTTGTTTCTCTACGCTCAGATGCTGCGGGCCACACGGCAACGCTGAGTTTTACTTACAAATTCTACTAATAACAATAAATGTGGTGGCTACCACAGGAAGGTAAAACTAAGGCTTGACCTTTTGCATGTTTGCTTACACGATCACCTGAAAAACATCAACAGGTGATCGTGTGGGTAAAATATATTCAATTCAGTTCTTGCGTGCCATGGCTGCTATCTTTGTTGTAATCAGTCACGTATGGGCTACGAATGGCGTAATCGGAAAGCCGCTTGGGTTCGATTATATAGGAGGCTATGGAGTAGACATCTTCTTTGTTATCAGTGGCTTTATAATGTGTTACACGATAAAAGATGTTTTCGTCTCACCAAGAAAGGAGGCGCTTTCTTTTCTCACGAAACGGATTCTTAGAATATATCCTGTTTATTTTATTATTGCTTCCCCGGCAATAATATATCTGATGCATCAGCACGTTGCTTTTGGTGGCACCCTCTCAGTATATGACGTCATTGGTAATTTCCTTTTGCTACCAACCTTTACACAAAATCCAGATTATCACATGTTCTATTATGTGGCCTGGTCATTGTGCTATGAGATGATGTTTTATGCTCTTTTTGCACTACTGATGTGCTTCTGCAAAAGAAAGACAACGTTAATACTATCGATGATCGCTTTCATAGTAGGAATGGTTGTTTTCGTTCAGACATTTAGATTGCAGGGGCAGATGCTTGGATGGGTTAATATCACCTATATGATTGGTGACAGTCTGATGATTAACTTTGCCCTTGGATGTGTTGCCTTTCTGGTATACTCACAGATCAGAAATGTATCAATAAAACCATTAATGGCAATTGGTATTATTGCATTGCTAATTGCTATAGGGATAATAAATGCACAACATCAGGCATACCGACTGTTCAGCTTTGGTATCACTTCCTTTGCTATAGTAATGATTGCTTTGTATACGAAGTTGCCAGACATAGAAAAATCCAAAACTGAGACAATATGTGTCTATCTTGGCAATGCTTCATACAGCATTTACCTTTTCCATTTATACGTTGTTTTCGCTTCAGAGAAAATATACTCAATCGTGCCGATTCAGAAAGACGTCACTGGAGCGATACTGAGCTTAGTAGCAGTTATCCTGGGCTGCATTTTTTATACATTCATAGAGAAGCCATTGAACAGAATTATTCATGGCCGTGTTTACAGGCGCTTGCATGCTTAACAAAATTATTTGGTTTTACCGATTTGGTGCATTCATAGCGTTCAGCGCTATGATACTGAATCTCCTTGGCGTGACTGATTTCTCTCAAAAAGTCGTCATCATTGACTGCATCGGCCTGCTTGTCTGGCTTCATGCTGAATGGGATTTTGCCAGGAACAAAAGCAAAAAAGATTAGTCTTTGATATCGCGAGACTAAACAAACGACAAAGCCCAGTCATCTGGGCTTTTTACTTCCTGCATCTTGACCCATACCACAGATCAATAATACTGTATAAATACACAGTTATTGATGAGGTGAGTATGCCACGTACAGCAGACATAAAGACCGCCTTCATTGCGGCCATACAGCTAAACACTAAGGATTACAAGTATCTTCGTACAGAGAGTTTCATTGAGAAATTGAGGAAGCATAACTGGCACATCTCCCTGTCCGATGCCAATGCATGGATAGAGCGTTATCAGGCAGACTTTGCCGATAAGACCACCGACAACAGTGAAAACCGATACTGGATCTTGCGTAACATGGGGAGGATTTTCTGATGGGCTTTCCTTCACCAGCAATGGATTACCAGGAACAGCGGTTAACCATAGATCTGTTATGCGGAATTGATGGGAACTGCAGGGTAATAGAAACGTCATGCGGTTGGGCTGTCATTAACGTTGCTATGAGGCCAGAGCAGGGAGATACGCTACTGGTAAGAATGGATAACAGGAACGAGTTTGCAAAGCTATACGGGGCGGCATTGATAACTGAAGATGGTGAAGCGATAGAAGGCGACGCGCTGGATGACGTGGAGGTTTTTGGCGTGCTAACGCATAGTCTTAACCGGGTCGGTAACGATGATTGCCCGGCAATTTAAAGAAAGGTTCTGCCATAATTTCACCATCATGATTTTATGGCAAAAAAAACCAGCCATAAGGGGCTGCTTTTCAATGTATTTTTGGTCGGCTCGAGAGGATTTGAACCTCCGCCCACCGACAGCCTATGTCAGTGCGCGGTCATAAAAAAGTTTCGCCATTGTGACTTTTCGATAACCGTAAGTCGTTGATTCATCTGATGTAAAAATTATGAATTATTGGCGAAAAATACACGTATGTTTATGATTATTATAGATAACACGTGTGATTTAAAATCCCTCGGCGTTCGCGCTGTGTGGGTTCAAGTCCCACTCCGGCTACCATGGGAAAAAGCAGAATAATCAAAGCAATAAGCAGTGTCGTGAAACCACCGAAAGGTGGTTTTTTTGTGCCTCCAGTTTAGCGCGAAGTGAGCGTATCTCATCGTCATCACGATTGTGCTGTGCCCGGATATTTGCTGCCATACCAGAACGTTAAGCCTAACTCTCTAATATCAAGCCCGGAAAGCAGGGCGATTGTCAGCTAACCTGCAACCAATCTTAAACAAACATTTCACTCGCCAGACACAGGTTGCCGCCGCTGATAAACTGGTTGGTATCCACCCTGGAGAGCGGAAGGTTATTGTCATGCAATATGAAGAACAGCAGCTTATCAACGGACTTTTCGAGCGTCTTAAACAGGCCGGACAACAAAACAGCCAACGGGATGCAGATGCAGAGCGTCAGATCGCTGAATTTGTCAGACAGCAGCCTGCGGCCCCCTACTATATGGCGCAGTCGATTTTGATTCAGGAAGCGGCGCTGAAACGCCTGCAGGCCCGGGTTCAGGAGCTTGAAAGCGAATTAGCCGCGCAAAAAAGCAAACCCTCGACGGGCGGCAGTTTCCTCGGCGGCCTGTTTGGTGGCGGGAAAAGTAACCCGCAGCCAGACAACAGCTGGAATGCCCAGCCGCAACAGCCACCGGCGCAGGATTACTCTCGGGCGCCAGCGCCAGCTACTCGCGGCGGCGGTTTTATGGCTGGCGCGCTCCAGACAGCCGCTGGCGTGGCCGGTGGCATCGCGCTTGCCGAGATGCTTACCAGCATGTTCCATCAGTCGCGGCCGGAAGAGATCGTGAACATCATCGAAGAACCGACAATGCCCGTCGGTGGTGGACCGTTTGTCGGTAATCAATACGGCGACGTTAATAACGTCTCTGACACCCGTTTCCTCAACCAGAACGATCCGTTCGGCAGTAATAACGACATCTGGCAGAACGACGATGTAGATGACGACTACAGCAATGACGACGACAGTTTTATTTAACGACGTTATCGTGAAACTACCGAAATGAAGTGAACCCCGAAAGTTGGGTATCCAACGATTAGGGGTTTTGCGTTTCTGAATCAAAAAAACCTTTGAGGCTAAGCCTGAAGGCTCATAAATCACATTCTTTTTACTATTTTTCTTACTAACAAACCTGTAAGAATTGCCGGAAGCAATCCAAATAATAAGGCGATATCGACTAACGTATCCTCCAGTTCATCTATCCCGTATGTGCCGAAATGATCCATCACGGCATAAGCCCATTCGGCAGGTGTCACATCACACCCCGCCCAAATACGCCTTTCTCACTTCCTGATTCCCCATCAATTCCTCACCGCTGCCGCTCAGCCGGATCTGTCCGTTCACCATCACATACCCGCGGTCAGAGAGCTTCAACGCATGGTGCGCATTCTGCTCCACCAGAAAAATGGTCATACCGCTGCGGGCCAGCTCGCGCAGCGTCTGGAAGATCTGCTTCACCACAATCGGGGCTAAGCCCAGGCTGGGCTCATCCAGCAGCAGCAGCTTCGGACGGCTCATCAGCGCCCTGGCGATCGCCAGCATCTGCTGTTCTCCGCCGGACATGGTCATCGCGCGCTGTTTACGTCGCTCCTTAAGGCGAGGGAAAAGGTCGAACATGGTTTGCATATCTTCAGCCGCAAACTGATTGCCGATGGGAATGGTGCCCATCAGCAGGTTCTCTTCCACGGTCATATCGGGGAAGATACGTCTGCCTTCCGGTGCCTGCGCAATGCCGCCGGACGCAACATAGTGGGTGGATTGATGGCTGATATCTTCACCACAGAACAGGATCTGCCCGCTGCGGATACGGGGCTGGCCGAAGATGGACATCAGCAATGTCGATTTACCCGCACCGTTTGCGCCAATCAGCGCCACGGTTTCCCCCTTATTCACCTCAAGAGAGACCTGCTTCAGCGCCTGAATGACGCCGTAAAATACATCCACCTCGCGAAAAGCCAGCAGCGGTTCGCTCATAGGGAGACCTCGCTTTCATCCGTGCCCAGGTAGGCTGCAATGACCTTTTCATCATGCTGGATCTGCTCGGGTTTCCCCCTGGCAATCACATCGCCGTGGTCGAGCACGATAATGTCGTCCGAAATGTCCATCACCATCCCCATATCATGCTCAATCAGCAATACCGTGATGTCGTGATGATCCCGCAGAAAGCGAATAATGCCGCTCAGCTTGTGCGTTTCAACCGGATTAAGCCCGGCGGCGGGTTCATCCAGACAGATCATTTCCGGCCCGGTACACATTGCCCGCGCGATTTCCAGTCGCCGCTGCTGGCCGTATGACATCTCTCCCGCCAGGCGATTGGCGCACTCCACCAGATCCACCACTTCCAGCCAGTAGAAGGCTCTGTCCAGGGCGTCGCTTTCCGCCCGCCGGTATGCCGGCGTATTTAAGATCCCGGCGAGCAGATTACGGTTAACGCGCATATGCTGCGCGACCAGCAGGTTTTCCACGACCGACATCTCGCGAAAAAGACGGATATTTTGAAACGTGCGCGCCAGCCCGGCACGGTTGACCAGGTGGGTTCCGCCGAACATTTTGTAGAAAAGACGCTGTCCGAGCTGCGCGGGGTTAATCCAGTCGCCCGGCTGGAATTTTTGCCCGAGGACCTGAATCACGTTGGTCGTTTTATGGCGGGTGTTAAACAAAATGTTGCCGCCGGAGGCTCTGTAGAAGCCCGTCAGGCAGTTAAACACGGTTGTTTTTCCCGCCCCGTTGGGGCCAATCAGGGCGGTAATGGAGCCGCGCTGCACGTCCAGGTTGACGTCGTTTAGCGCCTTAATCCCGCCAAAATGCATCATCAGATGCTCAACGCGTAATATCGTTTCGTTCATGGTGCGACGCCCTTACGCACGGCAAACCCGCTGCGGTTTATGCGGATCAAACCGCGTGGACGCCAGATCATCATCACCACCATCAGCATGCCAAACAGCAGGACGCGGTACTCGGCAAAGCTGCGCAGCAGTTCCGGCGTTACCGTGAGCACAAAGGCGGCCAGCACCACGCCCAGCGTCGAGCCCATCCCGCCCAGCACCACAATGGCGAGGATCAATGCCGATTCAAAGAAGGTAAAGGAGGTCGGATTCACGAACCCCTGATAGGTGGCGAAGAACACCCCGGCAATGCCTGCGGTGGACGCGCCCAGCGTAAAGGCGGAAAGCTTAACCAGAACATGATTTAACCCCATTGAGCGGCAGGCAATTTCGTCTTCGCGAAGGGCTTCCCACGCCCGACCAATCGGCATGCGCGTCAGGCGGTGCTTGATGTAAAGCACCAACATCACCACCAGAAACAGCACCGCGTAGATAAAGATAAACTTCATGTTCGGGTTGTAGGTCAGGTGGAAAAACTCGTGGAAGGGCACGCCGCCTTCTTTTGCGCGTCGCCCAAACTCAAGACCGAAAAAGGTGGGGGGAGGGGCCGACACGCCGTTGGGGCCGCCGGTGAAGGTCAGCCAGTTGTTCAGTATCAGGCGAATAATCTCCCCGAAGCCGAGGGTGACGATGGCCAGATAGTCACCGTGCATGCGCAGTACCGGGAAGCCGAGCAGGGCACCTGCGGCAGCGGCCATGATTGCCGCGAGCGGCAGCATGCTCCAGAAGCCCAGGCCGAGATACTGGTATCCCAGCGCCAGGCCGTACGCACCAATCGCATAGAACGCGACATACCCCAGATCCAGCAGACCGGCCAGGCCCACGACGATGTTCAGCCCCAGACCGAGAAGCACGTAGATCAGCCCGAGGATGGCGACGGTCAGAACATACTTGGTGGCGACAAACGGAAAGCAAATCGCAAGGGTAATCACCAGGGGAATAATCCAGCGCATGCGGCTTTTATATTCCGGGGGGCGGACATATACGCCCGCGCTATCGGCCTCGAAGCGCGCCTGGAAACGAGCACCGGCAGCGGTACCTAAAAAAGCGCTCAGCAGAAAACGCCCCGCCATGACGATACCGACCATCCAGGCCAGGCGCTGCCCGGCGAAGGTAAAGCTATACCCGTCCAGCACCACACCTGCAATGGGGCCGAAGATAATCAGCGCAATCAGCCCGGAGAAAATCGCGTCCAGAATGCAGCGTTTAAGTGAAAAACCGTGTGACGTCATCATTGTCTCCCTCACACTTTGGCCACAATCGGGCGCCCGAGCAGCCCCTGAGGGCGGAAAATCAGGATCATCACCAGCAGGCCAAACGAGAAGACGTCTTTATAGTCCGAGTTCACCATGCCCGAGAACTGCGCTTCCGCCACGCCCAGGATAAGGCCGCCGAGCATGGCGCCGGGGAGGGAACCTATGCCGCCCAGTACCGCCGCCGTGAAAGCTTTAATGCCGATCACGAACCCGACGTAGAAATCAAAGGTGCCGTAATTCATGGTGATCAGCACCCCCGCCAGGCCCGCCATCGCCGCGCCGATGACGAAGACCAGCGAAATAATCCGGTCGGTGTTAATCCCCAGAATGGAGGCCATTTTGCGATCCTGCTGCACCGCACGGCACATCCGCCCCAGCCGGGTACGGTTGATTATCCAGGTGAGCACCAGCATGCCGGCAAACGAGGCCACCAGAATAAACACTTTGGTGTAGGTTATCTGCACGAACCCTTCGCCCAGATGCAGGCGAATCACGCCGTCCAGCATGGTCGGTACCCCCTGCTGGCGCGGGCCCTGGCTCAGCTGCGCGTAGTTTTGCAGGATAAGCGATATCCCGATGGCGGAGATCAGCGGTGCCAAGCGCGTGGAGTTGCGCAGCGGCTTGTAGGCGATACGCTCGATGGTCCAGCCGTACACCCCGGTGACCACAATGGTGAACACCAGCGTGCCGAGGATCAGCAGCGGGAAGGACTGCAGGCCGAAGAATGAGAGCAGCGCCAGGCCAATGGCGCAGAGATAGGCGGAAATCATATACACTTCGCCGTGGGCGAAATTAATCATGCCGATAATGCCGTACACCATGGTGTAGCCGATGGCGATCAGGCCGTAGACGGAACCCAGCGTTAAGCCATTGATTAACTGTTGCAGGAAGAATGTACTCATCTTAGCGCGCTCGTTTTATAGGCTGCGCGAGCCGCGCAGCCTGATGTTTATTACGCGCCGACGGGCGAGCCCATCGACGTTGAGCGTGACTCCGTCCCGTTACTCCACTTCCTTATATTTTCCTTTGTCGTCCCACTGGTAAACCACGTAGTCAGAGACTTTCAGATCGCCTTTGCTGTCCCAGGCTTTTTTGCCCATCACCGTGTCGACGGAATTGGCCTTCAGCCACTCGCTGGCTTTGGCAGAGTCCTTGCCGCCGGTGGCCTTGAAGGCCGCGGCAATCGCCTGTACCGAGGCGTAGGAGTAGAGGGTGTAACCTTCCGGCTCGAATTTACCGGCGCGGAATTTCTCGATTACCGCTTTGCCGTCCGGGATCAGGCGCGGATCTTTACCGAAGGTCATGTAAATGCCATTGGTATATTGCGGGCCGCCCGCCGCGGTCACCATCTCTTCGTTGACGATACAGTCCCCGGAGAAGAATTTCGCCTGCACGCCCTGCTCACGCATCTGGCGAACCAGCGGGCCGGCTTCCGGATGACAGCCACCGAAGAACACGACGTCTGGTTTTTGCGCGCCGATCTTAGTGACCAGCGCGTTAAAGTCTTTTTCACCGCGGGATAACCCCTCGTACATCACATCCTGAACCCCGCGTTTCGCCAGCGCCGCTTTGGTGGCGTCAGCCAGGCCCTGACCATAGGTGTCTTTATCGTGAATAATCACCACCCGTTTGGCTTTCAGCTTGTCGATGATGAAGTCGCTGGCCACCTGGCCCTGCTGGTCATCGCGGCCGCACATGCGGAACATGTCGCTCATGCCGCGTTCGGTAATCAGCGGGTTGGTTGAACCGGGGGTAATAGCGATGATCCCCGCATCGCTGTAAACCTCGGAGGCGGGCATGGTGGAAGAGGAGCAGAAATGACCGACCACGGCGTTGACTTTATCCTGGTCGACTAAGCGGTTGGCCACCGCCACCGCCTGCTTAGGCTCGCAGGCGTCATCCCCCTGAACCAGTTTGATCTTCTCGCCGTTAATGCCGCCGGCGGCGTTAATGTCTTCAGCGGCCTGCGTTGCGCCGTGCCAGTACTGATCGCCATAGGTGGCATTAGGACCCGTGAACGGCCCGGCCACGCCAATCACGATATCTGCCCTGGCGGAAAACGCCGTCACCAGGCAACCGGCCAACACGAGAGAAAGCGGAGTTCTGATAAATTTCAGCGACATTATTATGTTCCTTAGCAAAGAGGTTTTTGCACCACGGCGTAAACCCGAACGCCCGACGGCGCAGCCAATCCGAAACACGAGCAAGAACAAAATGCACTAAACGAACAAGATACAGACGGCATCCTGCATATACGGCGAGGTTTCCCTGCGCAGCGTCGCGCGAAGAACATTAAGCAAAAACGTTGCCAGAATGGTTAACCCATTGACGAGACTGTGACATGTTTGAGTATAGAGCGCCGCGTTATGCCGCCTTGCGGGAGGAGAAGAAATTACAGCGGAGATCACATATCGTTAACAATAAAGCCCATAAGTTGTGCAAAGGTCACGATTTGCACGTTTTTGCAGCAATAAAGACCTAAACTTCAGCCCGGAGAGGCGTGAGATATGTGTTAGGATCGTTTCCTTTTTATCAGGAGTGTCAGCGATGACTGAAGGCCCATTAAATGAAAGCGAAATGGCGTGGCTTGAAGAGACGTTAATGTCTTACGGTCATGACGATGCGTCAGTGCTTGACGTGTCTGAACTGGACGGCATGTTTACCGCAGTGCTTTCCGGTCCTGTTGTCGTTGAGCCAGATACCTGGCTGGTGGCGGTGTGGGGTGGCGAGAAATACATTCCGCGCTGGAAAAACGATCGCGAGATGAACCGTTTTATCGATCTTTGCTTTAAGCATATGAACGATATTGCCGAGCGCCTGAGCGAATATCCGGACCAGTTTGAACCGATGTTTGGCTATAACGACATTGATGGTGAGAGCTATACCGTGGTGGAAGAGTGGTGCTACGGCTACATGCGCGGCGTGGCGCTGACGGACTGGTCAGCCTTGCCGGACGAGCTGAAGGCCGATCTGGATGTGATTGCGCTGCACGGTAGCGAAGAGATCGGCGACCAGCTGGATGAATTGACCGAAGAAGAATATACCGCCAGCATTGAACGTATTCAGCCTGCGGCGCTGCGCTTGTATAACTACTGGGTGAACAATCCGCAGCAGCCGGAGGTGAAGAAGCCGATGGTGAACGGCACGAAGGTTGGGCGTAACGATCCGTGTCCTTGCGGCAGCGGGAAGAAGTTCAAGAGCTGCTGTTTGCACTGATAAAAAAGGGGCTGATGACAGCCCCTTTTTTCATTAACCCACTTCCGGCAGCATTCCCGCCGCAATCAGTACCTGCACCAGAATAATCACCACCCCACAGCCAAACACAATGCACAGCAGCGGTTTTCCGCCCGCCACGCGGTAACCCTGCTGCGGATGCTGCTGGCGGCTCTTCCACGCCAGCAGGGAAGGGAGGAGCAGGGCAAGGACCGAGAGCGCCACCCCCGCATACCCCAGCGCCATTACAAACCCGCGCGGATAAAACAGCGCGAACGCCAGCGGCGGCAGGAAGGTGATGGCCCCGGTCTGTAATCGTCCTGCGGCGGTATTGCGGCGCTGGAACAGGTCGGCCAGATAGTCAAACAGGCCAAGCGCCACGCCCAGAAACGAGGTTGCCAGCGCCAGGTCGGCAAAGAGGTGTACCGCCAGCTCCACGTGCGGGGAGGTGACGACCTCGCGCAGCGCCAGCAGAAAACCGTTCAGGCCTGCGTGCTGTGCCATCAGGCCAATAAAGGTTGAAGAGTCGATGCTGCCCAGGGTCACCAGCTGCCAGAAAATGTAGGCAATCAGCGGGATCGCGCTGCCGATAACAAAGACGCGGCGCAGCTTGCGAATATCGCCGTTCATATAGCTGACGATGCTCGGCACGCTGCCGTGGAAGCCAAACGAGGTGAAAATGACCGGGATGGCGGAAAGCGCCAGCCCTTTTTCCAGCGGCAGCGTCAGCAGATTGACCTGATGAACATGCGGTGCCAGCAGGACCAGCATGACAATCAGGAACAGAATTTTGGCGCTGAACAGGAAACGGTTAAACAGATCGACCAGCGATGTTCCCACACAGACCACGCCGCCGCCGATGAGCGCAAAGAAGATGGCGCCCGTCGCCGGGGTAATGTCAGAGCCAAACCAGTCGTTAACGCTTGAGGCGATCAGCTCCCCGGCCCCGCTGATGTAGGCGGCGGTCAGGGCGTACATCAGGAACATCATGCTGAAGCCGGTTATCCACTGGCCGTAGCGTCCCAGGTAGCGCGCCGCGAGGGAACCCAGACCGGTATCGGCGGGCACATGCTGGTAAACCTCAAGCAACAGCAGGGCGGTGTAGCACATCAGCGCCCAGAGCGTCCCCAGCAGCAGCAGGGTCATGCCAAATCCCACGCCCGCGGCTGCCAGAGGCATTGCCAGCATTCCTGCGCCAATCGTCGTTCCGGCGACGATAAAAATACTTCCCAGAGTTCTGTTTTTCACGCTTTCCTCTACAACGCTTCTTAACCGCGACAAAATCTGCGGCGCAGAGTAAGGGAAAAGCCGTAACTCGTCAAATCACCGTTACAAGTGGTGTAATGAATGTTTTACACATTAATGTTCCTCTGACCCTTTATAGGCTTCCGCCTACTACAAGAGGGCAATGTTGCTGAGCAACATTTCGGCGTAACGTAAACAATAAATACAAATTATCAAATAAAGTGAGGGTTTTATGGCGGAGGAGAATCCTTTTACCGCGGCATGGAGCCGTGGAGGCAACCTGTTGTGCCATGGCCACTGGATAATCCACTGGCAGAACCAGCCCCTGATACTTCCGGAGTCCCGCCGCGAAAAAGATATGGGCACCTGGGGAATCTATTCGGTTATTGATCCTGAGGATGAGACCTTTGCACAAGGCTTACAGGAAGATGAGTGGATCATAGCGAATGTCGACTGGTTGACGGATATGTTCTACGAGATGGGTATTGCGCTGGAGACGGCCAGCTACCGCTATTTTTACCAGGCCGTGAATCCTCACGACTGGCGCTGTACCAGCTGCGCTGGGTGTATGTAAATTAACGCGGTGCAGGGAACCCGCACCGCGCTGAAATTAATTCTGCGTATCCAGCGTGGAAAGTTCTTTATCAATAAAGTAAAGACCTTCGCCTGATTTCCCCACCAGAGATAATTTATCCAGCACGGATTTAAACAGCTTCTCTTCTTCATGCTGTTCGGCGACATACCACTGCAGGAAATTGAAGGTTGGATAATCCTGGCTGGTCATCGCGGCATGAACCAGTTCGTTAATTTTCTGGGTGATCAGCTGCTCGTGCTCGTAGGTGGCGCGGAACAGTTCATCGAGAGAATTATATTCAGCAAATTGAGATGCCACGGTTTCAATGCGCGGCAGGCTGCCGGTATCCGTCAGATAATCAAACAGACGCTGCATGTGCGTCATCTCTTCCTGCGCGTGACGACGCAGAAACGCGGCAGCGCCTTCAAAGCTGTGATAGCTGCACCAGGCGCTCATCTGCTGGTAGAGAAGGGATGAATACAGCTCAAGATTCATTTGTGCGTTGAGCTTGTCGATCATTTCAGTTTTCAGCATGGTGGCGCTCCGGGTTATTATTTCTGGTTCACAATGAGCGACACTATAATTTGTTATTTAATTATTTGCAAAACGTAAAATATTTATTTTATATATTTAAAATACGAATGGGAATAAAACGCATTGGCGATTTTATCATTTATTAATGAGAATTGTTTTTGTTCGTAATGAAATAAACTGCCAGCCTGCGCTGGCAGTCTGGATTAATACCACGGATTGTTTGACTTAGGGTTCACGGCATAACCCATACATTTATACTGGATAGTCACGCTCTCGTTCAGACACAACGAGCCGCTAATGAGGGTGCAGGTTTTAATGGGCTGACCATAGGCTGAGGCCGTGGCGTACCCCATACTCTGACACGCTTTTGCCGCCGTACCGTTATTCACATACTCATCGGAATACGCATTTTGCAGCGCTGCCTGACCGTAGTTAAGGCGGACGATGCCGTTCGGCGCATCGAGGCTGCTGACTTCAGCCTGGCGGTTAATGCTGCACCCCGCGAGCAGGAGGAGTGTGCCGGCTACAATGACTCTTTTCATGGTTCGCTCTGAGTGGATGGAAATACGTTATCGTACCCGCAGATGCCCGCCGCAATGGCTGGAATAGCCGGACAATCTGCCCTCACTCTTCGCAACGGGTTGATGGTGAACGCGATGAGACCCACCCTGATTAAATTGTGATTTCTATCACAAAAACATTGATTTTTGTGATGGTGGTCATATTATAAGCGCATTGACGATAAAGTTGTATAACACGTTGATGGAGCATCACTGTGAAACTGCGCAAAATCCTGAAAAGTATGTGGGCCAATTACTGCCGCACGTTCAAAGACGTGCCGCCGGGCGCCATGTTCTGATAAAAAAACCTGCTTCGGCAGGTTTTTTTATACCTGCAGACGTTGAAGGGAAGATGTCAGGGGGCGTGTTTTGATACTATGGCGGCCTTTAAATAAGGAGAAACCCCATGTCACAAAACCTGAGCGCCGATCAGGAACTGGTCTCTGACGTTGTCGCCTGCCAGCTGGTTATCAAGCAAATCCTGGATGTTCTGGACGTGATTGCGCCGGTTGAAGTGCGCGAGAAGATGTCTACCCAGCTGAAAAACATCGACTTCGCCAGCCATCCTGCTGCCGCTGACCCGGTAACGCTTCGTGCGATCCAGAAAGCCATCGCGCTGATCGAGCTGCGATTCACGCCGCAGGGTGAGTCCCACTGACGCAGGGAAATGGGCGACGGCATGCGTCGCCCTTTGATGTTATCAGAAGAACGTCTGGACCAGCAGGTAGCTCGCGGCACACGCGCAGCTTACCCCAATCAGCCCTGTCAAAATAAAGCTGTGGTTGATGATAAATTTACCGATGCGGGTCGTGCCTGACCGGTCAAAGCCGATGCAGGCCAAATCGCTGGGATAGGTCGGCAGGACAAAATAGCCGTAAGACGCCGGGAAAAAGGCGATCAGCATTTTCGGGTCGATGCCCAACATCAACCCCATCGGCGCCACCGCCGTCAGCGCCGCCGCCTGGCTGTTCACCAGTTTTGACACCAGAAACAGCACAATCGCATATGTCCACGGGTGGCTTTTCACCACGCCTTCCAGGGCCAGCTTTAACTCGTCGAGATGCGCCTGGAAAAAGGTATCGCTCATCCACGCCACGCCGAATACCGAGAAGATCGCAACCATACCGGCCTTGAATACCGCGCCGTTGGAAATCGCGGAGGCATTGACCTTACAGGCCATCAGCATCACGGCACCCGCAATTAGCATCATCATCTGGATGACAAGGTTCATCGACAGCGCCGTCATTTTGCCTTTCAGTTCAAAGGCGGGGCGCAGCTCAGGGAAGGCCCCCAGCAGAACGACCACGGCAATGCCGGCAAAGAAAATCCACGTGGACCAGTAGGCCTGTTTTGGGAAACGCTGATTCATTAACGTCTCTGTTCCGCCGTAGATAAACTCGCGCTGCTTAGGATCTTTTAGCTTTTCCTGAAACTCCATGTCGTCCGCCAAATCTTTCCCGCGGCGTAAACTCCACAGTGCAGCAATAGCCACGCCGAAAAGTGAAGCGGGAACCGACACGGCGAGAATTTCCAGAATTCCCCACGCGTGGCCGATCCCATGCTGGGCCGCCAGGATGGACACCAGCGACACGACGGCAACGGAAACGGGGGAGGCCGTGATGGCCATCTGCGACGCGACCGACGCCACGGCCATAGGGCGCTCCGGACGGATCCCTTTTTTCAGGGCGATGCAATAATCGGGAACATGGTGTAGACCACATGGCCGGTGCCGCACAGAAAGGTCAGCATCCAGGTGGTAAACGGGGCGAGCAGGGTGATGTGCTGCGGGTGTTTGCGCAGCAGGCGTTCCGCAAACTGCATCATGACGTTGAGACCGCCCGCCGTTTGCAGGGTAGCGGCACAGCCAATCACCGCGAGGATGGTCAGCATGACGTCAACCGGCGGTTTACCCGGCTGCAGACCAAAGACGAAACATAAAATAAAAAGACCAATACCGCTGATTAACCCAAGCCCCATACCGCCGAAACGCGTACCCGTCAGCAGGCAGAGGAGAATGACAACAAACTCAATGGTGATCATGATGCTCCCTCGTCAATGATTATGTAATTAAATAAATCATCACACGTTGTGTGGTTAATCATTGGGAGCCAGATCTGATTTGTTAAATTTCAGCAAAAGCAGAAGGTTGGAGAGGGGAAGGGGACCTGCTCCCCGGGACGGAAGCAGGCCAAAAACTCAGTGGTGCTGCACCGCCACAATGTCGAGCAGGTGACGGTCGGTTTGCTCAGGACATAAGCCTGCCTGCTGCGCGTTATGCAGCTCATCCGCCAGCGTCTTCAGCAGCAGGCCATCCTGCTGCTGCTCTTTATCCATATCGCGTAAGAATCTGAGCGTCGTAATGTCCTGCTGCGCTTTGGCTTCATCGGCCAGTTTGTTGAGGGTGCTGCAGCGTTGTTCATACTCTTCAAGCGTTTTCTGAAACAGTTCTTCCAGACAAGAGTAGCTCTCGTTTATCCCATCAAGGGCTTTAACGACAGGGTTTGCCCCTGCAGCTTTCAGGAAGTTAAAAACGCGCATCATATGGGTGACGTTACTTTGTGCCTGAGAGCGAAAGAAGGTGGCAGAGCCCGTGAGGCTATTCTCAGCGCACCAGGCACTTAAGTGAAGGTGCAGGTTGGAGGCGTAGAACTCAAGGTTCATCTGCGCGTTAAGTTTTTGCATCATCGTTTGGGTAGCCATACTCATATCCTTATTGACGGTGGGACGTGATGTCCGTTGCTTAACCTGAGCACCAGGCAAGTACGAAGAAAAAGAGCAGAAATACGCTTTCTGCAGTAAACGAAGTCGACCGAAATTCACTTCCTGTGTTCGATATAAATAAGCATACCCTTGTCTTTGGTCTAAGAAAACTCTTAAATTGGCTGTGTTTACCATACATTACAAACTTTAATATAGTACAGAAATACAATTAGCTCGCCATAGAACAATGTTTAGATAATCCACTGATAATCAACATTTTTTATCGAAGAGATATGCTGTTACTCTTTCGGGAATATTAAACCGGAATAATGCTCTGTAAAAAAATGAATCACGGATTAATTATTCCGTATATCAGGTGCATTAATAAAATTGCGCTAAATCAAATTCTGTGGAGTAAATAATTTTCAGTGCGTGTGGCATTTTTGATGAAAAACATACTGCACTTTTCTGACGTCCGGCGTTCTCGTGCCCGATCCGGGGCATCAGGGATATCTTAGCTAATCTTATGGATAATCCTGCTTACCCTCATTTCATTTGTCTGACAAATACTGCCTTTTTTATGTCATTTTTCGCTGAATTTATGTACGCAATTACTGTAATTCTGCGGTGTGATGGGGCTCTCTTATGGATGATTAATTTCCCGCTAAAACTATCACCAGCAATAACGCTTATAACGAGGTAAGCGCTAATGCCTTGTTTTAAGTCCGATTAAATAAGAAGCACGCACATATTCCCTACAGAAAAGAAAGCTAAAGCTGGAGTTTACCATGCACAAATTTACTAAAGCGCTGGCGGCCATCGGTCTGGCTGCCGTTATGTCACAATCCGCTATTGCTGAGAATTTAAAACTCGGTTTTTTGGTAAAACAGCCCGAAGAGCCCTGGTTCCAGACGGAGTGGAAATTCGCCGATAAGGCCGGGAAAGATTTAGGTTTTGAAGTGATTAAAATCGCCGTGCCTGACGGTGAGAAAACCCTGAACGCCATCGACAGCCTGGCGGCCAGCGGTGCGAAAGGCTTCGTTATCTGTACGCCGGATCCAAAGCTGGGCTCGGCCATCGCGGCAAAAGCCCGCGGTTACGACATGAAGGTCATTGCCGTTGACGATCAGTTCGTGAACGCCAAAGGCAAGCCGATGGACAGCGTCCCGCTGGTCATGATGGCCGCGACAAAAATCGGCGAACGTCAGGGCCAGGAACTCTATAAAGAGATGCAAAAACGCGGCTGGGACGTCAAAGAGACCGCAGTGATGGCTATTACAGCGGATGAGCTGGACACGGCGCGTCGTCGTACAACCGGGTCAATGGACGCGCTGAAGGCGGCCGGCTTCCCGGAAAAACAAATCTACAAAGTCCCCACCAAATCTAACGATATCCCTGGCGCTTTCGACGCCGCCAACTCCATGCTGGTTCAGCATCCGGAGGTCAAACACTGGCTGGTGGTCGGCATGAACGACAACACCGTGCTGGGCGGCGTGCGCGCGACGGAAGGTCAGGGCTTCAAGGCACCTGACGTGATCGGGATTGGCATCAACGGCGTTGACGCCGTCAGCGAGCTGTCCAAAGCGCAGGCCACCGGCTTCTACGGCTCACTGCTGCCAAGCCCGGACGTTCACGGCTATAAATCCAGCGAGATGCTCTACAACTGGGTCACCAAAGGAGCTGAACCGCCGAAATTTACCGAAGTGACCGACGTGGTGCTCATCACCCGCGACAACTTCAAAGAGGAGCTGGCGAAAAAAGGACTGGGCGGGAAGTAATACGCGGTGATTGTGCCCCTCATCCTGCGTGAGGGGCCTGACGTACACACTACAGGAATCACGGAGACGTTATGCGACAGTCTGATCCGTATCTCTCTTTTCGCGGCATCGGGAAAACCTTCCCCGGTGTGAACGCGCTGACCGATATCAGCTTCGACTGCTATGCCGGCCAGGTTCACGCCCTGATGGGGGAAAACGGTGCGGGAAAATCCACGCTGTTGAAAATCCTCAGCGGCAACTACTCGCCAACAACCGGCACGCTGGCGATCCGCGGCGAAGAGGTCTCTTTTGCCGATACCACGGCGGCGCTCAATGCCGGGGTGGCCATTATCTATCAGGAGCTGCACCTCATCCCTGAGATGACCGTGGCGGAAAACATCTATTTAGGACAGCTCCCGCACAAAGGCGGCGTGGTGAATCGTTCGCTACTTAATTATGAAGCGGGGCTGCAGCTAAAACACCTGGGGCTGGACGTCGATCCCCAGACGCCGCTGAAATATCTCTCCATCGGCCAGTGGCAGATGGTTGAAATTGCCAAGGCACTGGCGCGTAACGCCAGAATAATTGCCTTCGATGAACCCACCAGTTCGCTCTCTAAGCGTGAAATCGAAAATCTGTTCCGCGTGATCCGCGAATTGCGTCAGGAAGGCCGGACGATTTTGTACGTTTCGCACCGCATGGAAGAGATATTTGCTCTCAGCGATGCCATCACCGTCTTTAAAGATGGACGCTATGTGCGCACCTTTACCGACATGGCGCAGGTGAACCATGACCAGCTTGTTCAGGCGATGGTCGGACGCGATCTGGGTGATATCTATCACTGGCAGCCTCGCCAGTACGGCCCTGAGCGTCTGCGCCTCGATAGCGTAAAAGCGCCGGGCGTCAGAACGCCGATTTCGTTATCCGTACGCAGCGGTGAAATCGTCGGCCTGTTTGGTCTGGTAGGCGCGGGGCGTAGCGAATTGATGAAAGGGCTGTTCGGCGGTACCCGTATTACCGATGGGCAGGTCTCCATTGACGGCGAGCGGGTAGACATTCAGAAACCGGCCCACGCGATCGGGGCAGGGATGATGCTCTGTCCGGAAGACCGGAAAGCAGAGGGCATTATTCCGGTGCACTCGGTACGCGACAACATCAATATTTCCGCCCGCCGTAAGTTTATTCGCGCAGGTTGCCTGATAAACGATAGCTGGGAGTCGAGTAATGCCGACCACCATATTCGTTCACTGAATATCAAAACGCCGGGTCCGGAACAGCTGATCATGAATCTGTCAGGCGGAAACCAGCAGAAGGCCATTCTGGGCCGCTGGCTGTCGGAGGACATGAAGGTCATCTTGCTGGATGAGCCGACGCGCGGTATCGACGTGGGGGCAAAACACGAGATTTATAACGTGATCTATGAGCTGGCAAAACGCGGCGTGGCGGTGCTCTTCGCCTCCAGCGATCTGCCGGAGGTGCTTGGCGTGGCCGACCGCATTGTGGTGATGCGTGAAGGCGAAATTGCCGGCGAATTACTTCATGAACAGGCGAATGAACAACAGGCGTTGAACCTCGCCATGCCTAAAGTTAGCCAGGCCGTCGCCTGAGTAAGGAGTTAATGATGTCCTCTGTTACTACATCCGGAGTGCCGAAGTCGAAGTCGGCGTTGAGCGTTGGGCGTATCTGGGATCAGTACGGCATGCTGGTGGTGTTTGCCGCACTGTTCGTCGCCTGCGCGATCTTTGTCCCCAACTTTGCCACTTTCATTAATATGAAGGGGCTGGGTCTCGCCATCTCCATGTCCGGGATGGTGGCCTGCGGGATGCTGTTCTGTCTGGCCTCCGGCGATTTTGACCTGTCGGTGGCGTCGGTGATTGCCTGTGCAGGCGTTACGACGGCCGTGGTGATCAACATGACGGAGAGCCTGTGGATTGGCGTTTTTGCCGGTCTGTTACTCGGCGTCATCAGCGGCCTGGTGAACGGTTTTGTTATCGCGCGCCTGAAGATTAACGCCCTGATCACGACGCTTGCGACAATGCAAATTGTCCGCGGGCTGGCCTATATCATCTCCGACGGTAAAGCGGTGGGGATTGAAGACGAGCGTTTCTTTACGCTGGGTTACGCCAACTGGCTGGGTCTGCCTGCGCCTATCTGGCTGACCGTGGCCTGCCTGATCCTGTTCGGCTTCCTGCTTAACCGGACCACCTTTGGCCGTAATACGCTGGCGATTGGCGGTAACGAAGAGGCCGCCCGTCTGGCCGGGGTGCCGGTGGTGCGCACCAAGATTATTATCTTTGTGCTCTCGGGGCTCGTTTCTGCCGCGGCGGGGATTATTCTGGCGTCGCGTATGACCAGCGGCCAGCCAATGACCTCTATTGGTTATGAGTTGATCGTTATTTCGGCCTGCGTGTTAGGGGGCGTTTCCCTCAAGGGAGGCATCGGAAAAATCTCATATGTGGTGGCCGGTATCCTGATTTTGGGCACGGTAGAGAACGCCATGAACCTGCTGAATATTTCGCCGTTCTCGCAGTACGTGGTGCGTGGTCTGATCCTGCTGGCAGCGGTGATATTCGACCGTTACAAGCAAAAAGCGAAGCGTACCGTGTAACCGTTTTGCACCTCTTTTATTGCTCAACTTATAACCATAGTTGACCCCTTCACCGCCCCGCCAGTAAAACTGGCGGGGCGGTTGTCAAATGGCGAGCGACGTCACACTGTCTATACTTACATGGCTATGAAAGAGGTAAAGGCGTTTACCTCTCGTCAACCGTAAGGAGGAAAAGGGTGGCTGACTTGTTAACCGCACCGCCTGTACTGCCCGGACATTATGCTTTCTTTTTTGATCTCGACGGCACGCTCGCCGGGATAAAACCGCACCCCGATCAGGTGTCTATTCCGGAGGCGGTGTTACAGGATTTGCATCAGCTCTCGCTCATGAATGAGGGAGCACTGGCATTGATATCAGGGCGCTCAATGGCCGAGCTGGATCTGCTCGCCAGTCCATACCACTTTCCGCTGGCCGGTGTACACGGAGCGGAGCGCCGCGACATCCATGATCAAACGCATATCGTTTCACTCCCCGACGCACTCACGCAAACGCTCCAGAAGCGGCTCTCTGCTGCGCTGGCCGACCTGCCTGGCACCGAGCTGGAAGCCAAAGGCATGGCCTTTGCCCTGCATTATCGCCAGGCACCGCAGCACGAAGATGCCGTGCTCGCGCTTGCTCATACGGTTGCGGATGCGCATTCACAGCTGGCGCTGCAGCCGGGCAAATGCGTGGTGGAATTAAAGCCGAAGGGGATTAATAAAGGCGCAGCCATCACCGCATTTATGGCGGAGGCACCTTTTAAGGGCCGGACGCCTGTTTTCTTAGGGGATGACCTGACCGACGAGGCCGGGTTCCGTGTGGTTAATCAGGCCGGAGGGATCGCCGTTAAGGTAGGGCCTGGTGACACTGTCGCCGAATGGCGGCTGGCGGATGTCGCCAGCGTCTGGCAGTGGGTATCTGATATCGCTAACCAGCAACAACAACAAATAGCGCAAAACAAAGGGGGAAACCATTATGGGTCGCTTAGTCGTCGTCTCTAACCGAATCGCACCGCCTGATGATAAAAAAGCCAGTGCGGGTGGCCTGGCGGTAGGGGTGTTAGGTGCCTTGAAAGCCGCTGGCGGACTGTGGTTTGGCTGGAGCGGAGAAATCAGTGAAGAAGAGAAACCGCTCACAAAAGTGACGCGCGGGAATATCACGTGGGCGTCGTTTGCACTGAAAGAGAAAGACTACGACGAGTATTACTCGCAGTTCTCGAATGCCGTCCTGTGGCCGGCGTTTCACTATCGCCTTGACCTGGTCAAATTCCAGCGTGAATCCTTCGAAGGCTACGCGCGCGTGAATGCGCTGCTGGCGGATAAACTGCTGCCTTTAATAGAAGAAGACGATATTTTATGGATCCACGATTATCACCTGCTGCCGTTCGCCAGAGAGCTGCGAAAGAGGGGAGTGAATAACCGGATTGGCTTCTTCCTGCACATCCCGTTCCCGACGCCGGAAATTTTTACCGCGCTGCCGCCGCATGAAGAGCTGCTGGAAGCGCTGTGTGACTACGATTTGCTGGGCTTCCAGACGGAAAATGACCGCCTGGCATTCCTTGACTCCGTGTCAGGGAAAGCGCGTCTGGTGACCAAAGGCGGGAAAACCCATACGGCGTGGGGAAAAACGTTCCACACCGAAGTGTATCCAATAGGGATTGAACCTGACGAAATCGCGGAGCAGGCCTCCGGCCCGCTGCCGCCGAAGCTGGCGCAGCTTAAGAATGAACTCAAGCACGTGAAAAATATCTTCTCGGTCGAGCGTCTTGATTATTCTAAAGGGCTGCCGGAACGCTTCCTGGCGTATGAAACGCTGCTGGATAAATATCCGGAGCATCACGGTAAAATCCGTTATACCCAGATTGCGCCGACGTCGCGCGGTGAGGTTCAGGCCTATCAGGATATTCGCCATCAGCTGGAGACAGAAGCCGGGCGCATTAATGGCCGTTACGGGCAGCTGGGTTGGACGCCGCTGTTTTATCTGAATCAGCACTTCGACCGCAAGATCCTGATGAAGGTCTTCCGCTATGCGGACGTTGGCCTGGTGACGCCGCTGCGCGACGGGATGAATCTGGTCGCGAAAGAATACGTGGCGGCGCAGGATCCCGCCGATCCGGGTGTTCTGGTGCTTTCCCAGTTTGCCGGGGCCGCGAATGAGCTTACCTCGGCGCTGATTGTGAACCCTTACGATCGCGATGACGTGGCGAATGCCCTGAACCGCGCGCTGACCATGCCGCTCACGGAACGTATTTCCCGCCATGCTGAAATGATGGAGACGATCCGGAAGAACGATATTAACCACTGGCAGGCGCGTTTTATTCAGGATCTCCGCGATATCGCCCCACAAAGCCATGAAGGCGATTTACAAAAAAAGATCGCAACTTTCCCTAAACTTGCCTGATATTTCCCTGGGGGGTTAACGCCCCCCAAGCGGCACTAATAACACGTCAACCTGACTTGATGCGACAATGGATTTCGCCGCGCAGGCCGCGCGCGATAAAAAGCTGTGGTTATGATTCCCGCATATCACTAAATCAATATTCTGTTTACGACACATGTCGAGAATATGGGCATTAAGTTCTCCTGTCGCAATTACGGTTTCATAGACAGGATAGTGTGCCTTTTCGACCAGCTCGCGCAGAAATTGCTGCGTTTCCTCCTGAAGTACCTCACGAATATCCTCCAGCATGGGGGCAGCCAGCTGATTATACATCTCGGGTTCGGCCGCAAGCGTGATGAGGCTGATGCGGGCATTGTGGGGTCTGGCAATGGAAACTGCCCGGGCGACGAGTTGATGGCTTTCTGGGGAAACGGCAACAGAAACAAGTAGATGGGAGTAACTCATGGCGCACTCCTTGGGTGTCTGACTGACAGCGTTTGATCACCTTTACCGCGATTTTCCGGGTTCTGCAAGGGCTGATTACGACATTAGTGTGAAGCTTATCATAATTATTCATTAATTATTCTTATAAGAAGAATAACTGAAAAATGCGCCTAAATGAAAAAAATTAACAACTTAACGTAAATCACACAATTTTATGCCTTGACTGTTGAATCGTTTTGATGCGTTACAAAATCATTTCGAATGATCACGCTCTGAAACATCTTTTTTGGGCTGCCTGCATAACTCTATGTTTTTTCACAGTAAGAAAAATGTTTCCCGGAGGGGTGAATGATGTAAATGTTTCCGCGCGACGTCCACCCGAGGAAAAGCACGTTGCATGCCAGTTCTGATCCCCCTTCTGCATGAGTATTCGTCAATTAAGAATACAAAACAGTGTCGATTGGTTAAAATTTGGACAAATTACAAGTCATACTGATGGATTTATGGGTCATATTCACTTAAATTGTGTGACGTAGATCACATTTTTTTTAAATTTGAGGATGGCTGGATTGTATGTGTCAAAACTGACGAGTAGAGTTTGCGTCGAATTAGGAAAAATCTTAGTTATTTGTAAGAAATGATAAAACATGTAAGAGACGCATTCGCGTTTCCTCTCTTACGCGTTTCGATGAATACAAACCTAAATTCAACTATGCATTTAGCCTTTTCTTTTTTATACCGGGTGATTTCCCGGCGACATCACGGGGTGCGGTCTTTCCGCATAAAAATAATAGTTGGTTATTCGGGATGGGAACAATGCATACATCCGAGATGCTAAAACATATCTATGACATCAATTTGTCGTATTTACTGCTCGCGCAGCGTTTGATTAGTCAGGACAAGGCGTCCGCGATGTTTCGTCTGGGTATTAACGAAGAGATGGCAACCATGCTGGGCGGTTTAACCCTCCCGCAGATGGTTAAACTGGCTGAAACGAATCAACTGGTTTGCCAGTTCCGTTTCGATGATTCACAGACAATAACGCGTCTGACGCAGGAGTCCCGTGTAGACGATCTTCAACAGATCCATACCGGTATTCTTCTCTCTACTCGCTTGCTTAACGAAATCAGCCAGCCTGATGACGTAGCCCGTAAGAAAAGGGCCTAGCAATGAGCGAGAAAAGCATTGTTCAGGAAGCGCGTGACATACAGTTGGCCATGGAGCTGATTACACTGGGTGCTCGTTTACAAATGCTGGAAAGCGAGACGCAGTTGAGCCGTGGTCGTCTCATCAAACTGTACAAAGAGTTACGTGGTAGTCCCCCGCCGAAAGGCATGCTGCCGTTTTCTACCGACTGGTTTATGACGTGGGAGCAGAATATTCACGCTTCCATGTTCTGTAATGCCTGGCAGTATCTTCTCAAAACCGGTTTGTGTAGCGGCGTTGACGCCGTGATCAAAGCCTACAAACTTTACCTTGAACAATGCCCACAGCAGGAAGAAGGTCCTCTGCTGGCGCTGACCCGCGCATGGACGCTGGTGCGTTTTGTTGAGAGCGGAATGCTTGAGCTGTCGCGCTGCAACTGCTGCAACGGCAATTTTATTACCCATGCTCACCAACCTGCAGGCAGCTTCGCCTGTAGTTTATGTCAGCCTCCTTCCCGTGCAGTAAAAAGACGTAAACTTTCCCGGGATGCTGCCGATATTATTCCACAACTGCTGG
>OJXK01000078.1_pt1 | contig 26059 bp, 43 predicted proteins | sample 1600671 | NCBI WGS metagenome assembly OJXK01 (sample SAMN04436814, study PRJEB24849) | human gut metagenome | biome: human gut; feature: NICU; material: stool | host: Homo sapiens | place: USA: Saint Louis, MO | collected 2011-06-05
ACCTGATCACTGTTTTTGCGGTTTATGAAAAAAATAAAATTATGTATCGATATATAAATATCTGGTTATAAATACGTCTTTAGTTCATCAGCACTAAAACTCAGGCTTTGGCTGATTACGTTTATAGCAGCATAATATGTTTCTACAGTTTTATAATGATTATGATGAATGGCTATATGAACAGCTGACATATTGTCATGATTTTTAGCGGCCAACAATGTGAATAACTGACATTGACTAAAAGAATATTTATTTGCAAAAGTACCCAGCGTTGATATATAAGATAACACGACGTCTTTATTACCCTTGCTCATGGCGATGTATAAAGCAGGGGTTCCATATGCTGTTGCGCCTTTTAATAAATCCATGATGTTAATTTTGCTGAGGTTATATTTAACAGCGATTCCATAAACTTTAGAGAGGAACCGTGTGACACACAAAGGGTGATTATTTTCCATTGCGGCATATAATCCTGGCTCACCATCACGTGTTTTCATTGCTAAAATATCCATCACCATTTTTTTGCTTAAAAGCTCTTGTGTTATTGGAGTGGTTAATGCATTCAGAAAGATATCGATTATTTCATCGAATCCATACAACATGGAGATATAGAGTCCAGGTGTTTCGTTAGCACTTTTAGTTTGCAGTAATTTAACCAGATTATCTTCATGAATGATATGATTATCTACCAGTGACTGAATTTCTTGCATAAATATTTTTACGTTGTCAGTATGTCCGTTCATCATAGCCAGAAATAAAGCAGGTGTACCAACGCTATTCTGCGCAGTTATTATTTCAATGATTTCTTTTTCAGGGAGTATGGGTAACTGTTTGAATAATGCAATAAGCTGTTGAGTCTGGCCTGTGGCCATTATTAACAACATTGCCGATGGATGTATAGGGGCAAATGGCATTCGTGATGCAATACCCGCGAAAATAGCCCCTGGAACTCCCTCAGGTAATAGGGGCAGAAAAGCAATTGCACAGTTGCGAACATACATATCAGCCCAGGTCTGAGCATCGGGACCTGAACTGATGAATTTATCGAGCGAGAGAAAGCCCCGTGCTGTCCTGTGGGTGCCTCTGACGGCAACGTTGGTATCGTTCGGGTCGTAAACGGACACAACATAATTTAATTGCCCATACGCTGACTGCTTTATTCGTAGCCTTACTGACAAAGTATGATTGTCTATATATAAAATCGCGGACATATGACTGACATTGTTTGCCATCATTCGACAGAAGAAAATATCTAAAGCGAAGCCAAAATCCTTACTCGCGATAACGCGACTCCCTGCAGGAGGATGGCGAAGTAATGATCTGAACTCCGCGTCCCGGACTAAGGGAACATGCTGCTGTATGGATTCAACGGAGGAGTAATGTTTAATCAGATTGACTTTGCCTTTTCCATTTCTCAGTGAATCAAGTGCGTATTGCAATGACAGATGGCGACAAAAAATAGCGTCAGAAGGAGATTGCGAAAAAAATGCACTACCATTGAGATTTACTGTTGGTTGTATAGTTTTTTCTCTATGGATTTTTTTAGACAGTTTCATACAATGGTTACGATTTTCGGCAGTTAACTGTTCCTGTTCAATATAATCCAGTATGCTTCGCAAATGGTTAGCTTTAATAGGCGTGGTTTCCAGTAATAAGGAAATGATTTCTTTTTTATAGTGTAATGTAATGAGTATATTTTCTGCATGGATGGGTGAAGTGGCAAAGTTAATGGTAAAAAGGGCAGTGGAATAACAATTTTGTGATATTTTTCGACAGTTTGCGGTAAATTCCTGAGTAACACAGTATGACAGCATCGAACTTAAGTCAGAGGTATCAAGTAGGGTGATGAGTTGGCGCGCAAATTGATTAATAGGCTCTGATGAAGGCGTTGGTATGTCGCTATCGATGTGCATTCTATGAGGAGACTTATAATGAGTTCTGATAATAATGTCGTTTTCACTCATAATCTATTCGCCTTATATATGTCTGGAGGTTTTGAGGATGATGATTAATTATTATCGCCAGAACGAAATGTGCACGAAAAATTGCTATAAGAATTGTGTCATTTTTATCATTGTGATATGACCACTTCGTCATTAATCTTATGATCGTTTAAATAGTACCTCCAAATCACGCAACGAACTTTGCTGGATTCAGTTTATGCTGCTGCAAATCCGCTCGCAGTAAACCTTTCAGACGCTCCGTGATGTTATCAGTGGTTCTTTAAGCGTTTTGCTGGTGTACTCACTACAAACGAATTGCGAATCGAATCAATGTGAAACGGAAAGGTACAATCTCCCTTTTTTTAGTGTTAACATCGCTCAACCGGGTGGAAGGTGAGAGGTTAATGTCTTTCATTTGTGTACCTGATTGCGAACCAATTTAGCATTTGTTGGCTAGATGGTTTCGCAATGAACTGTTAATAAACAAATTTTTCTTTGTATGTGATCTTTCGTGTAAGTAACATCAGAGATTTCATTGCATTCACTCTTGTTTCTGCCTGTTTCATACATCCCGCGCCACACCTTGATTTTCTGGATTTATCTGTTTCAAATTAGTTCATCTCAATCGTTCTCGTGTCGTAAAATTTGTGTACCAAATTGTGTACCAATTTTGACGATGACGAACAGGTATTAGGATGGCACTCAACGATACAAAGCTGCGACGTATATCCGGAAAAGCATATGAGGGACCTGAGGAGATAGCTGACGGAGGCGGACTTTCTGTCAGGATCAGCCCGAAGGGACTTATCACCTTTCAATACCGCTATCGTTTCAATGGAAAACCCGCCAGGTTAAAGCTCGGAACGTACGGGAAGATGTCGCTTAAGGAAGCTCGCGATGCATTGGAAGAGTGTAAAGGGTGGTTGGAGAAGGGTAAAGACCCAGCCATGCAAAGGAAGAAAGCCAAAGATATTGCATCAAGTTCCCCAAGCATCAGTACCCTAGTTGACGAGTGGTTTGATACTCCTTCAGTAAAAGAGATGGTGAAGTACGAATACTGGAAGCGGATGCTGAAACTTCACATCACCGACAATTACGGTAAGCTGATTGCAGATGAAATGAGTCCTGTAGAGTGGGAGCAAATATTCATTCGCATAACAAAAGGTGGGTCACCCGTACAGGCGGGAAATGTACTGGTGAAGATGAAGCAAGTGATCCGCTATGCGTTACGCAGAAAACGCATAACATCAAATGCACTGATGCTTCTTGAGATTAATGATATCGGCAGTAGACCTAATAATGGCGAACGTTTTCTTAACGATGTTGAGATAGGCGCATTCTGGAATGCCATCGACAAAACGAAAATGTCGTGGCAAAACAAAATGTTTATTCGAATTGTTGCGTTAACTGGTTGTCGTGGTGTTGAATTGCGGTTGGCTAAGAAGACTGATTTTGATCTGAAGTCTAGAGAATGGACTATACCGAAAGAGAACTCAAAAACGCGTAAGCGATTTGTTCGCGGTATTTCAAAACTCGCAGCAGATTATTTGCAGCAGGTATTTGATCTATACCCTGATCTGTCAATCGTATTTCCTCCGGCTAAGTTACAGGAAAATCGCCCAATGTCTGCCAGCCCCCTAATTTCTATTGCAGAACAGGTAGAAGATGTTATGGGGGGCGAGCACTGGTCATTGCACGATCTGCGCAGAACGTGCAAAACAAAAATGGCTGAACTTGGAGTAGCACCTCATGTTTCGGAGAAAATTCTCGGGCATAAGCTCACGGGGATGCTGGCTGTTTATGACCAGTATGACTACATCCCCGAGCAGCAGGACGCAGCAGAATTATGGGCTAAGAAAATTCAAGAGTGTTCGGAAATCAATCCTTTATCTTTGCAAAACTGAATAACTTCCTTGTAGCGAAAGAGGGCGCCGCCTTTCGGTGGGTGGATTTCTTCCACTTCCCGAGGGAATGGTGTCCCTGATTGCTCCCACTGTTTACGCTTCCGGTAAAAAGTAGTTCTGGAGATACCACCAAGCATCTCCTGAACACGCTCGCGGTTTATTAGAATCGGCTGAATATTGATTGTCATTTGTATGGTTTCTCCATAAAGAAATAAACCGTTCAGTGGCGGTTATTGTCGGTTGCGGTAGATCTGGCGATCTTGAGAAACTGTCAGGCCTCATCGAGTGTGAGGCTGTATGATTCCATGGTTACCTCTGCTTTTTGAACGCATGTCACGTAACTTCTTAATGTGTTCTGCCGTTTCGATCTCTTCTGCTATCCGATCTGCATCAGCTTTATTCACAGGTTCAAAGTCATGATTAAAGCGGAACATGCTGGCGATACATGTTCTGCCTTTTCGGATGTAGTGAACTTTGTTGTGGGTAGAACGCAGGATTTTGCAGGGAGCGCCGTGGTGGTCGACGTACCAGGTGTTAGGAAAAATGATTCTGAACATTTTTACACCTCAGTTGGACGATGTTGAAATTTGCTGCTTTGAGGCCATCACAGTCCCCATTGTTTGTTCTTAAGTTCGATCTCCTCCTGGCAACTTGCACAAGTCCGACAACCCTGAACGGCCAGGCGTCTTCGTTCATCTATCGGATCGCCACACTCACAACAATGAGTGGCAGATATAGCCTGGTGGTTCAGGCGGCGCATTTTTATTGCTGTGTTGCGCTGTAATTCTTCAATTTCTGATGCTGAATCAATGATGTCTGCCATCTTTCATTAATCCCTGAATTGTTGGTTAATACGCTTGAGGGTGAATGCGAATAATAAAAAAGGAGCCTGTAGCTCCCTGATGATTTTGCTTTTCATGTTCATCGTTCCTTAAAGACGCCGTTTAACATGCCGATTGCCAGGCTTAAATGAGTCGGTGTGAATCCCATCAGCGTTACCGTTTCGCGGTGCTTCTTCAGTACGCTACGGCAAATGTCATCGACGTTTTTATCCGGAAACTGCTGTCTGGCTTTTTTGATTTCAGAATTAGCCTGACGGGCAATGCTGCGAAGGGCGTTTTCCTGCTGAGGTGTCATTGAACAAGTCCCATGTCGGCAAGCATAAGCACACAGAATATGAAGCCCGCTGCCAGAAAAATGCATTCCGTGGTTGTCATACCTGGTCTCTCTCATCTGCTTCTGCTTTCGCCACCATCATTTCCAGCTTTTGTGAAAGGGATGCGGCTAACGTATGAAATTCTTCGTCTGTTTCTACTGGTATTGGCACAAACCTGACTCCAATTTGAGCGAGGCTATGTGCCATCTCGATACTCGTTCTTAACTCAACGGGAGATGCTTTGTGCATACAGCTCCCCGTTTATTATTTATCTCCTCAGCCAGCCGCTGTGCTTTCAGGGGATTTCGGATAACAGAAAGGCCGGGAAATACCCAGCCTCGCTTCGTAACGGAGTAGACGAAAGTGATCGTGCCTACGCGGATATTATCGTGAGGATGTTTCATCGCCATTGCTCCCCAAATACAAAACCAATTTCAGCCAGTGCCTCGTCCATTTTTTCGATGAACTCCGGCACCATCTCGTCAAAACTCGCTATATACTTTTCATTCCGCTCAATCACGACATAATGCAGGCCTTCACGCTTCATACGCGGGTCATAGTTGGCAAAGTACCAGGCATCTTTTCGCGTCACCCACATGCTGTACTGCACCTGGGCCATGTAAGCCGACTTTATGGCCTCGAAACCACCGAGCCGGAATTTCATGAAATCCCGGGAGGTAAACGGGCATTTCAGCTCAAGGCCATTGCCGTCACTGCATAAACCATCGGGAGAGCAGGCGGTGCGCATACTTTCGTCGCGATAGATGATCGGGGATTCAATAACATTTACGCCGGAAGTGAACTCAAACAGAGTTCTGGCGTCGTTCTCGTACTGTTTTCCCCATGCCAGCGCCTTAGCATTAACTTCCGGAGCCACACCGGTGCAAACCTCAGCCAGCAGGGTGTGGAAGTAGGACATTTTCATGTCAGGCCACTTCTTTCCTGAGCGGGGCTTGGCTATCACGTTGTGAACTTCTGAAGCGGTGATGACGCCGAGCCGTAATTTGTGCCATGCATCATCCCCCTGTTCGACAGCTCTCACGTCGATCCCGGTACGCTGCAGGATAATGTCCGGTGTCATGCTGCCACCTTCTGCTCAGTGGCTTTCTGTTTCAGGAATCCAAGAGCTTTCACTGCTTCGGCCTGTGTCAGTTCTGACGATGCGCGAATGTCGCGGCGAAATATCTGGGAACAGAGCGGCAATAAGTCGTCATTCCATGTTTTATCCAGGGCGATCAGCAGAGTGTTAATCTCCTGCATGGTTTCATCGTTAACCGGAGTGATGTCGCGTTCCGGCTGACGTTCTGCAGTGTATGCGGTATTTTCGACAATGCGCTCGGCTTCATCCTTGTCATAGATACCAGCAAATCCGAAGGCGAGACGGGCACACTGAATCATGGCTTTATGCCGTAACATCCGTTTGGGATGCGACTGCCACGGCCCCGTGATTTCTCTGCCTTCGCGGGTTTTGAATGGTTCGCGGCGGCATTCATCCATCCATTCGGTAACGCAGATCGGATGATTGCGGTCTTTGCGGTAAATCCGGCATGTGCAGGATTCGTTGTCCTGTTCAAAGTCCATGCCGTCAAACTGCTGGTTTTCGTTGATGATGCGGGACCAGCCATCAACGCCCACCACCGGAACGATGCCGTTCTGCTTATCAGGGAAGGCGTAAATTTCTTTCGTCCACGGATTAAGACCGTACTGGTTGGCGACGATCAGCAATGCGATGAACTGCGCATCGCTGGCATCACCTTTAAATGCCGTCTGGCGAAGAGTGGTGATCAGTTCCTGTGGGTCGACAGAATCCATGCCGACACGTTCAGCCAGCTTCCCAGCCAGCGTTGCGAGTGCTGTACTCATCCGTTTTATACCTCTGAATCAATATCAACCTGGTGGTGAGCAATGGTTTCAACCATGTACCGGATGTGTTCTGCCATGCGCTCCTGAAACCCAACATCGTCATCAAACGCACGGGTAATGGCTTTTTTGCTGGCCCCGTGGCGTTGCAAATGATCGATGCATAGCGATTCAAACAGGTGCTGGGGCAGGCCTTTTTCCATGTCGTCTGCCAGTTCTGCCTCTTTCTCTTCACGGGCGATCTGCTGGTAGTGACGCGCCCAGCTCTGAGCCTCAAGACGATCCTGAATGTAATAAGCGTTCATGGCTGAACTCCTGAAATAGCTGTGAAAATATCGCCCGCGAAATGCCGGGCTGATTAGGAAAACAGGAAAGGGGGTTAGTGAATGCTTTTGCTTGATCTCAGTTTCAGTATTAATATCCATTTTTATAAGCGTCGACGGCTTCACGAAACATCTTTTCATCGCCAATAAAAGTGGCGATAGTGAATTTAGTCTGGATAGCCATAAGTGTTTGATCCATTCTTTGGGACTCCTGGCTGATTAAGTATGTCGATAAGGCGTTTCCATCCGTCACGTAATTTACGGGTAATTCGTTCAAGTAAAGATTCGGAAGGGCAGCCAGCAACAGGCCACCCTGCAATGGCATATTGCATGGTGTGCTCCTTATTTATACATAACGAAAAACGCCTCGAGTGAAGCGTTATTGGTATACGGTAAAGCCGCACTCAGGCGGCCTTGATAGTCATATCATCTGAATCAAATATTCCTGATGTATCGATATCGGTAATTCTTATTCCTTCGCTACCATCCATTGGAGGCCATCCTTCCTGACCATTTCCATCATTCCAGTCGAACTCATACACAACACCATATGCATTTAAGTCGCTTGAAATTGCTATAAGCAGAGCATGTTGCGCCAGCATGATTAATACAGCATTTAATACAGAGCCGTGTTTATTGAGTCGGTATTCAGAGTCTGACCAGAAATTATTAATCTGGTGAAGTTTTTCCTCTGTCATTACGTCATGGTCGATTTCAATTTCTATTGATGCTTTCCAGTCGTAATCAATGATGTATTTTTTGATGTTTGATATCTATTCATATCCTCACAGATAAAAAATCGCCCTCACATTGGAGGGCAAAGAAGATTTCCAATAATCAGAACAAGTCGGCTCCTGTTTAGTTACGAGCGACATTGCTCCGTGTATTCACTCGTTGGAATGAATACACAGTGCAGTGTTTATTCTGTTATTTATGCCAAAAATAAAGGCCACTATCAGGCAGCTTTGTTGTTCTGTTTACCAAGTTCTCTGGCAATCATTGCCGTCGCTCGTATTGCCCATTTATCGACATATTTCCCATCTTCCATTACAGGAAACATTTCTTCAGGCTTAACCATGCATTCCGATTGCAGCTTGCATCCATTGCATCGCTTGAATTGTCCACACCATTGATTTTTATCAATAGTCGTAGTCATAAGGATAGTCCTGGTATTGTTCCATCACATCCTGGGGATGCTCTTCGAACTCTTCAAATTCTTCTTCCATATATCACCTTAAATAGTGGATTGCGGTAGTAAAGATTGTGCCTGTCTTTTAACCACATCAGGCTCGGTGGTTCTCGTGTACCCCTACAGCGAGAAATCGGATAAACTCTATTCACCCCTACAGAGAGCAAAAGAGAAACGCCGATGAACAACTCATGGTGGCAGGAACTAATGCATTTTTTCCTGCAAGGAATGACACTTAAACAGTTGATTCATATGCTAATCATCCTGATCATATTGATTATTGTTATGCCGGTAAGCGTAAAAGAATGGATAAACCTGCATAATCCAGAAATCCTTCCTCATTACTGGATGTATTACATCCTGTTGTTTTGCGTTAGCTATGTGCTTAACGGCGTTGTTAATTCCGCTTATCACGCTGTGACTGAAAGAATTGAGGTATTCGTTGCTCAGAAGCGCAAATCTAAAGAAGAAAAATATGTGCAAGATTTGTTTGATTCGTTAACTCTTGGAGAAAGAGCGTATTTGGCATTCGCTGTAGCCGCTAATAACCAGCTACAAACGGAAAAGGGAGCTCATGAATCAATTTCATTGCTCAAAAAAGGACTCCTCGTTCGAAGGCCTCCTGCTGTTGGATATCCTGATACCGACCGTTTTGTTATTCCTGAAAGCTATAGACATGAGTGCTACATTCGGTTTGCCGGGAAGGCAGACAGCCTTATGGATGAACTTATCGCTCAGGATAAGCATGGCAAAAACAAGTAATTAGCAAATGAATTTATCATCTCGCCGTCAGTTGTTTTGATTTCCGGTAGCCTGCCGCGTAAATAGCTACGTTTGGCAGGCAAACACTTCCACTGCATTCATCTACTTTCTTGCAGCGAAGGCTTCCGAGTGATATTGCTTTTTCAGAAAGGCTTAACCGCTTTCTCGGGTCTTCCTGAACAGGTTCCTCACTGTCTGTGCCGAAGATCGAATCGATGATGTTGCAGATGGAATCACGCTCGATGGCCAGCTTTCTGCGCCGCTCATGACGGCGAGTTTTGGCATTTCCTGCAAATGTTGATTTTCCGTACACGATTACCGTCATGATGTTTTCCTCATGTGAAATGGCTTTGGTGGTGATGCGCCAGATGCTGATCTTCTGGTTGCTGTCGTTACTGCTGCAATTCACATCACCCCAAACCCATCTCGTTTGGTATCTGTTCGCGCTTTGTCAGCGCATCATCGAAGTTAAAGAGCCTGCCAATCTGTTCCGTTTGGCTGCCAGCGTCCTGCTGATGGCGATGATAATGAACCAATAGTTCGATATTATCAAGAACTATAAGTACGAATTGTTTGTGGCTCATTAACTTAATGAGATATGTTTTTGATATGTAAAGGAATTTATTTTTGTAAAGATTGAAGATTGGTCAGTAGGAGAGAAAGAATTGTTTGCTGGCGTGTTAGTTCGTGGGTTAGCACATGTGCGGATGTTAAATAAGGTAGACGATCGTGAGGAAAAGAAAAACCGGCGCTGAGGCCGGGTATAATTATTTGATTATTTCTTTTATAAAGACTTCTTTCGGTTGGTATTTTTTATCTGATGATTTGAGCTGGTACGTTATTGTTATATCAGCACGTACAGCAAATTTACCTGCAAAATCTGATGGGTTTACGTTGGGGCCAAGAACCATATTTACTCTTCGATCTATTAATCCAGGGATAACAGCAGCCCAACCTTTCTCTGGATTGTCGAGGTCTAATGCACGGATTTCAACATCAACATCAAAATGATCCTGAGTATATGACTCTGGTGTGAAGACAACTTCAGTTGGGGCTTTTTTAATGGTTTCAGCGGGAATGGTCACTGTACCACCCCCTGTACCTATGACCATCGTAGATCCTTCGTCTGCCCTAGCTGGGGCAAGCGTCTTAATGGAACTTTTGGCAAGAGTCTTCTTATTGGTTACCGTGCTTTCTATGATTGCTTGAAGACGGTCAGGTGAAATATTAGCCTCACCGGCACCAATATTGATGATTGTATTGTTATTTGCTTCAAAGTGGGAGGTGTTGCTTGGAGCCATAGCCTTAGTTGCTAGAACTAAGCCATATCCAACCAGACCAATAACAACAGCACCAACGAGAGCGTTTCTCATTTTCCCATTTCCGATCTTTGCATGAGCGCCAGCAAGAAACTTGTCCATTTCTTCTTGGCTACCAAAGAGGAGTTTAATAACAATATCTTCATAAAGGCTTCCTGCTTCTAATCGCGCAACATGCACCGATATATCAAGGATATTAGCCCCTGTCAGTTCCTGCAAAACACCTTCTGATTGTTTTGCGATGGCCTCCCACCCTTGAAGGGAGGTAATCACATCTTTGATGCTTACAGGTTCTTTAGTTGAATAATATATGTTTTCGGTAAAGGTTAAAGATAATTCTTGGGACATCCGAGCCCTCGCTGTTTCTTTCGATTTGCTGTGTTAAGCTAATATTTTAATATCCATGTTTCTGTTTGCTTGCAGTGTGTTTCTCACCACCATCCAAACGTACTGGTTACTAGCTATGTGATGATGAAGTCATGAACTTTTCAGCCATTCCCTGGCCTCGATGTCATCTAGGTGGCGAGATTGCTTCAGAATACCAGCTACATACTCCACCTTTGCTACTTGATGATAAGGCAACGTTATTGGCCTGTGGTCTTGGTTGATGCTTGTAAATTGGTATTCTCCGTCTCTGTCATAGCCAAGAACCTTGATCATGTTGTGCCCTTCAATGGTTCTGACAAACACCTCATCACCTGGGAATACTTTGGTGTTAGGCTCAATGAGTACATATTCTCCTGATTTTATTCTGGGCCACATGCTGTCTCCTTTTACACGAAGACCAAAGGCATCTGGATCATCGCTATAAATCTTGAGCCACCCATCGCGCTCTTCGGTCATCTCGATGGCACCATCAACACCAAGAATTGCCTCACCAACCACGCGCACTAACCCTTTTTTTAATTTGCCAACAATTGAAAAAGTATCTTCATCATTCGCTCCATTTAACGAAGTGCCGTGCTGAAGCCAAACAACATCAACGTTTAGAAATTTCGCAAGCGCATTCATTTTTTCCTGGCGTGGTAAAGACTCAGCATTAAACCATTTGCTAACGCCTTTGGACGAAAGAGAAAGGGCACGGGCTATGGCCATTCCCCTACCATGTTCATCAAGACCAGCTTCTTTACAGGCTTGCGCTAGCCGCTGGGCGAATTCTTTGCGCACTTTTTCATTCTGAACCATGAGTACGATACTAAAGCACTTGCAAAAACTTTCAGTTCAACCATAATGCGTACTGAAAGTACGAAAAAGGACATTCCTATGCAAAATCTTGATGAGCCGATTAAAGGTGTCGGCATCCCTGAAGTTGCGAAGGCTTGTGGAGTTAGCGAAAGGGCTGTCTATAAGTGGCTCAAAAACGGCTTCCTCCCTAAGACTGAGTTTTTTGGGAAAACGAAATACGCATCAAAAATCGAAGAGATTTCTGGTGGCAAATATCAAGCAAGCGAAATGCTTGAAATAAGCAAAAAGAACCTTCTGGCAGCATAAGTAACACCGCTCTTTATCAATCTGCACCGCCGACAACGCGGTAACTAATTAAGAACTCATCGAAAGATGCGTATTAGTGATTATTTACCTATGGAAATAGTAAGAAATGGAACAAACAAATTACAGCAAACTATCACAGCGCGACGTTGATCGCGCAGAAACAGATTTACTTATCAACCTGTCAACGCTTACTCAGCGCGGTCTGGCAAAGATGATTGGCTGTCATGAATCGAAGATAAGCAGAACAGACTGGAGGTTTATAGCTTCGGTCTTGTGTGCTTTTGGCATGGCATCAGACATCAGTCCGATTAGCAGAGCTTTTAAGTATGCGCTTGATGAAATCACCAATAAAAAACGCCCGGTGTGCAAGACCGAGCGTTCTGAACAAATCCAGATGGAGTTCTGAGGTCATTACTGGATCTATCAACAGGAGTCATTATGACAAATACAGCAAAAATACTCAACTTCGGCAGAGGTAACTTTGCCGGACAGGAGCGTAATGTGGCAGATCTCGATGATGGTTACGCCAGACTATCAAATATGCTGCTTGAGGCTTATTCGGGCGCAGATCTGACCAAGCGACAGTTTAAAGTGCTGCTTGCCATTCTGCGTAAAACCTATGGGTGGAATAAACCAATGGACAGAATCACCGATTCTCAACTTAGCGAGATTACAAAGTTACCTGTCAAACGGTGCAATGAAGCCAAGTTAGAACTCGTCAGAATGAATATTATCAAGCAGCAAGGCGGCATGTTTGGACCAAACAAAAACATCTCAGAATGGTGCATCCCTCAAAACGAGGGAAAATCCCCTAAAACGAGGGATAAAACATCCCTCAAATTGGGGGATTGCTATCCCTCAAAACAGGGGGACACAAAAGACACTATTACAAAAGAAAAAAGAAAAGATTATTCGTCAGAGAATTCTGGCGAATCCTCCAACGACCGTCTGGAAAAGTTTTTTTCAGCTCACCCTGAGGCAGTGATTTACACCCCCAACTTCACCAAGTGGGGAACAACTGCTGACCAGCAATGCGCAGAGTGGATCCTCGCCCTGCTCGAAAAAGTTAAACCCTTCCCGAAGAAACCCGTCATGGCCGCCTGGGCTAACGACGTACGCCTGATGCGTGAACTGGACGGCCGCAGTCATCGCGAAATATGCGAGCTATTCCAGTGGGCAAGCAAAGACGCGTTCTGGCACACCAATATCCTCTCGCCTTCAAAGCTCCGCGCTAAGTGGGACACGCTGAGCCTTCAGAGAGATGCTGGCCGCAGGACGAATACCGCGAGCACCCAGGGCATCGACTTCAACAACACAGACTGGATCAACGAGGTGTTCGATGGAAAGACTATCTGAGCAGCTGGCGAACTGCGACCGTGAAAGCTTTCGCCGCATCGCCCATAACATGCCTGACGCCCCGGCAGAACGCCCTCAGGTTGAGCAGACGGCTGAAATCTTCAACTCCCTGTTTAGCGCGCTACGAGCTGCATTTCCGGCAGCAATGGCTGCTTTCCGTGAGCAGAGCGAGTTCAACGAACTGCGCCGTCAGTGGGTGATGGCATTTCAAGAAAACGGGATTACCACCATGGCACAGGTGGCCGCAGGCATGCGGATTGCCCGCCGCCAGGAGAAGCCATTCCTGCCGTCACCCGGTCAGTTCGTTGCCTGGTGTAAAGAGGGGCGCTGCCTGCTGGGGTTCAGCGTTGATGACGTGATGACTGAGTACTGGAAATGGCGCCGCCTGGTGTTCCGGTATCCAACCAGCGAGCAGTATCCGTGGCCTGCGCCAGTTCTGTACCACATTTGCATCGAACTACGCCGCCAAAGCACCGATCGCCAGATGACCGAAAGCGAGATGTGCCAGGCCGCCAGTAAGGTGCTGGCTGGGTGGGAAGAGCGCGTTGCCGCAGGTAAGCCGGTACCGCCGATCCGCCGTGCTATCGCCGCCCCGGCCAAGGCCAGCGGTCCTACGCCAGCAGAGATGCTGAAAGCCCAATATGCGCAGCGCAAAGCCGCTGGTCTGATCTAACAGGAGATCACATGGAAACCGTAATTCAAGCGCTTGAGAAAATTGGCCCGGCAACATACCGCCAGGTGGCCGACCGTCTGGATATCGAACCCGTTGAGGCGCTGAACATGCTGCGCGAACAGCGCGATCAGGGGCTGTGTGATTTTTCCGACGGCGGCTGGTTCATTGGCAAAGTGACCAGCGCAAAACGCACCGCGCCAGCGGCTAAGCCGGCACTTCACGGCGTAGCGCCAGACCCCGTTGACCCCGAAGTAATCAGAACGCTGCTTGCGAAGAATGGCGCTATGGATACAGCGTCGTTGGCTCTGGAAGTTAACCGCAACGGGCGTGGAATGACATCAGCAATGCGCGCGCTCGAGCGCCAGGGTGTCGTGGTGAAGAACGGGGAGGGCAAGGGCGTAACTTGGTCACTGCCGGCGGCGGCAGCCGAACCTGAGCCAGCTCCTGCCTCACCCGAAGTTCCCGCATTAACCGACGCAGCTAAGCCGCTGGAGCAGTTCGTCAGCGAGATCCCCTCGTTTACCGAAGGGCGCGTAGCCGGGCAGGTAATCCCAACTGTGCGAGTGCTGTCCCGCGAAATCCGACGCACCAAAAACAAGCTGGCGAGCCTCGAGAAACTGCGCGATGCGGTCCGGGTTGTTGGCCGCCATAAGGATCTCGTTAATCAGCTGGTGGGTGCGGAGGTGGACAATGGCCAGTAGCAACCTCTGGACAATCATTCGCGCCATCCAGCGCAGCGGGGAGATCACCCCGCGTCAGGTTCGCCGACTGCTGGGCTGCGACAGCAAAAAGGCCTGTCGTCTGCTGGAGCATCTCGTTTCTGCTGGTGCTTTGAAGAACATCGGCCAGCGCCGCCACCCGGTCTACGTCATGGAGCCGGGCGGGGAGACTCGCATTAAGCCAATGCCTGTGGCGCGCCATGAACCCAGTATCGCAGAAGTTTGTCGCCAGAAGTGGCAGGGCTATCAGATCCACAAAATTATCGGGAGCGCGCTAGCATGAGTGATTCACTGAACAATATCGACAAACAAGCTTACCAGGTGAGCAGATATGACCTTGTTAGTGGATACATGCAGAAGTGGCCTGATGGTGAGTTCGTTTATCACTCTGACTATCAGGCGCTGCTGGATGAGAAGGAAGCCGCAGAGAATCGGATCGCTGAGCTGGAGGCGAATAACGATTCGGCCCATAAAGCATTGATAAATGCGAGACACCGGACCGTAACTATGCCGACCGGGTATTCGATTAGGCCAGGCCATCCGATTAACGAAACAGAGCGCAGTGTCATGATCCCCAAAGATGGTGGTCAATGGCTTTCTCGTTTCGATGTTGAGCATGCACTGCGGGTGGCTGGCATCCGCATCAACAGGGATGAATGATATGGACTCATTACTGCAATACGCCTGCCGGAGAGTGGCCGAACTGGAAAGTTTGCTGCTGGTGGATGTAACCGAAACCGTCTGGCCTGCCGAGATTGGCATGGTCTACGGCCAGGTTGAAAACGCCGGGGATTTACCGGCGCATCACCAGCGCCGCCTGAAGCATCACATCAACCGCATGTGGCTGGAGAAAATGCCGGTACCGGCTATCGTCACCGCGGCCCGGTCGCTGGCTGCCGCCATGGAGGAATACGCGTGAGAGAAATCATCGTTGATAACTTTGCCGGTGGCGGCGGGGCGAGTACGGGTATCGAGCTGGCAATCGGGCGCAGCGTGGACATTGCCATCAACCACGACGAGAACGCCGTGGCGATGCACACCACCAACCACCCGGATACGCTGCACTACTGCGAATCTGTTTTTGATGTAAATCCCTTGGTGGCGACTGCTGGCCGCCCGGTGGGGCTGGCGTGGTTCTCCCCGGACTGCCGTCACTTCTCGAAGGCCAAAGGTTCTAAGCCGGTAGAGAAGGAAATTCGCGGTCTGGCGTGGATCGTCATTCGATGGGCGCTGGCAGTACGCCCGCGCGTGATGATGCTGGAGAACGTCGAGGAGTTCAAAACGTGGGGGCCGCTTATCGTATCGGCTGATGGTGGGCAGCGCCCGGACCCGGCCCGCGCCGGAGAAACCTTTGATGCGTTCTGCGGCATGCTGTCCGACGGTATCCCCGCCGGGCATCCCGCGCTGGTGGAATGCTGCGAGTTCCTGGGCATTGCCGCCGACGGTGAACAGGCGCAGCAGCTGGTTGCCGGACTGGGCTATGTCGTCGATTACCGCGAGCTGCGCGCGTGCGACTTTGGCGCGCCGACCATCCGGAAGAGATTCTTCATGGTGATGCGCTGCGACGGTGTGCCAGTGACATGGCCGGAGCCGACCCATGGCGATCCGAAAACACCAGCAGTGCAGGCTGGCAAGTTGGCGCCATGGCACACCGCGGCGGAATGTATTGACTGGTCTATCCCGGCGCAGTCCATCTTCGACCGCAAAAAGCCGCTGGCGGAGAACACGCTTAAGCGCATCGCCCGCGGCATCCAGCGTTTCGTGATTGATAGCGCTTCGCCGTTTATCGTGAAGTGCAACCACACCACGACAAAGGGGAAATACGACTGTTTCCGCGGGCAGGGGCTGACTGAACCATTGCAGACCATCACCAAAACGCATGGCTATGCGATTACGGTACCGCACCTGACGAAGTTCCGCACCGGAGCGACCGGGCAGCCAGTGACCGAACCGGTGCCAACAGTCACCGCCGGCACATCAGTACGTCCTGGCGGAAATGGGCACGCTTTGGGCGTCGTTGAGGCGGAGCTGGCACCATTCCTGGCGGGTAGTGGCGGCAGTGAGTATCAAGCGAAGCCACGCCCAATGGATAAACCCATGCACACCATTCTGAAAGAGTCCCGCGCATGTGTTGTCGCGCCGGTGATCGCCCGGCAATTCGGTGCCAGCATCGGGCATCGGGCCGACGAACCGAGCGCCACGATCACCGCCGGCGGGGGCGGCAAATCACAGCTGGTGTCCACGACACTGATTCAGATGGGTTACGGCGAACGCCCGGGGCAGGAGCCGCGCGTGCCAGGCCTGCATAAGCCGCTAGGCACGGTCGTGGCTGGCGGTGGTAAGTTTGGGCTGGTGGCCGCGAATTTGGTTAAGCATTTCGGTGGTAACTACCAGGGCGCTGGCTTGGGGCTGGATGAACCAGCACACACGGTCACCACCGCGGATCATCATGGACTGGTCACATCGCACCTGGTGATGCTTCGCGGCACCTGCCGGGATGGTCGGGTGGTAGACGCGCCAGCGCCGGGGTTAACTGCGGGCGGCCTGCATGTCGGTAACGTTGAGACTAGGCTGGCGACAGAGGGCTATGACGAGCAGCGCGCAGCCCAGGCGCTGGCGTTCCTGCGGGAGTATTGCGGGACGGATTCTGACGGGCTTGTGACGGTTGATGGCGTGGTGTACCGCATCGTTGACGTTGGCATGAGAATGCTTCAGCCAGCAGAACTGTACCGCGCCCAGGGCTTCCCGAAGTGGTACATCATTGACCAGGACTACCGCGGGGTGAAGTACGCGAAAGATAAGCAGGTGGCCCGCTGCGGCAACGCTGTGCCGCCGCCCTTCGCTGAAGCTCTTGTGCGGGCAAACCTGCCGGAGATGTGCCAGCAGCAGGGGCAGGCGGCGTAATGTACGACAAATACACCCTCAACCGCTGCGACGCAATGGAGTGGCTGGCCGAGCATTACCCAGACTTTCCAGACAAGATGCCAGATGTGCCCCTAAAGGCTGACTGGTGTAGTGCCAGTTTGTTTATGGGATGGCGCTTCGTGATTTTGCTCGATGGTACCCTGGTGTTTGCTGACTGCTTATCGCCTCCCATCCGCGCGGAAGATATGGCTGGCTTCAAATTACCTGACTTGGTCTGACTGCCATACAAGCGATATGAGAATCCCCATATCGACAGCCAGGGCCTCTTCGGAGGCCTTTTTCTCGCCCGACGAATGGATGATTCTCGCATGATCGATAATACCGATCGATACAATGAAATTGATCTATGAAATCGATTATTAAATAGACACAGGGCAGCAACAAATTACCAACGGTGCGGCCTCCGACGCAGACGAAATACCCTCTGTCGATAATGACATCTTTGCCGTTTCTCTGACGCCAGGCTTTCCGTACAGATATTTAGGGTCGACATTTCTGACATGAGCCTTTGTTAAAAATAACGATCATTTTTTACACGTAAGTAGCAATAAAATTTATTTAAATCAATCATATGAATGGGCTTGCGCAGTCGTGTGCTTCATGTGCATACTTACCAGAAATAAACAAACACTGTTTATACATACAGTATTCTGTTGTATGGTTAAAGAGCTACAGAGAAAAATGAATTTTTCTTCCGGCGAACCTATTAGGAAATTTGCGCCATTTGTTATTTTGGCTCTGTGGAGTGGATTTCTCCCCGCCGGGAGAGCGTATTTGTGGATAGCAAAATGAGGGGGTTGATGTGGCTGAGGTGTGTTCTGATGGAGGTGAGTATTACGATCTCGTGAGGCGTTCCGACGGAGCGCCCTTGTGTTCGTTTAAACTCCGGTCAGGGGATCGCGTGCTGATAAATTCTGATGATGCAGTAATCGGCCACAAGCTTCTCCAGGCGGATGAGCGCGTCATATCTCGCGAAACTCTGGTCGAGATCGTCAGGGAGTTGTCAGCCAATAATTGACCTTTTTAGTGACTGAATAGCATAATGTTCCTATCGGTCTGAACAGCCGGTAACCTGACCACGATGCGCCACGGAGAGAACTTCCATGGCGCAGTTACAACTCATCAAGCAGTCCTCAGGAATCCTGATCCCCGCAACGCCGGAGACCAGCGAATTACTGCAATCAAAAATCAAGCTCGGCGACGTGCTGGTGGCCGACTTCAAACAGGTCCGTAATCCGGCTTTCCATCGTCGCTTCTTCGCTCTGCTCAATCTCGGATTCGAATACTGGGAGCCGACTGGCGGCGCTATCTCCTCCAACGAACGCAAGCTGGTTACCGGCTATGCCAAATTCCTGGCATCATTCGGCGGGAGCGAAACCGCGTTGCTGGATGCCGCTGAGCAATATCTCGAGCAGGTGAGCAGCCGCCGCATCACCAATGGCATCAGCCTGTGCAAATCCTTTGATGCCTACCGCGCCTGGGTGACCATCGAGGCCGGGCACTTCGACGCCATCCAGCTGCCTGACGGCACCCTCCGGAAACATCCCCGCAGTATTGCTTTCGCCAATATGGACGAGACCGAGTTTCAGCAGCTCTACAAAGCCGCGCTCGATGTCCTCTGGCGTTGGATCCTGTCACGGGCATTCAGGGACCAGCGCGAGGCTGAGAACGCCGCCGCGCAGCTGATGAGCTTCGGGAGCTGACCTGATGGCGAAATCATGGTTTCACTACACAGAATGCACAACCGAGCAGGCCGATGAACTCCAGCGGCAGTACCAGCGCCGCGGGGTAGCCGTAACGCGCAGCCTTAATCGCGATTACCTCACCTGGACCGTCAGCGTAGAGAGGCAGGAGGTTAAGTATCTCCAGCCCACGCCGCGGACATTCCGCCAAAAGGTCTGGGGGTGAGCATGGCTAAGTTACCGCGCCGCAAGTGCGCCCATAAAGCTTGTCGCCAGTGGTTCCAACCGGTGCGCGACGGCCAGGTGGTCTGCTCATTCGAGTGCGCCAGCGCGATCGGCAAAGAACAGACCGCAAAAGCCCGCGAAACCGCTAAGCAGAAGGAAGCGCAGCGCCAGCGCACCGAAGAAAAGGCAGGCCGCCAGCGGCGCGCTGCACGCCGCAATGATCTGAAACCTATCCGTCACTGGGTTCTGTTGACTCAGCGTGCCTTCAACGACTGGCGGCGCGAAATGCTGCTGGCTGCCGGATACGGCTGCATTTCTTGCGGTACCAAGACCGCCTTTGCCTGGCACGCCGGGCATTACCGCACCACGGCCGCAGCGCCGCAACTCCGCTTTAACCCTGACAATATCTGGCTCCAGTGCTCCGCCTGTAACGTTCACAAATCCGGGAATATCGAGGCGTACCGCGCCGCCTTGGTCGATCTGATTGGAGAGGAGCGCGTGCTGGCGCTGGAATCCAACAATGAAACTCACCGGTACACCCGTGAAGAGCTGAACGGTATCCGTGCCAAGGCCCGGGCAGACCTTCGCGCACTGAAACAGCAGGAGGCCGCATGAACCACACCGACTTCCTCCGCTACCAGGCAGAAAGCGTTAAGCGCGCCAACCAGCCGCCAGTAGCAAAGCACAGCCAGAACCAGACTAAGACCAAACAGCCAGAGAGGGCCGCAGCGTGAATCTTGAAAACACCGTGAAATACCACTTCGCCAAATCGACGATGATCAGCGACTCCCCGCGCGCTACTGCATCAGATTCTCTGACCGGCACGGATATCATGGCTGCCATGGGCATGACCCAGGAACGCGCCGCCATGGGGTATAGCGCATTTCTCGGAAAGATGGGGATTAGCAATAACGACCGGGAGAGGGCTATCGCGCTGCTGGCTGAATACGCGCTTACCAAATGCGACAAGGTTGCTGCGCTGCGCAAGCTGGACGCCGGGATTAAGCCGCTGGTGATGCGCCAGCTCGCCGCCTTCGCCTTCGAGGATTATTCCCGCAGCGCCGCCAGCGTGAAGCAATGCGAATGCTGTAAGGGGCAGGGGTTCATTGAGGCTGACGTTTTTACGATGAAATCGCACTACACCATGAGGCTGCCGCAGTGGGCCAAAGACCTTAAGCAGTCGCCGGGTGATTTCGAGGTTAAGCGCCAGGTGAAAGAGGTGGTACGGGTGCTGTGCTCGACCTGCAAGGGTAAGAAAGTCGTCAGCTGTGCCTGTAACGACTGCCGGGGCCGCGGTATCGCCCTAAATCAGAAAGAAACGAAGAAGCAGGGCGTGCCGGTGTTTGGTTCCTGCAAGCGTTGCAGCGGGCGTGGTTATGAGCGCATCCCCTCAACTGACGCATATGCGGCCATTTGCGAGATAACATCCGCCATTACTCTGGACACCTGGAAAAAGTCAGTGAAGCCGTTTTACGACCAATTGATATCAAAATTCGACGTAGAAGAAGCTTGGGCCGAATCACAACTGAGAGCGATAACACGATAAGGCTAAACAATTGTTCGCTATTTTATCGTGAGCTATTTACTTTTCCCGAATCTGTGTTAATTTTGTTCTAACGATGGGTTAATGCCTTCGTTTAAAGCCCTGCGGTTAACCCCGTGGGGCTTTTTCGTTTCTGCACAACAGGTAAGCCAAATCGTAACAATTACACCCGCATCCAGGTTAAGCGGGGCTAATAAACCTGGCGATTTGGCTTTCCGTTGTGGTGAATGTACTGATGACGTCGTAAATCGATAGCCGTGAATGCCGGATAGCAGCACCGGTCACCACAAACCAGACCCACTACCTGGGACCCTTCGGCCAGAGAGCCGACATTGCCTTACCCTCATCTTCCTGGCTTGTCGCCAGGTTTTTTATTCCAGGCTCCGGGAACCATCCTCGACATGCCTTGTTGTTAAATCGTCCCGAGGGCCTGACCTCAACTACGCACAGCACCCCGGAATCATCGGAGGTGAGAGACTATGAAAATGCATAACGATCCCCACTCCTGGACGGAGTTTATTGAACTACTCCACAGTTGGTGGCGTGGCGAAACGCCGATGGGTGCCGTATTGCTATCGGTTGTCATGGCAGCAATGCGAATCGCTTACGGCGGAGGCGGCTGGAAGAAAATGATGCTCGAAGGAGCAATCTGCGGAGCTTTAACCCTCACCGCCGTGTCGGCTCTTGATTACTTCAATCTTCCACAGTCCCTTTCCATTGCCATCGGTGGCGCGCTCGGGTTTGTGGGGGTGGAGCAGGTGAAAATTATGGCTGGCAGGGTGTTTAACTCCCGTTTTGGAGGTGGTGATGCAAACCAGTGATAAAGGCATTGACCTGATCAAGCAGTTTGAAGGCTGCAAGCTCCTTGCCTACCAGGACAGCGTCGGCGTCTGGACGATCGGCTATGGCTGGACTCAACCTGTAGACGGTAAACCAATCCGCGCCGGGATGACGATTAAGCAGGAAACGGCAGAGCGTCTGCTGAAGACTGGACTGGTCAGCTACGAAAGCGATGTGTCCCGCCTGGTCAAAGTTGGCCTGACTCAGGGGCAATTCGACGCCCTAGTGTCGTTCACATACAACCTTGGCGCCCGGTCACTGTCGACATCGACCCTTCTGCGAAAACTCAACGCCGGTGATTACGCTGGCGCTGCCGATGAGTTCCTGCGCTGGAATAAAGCTGGTGGCAAGGTCCTGAATGGGCTGACCCGTCGGCGTGAGGCGGAGCGCGCTCTGTTCCTGTCGTGATTAGCGCACTGGTTAAGCATTACTGGCTGCAGTTGCTGGTGGTGGCGTTAATCGGCGTGCTGGCGTTCTTCGTAAACCGCTACCGCGACAACGCCATTACCTACAAAGACCAGCGAGATAAAGCAACCAAGAGTCTCCGCCTGGCTAACGAAACCATCAAAGACATGCAGATCCGCCAGCGTGATGTCGCTGCACTGGATGCCAAATACACGAAGGAATTGTCCGATGCGAAAAAAACCATTAACGATTTGCGTCGGGATGTCGATTCTGGCGCTAAACGGCTGCGCATCGCCGCAACCTGCCCTGGAGTGTCAAAAGCCACCTCCGCCACCGGCGTGGATGATGCAGGAACCCCCGAACTTACTCCAGACGCTCGACGGAATTATTTCGATCACCGGGACGGAATCGCAACCGCTGACAAAATGATTCGCGGCATGCAGGACTACATCAAAGAGCAGTGTCTTAAATGATTCGTTACCCAAATAACAGAGCCTGACTTCGGTCGGGCTTTTTTATGCCCGAATTTCACCGCGCACCGCAGCGCATTCAACCCACGTCGAACCATACCCTTTGAAATGAGCCTTTGAGGAAGTCAGTTAGTGCTGGCGAGCCTCGACGGGCTGATTTCCTATGCGGCAAAGGTTCATCTCAAAGAAAGGTACACGCCATGCAATTAGTTGAAATCAAGAAGCTCGACCTGGTCACCAACTCGGCAGTGATCGCCAGTGGTGTCATGAAGGATCACAAGCCAGTGATTCAACTCATCAGGAAGTACAAAAGCGACCTCGAAGAGTTCGGAAGGGTGGAATTTGAAATGCGACCCTTTCAAACCGATGGAGGCATGCAGAAGCAGGAAATAGCACTGCTAAACGAACAGCAAACCACGCTGTTGATCACCTACATGCGAAACAATGAAGTTGTGCGTGAATTCAAAAAGCGCCTGGTAGCTGAATTCTTCACTATGCGCAGTGCGCTGGCGAAAAAGAAGATGGAATACAAACCCATGACCGACGCCATCAAGCATGAGCGTGAGGCGCAGGGTAAGCAAATCGCCCCGCATCACTTCAGCAACGAAGCTGACCTGATTAACCGGCTGGCGCTGGGCATGACGGCGGCCAAGTTCCGTGTGCATCACGAAATCGGGAAGAAAGAGCCGATCCGCGATTACCTGACGCCGGAACAAATTCACTGCATCACCGAGCTACAGCGCGCCAACACGGTATTCATCAGCATGGGGTGGGACTTCGAACAACGCAAAGAAGTGCTGCGCGGCATGTTCGAGCGTAATCACCGCCAGCCACTTATCGAAGAGCAGCACCGCTTGGCCGCATAACCACAAATCTGTGGTTTTTGAGAGCCACTTTCACAGCGGCTTTCCATTACAAAGCTCATCTCCGGGTGGGCTTGATAATGGATATCCCACTGAGCGGATAAATCAAAAATAACCCCTGCAACGGATAATGACGGAGCAACAAATGGCAAAAGCCAAATGGCACAGACTTCCGGCATTCACCATTCCGCTGTTTCAAAGTGCGCATGTCTACCTCGCAACAACCAGAGAACAGTTTCAGCACGCTGATAAATTCCTTGGCGGCAGCGGGGATGAGAGGCCGTTTAACTCTGGACTGGCAAGCAACTATGAAAACACCGATACCGGAGAGCGTTGCTACCTGATCGGAGTATTCGATAATCAGATATCCACGCTCGTTCATGAATGCGCTCACGTATGCTTTTACGTTTGCTGTGATGTCGGCGTGACAACCAAGCCGGAAGACGCCAACGAAACGTACTGCTACATGCTGGATCGCATGTTCAGTCACTTCCTGCCATACATCAAACAGGAATAAACAATATGGCAAAACCGGACTGGGGCGCGCTTCAGCAACGGTTCCTGTCCGACCATGCCGTAACCGGCGTATCACCGAAGGATTGGTGTGAAGCGCAGGGACTGAATTATGCAACCGCACGCCGATATATCAAAAAACCTTCTGCGCAAACTGCGCAAAAATCTGCGCAGAAAAAAGTGCGCACTGCGCAGAAAGAACAAAGCGCAGAAGAGCTGGTGGATGATGATGGATTAACGGCACAGCAAAGGCGTTTTGTCGCAGAATACCTAAAGGATGGTAACGCCACACAAGCAGCTATCAGGGCGGGTTATAGCAAAAAATCCGCTGAACAAATCGGTTATCAACTTCTTCAGAAAACTTCAGTTGCACAGGCCATTGCGCAGCAGCAGAAAGCCTCCATTGCGCGCACGCTTGGCAGTGCTGATGAGGTTCTCTCCCAGATGTGGCAACTTGCCACTTTCGATGCAAACCAGCTTTCACAGTATCGTCGCGGAGCTTGTCGCTATTGCTGGGGCTTTGGCCACCAGTATCAGTGGCGTGATGCCGTGGAGTTTGAAGAGAAGCTCGCTGAGGCTGTAGCGAAAAAAGGTAAAGAGCCAAATGATAGGGGCGGCTATGGCTACGATCACACCCGAGAGCCTAACCCTGGCTGTCCGCGCTGCAACGGCGATGGTATTGGCCAGCCGTATTTCGCCGACACCCGGAAACTCTCCCCTGTTGCTGCTCTGGCTTATTCCGGTGTGAAGCTGGGGAAGAATGGCGTCGAGATAACCGCTATCAGCCGCGAGCGCATGTATGAAGCCGTTATGAAGCGGCTTGGCCTGGCAGATAGCGAATTCGCGCAGCGCCTCCAGCAGATCGAAATCGACCGCCGGCAGCTGGAGGTTGAGAAACTCCGCAAAGAGCTGGCCGGTGATGGTGATGATGACGAACCAACGCCAGTTGCAATCAATATCAACGTAGTGGACGCGAGGGCGGAAGATGGGGATCAGCCCGACACTTAATATCCCTCAGGCGCGGTTCCTGGCAATGCAGCACAAATTCAAAGCCTACGTTGCTGGGTTCGGTTCCGGTAAGACGTGGGTGGGTTGTGGCGGCATTTGCAAAGGAATGTGGGAACACCCGAAGATTAACCAGGGCTATTTCGCGCCAACGTACCCGCAAATTCGTGACATCTTCTACCCGACGATTGAAGAGGTGGCCTTTGACTGGGGGCTGACCGTCAAAATCAACGAGGGGAACAAAGAGGTTCACTTCTACGAGGGGCGACGGTACCGCGGGACAACTATCTGCCGCTCGATGGAGAAGCCCGGCTCGATAGTCGGCTTTAAAATCGGTAACGCGATGGTGGATGAGCTGGACGTTATGGCGGCTGCCAAAGCGCAGCAGGCGTGGCGAAAAATCATTGCCCGTATGCGTTATAAGGTTGATGGGCTGCGTAACGGTATTGACGTCACGACCACGCCAGAAGGGTTCAAATTCGTCTACCAGCAGTTCGTTAAGGCTGTGCGTGAAAAACCTGAGCTTTCTGCTTTGTACGGGCTGATTCAGGCCAGTACGTTCGACAACGCGAAGAACCTGCCGCCTGACTACATTCCATCGCTCCTGAGCTCATACCCTGACGAACTGATTCAGGCCTATCTGCGCGGCAAATTCACCAACCTCAACAGCGGGACCATTTACCACACGTTCAACCGTAAGCTCAATAACTGTTCTGATGAGGTTCAGGATGGGGATCCGCTGTTTATCGGCATGGACTTCAACGTTGGGAAAATGGCCGCGATTGTTCACGTAAAGCGTAACGGCCTGCCGCGCGCTGTTCGTGAGTTAGTGAAGGTCTACGACACACCTGCGATGATTAAGCGTATCCAGGAAGAGTTCTGGCGATATGAAG
>OJXK01000112.1_pt1 | contig 21179 bp, 21 predicted proteins | sample 1600671 | NCBI WGS metagenome assembly OJXK01 (sample SAMN04436814, study PRJEB24849) | human gut metagenome | biome: human gut; feature: NICU; material: stool | host: Homo sapiens | place: USA: Saint Louis, MO | collected 2011-06-05
GATTCAAAATCAACCGTAGAAATACGTGCCGGTTCGAGTCCGGCCTTCGGCACCATAAGTATGTTTGAGAACGTCCGTAACAGTCCGTAAGTTACTAAAATTAAAGCCGAAAGGCTTTTTTTTGGTCCTGATTCGTCCGAGAGCATCCATTGACATCCAGTACTAATGGGGGTCAGAATGGTGGTCAGCTCGGTTCGATAAAGGATTGACCCCCAATTTATGGCTATCACAGACGTAGCAGCTCGCACAGCAAAGCCCCGCGAAAAAGAATACAAACTCACAGACTCCCACGGCTTATATCTCTTAGTTAAACCAACTGGTTCTAAACGCTGGTATCTGAAGTACCGCTTTGAAGGTAAAGAAAGCAGGGTTGCTTTGGGTGCTTATCCCCTTGTATCCCTCGCAAAAGCGCGTGAAAAACGTGATGAGATACGCCTCTTGTTAGCTGAAGGGATTAGCCCTAATGCAAAAAAAGAAGAGGTGAGAGAGCAGGAGCAAGCAACGTTAAATACTTTTGAGAAAGTGGCAAAAGACTGGCACTCGAACAATAAGCGTTGGTCTAGCGGTCATGCTGAAAGAGTATGGCGAGATTTAGAGCGCAATATTCTTCCAACTATCGGCGCTAGAAACATTGCAGATTTATCTACTCGAGATCTCTTGCTTCCACTGCGTGAAGTAGAAATGAGCGGTCGCTTGGATGTTGCTTCTCGTTTACAGCAACGTATCACAGGGATTATGCGCTACGCCGTACAAAGTGGCCTCATTGACCGAAATCCAGCACAGGATCTCGCTGGAGCTATTACATCAAGAAAAGCGACTCACAGACCGGCTTTACTTCTTGAGAAACTACCTGATTTTCTCCAAAAGATCGAATGCCATAAAGGCCGTTTGCTAACACGTTTGGCTCTTCAACTATGCCTCAATGTTTTTATCCGTTCTAGCGAGTTACGTTTTGCGAGGTGGAAAGAGATTGATCTCAAGAAAGCACTTTGGACTATTCCTGCTGAGCGAGAGGCCATTGAAGGTGTGAAACATTCCCACCGTGGGTCGAAAATGAGAACAACTCATCTAGTACCATTATCTCATCAGGCGATAGCCTTACTCGAAGAGATCAGAATGTTAAGTGGTCATAGTGATCTAGTTTTCCCCGGAGATCATCATCCAACTAAACCCATGAGTGAAAACACCATCAATAACGCTTTACGTGGGATGGGTTATGACACCAAAACCGAAGTATGTGGGCATGGTTTCCGTGCGATGGCGTGTAGTGCGTTAGTTGAGTCAGGGTTATGGTCTCGTGACGCGGTGGAAAGGCAAATGAGCCATCAGGAAAGAAACGGTGTTCGGGCTGCGTATATTCATAAAGCAGAACATTTGGAAGAGCGGAGATTGATGGTGCAATGGTGGGCTGATTATTTAGATGCCAATGCAAATGCGCATATAACACCATTTGAGTTTGCTAAGCGGTATCAGTCATAAATAAATTTTTTTCTGTTTAACTACTCACTCTGTTCACTATGATATTTTATCTTTTAAAATCATTGTGATAGTGGGTTATTAAAGAGTGAGGAGTGAAGAGTCCATTGTTCATCTTTGTCTCCTGAATGTGAAAAAACCGGCTTGCGCCGGTTTATCAGGTTAAATCACGAGTGTGTCATTACATTTGGGTAGCCAGTCGGAATTGCTCACATCCGTCAGCTTAATGTTAGTTTGCGTCCCCTGCCGGGTATGTCGTTTCTCGTAATTCACCCCATACTCTTTGAGCATCAGTGGTAGCCCTAGTCCGAACATTTTCAGGCTGAGGACATTCTTGTACCCGTTGGCTTCCATATAGACCAGATAGGCGTGGTAAAGGTAATTGCGGGGCTGTCGTGGGACGATATTGGCGTTACCCATAAACATTCCGTTTGGCTGTTCCAGTGCTTCGAGATAGCCACAAAAATCAAAGGCTGGGTCGGCGTCACGTTTGATGTTGATTGCCTCCTCAGAGTTCTGCTGAGACTGGAGCAGCGTCCGCGCCGTCATAGGGTCACTAAACTGCTGCATAAGCTGGCGCACAATGACGGCCAGCTCGCGTGCGATTTTATCCCTGAGCTGCGGGTCGCGCTCCTCCGGGGCGATCTGCTCCGGGAAATGCATAATCACCCTTCGTCGCGACACGCCGCCGCTTCGATCAGTGAAGCGCATCGGGTTGTTGTTCACGGCCAGAATCACTGCCGGAATATGGGTGGAGTACGCATCGCGGTATTTCGGATCGACCGAGACCGCATCGCCACCTGTGATGGCTTTTATACCGGCGCCATCCCCGCTCCACTTCTCCTGATCGGGGAGAATAATCAACGAGTAACCAATTACCGCTGCACGTTCTCTCGATGATTCCAGCGTTTCGATAGTAGCTGAGGTAGTGTTATCCTTCCCGGCGAGCATGGTCGCAATCTCAGCCAGAATACTTTTTCCGCTCCCGCCGGGACCGGTCACTTCGAGAAAGAGCTGCCAGTCGTATCGATTCGCCAGCACCATAAACAGCGCGGCAAGAATAATATCGCGTTTTTGAGCGTTTCCCCCGGCTGCGCGGTCGAGCCAATGCCAGAAATTCGGCGCGTGCGCCTCTAGCATTTCCCCCTCCACCGGTGGGGTAAAATCCACATCGCACAGCGTGCGCAGCCAGTGCGTTTTACTGTGGGGGCTGAATAATCCGCTTTGGGTGTCGAGCACTCCATTACGGAAGCCAATCAAACGTCGTGCCGGTGCATCTTGTTGTGGAATAATCAATTTCAGGGTGTCGACCACCGAGGCAATTCTCCCCGACGAGAACGGGGCGCGCAGGCGCTGGAAAAGCCCGGCCACGTCGCGTGCAAAATCGGAGGGCGGTATCACTTTCCAGATGCCGTTTTCGTAGCGGGAAAGGAGCTGGCCGTTAGCGTCCACTGCCAGCGATTCGCCGTAATGCTCATGCACCCGCATCGCTTTTTCACTGGCGCTCATGGCGGTAAATTCCGCCTCGCTCATGGTGTCGAACGGGCTTTGTGTGGCTGGCTGGACGGCACCATAAATAGCTTTGCGCGTGGCATCCTCACCCTGCTGCATAAACGCATCATTCCAGTCACCAAATACCGGCGGCAGGGCAACAATCCCCTCACAGGCTCGTGCGGCAGCAGCGGCTCTGGTCTGGCCGTCTCCGCTGAGGTCGCGGTCGGCAGCGAGGACAATCTGACAGGCCGGGTGCTTTTGTCGGGCAAGGCTCGCCAGAGAAAGAAGGTTAACGGAGGACAGCGCCACCATGACGGTTTCTCCGGTCAGGTGATGCACGGTGAGCGCGGTCACATAGCCCTCGGCTATCCACAGGCGTTTTCCGGCCTGTTTCTGGCCCTCAATGATATGGCATGTGCCTTTTACCGCTCCGCCCTTCAGGGTGCGTTTGAGACCCTCAAAATTAATAAGCTGAAGGTTAACCAGCGCGCCGGAGTCATCATACAGCGGAACAACCAAATCACCGGCGCCAAAGGTCACACCGCCGGTTTTATGTGTGGCCGTCAGCATCACGCACTCACTACCGGGGAAACCCTTGCGGGTCAGGTAGGCATTGCCGGTGGCCGTGCGGGTTTTCTCCATCAGTTTTACGGCCACCGAGGCCGCTGCTTTGCGGCTGGCATCAGTTTCCGCCCCTGCGGCGGCAATCACCTCAGGGGCAACCGGCGGCAGGTTGCCGGTCAGGGCATTCACTTTTCCGGCAGCCTCTGAGGCCGATACGCCGAACACCTTCTCAATCAGTTTCAGGCCATCACCCGCGCCGCACTGGTTACAGAACCACGTCCCGCGCCCCTCTTTGTCATCGAAGCGGAAGCGGTCAGAGCCGCCGCACACCGGGCAGGACTGATGGCGGTTTTTAATCACCTTCACACCCAGCGCCGGGAGGATACGCGGCCAGTGGCCGCACGCCTGTTTTACGGTTTCCGTTACGTTCATTTTCATGGTTATTTTCTCCCTCAGTGCAATACAGGCGATGTGATATGACGGGCGCAAAGTTCATCCATCACCGCGAGCCCGAGAAAGGACAGTGAGGGCGCGGCCTTGAGTGGTCCGGCTTCCATTAAATCTTCCAGCAGTGCGCAGGCAATCTGACGGCCTTTTTCCTCACCGTGCTGACGCAGATAGAAACCCTCCAGCTCGGCGGCAATGGCGCTTTCCAGTGCATCGAGGGTGAGGTAGGGATAGCGGTGCTGACGCTCGCATACCGTCAGCCATGCACAGGCCACGGCGCGACGATACAGCGCGGCGCGTAATACGGGGGGTAATGGCTTTTTCATACATTCCCTTCCCCGGTCAGCCACTGCTGATTGCAGCGTTCGACCACACCGTCGAGCTGGGCGGTCATGAGGTAAATCACGGAGGTGAGCTGTGACTGCTGCACCGGGTCACGCCTGACGGTCGCACAGTCCTGCACCTGCATCAGCTCATTGACGAGCTGGCCGATGTTGCGCATGTGCTCAAGGCATTCGAGGTCACGGGCGGTAATGGTGGTGTGTTTCATGCGCGCACCTCCGCAACCGGCAGGCGGCCAGCGAACGAGAGGACGTAATCGCGAACGAGGGAAAGCCGTGCGGCGTGTTCATCACCGGCAACAATGCGGAGCATACAGATACGGGGTTTACGGTCTGCACGACGAACGGCGGCAAACACAAAGACAAACTGCGGGTGTGACGGGGTGAGGGTCGTAGCCATAAGGGCAACCTCCTTGAAGTAGCGGTTATTGCCACCACCGGAGTTCCTACGCTCATGGGTGGTGACCCGAACGGGGGTAGGAATACCGGCCTTCAAGGAAACCGGCCAGCCCGAAGGCTGCCCCGCCCGGACCACCATTATCTGACAGGGGCTAAGGTATAAGCACCACAGCCCGAAAAATGGGTGTGCCTGAGCAACGACATAAAAAAAGACGCATGGCGCGTCTGGTGTCGCCTTGAAGTAACTCGGGTTCCTACGCCCGGCTGCCGATTTTGCGACAGCGGGGAAACTATACCTGGAAACGGCGAAAAGAAGCAAGCCAGAAAAAGGGACGGTTTGCTGAACGGTCATCATCATGCGTCATAGCCCCGGTTGCGTTCGGCAATACGATCTGCCATCCATGCGGTGATTTCAGACTGCGCCCACGCCACGTTTTTACCGCCCAGGCTGATTTGTTTCGGGAAAGCCTCGCGGCTGATGAGGTCGTAAATGGTCGACCGGGACAGGCCGCACAGATGCATCACTTCGGGCAGACGGATAAAGCGCTCATGAACGGTATCAGAGACCGGCATCAGCGGCGCGGCAGGGGCAGAAGACGGGGAAGAAAAAGCGGTGTGCATCGGGCTACCTCACAAAGTCCATACAGTGCCGGTCGTGTCCGTCCGGCTTCGGGTAGCTCTCTATTTTGTGAATATTTTCCCTCAGGGCAACAAGTCTTTTTATAGCTCCTCGTCACACAACAGAGCGATTTTTGAACAATGGCAAACGCTGGCAAACAGATGCAAATCAATGCATTACATTGCAGTAACTTTAAGTACTTTCACTTATATATTTCCTCATAATTAATCGGAAAAAAGACTAAATCCGACACCCCAGGCAAAAAGCAAAAGGTGAACAGTAGTGAACAGTTACACCCTCAACTGTTCACCCTTTATCTTACTGTATTACTTATCTTTTTCTTTTCAGTGAACAGTAGTGAATAGTTATAAGTAAAAAAACAAACAGTGAGTAAGGTTTTCCTGAGACCTTTCTCTGGCCAGCCGGGTTTTAAGGTATGTTTGTGCCATTTTTGCCACAACGGCAATGAATCGTGTTGTTGTGTCTGGCGCGGCAGAATCTCCTCAGGTTGAAACGAAGAGGAGACCCGACATGACTCAGACCGCTGTTATTCCCGACTACCTTAAACCTGCAATGGAACGCCTTGAGACTGCCCGCTCGGCGCATCTCGTCAATGCCAGCCGTATGGATGAAACCACGACGGCCATCAGCCAGGTGCAAACGCAAAAAAAGGAACTGGAGCAGGAAAACGGCAATGATTCCGGCGCATGGCGCGCCGCCTTTCGTGCCGGTGGTGCTGTCATTACCGACGAGCTGAAACAACGCCATCTGGCGCGCGTGGCACGGCGGGAACTGGCGCAGGAATGTGACAGCATGAACGAGGTACTGTCTTTTGAGCTGGACAGGCTTAAAGGAGCCTGTGACCGCACGGCCAGAGCATACCGTCAGGCACATCACGGCGTCCTCAGTCAGTATGCAGAGCATGAACTTGATGCTGCCCTGCGTGAAAGCTGCAGTGCCCTCATCAGAGCAATGAAACTCAACATACTGGTTCTGAATAATCCGCTTGCTAATACGACCGGGCATCAGGGATATATCGAACCGGAAAAAGTTGTAATGCAGCAGGTGAAAGCGTGGCTTGAACAGGCCGTAAAGGGCTGCAATATCCGTCTGACCGATGAACCGGTGCTGTTTAAAACAGGGCTGTCGGCTTCCACACTGCCGCATATGGAACATGACGTTGCGACCACGCCCGGTCAGCGAAAAGTCTGGCAGGAAAAAATGCGGGAACGTGAAGCTGACCTGAAAGCACGGGGGTTATTGTCATGATGCGCTGCCCTTTCTGCCGCACGGCGGCACACGTTCGCACCAGCCGCTATATGTCTGACAGCGTCAAAGAGAGTTACCTGCAGTGCCAGAATGTGCACTGCTCGGCGACATTCAAAACGCATGAGTCCATCTTTGAAGTGATACGTTCGCCGGTCGTCGATGAGAAACCCGCGCCGGTGCCGACAGCCCCCGTGGCACCCCGTCGGGTAAAAGGCTGCTACAGCTCGCCGTTCCGCCATTAATCAGGAGAGACAACCCGTGACCACTCTGACCTTACAGCAGGCCTATGACGCCTGTCAGACGAACAAAACCGCGTGGCTGAACCGTAAAACCGAACTGGCCGCCGCAATGCAGGAATATCAGGAATTATTGCTGGATGACAATGTATCAGGCTCCCGCAGATTACCGATGCTGCGTGACCTGATTGACGTAAAAAAATGGGAAGTTAATCAGGCCGCCGGTCGCTACATCTTCTCGCACGAGGAGGTGCAGCGCATCAGCATCCGTAACCGGCTGCATGATTTTATGCAGCAGAACGGCGCAGAGCTGGCCGCCGCACTGGCACCGGAGCTGATGGGGATTAAAAACCAGCCCGCGATGATAAAAAATCGCGCGCTTGACCGTTCAGTCTCTTACCTGAGGGAAGCTCTTTCCGTCTGGCTGACCGCTGGAAATGACATTAATTATTCTGCACAGGATAAAGATATTTTAACGGCCATCGGATACAGGCCTGACGCGCCTTCGCGGGATGATAATCGTGAAAAATTCACCCCTGCACAGAACATGATTTACACCCGTCGACGCGCCGGACTGGCCGCGCAGTAGCCTGTCAAAAAATCCCCGTAAATCCCGCTATTTTTAACGAAATAAGCCATGCATCCATAAGGTGCATGGTTTTGCATGCATTTTCTCGCTCCGGCATGCCAGACCAGCGCCAGTCGTGGCGCGGCCTGAGACCATCTTTGCACCTGCATTAAAAGCGGCCCATTAAGCGGGCAGGCGTGGCGGGGAGAGCATTGCGCGCTGGAAATATAAATAATTATATATTCCACTTAAAGTAAATGCTGATTTGAAGAGCGATGACAATTATGTGTTAAAGCCACCTTTACGCGGCTCTAACACATTAATCTAAAAATCACCAAACGAATTAATCAGAGATAAGCTTATATAAATCATAGGCTTTTACTTTTTTTGCTTCAATAGTTTTCATAATGCTGGCTTTAATTTCATTAATTTTAGAAACGGAAGCACCTTTACCATTAAACGCTTTAAAATCAATAACAAGCTCAGCAACTTCTGATTTCTTAGTTGAATACTCAGGAAATTCATATGAGATCTTACACTCTGCATCATAGTCAATGTCTTGCATTGTGTAACTGGCCACAAGCTTTGATATTTTCAAATTTGGGTGAAGACTTTTATTTCTGAAGAATATTGACTCACCTAAAGTACCTTTTAGCTTTAATTCTTCAATATTTCTCTCCAACCACTTTAGATCATCTGGAAAAGTGGTTGTTTCATCCGGGTAGAAATCAACATCTATAATTTTTTGAAAATAAAACTCGTTTTGGATATGAGATTTTGCAATATTCTCAAGAAATTGTATTCTTTTAGCATTATCAAAATGATTAAATTGAATCTTTAATATCTCAGAATCTTGCTTAATATGTCCTTGGGCCTTCAAATGAGAATTTAATCTTCTCAGTATTTTATCTGCAACTAACTTTGTTTCTTGAGATGTATGATTGAGAGAAATATTTACTTCTACATCATCTTTCTTCTCACTATTTTTTTCCAATTCAATTCTACCAGAAAAATACTGTTCTGCTTCATGCCAACCATTCATTAGGTCTATACGTTTTATGGTGAAGTCTAAAGCTATAGAATCATCATTATCTTTTACATAAAAGTCAGAAACATTTGTCACTTCATAATTACAAAAAGGATCATCAATCAAATCAGACAGGTTGAAATCATCACCTATAGAATCAATTAACGACTCTTCTGAGTCCCATTTCAGAGTCCTCATGTTAATTTTTGTGCTATGTTCTTTAGTTTTAATTCTATCCTGAAGAAAATAGTACTCCGATGGACTCACTAGAGTTTTAATCAATAATGGAACTGTATTATTTTTTTCGTCACTAGAGCAAAAGACTCCCCGCCCTCTTAATACAGACTTTACTTCACTTTTACTTATCTTTGATTGAGACAAGAGAGTTTTTAAATTATCGCCACTTGGCAAAATCATAGAGTCCATTATCTTACCCTCTAAAATCGGCATTGTAAGAATCAATTTCAATACTTATCTCTCTGTCAAGAGACAAACGTAATCTGTCCAAATCCTCTTTAGCATTCAGCTTGTTATAATGACTAAATACGAATAAAAGATTTTTAGATATATCAGCTACTAAATCCCGGGTACATGATAGTAAATGCTCAATGCCATCAGCGGAAAATGGTTCAGATGAAACCAAACAAATAATAGGTTGTTCTTGATTACCTCTTTCAATGACAAAAGGAATTATTGGGGAAGAAATATATTCAACTGGGAAGACTTTCCCGAAATACCTCTTACCAGTAATGGTAAGGTTTAGGGATGTTGGAGGGTAGAAAAAATTAACTTTATCATACCCGTATTTATTCTTTATATAAGTAATGCTTTCATATAAAAAAGATGCTCTTTTATTATCCACAACATGTATAGTTCTATATTTAAGCTCACTGCTAATTTGTGAGTTCTTAATAGAACTAATAATATCTTGTTTATCCGGATTACTGTCATTGTTAATATAAAAAAGAACACCCGTATCAACTTTTTTACAACCATTATATCGACCCGCAGAAATCACCTGCTGATTGATTTCTTTTTTTAGCGAGGATTTTGCATAACACTCAATAGCTGTAGCAATATCTTCAAAATGACTTTTAAAGGTTGAGGCCACTTTAGAATAAGGATTTGAAGAATACTTTGATGACACTATTACATTTTCTATAGTCTTTGATTCTAACGGTGAATTATAGACAAATAATGCATCAATGCCATGTGTATTTTTTTCATGTTTACGAGTGTGACAATCAACATATTTGTTTGTCGCATGGTTCTCCCATCCAAATATATTAAGGAAATGTGAGACTATATCCTCACCATAATCCCCTACTAGTTTAGAAAACTCACCCATGAGATCATCCTTTTATGTTAAATAAAAAACTTGAATACCATTGAAGCATAGACCGCCGTTTTTCAATGTATTGAGCATGATTATAAGTTCCTCGAATACAATTTTTATCGACATGGGCTAATTGCATCTCAATCCATTGTGAGTCATATCCTTTCTCATGCAAGATGGTAGAAAGCGTATGCCGAAACCCATGCCCTGTAACGCGTCCAGCATATCCAATACGCTTTATGACTTGGTTGATACTAGCCTCACTCATAGGCTTGTTCGGATCGTTCCGCCCCGGAAAAACATAACGATAGTTCCCTGTCATTATCTTGAGTTCATTAAGTAAATCTAACGCTTGAGTCGACAATGGCACAAGATGCGCCCTACGCATTTTCATCCTTTCAGCAGGAATTTCCCAAATAGCGTTATCCAGATCAAACTCTGACCACAATGCCGCACGTAGTTCAATGGTTCTTACACCCGTAATCATCAGTAATTTCGTAGCAATCTGAACAAGCCGACTCCCTGTGTAACTGTCTAAAGCACGCAGAAAATCGGGTATCTCATCAGCTTTTAGGAACGGAAAATGATTGGATTGATGTACTTCGAGAGCACTGGAGAGATCTGCCGCAGGATTAAATTCCGCCCTTCCGGTAGCGATCGCGTAACGAAAAACCTCTGAACAACGCTGCCGAACTTTGCGCATTTTCTCTAACGCACCACGCTTTTCAATTTTACGCAGCACATTAAGCAGTTCTAGCGGTTTAATTTCGCCTACTGGTCTTGTACCCACGTAAGGAAAAATATCGTTCTGAAACGCTTCCATGATGTCAGAAGCATATCCTTCCGACCATTTGGCAGACTTCATTTGATGCCACTCTGTCGCTATCTTTTCGAACGCGCTTTCAGACTCGGTTTGCAAAGCAATCTTCTGCTCTTTTCGAACCTCACTAGGATTCTTTCCTTCGGCGACCAGTTTTCGGGCATCGTCACGACGAGAACGGGCATCTGCAAGTGTGATCGTCGGATACACACCCAGCGAGATCATTTTTGGCTTACCGGCAAAACGATAACGGAACCGCCAGCTCTTGCTTCCATTAGGTTCAATTAGCAATGACAGCCCTTGCCCATCTCCGAGTGTATACGCTTTAGTTTCAGGCTTAGCGCGGCGAATTTGCATATCGTTTAAAGGCATGTGTATAGGAAACCAAGACCGAACAGGAACATATACACAATCCTATACACATTCTGTATCGGATTCTACTGGATGGTTACGGACAGTGATGGACTAAAAATCAATAAAATCTTTATAAATCAGTCTGTTTATGGATGAGTACGGACGTTTGGGGAAGTTGAGATGGTGCCGATAATAGGAGTCGAACCTACGACCTTCGCATTACGAATGCGCTGCTCTACCAACTGAGCTATATCGGCCCTGAGAGGCCGGTTACGAGTGTAACCACGGGGCAAAAGGTTAGATCTATCCGGGTGATGCGTCAATGCCCTTTTGAATCAAACGGCTATTTTTGCATCACCCGTGATTATTTACGCACGAATCGTATCGTCGCCAAAGCCGATCCACTTGTAGGTGGTCAGCGCTTCCAGCCCCATCGGACCGCGCGCGTGCAGTTTCTGCGTGCTGACCGCCACCTCAGCGCCGAGGCCGAACTGGCCGCCGTCGGTGAAGCGGGTGGAGGCATTCACATACACCGCAGAGGAATCCACTTCGTTCACGAAGCGATCGGCATTGCGCATGGTGCGCGTCAGGATGGCGTCAGAATGCTGCGTGCCATGCTCACGGATGTGCGCAATCGCGTCGTCGAGATCGACCACGATCTTCACGTTCAGATCCAGAGACAGGAACTCGTCGTCGTACTGCTCCGCGTTTACCGGCACCACCGTTGCCGGGCCGTCTTTCAGCAGCGCCAGCGCCTTCTCGTCCGCGTGCAGCGTGACGCCACTCTCGGCCATCTGCTTGCTCAGGGCCGGCAGGAAGGTGCTCGCAATGTCCTGATGCACCAGCAGCGTTTCCACGGTGTTACAGGTGCTTGGACGCTGGGTCTTCGCGTTCACGATAATCTTCAGCGCCGGTGCAATCTCAGCGCTGTCGTCTACCACGATATGACACACGCCAATACCGCCGGTGATAACCGGAATCGTCGACTGCTCGCGGCACAGCTTGTGCAGGCCCGCGCCGCCGCGTGGGATCAGCATGTCGATGTATTTGTCCATGCGCAGCATTTCGTTGACCAGCGCGCGGTCCGGGCTCTCAATTGCCTGCACGGCACCCGCCGGTAAGCCACACTCTTCCAGCGCCTGCTGAATGACTTTCACCGTCGCGGCGTTGGTGCGCCAGGTCTCTTTCCCACCGCGCAGAATCGCGGCGTTGCCGGTTTTCAGGCACAGGGAGGCGACATCTACCGTCACGTTTGGACGGGCTTCATAAATAACGCCGATAACGCCGAGCGGCACGCGACGGCGCTCCAGGCGTAAACCGCTGTCCAGCAGCCCACCGTCAATCACCTGCCCTACCGGGTCGGCCAGATTGCAGACCTGACGAACATCGTCGGCGATGCCTTTCAGACGGGCCGGGGTCAACGCCAGACGGTCGAGCATCGCTTCGCTCAGGCCGTTTCGACGCGCTTCCAGTAAATCCTGCTCGTTGGCGAGCAAAATTTCCTGGGACTGAGATTCCAGATAATCAGCGATTTTTTCCAGCACGCGGTTTTTCTCGCGGCTGGAAAGGAGCGCCAGTTTGTAAGAGGCGGCCTTCGCGGCGGCGCCCATTTGTTCCAGCATGTTCTGGCTCCTTAACGAATAATCATGTCATCGCGATGCACGGCAACCGGGCCATATTCATAGCCCAGAATGGCGTCGATCTGCTGCGAATGGTGACCCGCGATGCGGCGCAGGGCATCGCTGTTATAGCGGCTTACGCCGTGGGCGATGTCGCGGCCTTCGAGGTTACGGATGCGGATCACTTCACCACGGGAGAAGTTGCCTGTCACGCTTTTAATTCCTTTAGGAAGTAATGAACTTCCTCGTTCCAGAATCGCGGCGGTCGCCCCTTCATCAACGACGAGTTCGCCCGCAGGCGGCGCGCCAAATATCCAGCGTTTACGGTTTTCCAGCGGAGATTCCTGGGCGTGGAAGCGGGTGCCGACGGAGATGCCTTCCATCACGTCGCCAATCACGCCCGGGCGGCTGCCCGCGGCAATGATGGTGTCGATACCGGCGCGGCACGCCACGTCGGCGGCCTGCAGCTTGGTCCCCATGCCGCCCGTTCCCAGGCCAGAGACGCTGTCGCCGGCGATGGCGCGCAGCGCATCGTCAATGCCGTGGACATCGGTAATCAGTTCAGCTTCCGGGTTGGAGCGCGGGTCTGCGGTAAACAGCCCCTGCTGGTCGGTCAGGAGCAAGAGCTTGTCGGCACCGGCCAGGATCGCCGCCAGCGCAGAGAGGTTATCGTTATCACCCACTTTGATTTCAGCGGTAGCAACGGCATCGTTCTCATTAATGACCGGAACGATATTGTTGTCCAGCAGCGCGCGCAGGGTATCGCGGGCGTTCAGGAAGCGCTCTCTGTCTTCCATATCCGCACGCGTCAGCAGCATCTGCCCGACGTGGATGCCATAGATAGAGAACAGCTGTTCCCAGAGTTGAATGAGTCGGCTTTGTCCCACGGCGGCCAGCAGCTGTTTAGAGGCGATCGTCGCGGGGAGTTCGGGGTAACCCAGGTGTTCACGCCCGGCGGCAATCGCCCCGGAGGTCACAATTACAATACGATGCCCTGCGGCATGTAACTGAGCGCACTGACGTACAAGCTCAACTATGTGGGCGCGATTTAGGCGGCGCGATCCGCCTGTTAACACACTGGTACCGAGTTTTACCACCAGCGTCTGGCTGTCACTCATGATTCTCTGCCGTTCAACGATAAGGGAAAGTAATGTCGAACGAACGTTTTAGCAGGAGTCAGCCCCGTTGCCAACTGCCTTAGCACATCGCGAAACACTTTGTTGCGCGGGATCAGGAAGCGTAGCGGGAGAATTTGACACTTTTATTACCGAAATAATAAATCACAGTTTTTTAAAATTATTCTTAGTTTGTCATAAAAGTTTCATTCCAGAACGATAAAACCCTTCCTGTTTTTTCACGGGACTTAAGCATGAGCTTATCGTCCAGCGAATTTTTTAGCGCGTTTATAAGACAGGATCGAAAATGAAAAAGAGCACTCTGGCATTAATGGTTATGGGCGTAGTGGCTTCTGCATCCGTTCACGCAGCTGAAGTTTATAATAAAGATGGTAATAAGCTGGACGTGTACGGCAAAGTGAAAGCCATGCACTACATCAGCGATGATGCCACCAAAGATGGCGATCAGACTTACGTTCGTTTCGGTTTTAAAGGCGAAACCCAGATTAACGATCAGCTGACGGGCTATGGTCGTTGGGAATCTGAATTTGCGGGTAACAAAGCCGAGAGCGACTCCTCTCAGAAAACCCGTCTGGCGTTCGCGGGCCTGAAGCTGAAAAACTTTGGCTCTCTGGATTACGGTCGTAACCTGGGTGCGCTGTATGACGTCGAAGCATGGACCGACATGTTCCCTGAGTTCGGCGGCGACTCTTCCGCGCAGACCGATAACTTCATGACCAAGCGTGCGACCGGTCTTGCCACCTACCGCAACACCGACTTCTTCGGCGCGGTTGACGGCCTGGACATGACCCTGCAGTACCAGGGTAAAAACGAAAACCGTGACGCCAAGAAGCAGAACGGTGACGGTTTTGGTACCTCTCTGAGCTATGACTTCGGCGGCAGCGATTTTGCCGTCAGCGGTGCTTACACTAACTCTGACCGCACCAACGCGCAGAACCTGCTGGCGCGTGGTCAGGGGCAGAAAGCCGAAGCCTGGGCTACCGGTCTGAAATATGACGCGAACGATATTTATCTGGCAGCGATGTATTCAGAAACCCGCAATATGACGCCAATTTCTGGCGGATTTGCCAATAAGGCACAGAACTTTGAAGTCGTCGCACAATATCAGTTCGACTTCGGTCTGCGTCCGTCCCTGGGTTATGTCCAGTCTAAAGGCAAAGATATCGAAGGTATTGGTGACGAAGATCTGGTGAAATATATTGACGTTGGCGCGACCTATTACTTCAACAAAAATATGTCCGCGTTTGTTGATTATAAAATTAACCAGATTGACGACGATAATAAACTGGGCGTGAGCAGCGATGATATCGTTGCCCTGGGTATGACCTACCAGTTCTAAGATTATCCGAATAAGAAAATCCCGGCAGATAAGCCGGGATTTTTTTGCCCGGTGGCGCTGCGCTTACCGGGCCTACGGGATAGTGCATTTTGTAGGCCGGGTAAGGCGAAGCCGCTACCCGGCGCTGTGACGCTATCAGGCAGTCAGCTTCACCGCTTCGCTGGAAAAGTCATCCGCTGGCTCGAACTTAAGGTCCAGGGTGGCCAGCAGTGCGCTCGCTTTGTCGTGAAACTCTTTCAGGGTATATTCCAGGCGATCGATCACTTCCTGATCTTTAATGGTGGTGGCCTGCCAGTTACCGTCTTTATTAAACAGGCCAAACTGGTAGCTATACGTAAAGCGTTTTTCCTCTGCTTCCATTTCCATCCACCAGCCCCAGAATTCACGTTTTTCGGGTGCAGGCTTCACGTTGACGCATACAGCCAGGCAGTCGAAAAAAAAGCGATTCTCTTCACACTGCTCTTCTCGAATATACGGGCCAAGAGCCATGAACTTCTTAATCAATCTACTTTTCGGGTGTCCACTCGGTAACGTCATTGCGATCTCCTTTTGTGAAGCCACTGTTTTACCAAACCAGCGAAATTTAGCAATCTATTAACACAATCTCTGAGCGATCCAGCGCGTAATCTCCTTCAGAGCTTTATCGAAATTCTGATAGACCGGGCTGAACGGCACCTCAAGCAGTTTGCCATCCGCAGATGACGACGTGATTAAGCGCGACTCTTCTTCCGGACTGAACGGATCGTTTTTCCAGAACCCCGACAGCATCGGCGTCGGGCAGCGACGTCCCAACAACCCTTGCGTTTTTAACGAGTAGCGATTGAGCTCAACGCGCAGCGCTTCGTCTGATGCATCATGCATGCCAAGACGGCTGGCCAGCACATCAAGGTACATTTCGGGCACGCTCCCCTGGCGTGCGGGATCGCTGAGCAGGGCGTGAACGACCGGTCCAAGGCAGGCGACAGCTTTCAGGCGGGAGGATTCAAGGTAAGCCAGACGCACCGCGACGTTTGCGCCAAAGCGGAAGCCGAATGCCGCCACGCGGGTGTGGTCAACCCACGGAATGTTTTCCAGCGCTTTTAGCGCATGCTGGTGCAGCAGGCTGGAATCCTGAGTCAGTTTCCATTTGGAGGAGAAGCCAATTGAGGGCATATCCAGCGTCAGCATCGCGATCCCTTTTGGTGCGAAGTAGCGCTCATACAGGCTGTAATAGTCAATTTGCAGAGAGTCCAGCCCGCCGCACATCAGCACGGTCGGGAACGGGCCTTCACCTTCAGGCATATGCAGGAACCCGGTAACGGGCGCCCCGCCCGGAACAGCGAACTCAAGCTCGCGCATCTGGCCCGGCAGGCGTTGAGCCGCCTCTTCGTAGGCGCGATTGGCCAGCGCCTGCGCCTGTTCAGCCAGCTCATCGCCTTTCAGATGTGGATACGCGGCAATGGCATAGAGGTTGGCCGCATGCAGCCAGTGTTTGCCGCTGCACGTGGCATCCTCTTCCTGGCTGGCTTTTTGCTGCCAGAGCATCGCCTGTTTAGACCACTCGTAGATCCAGTTTCCGCCACGGTAGCCCACCACCGTATCATAGAGTTCGCTGTCGGTACGCTCGGCTTCACTCATCACGATACGTGCCTGCACATCAAGGATTTCACGGGGGTCGATACCGCGCCAGATCCACATCAGGCGGTTAATCATACGATACCAATGGGGCACGTTTTTACCGTCTAACGCGGACTGGACGGCAGGCTGGGTCCCCGGATTAAAGCGACGCACCAGCGTCGACGTTTCAGGGTGTTTGAAACGGGGTTTGAAAAGTGTCTCGGTGAGATTCGCCTGCGTCATTGCGTTGCCTCCATGAATACGTCATATGAAGACTATTGTAACGCGTGGCAGGCCAAAAAGAACAACGCCCGGCATAGCCGGGCGTGTAAAGTTACGTACTGGTATTAACGGCCTGAAATCGGCGGTACGAAGACCACGCCCATATCCCATGGTTGTTCAATCCAGGTATCCTGCGGAATATCAATCACGTAATCGTCAACCAGCGGGCGGCCAGCAGGCTTCGCGAAGATAGTGACGAAATGTGCTTTCGGATACATTTCACGGATAGCCACCGCGGTACCGCCGGTATCCACCAGGTCATCAATAACGATGAAGCCTTCACCGTCGCCTTCCGCGCGTTTCAGCACTTTCAGCTCGCGCTGGTTGTCATGGTCATAGCTGGAGATGCAAACGGTATCGACATGACGAATACCCAGCTCACGTGCCAGCAGCGCCCCCGGTACCAGACCGCCACGGCTGACGGCAATAATGCCTTTCCACTGTTCGGAAGGCATCAGACGCGCAGCCAGTTTGCGTGCGTGAATCTGCAACATGTCCCAGGTGACGACGTATTTTTCGCTCATGTGAAGTGTCCCAGCCTGTTTTTATACGGCTTAAAAAGTGTTCGAGGGGGAAATAGGTTGCGCGAGATTATAGAGATCTGACGCACTAAAAACCAGTGTTTAGCGCCCTCTGCCTGAGTTTTTACATGCTTTATGCTACCAGCCAGCAGAGAAAGTGGTATTCTCAGTTTCATCTCGCAAGCCTGACTTGTGGTAACTATTAACCTGCTAACCCTGTGACCTGCAACCCTGTTTGCAGCGCCTCGACAAGGAGACTTATCGTGTCTGAACTGTCTCAACTATCTCCGCAGCCGCTGTGGGATATTTTTGCCAAAATCTGCTCCATTCCACACCCTTCCTACCATGAAGAACAGCTTGCCGAACATATTATGGGTTGGGCGAAGGAAAAAGGTCTGCATGCGGAACGTGACCAGGTTGGCAACATTCTGATCCGCAAACCCGCCACCGCAGGCATGGAAAACCGTAAACCGGTTGTGCTGCAGGCGCACCTGGACATGGTGCCACAGAAGAACAACGACACCGTTCACGACTTCACCAAAGACCCGATTCAGCCGTACATCGACGGCGACTGGGTGAAAGCGCGCGGCACCACCCTGGGTGCGGATAACGGCATCGGTATGGCCTCTGCGCTGGCCGTGCTGGCTGACGACAGCGTTGAGCACGGTCCACTGGAAGTGCTGCTGACCATGACCGAAGAAGCGGGCATGGACGGGGCGTTCGGTCTGCAGGCGAACTGGCTGCAGGCGGATATCCTGATCAACACCGACTCCGAAGAAGAAGGCGAGATCTACATGGGCTGCGCGGGCGGGATTGATTTCATCTCTACCCTGCCGCTGTCACGCGAAGCGATTCCTGCCGGTTTCCAGACCTTCAAGCTGACGCTGAAAGGGCTGAAAGGCGGCCACTCCGGCGGTGATATTCATCTGGGTCTGGGTAACGCCAACAAGTTGCTGGCACGCTTCCTGGCAGGCCATGCGGCCGAGCTGGATCTGCGTCTGGTAGACTTCAACGGCGGTACCCTGCGCAACGCGATCCCGCGCGAAGCCTTCGCCACCGTAGCGGTACCAGCGGCAAAAGCCGACGAGCTGAAAAAACTCTCCACCGTGTACCTGGATATCCTGAAAAACGAACTGTCGGCGAAAGAGAAGAACCTGACCGTGGTGCTGGAATCCGTCTCCACGGATAAAGCCGCGCTGACCGTGCAGTCTCGTGACACCTTCGTTCAGCTGCTGAACGCGACGCCAAACGGCGTAATCCGCAACTCTGACGTGGCGAAAGGCGTAGTGGAAACCTCACTGAACGTGGGCGTGGTGACCATGAGCGACGACAGCGCGGAGATCATCTGCCTGATCCGCTCCCTTATCGACAGCGGTAAAGAGTATGTGGTGAGCATGCTGGAATCTCTGGGCACGCTGGCGGGCGCAAAAACCTCCGCCAAAGGCAGCTACCCGGGCTGGCAGCCGGATGCGAGCTCTCCGGTGATGGCACTGGTGCGTGAAACCTACCAGCGTCTGTTCAACAGCACGCCGAATATTCAGGTGATCCACGCGGGTCTGGAATGCGGTCTGTTCAAGAAACCGTATCCGAATATGGACATGGTATCTATCGGGCCGACTATTACCGGTCCGCACTCGCCGGATGAGCAGGTTCATATCGAAAGCGTCGGTCACTACTGGACGCTGCTGACTGAGCTGCTTAAGGCGATCCCAGTTAAGTAATACCCTCATCCCAGCCCTCTCCCACAGCGAGAGGGTGAAAAACCCAGGCCCGGTAAGCGTAGCGCACCGGGCTTTTTTACAATCCTAATACCAGCTGTCGCTCTAACTGCGGATCCAGCAGCGTGACGTGCAATCCCACCAGCCTCACCCCTCGCCCTCCTCGTCGCTCTTCCCATGCCTTTTTTGCCGTCGCGATAAGATCGTCTTTATTCAGACGCGGCCAGACATGTTCCTGCGTGGTCTGCTGAAAATCGTTGAATTTGAGCTTGATGCCCTGACGGGCAATCAGCAGGTCCGGTTTTACCTTGCTTAAGCGTCGTTCCAGCTCAGGATAAAGCTGTTCCGTGATAATGGTTTCGCATTCGGACCAGTCATGAATATCTTCAATGAGGGTTCGCTCGACGCCGACGGATTTCCGCAGCCGTTCGCTGTTCACATCGCGATCGTCAATCCCCTGGCTGCGCTCCCACAGCACGCGGCCAAACTTCCCGAAGCGCTTGAGCAGCATGGCGAGGTCGCTTCGCTGCACGTCTTCGCAGGTGCGTAACCCCATGCTTTCCAGCTTTGCGGCGGAGACTTTCCCGACGCCGGGGATTTTGCCGAGCGGCAGCGTTTTTAAAAATGCAGGCACCTCTTCCGGCGTAATGACGTACTGGCCGTTGGGCTTATTTAAATCCGAAGCGATTTTGGCAAGGAATTTAACGGGCGCAACCCCCGCAGATGCCGTCAGATTCAGCTCGTTGAAAATCGTCTGGCGGATCTCCTGCGCCATCAGCGTGGCGGAGCCGTGGCAATGCACACTGTCGGTCACATCCAGATAGGCTTCGTCCAGCGACAGCGGTTCTATCAAAGAGGTATAGCGGGAGAAGATTTCCCGAATATGAAGGGAAGCCTCTTTATAGGCGTCGAACCGCCCGGGCAGAAGCGTGAGATGAGGGCAAAGCTTTAAGGCCATCGCCGTCGGCATGGCGCTACGCACGCCAAATTTGCGCGCAGGGTAGTTGGCGGTGCTGATAACACCACGCTGAACGCGGCTGCCGCCAATGGCGATGGGAATATCCCGCAGCGCCGGGTTGTCTCGCATCTCCACTGCGGCAAAAAAGCAGTCCATATCAACATGGATTATTTTGCGCATAGTAAGCCCTCACTCATAACTGGATAAGTATACAGTAAATAAATGAGGGTTGAGAAGCAGATGTAAGAATGCCGGGTGGCGGCGTTGCCTTACCCGGCCTACAAAAACTTAAATAATGCGCTGCTGCTCGCGCGCCATGCGTTTTTTGCGGGCGTCGCACGGTTCCGGGCAGTCGCAGACCTTCTCCATGCCAATGGAGGAAATACCGCCGCAGCTGCCCTGAATGCTTTTCCGCTTAACGATCCAGCCTAAAGACATGCCAAAGATGACAAGTACAAAAACCACAAAGGTTGCCAGAAACGTCAGCATCATCAGCCTCCAAAGTCATCGAGCATGATGTTCTCATCTTCGACGCCGAGATCTTTCAGCATCTTAATCACGGCGGCGTTCATCATCGGCGGACCACACATATAGAACTCGCAGTCCTCGGGAGCCGGGTGCTGTTTAAGGTAGTTTTCATACAGCACGTTGTGGATGAACCCCGTATAGCCCGTCCAGTTATCTTCCGGCTGCGGATCGGAGAGCGCCACGTGGAAGGTAAAGTTCGGGTTTTCACGCGCCAGCTGTTCAAACTCATCATCGTAGAACATCTCACGCAGCGAACGCGCCCCGTACCAGAAGCTGATTTTACGCTTGCTGCCGAGCCGCTTGAGCTGGTCAAAGATGTGCGAGCGCATCGGGGCCATGCCGGCACCGCCGCCGATAAAGACCATTTCCGCGTCGGTATCTTTCGCGAAGAACTCCCCGAACGGGCCGGAGATGGTCACCTTATCGCCCGGCTTCAGGGACCAGATGTATGATGACATCACGCCCGGCGGCGCATCCGGCACATTCGGTGGCGGCGTGGCGATACGCACGTTGAGCATGATAATGCCCTTCT
>OJXK01000127.1_pt1 | contig 19620 bp, 23 predicted proteins | sample 1600671 | NCBI WGS metagenome assembly OJXK01 (sample SAMN04436814, study PRJEB24849) | human gut metagenome | biome: human gut; feature: NICU; material: stool | host: Homo sapiens | place: USA: Saint Louis, MO | collected 2011-06-05
TGCTCGATAACCTGGGTCACGGTATCCTGCACCGTTTGAGCATCTGCTCCCGGGTAGGTCGCGGATATCGCCACGGCGGGAGGCGCAATGGTCGGATACTGTGCGACAGGAAGTTTGAGAATGGCCAGCCCACCAGCAATCATCAAAATGATGGCAAGTACCCAGGCGAAAACCGGTCTCTGAATAAAGAAATTAGCCATGTCGTCGTCCCTTAACTGGCTGGAGCGGTGGTGGTATCAGGCGTGGCGACGACGGTTACGCCCGGTCTGACCTTTTGTAGCCCGCTGATAATCACGCGGTCACCGTTTTTCAGCCCTTCCGTCACCAGCCAGCGGTCGCCAATCGCCTGAGGCGCAACGACGGTGCGAGACTCAACCTGATTTTTATCGTTCACCACCATCACGGTGGCATCGCCTCGCGGCGTACGAGTCACGCCTTGCTGGGGAACCAGAATCGCATTCGGCTGCGTACCTTCATCAATCCGGGCGCGAACGAACATACCCGGTAACAGTAAATGTTGAGGATTCGGGAAAATGGCGCGCAGGGTAATCGAGCCGGTACTTTGATCCACCGTGACGTCTGAGAATTGCAATGTGCCTTTCAGCGGATAGGGCTGCCCGTTCTCCATCAGTAGCTCAACGCTGCTGGTGGTATCGCCTTTTTGCAGGCTCGTCTGCTTCAGGCGCAAAAAATCATTACTGGACTGGGTGACATCGACATACATCGGATCAAGCTGCTGAACCGTTGCCAGCGCCGCTGCCTGCCCGTTGGTGACCAGCGCCCCTTCCGTTACGCTGGATTTGCCGATGCGACCATCAACGGGCGATGTCACTTTGGTATAGGCAAGGTTGATGCGCGCGCTTTCAACGCCCGCTTTGGCGGCGACGACGCTGGCGTCTGCCTGCTGGGCCGTGGCCACGGCCTGGTCATACTCCTGCTTGCTGACATACTGTGTACCGACCAGCGGGAGATAACGTTTCACCGTCAGGTGAGCAATATTGGCCGCCGCCTGGGCCTTCGCCAGCTCGCCTTTGGCGTTGTCGTAAGCCGCCTGATAGGTTGCAGGATCAATCTGGTAAAGCGAATCTCCAGCTTTTACATCGCTGCCCTCCGTGAAGTTGCGACGCAGGATAATACCGCTAACCTGCGGACGAACCTCTGCAACGCGGAACGCATCTGTTCTGCCCGGGAGTTCAGTGGTGACAGCCAGCGGTGCGCTTTTCACAATATGCACACTGACCTGGGGAGCCTGCGGATGTTGTTGTTGGTTTTCCTGGCCATCGCATCCTGAGAGCAGCACAGCGCAGACAATGAAACCGGCTAAGGGTAAGCGTCTGAAATGATTCGTCATTACTGTTCCTTTAAATACCCGGTAACCGATATTTAGCGTGAATCGGTAGCAGGGGCAGCGGGATAAAAAAATAAAATGTAGCTGCGTATAATAATGAGGGTATTTAATGTTTTTTAATTTATAAGTGCGAATGGCAAGGTCTGAGCAGAAAAATCAGAATCAGACTCGGTTTATTTCTCTGTCTTCTTCCGGCAAGCTAATCAGTTAAATAGCGCTTAATGTGCCTCATTTATTCATGGCATGAATTTAAACTTAAATATGTATTTAGCTAAACTATAAATTAAGAAGATTGACTTTTTTTGTGCAAAACTAAAACGGGAATTGGTGAATACTTTCTTTCTCCTGACCTGTGTTACGTATAAACTTTGTGAGTAGCGAGTCGTTGTCTATGGCGCGGAAAAAGAAAGAAGAAGCTCAACAAACCCGGCAGCAGTTGATTGAGGCGGCTATCGGGCAGTTTGCGACGCGTGGCGTAGCCAACACCACGCTGACGGACATCGCGGATGCTGCAAATGTGACGCGCGGTGCAATCTATTGGCACTTCACCAGTAAAGCTGAAATATTTAATGCCATCTGGGAGCAGCAATTACCGCTTCGCGACATTATTCGCGACAGGCTTTCCCTTTCCGAAGGTGATGATCCATTGTTAATACTTCGTGAGCAATTTATTACTGCGTTGCAGTATATTGCGCGTGAGCCTCGACAATGTGCACTTTTACAAATTCTGTATCATAAATGTGAATTTAGCAGTGACATGATTTCAGAGAGAGACATCAGAAAACGGATTGGATTCAATTATGACACGCTGCGTGCCTCGCTGGAGGCCTGTATTTCACGGAACATCATTTCGCCAAAGGTAAATGTTGATCTGACCTTGATCGTATTCCACGGCTTTTTTAGCGGAATAATTAAAAACTGGTTAATGAATAACGAAAGTTTCAATCTTTATCAGCAGGCACCCGCCCTGGTCGATAGCATTCTGGCGACACTCCCTGTCATTCGCGTATCGCTTCATGATGATGCTTACAGCCCTGCGCCAGGTAGCATCTCCCCTCGCGCACAAAGCGCCTCTATGGTTTGCGCGCTGACGGGTTTACCTAACAGATAACCCTGAAGGGTGTTGCAGCCCAACTCGGTCAAAAAGGCCTGCTGTGCTTCGGTTTCTACGCCTTCAGCCACGACTTTCAGATTGAGTGTTTTGGCGAGGGCCACAATCGCGGAGACAATGGTGGCATCCTCGCTTTCTCCGCTGAGCTCTTTCACGAACGCCCTGTCGATTTTCAATTCACAGGCGGGTAAGCGCTTGAGGTACAGCAGGCTTGAATAGCCGGTGCCAAAATCATCAATGGAGGCCTTTACGCCCGCTTCCGTCAGCTCTGTCAGCACCCGTACACTTTCATCCGGGTTGCTCATTGCCGTGGTTTCCGTCACCTCCAGGATCAACATTTCTGGTGGCACATGATGAAGTGCCAGGCAGTTGAGAACCGTGTTGACCAGCGAAGGCTGTTCAAACTGCAGCGTCGACAGGTTTACCGCCATTGACCAGCTTTGATGTCCCTGAAGATGCCATTCACGCAGCTGGCGACAGGCTTCATTAATTACCCAGTTGCCGATAGGGATAATCAGCCCCGTTTTTTCCGCCAGCGGCAGGAAAAGGTCCGGGGTCAGTAACCCCTGCTTAGGATGCTGCCAGCGCAATAACGCCTCAAATCCAAGGAGAGGGCCGGCGGGGGCGTGAAATTTTGGCTGATACAGCAGGCGGAGCTCATTGCGATCGATCGCCATCCACAGATCGTTCATTAACTGAAGGTGGGTCTGCGCCAGCGTATTCATCGAGGGCTGGAAAAAGTGGTAACCGTTCCGGCCCATATGCTTGGTATGGTACATCGCCGCATCGGCGTTAAACATGAGCTCACGTTCGGTTTTGCCGTCGTGAGGATACAGCGCGATCCCAATGCTGAGGGTGACCATCAGTTCATAGTGGTCGAGGTTGAACGGGCTATCGATCGCGCGCACCAGCGAATTCGCCAGGGAGGCCGCATCGTCCGGGCCTTCCCCCTCAGCCAGCAGAACAAACTCATCACCGCCGATACGTGCCAGGGTGAACTGGCCCTTCAGGAGATGCAGCAGGCGCTCCGTTACGGCAATCAGCAGCTTGTCACCGACATCATGGCCGTAAGCGTCATTGATGGCTTTAAAGCCGTCGAGATCCATGAACATCAGGGCAAAATGGGTCGCCTCGCGATCGGCTTTGCTGATGGCCTGATCGAGTCGGTCTTCCAGCAGGATACGGTTGGGCAGACGCGTCAGGGTATCGTGCAGGGCCAGCTGTGCGAGTTCCCGGTTAGCTTCCGCAAGGGACGAGGCCAGAAGGGCGGTACGCGCCTGAAGGCGGGCGTCCAGCATTGATACCAACAGGGTAATCCCAAGAATAGAGAGCGCGACAACGCTCACCAGCACCGCAAGCCAGCTCCCGTTAATACCCTCATGGTGAACCATTGTGGACATCGGAAACTGTGCGGCTTTCATCCCGGCGTAGTGCATCCCGGCAATGGCTATGCCCATGGTGATGGCGGCACCCGTGCGCATCAGCACGACCTGCGCGGCGTCGTGACGCAGGCGGAAGGTCAGCCATAATGCCGTGAGTGAAGCGGCAAGCGCAATGGCGACCGAAATGGCCACCCAGACCTTGTCCCAGATTATCCCGGGCACCACTTCCAGCGCGGCCATGCCGGTGTAATGCATGGCAACAATACCGCTTCCCATCACCAGCGCACCGGGCAGCAGACGGCGCAAGCGTAGCCGATCGCAGCTCACGAGCCAGAGCGCGAACAGTGACGACCCGACGGCGATGACCATGGATAACACCGTCAGGCTGGCGTTGTAGCTCATGCTCATGGAGAGATCCATCGCCAGCATGCCGATAAAATGCATGGCCCACACGCCGATGCCCATTGCAATACCGCCGCCAGCCAGCCAGACGCGGGCAGCGACACCCTCACTCCCGGCGACACGTGCCGCCATATTCAGTGCGGTATACGCGGCAAGGATGGCAACAACAAAGGAGAGGACAACAAGGATATGGTTGTATTGGCTGACCAGCATGGACGGTTCTACTCGAGTGTGGGGTTACGCTAGAGCGGTTGAGAAGGGCGAGACATTATCACCGTCGGGTAATGGCTCAAAGGGATTTAAATCCCCGTTTTTAGTGGGTAATCACGGGGAGTTTGCGCAATCAGGCGGCTAGTCGAGCTCTGAACAGTTTACGAGTTTCAGGGGATTCACGGAGTTCATATTGCGACACTTATCGGTTTCGGTGCTCATCAGTTCAATCCACTGCATCAGAAGTGCATCGAAAATCAAAACGGAGATTGCAAAAACAACCAGCCACCAGTATTTACGAATCATTGTGTCATTCCGCGAGAAGAGCGCCAGTAAAGTGGGGGAAATATACACCAAAAGCGGCGGTTTTAAAGCGGGATAAGTGAAGGTTTACAAAGCGTTGACGGAGTGAAGCAGGGAATAAAAAAGGCGCTTCCCCATGCCGAAGAGCGCCTTTTTAAACAAGCATTTAACTGATTAGTATCAGTTCATGCCGTACTGTCATATTAGCTGTTTTCATGCTTTTAGATGATTTTAATATTCATATAATAATCAATGTGTTGTATAAATTCATGCCTGTATATTGTTCCAGTGTTTTTCTTTGTTTATGCTATTATGCAAGCAATTCTGTATAAACATTTGTATAAACACTTTGGGCTGGGTGGTCTATGGCTGGCGAACTTAACAAACTGAGCGACAGGAAGTTAAAGGGATTACATGGTATCCCGGCCAGTAAGATTGAGTTCTATGCTGATGGTGCCGGGCTGAGCGCCAAGGTAACTAAAGCTGGTGGTATTAGCTGGGTGTTTACTTACCGACTCGACGGGCAGAAGCTGCATCGTCTTACTCTGGGACGATACCCGGATATGAGCCTCAAAGAGGCCCGTTCTTCGCGTGATAAATGCCGCCAATGGCTGGCCTCAGGTAAAGATCCAAAGCACCAGTTGGCGCTGACCACTCAGGAAACGCTTAAACCGGTCACTGTTAAGGAAGCTATAGAATACTGGATACGCGAATATGCAGAAGAGAACCGCGCGAATGTTGAACGGCACAAAGCGGAGCTGCGAAAACACATTTATCCTTATATAGGGAAAATGGCGCTCGCTGACTGTGAAACACGATACTGGCTTGACTGCTTTGACAGGATGAAAAAGAAAACTCCAGTCGCCGCAGGTTATGTGTTCCAGATGTGCAAACAAGCCCTGAAATTCTGCCGGGTTCGTCGCTATGCTGTGAGTACCGCGCTTGAAGATTTAACAATTCCAGATGTCGGTAAAAAACAGGCAAAAAAAGACCGGGTATTAAACGATAAAGAGGCTGGCGATTTATGGGCTGCCATTTCCTCTGGCACTTGCTTCATGCCTTACTACACCAGGCTACTGACAATCTTAATGGTGTTTGGGTGCCGAACGCAGGAGGCCAGGCTATCAGAGTGGAGTGAATGGGATATGGATGCCTGGGTCTGGACAGTTCCCAAAGAGCACAGCAAGGGCGGCGAGAAGATTGTAAGACCTGTGCCGGATGCCATGCGCAAATTCATTGAAATACTGCATGATGAAACGAAAGGATCCGGCCTTTTGCTTGGGTCGGTTAAAGGCAGTGAAGCGGTAAGTCAGTGGGGCCGAGGTGTTTATAAAAAGCTGGGGCATTCTGAACCATGGACACTGCACGATCTAAGACGAACTTTAGCAACGCATATGAATAATATGGGTATAGCACCACACGTTGTCGAACAGTTGTTGGGGCACTCAATGCCGGGAGTTATGGCGATTTATAACCGTAGTCTGTACTTGCCTGAGAAGCTGGATGCGCTGAATAAATGGCATGAACGCTTAGAGCTTCTTGCGGGTAATCATCAAAATGTGGTGCTGTTACCTGTAGCTAATAGAGATTAAACTGATATTGCGGGTCTAGGTCGGCCAACCGAAAAGCGGGAAACCCTACCCGCCTGGCTCGCAAAGTATTTAGGGCGTTGAGGGTAGCGCAATGGCTAACGACATTAAAATTCCTTTTCAATATTGCAATATTGAGCGTGCGTCAAGATTGCTGGGTTGCGAGATTAGCGATCTGATTAATTTGGGTGTTACTAAAAAAATAGCTTTATGCCTCAATTTATTTGATGCTCGCGCTGTTTTATATATGAAAACTGATAGCAAGTCTGCAAGCGCTTGGTTCGATACCAGAAAGGCAAACTCCACCACATCCATGATGGGGAATAATATTACTGAATTTTCCAGGCTTCATCTTTTCAGATACGATTATAACGAGGAAGCAGATGAAACTATTCACGTGCCTTTATTTGGTCAAGACTCAGAAAATGGGTGCTTCAGTTCGATTGGTAAAGCTTATGGGTTGTGGCGTCTTTGGGGAGGTCTAGAAGAACTACAAAATTTTGGAGAGTACGCCATAAGTGGTTTTGAATTAACTCCTTGCCATCCCGAAAAAGATAATCCCGCCGTACAGCTTTTAATGGTTGGCGAAGATAGTGATTATGATGAAGAAGACGATCAGGTATTCAAAAATAAAATCGCTATAAATGATTTATGGATTACCGCACAGGATATAAGGCGACTTCTTGACTGTGGTGGAGATTATTTCACGCTAACAGATGATTTTGAGTCTTTAGAGCCTCATAAGATGAATGGCAATGAAATTGTGCATCATTCTGCTGAAAGACATGCAAGAAATCGAGAGCAAATTTTAATGGTTGCCATGCGCTTTAAAGAAGAGCAGCAAAATGCTTTTAATGAGAGCTGCCGAAAAACAGATGGAACTATTAACTATTCTGCTTGGGCGCGTGAGTTGATCGCCAGACCTGACTGGTTCATCAATGGTGAATTGCCAATAAAAACAGAAACGAAAATAGCAGCAATATTAAACAATGCACATAAGAGGCCGAGCGAAAGAACATAGTAAGCCTTACTCATATACTCCTAAGCATACTGATATATTTATAAGCATTATCAGTATGTTTCTATGCTTACAACTGTATTTTCATCCAGTATCAAAGGTTGCAAACTAGCCTCCACAAACTCAGAAACAGTGGAGGCAACATGCAAAATATCACCTTTACCCCGCCAAATCCTGAACAGCGCCGCACCCTTTTAGAAGAGTACGGCTTTAAGTTCGACCGTCGAATTCGTGAAGAAGAATGTAGCGAGATCACCAGCCTTTCCCGTTCCAGCCGCTGGAAAATGGAGCAGCAAGGTCGATTCCCGCCACGCTGCCACTTTGGTCGTAACAGCTGCGCCTGGCTTCTTTCTGATGTGCTCTGGTGGGTCCGTAATCCGCCTGCAGTAGAGAACGTCAATAACCCATACAGCCGTAAATCTGCTTAATTAATCACAGGTAATTAAACATGGAAAAAATAACTGCCTTGGCTGGCAGCGGCCAAACTCAACCCGAAACCAGCCAGAAAGATATTTCCAGCGATAATTTTGCTGCCCGAATCCCTGTAACCATGAGCACTATTGGTGGGAAAGAAACTCAGTCTGTAAGTGGTCGTATGCTTCATACGTTTCTGGTTGTAGGGCGTGACTTTACCAACTGGATCAAAGGGCGCATTAAGCAGTATGGGTTCGTTGAAGGGGTTGATTATGTGATTGTCGAATATTTGACCTCGCCAAAACGGGCGAGCTCAAAATCTCGCCAGCGTATCGAGCATGACTACATTGTCAGCCTGAATATGGCTAAAGAGCTTTCTATGGTTGAGCGCAACGCGCAAGGCAAGATGGCTCGCCAGTATTTCATCGACTGTGAAGAACGTCTGCGCCGCGTAGCGCCAGAGGAACATGAGGCGGCGTTGTTGGGCTGGCGTAAAAATCGCGTGGCTGCCTGCGAAGATCATAAGAGTATGGCCGATGCAATGAAGGGCTACATCGAGCGCACCGGCGACATGCAGCACGGCTTTGCCTACAGCAATGAATGCTCGTTCCTGAATAGCCTTGTGCTGGGTATGCACCCGCGAGTGTGGGCGAAACAGAAAGAGATTCCGGTTAAGCAGGTGCGTGACCATATGAATGCCGATCAGCTGGCGTTGCTGGCTTATCTGGAAAGCCGTGATTGTGCTCTGCTGGATCTTGATACCCGTACAGCAACCCGCAAGACGAAACTCACCGAACTGGCACAACGCTGGCTGGTTAAGCGTGTTGGAGGTGCTGAGTGATTTTGCATAACTCAATCAGGGTTGCGCAGAATTTGAGCCGACGAAATCCGTACGCACAAATTAACTGCGTACGTTTAACGTACGGACATCGCAACCCATTGAATCAATTTGATTATAACGAACCGTTAGAATTGGCGAGCAACAAACGCGAACAGTATTCGGGTTCGCCTGAACATCAACACTGCTTAGGTTCGCCTGAACATCAACACTGCTTAGGTTCGGCAATCATCTTTAAAGGATGTATCAAGGAAAATCAACAACGTGCAGTTGAGGTTCCAACGAATAACGCAGAGAGCTGCAATGGCAGCGCATTTTTGCTCTACGAGGGAAATCAACAACGTACAGTTTTGTACCGTAATCCAGATTTGGCTTACGAGAGGGTAGTAACTCAAAGTTACGAGGTTAACCAGCTGTCTCTGAGCGAGTCGGATAACAAACCCTCTTTAAGAGGGGAGGCTCTGATTTCGGCAGTGCCTCACAGCGCTAACGAAATTAGCCCTGTTCAGGAAAAGAGAAAGGGTGGGATTTCAAATCCTACCCTTTGGCTGGTGGTCTACCGACAAACTACCGAGAACCCGGCAGTCCACAGCATTACGGGGAGTAACCCTGTTCAGCCTTTTGGCTCGATGCCTCTTGTGATGAGCTCACGGCGGGCAAGTTCTTTCAACCAATTAGCAAGGCTGGTGCCATCTCGATCCGCTTCTGCTTCAAGCTGCGCTTTTAGTTCAGGGCTAATGCGCATATGGAAAGGTGGAGATTTACCCGCACCGCGAGGCTGGCTATCACGGACAATAATCTCTTTTTCTGTTGACATGTGTACACCTATAGATCTATCGTTAATCTCGTTAGGTGTACACACTAACATGTGCATCTCTAAAAATACAACGCCCCCGAACGGTATTACCAGTACCGAACGAGGGCTAACCACCACCGTTAGCTTAGATAACGAGGCAGCTATGAAAGATCATATCACACACCCGCAAGGGCGGAAGTCCTACATCTGGCGTTTTCTCGCGCTGAGCGCCATCGGGCGCAACGTCATTCACATCACCGCAACCACCGAACGCGAAGCCCGTGAGCAATCCCCCGCTGGCTGCGTGATGGTATTCGCTGGCCGTCTTCCAGTGCAGGAGGTACGCCATGCGTGAGCCAATCTGTCTGGAGCAGGCCGAATATAAATCAGCGCTGGCTTCATCACTTTACGAAACCATCCTGGAAAAAGCCTCTGCTGAATGTTCAGAAACGCTGCTGAATCTGATTTCTATTGCGTGTGATTTTAATCAGGAAATCCACCGGGCATTAATCGCCGAGCTGCGCATGGGAGAGACAAAATGAGACAGGTTCCTTTTGAAGTCCTGATGCACGCCGAAGACGCACTGGCATACAGCAATCAGGCTCTGGCTATGCTGGAAATCTGGATGGACTCCCTCGGCGAAGGTGATGAACACGAATCTAACTGTGTGTCCGCCATTTTCAGCCTGGTTCATGAGTCAAAAGATCGTCTGCAGAAAGCGCGGGAGGCTTACAGTGAAAAACGCGCCTAATGTGAAAGCCCTCCCACGCGACAAAATGGAGGAGGCCATCATCTTTGCAGGAACGGGAGCATGGAAAGCCGCTCAGGATTACCAGAAAGGGAAGGGCGAGCATGGCGACGATGTTCCGCCTGTGGTTTTGGATCACACCCAACTGGCGGAATTGCCACACCTGCGCATTGTTGATAAAGGCCGTCGGTTTGCCCGTGTATATCAGGCCGGACTTATCGAGCAAAACCAAATCAGCATGATTGCCAATAAGTTGTGTGAGGCTGGCGTTACCAATGCTGAGTTTATCAATGAAAAAGGGGAGAAAGAGGACTGGACGCCATTAATGAAACGTCTGGAAGACGAGCCCCTGATGGTGACTACGAGGGGAAGCGCTACACCAGCGCTTAACCAGATGGGAGCCAGTCAGCGTGGAGAAGTATTGCTGGCGCACTACGATGGCAATCTGGCTATTCATGCCGACTCTGACACTGTTCACCACTATACGGGCGTTATATGGGTGCCGCTGCCGGATAAGGAGCTGCAACGTGAAATGGCGCAGATCTATATTGAAGCTGAGGTGGCTTACTCGCAGAACGCTATTAAAGCGGCAGTCGATACGATGAAGTTGGGGCTTCCGGTAATGGGTAACACTGCCCGAAATCTTATTGGATTCAGCAACGGTGTTTTTGATACCCGTGTAGGCCAATTTCGCCCACATGATAAAAATGACTGGCTTATAGTTGCGAGTGATCTGCCATTCAGCGAACCAGCGGAGGGAGAGATGCTGGCAACCCATGCCCCAAACTTCTGGAAATGGCTTCGCCGCTCAGTTGCAGACAATAACCGCAAATCTGATCGCGTACTGTCAGCACTGTTTATGGTGCTGGCGAACCGGTACGACTGGCAGTTGTTCCTTGAGGTAACTGGGCCGGGCGGTAGTGGTAAAAGCGTCATGGCTGAAATCTGCACCATGCTGGCAGGCAAGGATAATACGGTTTCAGCCAGTATGGCTGCGCTTGAGAATCCGAGAGAAAGGGCACTGGTGGTCGGCTTCTCTCTTATTATCATGCCGGATATGACCCGTTACGCAGGTGACGGCGCGGGGATTAAAGCTATTACTGGCGGCGACAAGGTAGCTATAGATCCCAAGCACAAAGCACCATACTCAACCCGCATACCGGCGGTGGTACTGGCCATTAATAACAATGCCATGACGTTCAGCGATCGCAGCGGAGGTATATCGCGCCGGCGGGTTATTTTCAATTTCTCAGAGGTGGTGCCGGAAAATGAACGTGATCCTATGCTGTCCGAGAAGATTGAAGGTGAGCTGGCCGTAATTATTCGCCACCTGCTTACTCGCTTTTCCAAACAGGACGAAGCCAAACAGCTTTTGCATGAGCAGCAGAAATCAGAAGAGGCGCTGGCCATCAAACGTGAAGGTGATTCACTGGTGGATTTTTGCGGCTATCTGATGGCGTCAGTCGTATGTGATGGCATGTTTATCGGGAACGCCGAGATCGTGCCGTTCAGCCCGCGGCGTTATCTGTATCATGCTTATCTGGCTTATATGCGGGCTAATGGTCTGAGCAAGCCGGTGTCGCTGATGAGGTTCGGCACGGATATGCCAGGCGCAATGGCTGAATATGGAAAGGAGTACCAGAAGCGCAAAACGAAACATGGCATAAGATCAAACGTCACTCTTCACGACGACTCAGAAGACTGGATGCCTATGTGGAATGATACATCTCATAGCACCGGAGAAAATCAAAAGTAATGGGGAAAGTGTTCACCACTATTCACCTTGGGTGAAATTATCTATATAACAGATAGTTAAGGGGTGAACACTCTTTATTGAAGTGTTCACCAAGTATTCACCTGTTCACCTTTAAAGGGCTTTTCTTTTAAAAGGTGAAGGGTTAGGGTGAACACTAGTGAATACTTAAAATCATAGTCTTCACCATTTAAGGTATTGAATTAAAACAGGAAAAATTCAAAGGTGAACAGGTGAACACTTAAACGCATATTTTTAAATTTTACAGGAGGGGCTACATGCCAATCACTAACGAGGAACGCAGGGAACACCTGGAAAAGTTTGGTTTAACCAGTCTTGATACAATGCACACTGCCGATTACCGTAAGGCCCTTGAAGAGGAAGGGTTCTTTTGGGATGACCCACACGGCTTTGTGATGCACACCCTGTCCGGAGAACGACTCGTTACGAATACAGAACAGCTGGATGCCTTGCTCGAGCATCTGGAAGGATACCGGACTCTATTGCCTGCCCCTCCGGAATGGATGAGTGAGAAATAGCAACCTTAAGCAGATGCAGTGTTGTTCTGTGCTTTGATGATTGATTTATGTTGTTCTTGAGTTATCTTAAGGGCTGGGATTTACAATTTAAATTCATATTGAATTATTAGCATTCTATTGAAAGAAATTAAGGATCTTAGATGACTACACAAGAACCCATAACATACAAAAGAAGAACTGTTCATTATAAAAGGGCAGTAATTGGTGGTTCAAAGCAATATCTGCAATCTATTTTAGAGGAAGCCTTGGGTGAAGGCGGTGTTTATGAATTAGCATCTAGCAGAAAAGAGCAAATAGACCCTAATGATCCATCTGCTGGATTTCACCTCATTAATAAAAGCCAGCATTACGAAAGTATTTTTTTCGGGCAGTTTTTACTCTTCGAACCTGGTAAAACTCAAGCAACTATAACGATGGAAGATAATGCCCAAGCTTATAAAATAGATCCTATAACAACCGCATCGCTTAAGAAGCGTAAAGGCGATAAAGGGACGGAAAAAGAGTTTGTAGAATCTATACTTTATTTTGGGATTTATAAAAATCATGTCTTAATTGTCCAGTCTGCCGCATTGAGAACAAAAGAGTTTGAGCAGCATGTAAATAACCTGTTTGCCAATAACACATTATCTACAACAGGCGTTACTTCTATAATGTTTAAGGACAAGCCTGCAAACTCTATAGTGAAAAAATTAGAGGCATCTCCGGTTAAGAGTGTAGTGCTAGGGCGCTCACCTATTGAAAGTGAAGAATTACAATTCCATCCCAAAACAAATAAAGAAGCGGCTAAAAGGGAAATTCAGCGTCTTGAAGCTAAAACAGTACAATTTAAGCCAGCAGGAATAGGGACTAAAATTCTTGATACAGTGCTGGGCGATGGTTGGGCTAGTAAATTGGATCTCGACGATTCACTGGATGAAGCGAATCTTAATGTTAAACTTGAGATAAGCTATAATCGTACTACCACAGGCAGCGGTCAGTTCGTACTGGATACTATAGCCAGTTCCTTGCGAGATCTTGATAATGATAGCGTTAGGGTAGAGCTTAAAAATGGTGGAATTATAACGGGCAAAGAACTGAAACTTTCTGATTCTCTAAATGTCCAAGTACATGAAGGTTTGTTGTCAGAAGATGACTTATATCTTAAAATGTTTAAATGGTTGTCTGCGAATATACTTAATGGAGAAATAGACAACAGGGGGTAATATGAAGGTGTTAAGTACATTTATATTCACTATCCTGTCTTTTTTGATAGGAGCACTTTGTTTATTCGGTCTTATCCATTATTTTGGTGTGGATAAGTTGACTGCGCCTTCCCCAATCATTGCAGTTTTAGTTCTTCCTTTAGCTTACTGCTTGCAAGCAATTTATAAATTAAGCGATTTGAAAGAAAGTCAGCAATTAAATGGTGATGAAGCTAGGCGGCTTTTTTATATAGTTGATGTGAAACGGGGTCGGCTATTTACATGCATAGTTTTTTATTTTCTGTCAGCTATCTTTGTTGGCATATCTATGATGGTTGGCGACGATGGGCAATTATTTAAAACAATAACCCTCATAATATCTGGTGGGTTGCTTGGGGTTACAGTTTTTACAATCTTTATCATTTATTCATTGATGAACGAAGTTACAAATTTCAAAGCTAAATTGGTTCGCCGTGAACAAGATGAGAAACACCGCAAAATGTAACTTACACAAGATTTGTAAATTATTTGTACTCGTGTTTAGCCATGATTACCCCCGTCCCTGACTGGGGTTTTCTTTATATTTTTCATGTATATCTTTAAGAGTGGCACTCAGACGTGAGCCGCCACTGGCCGTTAAGTCAAGCTGTAGCGAGTACAGCCTGCGAGAGGCAGAAAAAGATTTAACGGCCTCCCCTCCAAGCGCTGGTTTCACGTCTCTACGTTAATTGATACGGAAACCACTCCATGAAGAAACTACTCGAATTACGCCAGCAGAAAGCCGCACTCAAAACACAGATGCGTTCCATGCTGGACAAAGCCGACACCGAAAAGCGCAGCCTGAACGAAGAAGAGGGCAAAAAGTTCGACGAACTCCGCGCCCAGGCTGATGCGCTTGAAGTTGAAATCACCCGCCTTGAAGCCGTCGCCGACGATCAGCGCAATTTGCCTGGTACTTCCGTTGAAGGTGAGCCAGTAAGCAACGACGAGCTGCGCCACTACATCATGACCGGTGATACCCGCTCTCTCTCCACGCTTGTGCAGGCTGACGGCGGTTATACCGTTATCCCTGAGCTGGACAAAGAGATTATGCGCCAGTTGCAGGATGATAGCGTGATGCGTTCCATCGCAACGGTGAAGACCACCAAAACCAACGAATACCAGAAGCTGGTATCTGTGGGCGGCACTACTGTTAATCGTGGTACCGAAGGTGAGGCACGTACCGAAACCAGTACGCCGAAGATGGAGCGCGTTGATATCAAACTCAACCCGATCTACGCCTACCCGAAAACCACTCAGGAGATTCTCGACTTCTCCGAGGTGGATATTCTGGGCTGGCTGTCTTCTGAAATTGCCGACACCTTCACCGCGACCGAAGAAAGCGACTTTGTGAACGGCGACGGTGATAAAAAATCCAAAGGCTTCCTGTCTTACCCTCGCGCGGCCACTGCCGACAAAACCCGTCCGTTCGGTACACTGGAGAAGATGGAAGCGGCTGACGTTTCCTCTGATGGCCTGATCGACCTGCTGTATAAGCTGAAAGCCAAATACCGCAAAAACGCCGTATGGGTGATGAACTCCAACACCGCAGCCAAACTGCAAAAGCTGAAAAACGGCAACGGGGATTACATCTGGCGCGATCGTCTGGTTGCCGGTTCTCCCGATACGCTGCTGGGCCGTCCTGTTCAGTATCTGGAAACCATGCCGGATGCGGAGGCAGGTAAAGCATTCCTCGCGGTAGGCGACTTCAAGCGCGGCTATTTCATCGTGGATCACACCACTGGCGTGCGTACCCGCCCTGACAACATCACCGAACCGGGTTTCTACAAGGTGCATACCGATAAATACCTGGGCGGCGGCGTGGTGGACTCCAACGCCATCAAGGTGCTTGAGCTTTCCGGCTCCGGTTCCTGATTTGACGTTTAAGGGGCTACGGCCCCTTTTTGCCCTCTGTGGAGTCCAGTAATGAAAACAATCGATTTTGAAATCCGTACCTCCGAAGTGAGCGCCAGCAACAAAAAGCTGGTGGGCTATGCCGTGCGCTGGAACAGTCTCTCTGAAATTATCTGGGACGAGTTCCGCGAGCAGTTTGCGCCGGGAGCGTTTAAAGACAGCCTGGCATCCGGTAGCGATGTGCGTGCGCTGTACGAGCATAACTATACCCAGCTGCTGGGCCGCACTAAATCCGGCACGCTGGTGCTGTCCGAAGACGATACCGGGCTGCGCTTCGAGCTGACCCCGCCGAATACCCAGCTTGGTAACGATGTGCTGGAGCTGGTGGAGCGTGGGGATATCTCCGGCATGAGCTTTGGTTTCCGGGCGCTGAAAGAGGCGTGGGATATCGGCCAGTCTCCATACCTGCGCACTGTTACCGCAGCCGAACTGCGGGAGATTACCGTTACCTCTATGCCTGCTTATCCTGAGTCTGGCGTGGAAATCGCGCACCGTTCGCTTTTCTCCCAACATCCTGAACTGCGCCGCGCTGGCGATAACCGTCGCCGCTGGGCTGAATTAGCGGGGCTCTGATATGTGGAATATCTGGCCGTTTGGCCGTAAGTCTGAACCCTCTGAGCAGCGCAGCATGACCATTGATGAATTTCTGGCGATGGCAGGGATTCCAAATACCGGATCAGGCGAGTATGTGTCTGCGGGTACTGCGGAATCTCTGCCGGCGGTCATGAACGCCGTATCAGTTATCAGTGAGGCGGTGGCAACAATGCCCTGCTATCTCTACCGCGTCCGTAATGATAATGGTCGTGAGGCGCGAGAATGGCTGAGTAATCACCCGGTGGATTTTCTCCTGAACGAGCAGCCGAACGACTGCCAGACGCCTTATCAGTTTAAACGCACGATGATGCGCCATTGTCTGCTGAACGGTAACGCCTATGCGGTGATCCAGTGGGGCCGCGACGGCCAGCCGCAATCCCTGCACCCGTATGCGCCGGGGGCGGTTGTTCCTGAGCGTATCGGCCAGCATAAGTACAAATACACCGTTACAGAGCCGTTTACCGGGGCTGTGCGCACCTATCTACAGGAAGAGATTCTGCACCTGCGTTACTCCACCGATGATGGCTTTCTGGGGCGTTCGCCTATTACTACGTGCCGTGAGGCGCTGGGGTTAGGTCTGGCCCAACAGCGCCACGGTGCCAGCATTATGAAAGATGGCATGATGGCGGCGGGCGTCGTCACTACTGCTGAATGGCTCGACAGCGTGAAGGGTAAGCAGGCTCTGGACGCACTGGAGCGCTACAAAGGTGCCAGAAATGCCGGGAAAACGCCGATCCTTGAAGGTGGCATGGACTACAAGCAGCTTGGCATGAGCAATCAGGATGCCGAATGGCTGGCGTCGCGCCGGTTCTCCATTGAAGACATTGCCCGCATGTTCAACGTGTCGCCCATCTTCCTGCAGGAATACAGCAACAGCACCTACAGCAATTTCAGCGAAGCGAGCCGCGCCTTTCTCACCATGACCATGCGCCCGTGGCTGGCGAACTTCGAGCAACAAATCAAATCTGCTTTGCTGGTGGCCTCTCCGGTTTCGGGAACCCGCTATCAGGTGGAGTTTGACTCTGCTGACCTTCTCCGTGCCACACCTACCGAGCGTTACGCCACTTATGAGCGAGGCATTAAGAACGGGATCATGAACCCGAACGAAGCCCGTGAGCGCGAGGGGATGCCGCCGCGTGAAGGTGGTGACGAATTCAGCCAGGCATGGAAGCAGGAAGTGAAGATCAGCAAAGACGGCAAGGAAGGTGACGCATGAGAGCCGGGGGGCTGAGAAGCCGCGTCACTATTCGGGTATTCACTACCCACAGGGAGCCGTCCGGTCAGGTTGTTCAGGTCTGGGAAGACGGGGAAACCATATGGGCTGAGGTTAAGGGGATCAGTGGCCGAGAGTTAATGGCGTCAGGTGCCGAGGTTGCCGAAGCGACGATCCGCGTTTGGGTGCGTTTCCGCCGTGATATTACCGCAGCCAACCGTCTGAAAGTGCTTACTGGCCCGTTTGCTGGCAGCACTCTCAATATTATCGGGCCTCCTATTCCTGATTCGGAAGGTACCCGGCTGGAAATTCTCTGCAAGACAGGAACGGAAAAATGACAGCAGAAATCACCCTGGATGAAGCAAAGCTGCATTGCCGTATTGATGATGATTACGAAGATACGTTGATACAGGCGTACATCGATGCGGCGCTGGAGGTTTGCCAGAAGCATATCGGCAAGCGGTTTGATAACGGGCTGGAGTTTACGCCAGCTATCAAGATTGGCTGTCTGATGTACGTATCTCAGCTGTACGAGTACCGCACGATGATTGGTGATACCGACGCCAAAGAGATACCGATGGCTGTCTCTGCGTTGTGGTCTGTCTATCGTGATGTGGGGGTGTACTGATGCCGTGGCAACCACTACGCCGGTGCAATGAGCCGGGATGTAATAAACGGGTGAAGTCTGGCAAGTGTGACGAGCATAAGCGGGATGCCCGCCGACAAAGCGACAGCCGAAGAGGTACGCGAACAGAGCGTGGTTACTCCAACCGCTGGGGCGAATACCGTCGTCATTTTCTAAAAGCTAATCCGCTGTGTGTCCATTGTCTCAAGGCTGGCGTCTATGCATCGGCAACTATCGTCGATCACATCATCCCTATCGAGGGTGAAGCTGATGTGCTGTTCTGGCCCGCCAGTAATCACCAGTCGTTATGCGCTGCCTGTCATGGACGGAAGACAACCACAACAGACCCGGTGACGAAGCAGCAGCGTAAAGCCGGTAAGTTCCGCGAGCAGGAAGAAGCAGCACGTCATCGCACCGACTGGATCTATGAGGCAAACAATGACTGAGCAGGAACAGCAGCGGCTGATTAGTGGGCTGATAAAGCAGCGTGAGTCATGGCAACCAGCCAGACAGAGAGCGCATAAGAAGCCCGTAGCAAAGCGCATGAGCCAGCGTGACCGGGAGCTTATGGAATGCTTTCGCAACCGCTGACAGGCCGAATGGACGGGGTGGGGGAGGTTTTCAGGACAAACCCCTCTCAGCGAGGAACCACCCGCCCCCTCAAATTTTTACGCACGGTGATTTTTTTGAAAATAAAACGCGATGGAAACGAGAAATTTTTATGGCAAGACCACCAAAACCGCCAGCTTACCTTGATGAGTTAGCCGCGCAGCAGTGGAAAGCGAAAGCGAAGCAACTGGCCGAGCGTGGCGATCTGACACCCGCCGACTGGAACAACCTTGAGCTTTTTTGCGTCAACTATTCGATGTACCGCAAAGCAGTGGAAGACCTTGCCAGCCGTGGGTTTAGCATTGTTAACAGCCAGGGTGGAGAGAGCCGAAATCCGGCACTGAGTGCAAAGGCCGATGCTGAAAAAATCATGATTAAAATGTCGTCGCTGCTGGGCTTTGATCCGGTAAGCCGTCGCCGTAACCCGGTGGAAACGGAAGAGGAGGACGAGCTTGACCGTCTGGAATGAGTACGCAAATGCGATAAAAACGGGCGAAATTCCGGCCTGTAAGCGCGTAAAACAGGCCGTGGAAAGGTACTTTTCAGACCTGAATGATCCCCGTTATGAGTTCGATACGGCGACCGTAGAGCGGTTTATCGCGTTCTCCCGGCTCTGTCCACACGTCAAAGGCCCGCTGCGGGGCCAGCCTATCGAGCTGGAGCCTTGGCAGCAGTTCGCCTTTGCTAACCTCCTGGGCTTTAAGGTCAGGGAGTCAGGCCGCCGCAAGTACAGCAGCGCCTTTATTGAGGTGCCGCGCAAGAATGCCAAATCCACCGTAGCCGCCATGCTGGCTAACTGGTTTCTGGTGATGGAGAAGGGCCAGCAGGATATCTACACGGCGGCGGTTAGCCGGGATCAGGCCCGAATCGTATTCGACGATGCCCGCCAGATGTGCTTGCTGTCAAAACCGCTGAAAAAGCGCGTCAATATTCAGGCGCATAAGGTCATTTTCCCGAAGAGCAACAGCCTGTTAAAGCCGCTGGCGGCGAAAGC
>OJXK01000132.1_pt1 | contig 19304 bp, 17 predicted proteins | sample 1600671 | NCBI WGS metagenome assembly OJXK01 (sample SAMN04436814, study PRJEB24849) | human gut metagenome | biome: human gut; feature: NICU; material: stool | host: Homo sapiens | place: USA: Saint Louis, MO | collected 2011-06-05
GGCAGACCGTTTCTGCCGGTGCCCTGACGCAGACGCTGAACATCGCCCTGCTGGCCTCCCTGAAGGGTACCATCGACTGCGTGACCGCCTTCGGCGAAACCGACTTCCGCCCGGATATGGCGAAAATCGATGTGCCGACGCTGGTGATCCACGGCAGCAACGACCAGATCGTGCCGTTTGAAAGCACCGGCAAGCTGGCGGCAGAGATGATCAAAAACGCCACGCTGAAGGTGTACGACAACGCGCCGCACGGCTTCGCGCTGACCCACCAGGACCAGCTCAACGAAGATCTGCTGGCGTTTGTGAAGTCGCTGTAAGTCTTAAAAAGCGAAGCCTGATGGCGCTTCGCTTATCAGGCCTACAAGGGCTGGTCCTGTAGGCCGGGTAAGGCGCAGCCGCCACCCGGCGCTTTCGCAGACGCGTTGCGCTCCGCCAGCAGCCGACAAATCTCCGCGTGCTTCTCCTCGGTAAAGGTAAAGCGCGACATGAAGCCCATTCGAATCAGCGAGCCTATCGCCGGCAGCAGGCAAATCCCGAAGAACAGCCCCGACAGTACGCTCTCGCTCTGGATTTGCGCCTGCGGCACATAGCCGATCATCGTCAGAAACACCCCGATTAACCCGCCGCCCACCGCCACCGACATCTTGCCGGTAAAGGTCTGCCCGGAGAAGGTAATCGCCGCGCAGCGCTTATGAGTGTGGTACTCCGCGTACTCGATGGTGTCGGCAATCATCGACGAGGTGAGGATGTTGGTCATCATCACGAACAGCGTGCTCAGGCCGAGGAGAATAAACAGCATCGTCACCTGCTGATACCCGACAAACCACATCATCACGCGCACCGCCACGTCCAGCCCGCAGAGGATCATAAACAGCTTCCGCTTCTGCATCCGGCGCGTCAGCATCGGGGCGACCAGGCACAGCACCGCCGCGACAATCCCCATCACGCCAATCGCCATCTGCAGGCTGCCGTCGCCCAGGTTGTTGATAAAGAAGTAGATATACAGCCCGCCCGCCACGTTGTGAAACACGCAGAAGAAGAACGACAGCAGGACGATAAACAGCGGCTTGTTCTGGCGCAGGTTATGGAAGGTGTCGCGGATGGTCACCTTTTCCGGGCTCGGCGGCACGCGCTCTTTGATCTGCATAAAGCCGTTGAGCATCAGCGGCAGGCCCACCAGCATCATCACCAGCGCCGCCATAAAGTAGCCTTTGTCATTGCTGTACTGGGCGAAGAACGCCGCCAGCTTCGGGAAGAAGATGTTGGCGCAGGCAATCCCGGCGTTCACCCCGAGCATCGCCGCCGTCACCGCGCGGGTGCGCTGCCCGGAGTCGTTGGTCATTACCGACGACATCGACCAGAACGGGATATCGGAGATGGCGTACAGCGTCCCCCACAGGATATACGTCACCCCGGCGTAGAGGATTTTGGTGGTCATGTCCGCTTCGATTTTATAGAACGACAGCAGCGTGACGCCGGTGATCAGCAGCGGGGCGATCAGCAAAAAGTGGCGAAACTTGCCGAACCGGCTGTTAATGGTATCCATAATGCTGGCAAACAGCGGATCGTGAACCGCGTCCCACGCGCGGGCAATCAGGAAGATGGTGCTCGCCGCCAGCGCCGAGATCCCCAGCACGTCGGTGTAAAAATAGTTAATAAACGAACCCACTAAACCAAAGCTAAAACACTGACCTAAACCATAACCAAAATAAGACCACAGCTCGCGAGACGGTATTTTCATTGTCGTTGCCATTGTTATATGCCTGCCTGGTTGCCCGGCGGTGGACCGCCGGGTCGATATTATTAGTCCTGCGCCTGTGGGGCGATCTTGCGCAACTGCTGCATCAGGGCGATTTCACGGCGCGAGAACGGAATGCCGTTCTCCTCAAACACGTCGTGGAACCAGAGGCGGCAGTAGTCCGTGGACTCCTTCATCACCACCGGCCACGGCAGCCACGTCTGGGTTTTGCCGCGCACCAGCCCCCACTGGTACGGCGCGACCTTCGCCGCGTACATCAGCGGGAGCTGCTCTTCGATGGTGCTGCCTACGTGGCGCGCCAGCCATTCGGTACAGAACATCGGTCGTCCGAGCTGTTGCAGCTGCTGGATAATCGCCGTCATGCGCCCGGTGTGGGTGTAGGCGTGGAAGCTCACCACGTCCGAGAGCGCCAGCGCGGTCTGGTCCAGCGGATGCTGGAAGAACGTCTCGCCCTCCTCTTCCGGCGGCAGACGCCACGCGCAGACGGTGAGCGGCTGGGTTGGATCTTCTTCACGCACCCACTGGAACGCCAGCTTCATCAACTCGTGAGCGCAGGTCTCCAGCTTCGCGTCGTACTGCACCTCCTGCGTGCCCGTCGCGAAAATGCCGCGGTTGCCCGGCTCGTTGTAGAGATCCCACAGCAGCACGCGCTTATCGTCGCGGAACTGGCGGACAACGTCGCGGATATAGCGCTCAATGTCTGCCCAGCAGTCCGGATCGCACACCTTGTCGCGCCCCGGGCTCGCCGCCGCCTGGCTGTTGTGCTTGCCCGGCACCGGCGGCTTTTGCGGGCCGAGATACGGCTCGTCGCCGGAGAAACCGCAGTCGTCCATCAGGGTCAGCATGGTGCTGAACCCGTGGTCGTCGGCAATCGTTAAAAACCGGTCGATGCGGGCCATCAGCCCGTCGCGGTCGTGCTCCCAGACGATAAACGGCAGGTTGATGCGCAGGGTGTTGTAGCCCGCGTCCGCCGCCCAGCCCAGCCCAGCTCGCGCTCGATGGTGCTGGCATCGAAGGTCTCCTCCTGCCAGATATCGGTCCAGTTCACCGCCGTCGACGGCAGGTAGTTAAACCCGCACAGCCAGCCCTTTTGCTGATACCACGCCTGTGCCTGCTCCCTGCTCCACTGCTCTTTCATTACGCGTCCTCTTACTGATAATATTTAGCTAATAAATATTAGTTGCAGGATAAATGCGCAAATCACGGCGATAAGAAAAGCGATGCCCCTCACAAAGTTCGCGCTTCGATGAATGAGAAACGTGATCGACGGCGCTAAAGCGTGCGGTTAGGGTATGATGCGAATTCGCGAAAGGGAGAGGACGGATGAAGCGAAAAACAAAAGTGACGATGAACGATATTGCGCGGGCGGCAGGGGTGTCGCAGGCGACGGTATCGCTGGTGCTTAACCAGTCCCGCAACATCAAGCTCAGCGACGACACCCGCCAGCGGGTGATTAGCGTCGCCACCGAGCTCGGCTACGACCGCCTCCCCGCCGTTCACGCCCCGCGCAACCAGGAAGAGATCGCCCTGCTGGTGAGCTCCATGCAGAGCTTCGACCCGTTTATCGACGCCATCAGCCAGGCGCGGGAAGCGGCGTGGCGCAACGAGACCCTGCTCACCGTCTACGACTACGGCGACGACATCGAGCTGGCGCTGAACATCATCCGCCAGCTGGAGAAGCGCAACTGCATCGGGATTATCCTCGCCTCCCCGGTCACCACGCTGGTGGACATGACGGCATTCCAGGACTGCACCCGCATCCCGCTGGTGCTGCTCAACCAGCGCGACCCCGGCTCGCCGCTGCTGCCGTCGTTTATCCCGGACGACTACGCCAATGCCTTCCAGGTGACGAAACACCTCATCGCCTGCGGGGCGACGCGCATCGCCCACATCACCGGTGAGAGCTGGATGGAGGCCTCCCGCCAGCGTCTGGCGGGCTACCAGGCCGCGCTGCAGCAAGCCGGACTCGCGTGCGACGACGGCCTGGTGCGCCAGACCAACTGGCAGTTCAGCGAGTCCTTTACCGCGACGGCTTCCCTGCTGGAACTGGCCGAGCGCCCGGACGCCATCTTCTGCGCCAGCGACTGGCTGGCGATTGGCTGCTATCAGGCGCTGGCGGTGAACGGCGTGCGCATCCCGCAGAACATGCTGCTGGCGGGCTACGACGACCAGAAGATTTCCGAACAGCTCACCCCGCCGCTGACCAGTATTCAACTGCCCTATAGCGAGCTGGGACGGCTGGCGGTGGAGTACCTGTGCAATCAGGAAGATGCCGCCACGCACGTGACGCTGGCGGGCAGGCTGAAGGTACGCGCCTCAAGCCTCGTCTGAGGTAAACACCATGCCCGCATAGGGCTTCTCGCGACACGCCGCCAGCCGCGCGGCGAGGCTGCCCACGTGCAGCTCCAGCTTGTGCCCGTCCGGGTCGAGAAAATAGAACGACGCCCCCTCGCTTTTGTTCTGCTTCCATACGGTGACGCCCGCCTGCTCAAGTTTTTGCGAGAACGGTTCAAAATCCGCTTCCGCGACGGTAAACGCGTAGTGGGTGTAGTCGCTCTCCTGCGGCGGCACGTACCGGCGCGCCTCGTCGTACGACAGGCAGACCCACAGTTCGCCGCAGGTGAGATAGGCCCCGGTATTCCAGCGGGCGTGCAGGGTCAGCCCCAGCAGCGCGTGCCAGAAGGTGACGCTTTTTTGCAGGTCGCTGACCGCGAGGGTCAGATGGTTGAGTGATTGCAGCATGACGTGCCCTTTTGTTTTTCGCGCCGGACGTGGTACGGTAAAGAGATGAACATAAACCACGCCGTGCTCACCGTAAACCGCTGGTGGCTGCCTTCTTAAAGGCGGCACGGAGTAGTTTTCCCCATTTTCAGATAGCCGCCGAAAGGCGGCTTTCTCACATCTAAGACCCCTTTCGGCATTACAACGTTAAGGAGTCTTTATGAACACGCAAACTATCCTCACTGGCGACCGCCCAACCGGCCCGCTGCATCTCGGCCATTTCGTCGGTTCGCTGCGCCAGCGCGTGGCGCTCCAGCAGACGCACAGCCAGTTTGTGCTGATTGCCGACCTGCAGGGGCTGACCGACAACGGCAGCAACCCGCAGAAGATCCGCGACAACATCCCCGAAGTGCTGGCCGACTACCTCGCCGCCGGCATCGACCCGAACCTGACCACGATCTGCCTGCAGTCCGCCCTGCCCGCCCTCGCCGAGCTGACGATGCTGTATATGAACATCGTCACCGTCGCCCGCGTGGAGCGTAACCCGACGGTGAAGAACGAGATTGCGCAGAAGGGCTTTGCCCGCTCGCTGCCGGTCGGGTTTATGGCGTACCCCATCAGCCAGGCGGCGGACATCACCGCGTTTAAGGCCGAGTGCGTGCCCGTCGGCGACGACCAGCTGCCGATGATTGAGCAGACCAACGAGATTGTGCACAAGATGAACAGCCTGCTGCCCGCCCCGGTGCTGCGCCACTGCAAGGCGATGCTGAGCGACACCAGCCGCCTGCCCGGCATCGACGGCAGCGCCAAGATGTCGAAATCGCTGGGCAACACGCTGCACCTTTCGGCCAGCGAAGAGACGATTCACCGTGCGGTCAGCGCGATGTACACCGACCCGAACCACCTGAAGGTGAGCGACCCGGGGCAGATTGAGGGGAACGTGGTGTTTACGTACCTCGACGCGTTTCACCCGGACAAGGAGAAAGTGGCGGCGATGAAAGCGCACTATCAGGCGGGCGGACTGGGGGATCGGGTGTGTAAGAACGAGCTGGAGGCGTGTTTGCAGGAGCTGATTGCGCCGATGCGGGAGCGGAGGGCGATGTATATGCGTGACAAGGGGGAGTTGATGGCGATGCTGAAGCGCGGGACCGAACGGGCGCAGGGGGTGACACATGCGACGTTGAGGGAGGTGAAGGTTGGGTTGGGGGTGCCGGTGTTTAGTTAAAGTCGATTTAGCGGTGGAATGCGGGGAAATGGCATGAAGCCGCTGATTATCTCATTAAAGATAAAATTCATACCTATAACAATTCTTAATTTCTTGTTTAGATAAAATAAATTGCTTCAGTCACATTAATATTACATTGATAAATCCTTTATTGCGCATTTAAAGGATTATTATGGCCGATGTAGAAGATATAGCCCGGAGATTATGCAACATAATAGCTTCTCCTGATACAGTTACTGGGCTTATAAATGGAGGGCTATCTGTACCGCTAGATTATGGATATCTGGTTTATGGTATCTTTGACACGGATACCAGGTATGCTCGTGAAACTCAACGAATACGAATGCTCACTGCCATAAAAAACGACATTTTGAATTACGAGAACATTGTCAATGCAGTTAAAGCCATATTCGAAGCGTTCAACAGATATTTAACTGAGGCGGAGCAGGATAAAATATACAGATCTGTAATGACTTCAATCGCAGGTAGAGTATCAACCAATATTATTGCATCTACTATCGCGAAACATGTTATTGAAAGAACGTCCTTCACGTTTGTTGTTTTCAAAGGGAAAAAAAACCCAATCACGGCACTGAGCACACTCCTTTTGTTTGGGGGAATGGCTGAACGATCAATCAGAACATCTGACAGACTCAAAGCCGAAGCCCCAGAGGTATATCAACTTCTGAGACCAAGAGACTATGACTTACTTTATTTTCTGTTCGCTGATGCCGTACAGCCTTTCGTAGATGCTATCCATGTAGGTTATTCAGAAGGAAAATCTGTATTTAATCAGATCATGAAGAAAGTTAATGAAAAACTAACTGCACACACTACGGCAGGCGCGTATGAGTAAGTTTATCATCCCCATTATAAACCTGCTTCTTTGCTCACATTTAGTTTTAGCCTATATCCTTAGCTGGGTTGAATTCGAAACCTGGCATGATAAAACAATCGCCTTTTGCATCATTACCCTAAGCGCTTACATTATTTCATTAGTAATGAATAAATTACTGCCAGGAAAGATACATATTTTTGGCGGGATCCTGGATGTGTTATCAGGACCCTTACTGGTCATCGGTGCATTTGCTTGTATAGCTGTACTTGAACCATGGCCGCTGAAAATTATTGGCTTATTCATATGGGTCGTGGCGATGTTGCACCTACCTTCTTTTGTAAATATAGATGAGGAATAATCATGTCAAATCCAGCATATCTTTGGTTAACCGATACTAATGGCTCACCCGTCGTAGGAGGTTCCATGGTGTCCGGTCGGTTAGGCGCTATTGAATTAAAGGCGGTCGCTCATCACCTCACCATTCCTGTGAGTGAACATACAGGCCGACTAACAGGTACCCGCGTACATACACCGATTGCCGTTCAGAAAGAGTTTGATAAAACAACACCGGTTCTCATCAGGGCACTGTGTGAAAACCAAACACTGAAATCGGCTACGATAAAAATGTACCAAATTGATGATGCAGGAATCGAGAGAGAATATTTCAACATTATCCTGGAGAATGTAAAAATCACGGGTATCACGCCAAATCTGTTCCCGGGTTCTGGAACAGGAACGCATACAGAGACGATCGAGCTAAGATATGAGGCAATCACCTGGAAACACTGTGACGGGAATATCGTTTACAGAGATGCCTGGAATCATATGGCGATAGCCTGAACCGACTTTAACATTTCTCGGGCCGGGGTAACGTTGCGCTTGTCGGTTCGACCAAGCGGAGCGCCGCCGGGAAGCGCTGGCGATTATTTCTACCGCCTTAAAGGAGAGCATCATTATGGAACCCACACTCTCTCAAGTCATTGAGGTTGTTCGAAACTCCTCAGGTGAGCATCGTAAACCTATCGATAGCAATACGTTGATTGAGGTCGATTTGCATATTTGCGGTATCGACGGCGAAGACCTACTGGAAGACTGCGAAGAAGCGTTTGGCGTTCAGCTTGCCACGGAAGAAGATGGCTACAGGAAAACGTTCTCTCTCGCAGAGAATGAGTATCTGTTTACGGGTGAAGGCATAGACTTTTTTGGCATCTGTCGGTTTATCCGCTGGATACGTGGCATACCCGAACCTGTTATATGTGATTTAACCGTCGGCAAACTTCACGCTGCGCTGGTTAAGGCTGTGAAAGAGCAGGTTAAGCGTGATTGATTTTTACTTAAAACGGGCATGAGATGACATGCCCGTTTTATTGCTTCAAGCGTTACATTAGATGGGAAGCACAGTTACTCCGACATCGCCTGCCCTGTTCCACGCTTAACAGCCGGTATATCGCCAGTATCATTCAGCGCTCCCGGAAACGTCTTCAACCACTGCGCGACTTTCTGTTTATTGATATTCACCACACTCATACCTTCCAGGCATCCCCATAATTCTCTTGTATGCTGTGGTGTAATCACAATGCAGTCTTTCATGGCTCGGATTTTTACGGGCATGCCGTCGATAAAGCCCGCACGGGTTAGCCACTCGCCGCCCAAAAGAAGGTATTTCATATCTATGCGGGAATAAATTTCGCAGCAGGCGGCACTGTCCTGCGGCGTCTCCGCGCGGGGATGGACGGGGGCCGCGTTGAGCTGGTTGCCGTGTAAACGGCGGGCGCTGTTTTTGCGTACCAGCTCGCGGTTTTCAATCATGCCGGTGAAAGCGTCTGATTCTGTTTTGCAAACAGTAAACTCTGGCTTAAAATTCGTCGCAGCCATATACAACTCCATATTAGTTGGTTGTGGTTAGCGGTATGGGGGTGTTGCAGCACCTTCATATCGCGAATTGTTCATTAAATATTCTTCAATATTTCCTTTGCCGTTCGGCGTAATTTCTGGTGCTCATTATACCGTGCTGAATATAAACACAGCGGTTTGGCGTGGGGTAAATTTGGAATTTGCGAGGGGGGTTCAGGAAAAAAGTTCGTGTGCGGTAAGATCATGTTTTTGCTGATTGTGGGTTGATTGGTCTGGGTTTTGCGAGCATCATCGCAATTATTTACCTTCTTCCGTAACGCGATGGCTTCCAGCAAAACTCTCGAACAGGCAGTTGCCGATATCACCATCTGGCGCAAAGGCGAACAACGCGCGCCGCATAAGCCTTTATTGCTTCTGTACGTGCTGGCGAACTATCAGCAAGGGCATGCGCGACTGTTTGATTATGGAACCGAGGTACACGAGCAGTTGCTTAGCCTGTTAGAACGCTTTGGCCCACAAAGAAAATTGCATTATCCAAATATGCCCTTCTGGCGTCTTAAGAGGGATGGTTTTTGGGATCTGAAGAATACTGAGTTCTGTTCAACCACGGGTAGCAAACAGCCACCAGTAAAAGAACTTATGGAGCATAACGTCGCAGGAGGGTTTGATGAAGAACACTTTGCGCTCCTGAGTAAGAACAAAAACCTGATCGGCTCGCTGGCGCAGCAGATCCTTGAAGCGCATTTTCCTGAAAGCATTCAGGAAGAGCTCGCGGATGAGATGGGTTTTGATATCCAGCAGATCCGTAAGGTTCGAGATCCGCTGTTCCGTCAGCAGGTTCTGCGTGCTTATAACTATGAGTGTGCAATCTGCGGGTTTAACATGCGACATGATAACGCCTCTGTTGGACTTGAAGCTGCACATATTAAATGGAAGCAGTTTGGTGGGCCGTGTGAGATCCAGAATGGACTGGCGTTGTGTGCGATTCATCATAAGGCGTTTGATAAGGGATCGATTGGGCTGGATGAGAGTATGCGGGTGCTGGTGTCCGAGGCGGTGAATGGGAATGGGGTTGTTGGGCTGTTGTTTTGGGATTTTGTCGGGAAGCAGATTGCGTTGCCTTTAGTAAAAGGGAATCATCCGGGAGAGGGTTTTGTGGAGTGGCATCGGAGAGAGGTGTTTAAGGGGTGAGTAAAAAAAAGGGCTAGTTTTTGATATATCCAAAGCAAAATGCTCTATGACCCATGTAGCTTAATATTCTATGCAAAGTGTATGAGGAGCACTGTCCATCAAGCTTCTCTGTAGGGATAAAGACTTCAATACCTCTTACGACATATGAATAATCAGCATTAAAAATGTTTGGTGCTAACATGGTCAAACAATTGATAATTTATATTTGCAAATCAGCCTATTATCGTAAAAAATCCTTTTTGGAATCTTTTCATTGGGGCCTGACATGAAGAGCATATCTTTGCCACCATATGCACCAACTTTGATCGAATCAACTCGAGCCATTGGCTATACTTTAGAAGCCGCTGTAGCCGATATCATTGACAACAGTATCTCCGCACAGGCCTCTTGGATTGATATTTTCTTCTTCCCGACTGGAAATTCATACATTGCTATAATGGATAATGGTTGCGGAATGGATGCGCAGGAGCTAGATGCTGCTATGCGTTATGGGAGTCAAAATCCAAACGTCAAACGCACTGCAAATGATCTGGGACGTTTCGGGCTTGGTTTGAAAACAGCGTCACTTTCTCAGTGTAGGACCCTAACAGTGGCAACGAAGCAGGGAAAACATATAGAGGCAAGGCGCTGGGATATTGACCATGTAATTGAAACTCAAGATTGGTCTCTTTTAATTCTTGAATCCGATGATGAAATAAATAAAATTCCACGCATTGAAAAGCTAAAAGAAATTAAGTCCGGCACCTTGGTTGTGTGGCAAAAACTGGATAGACTTAATGTAGGAGAGCTTAATTTTGAATGTTCAATGGGCAAAAAAATGGACGACATTCGGAATCATCTATCCTTAGTGTTTCATCGTTACCTAAGCGGGGAGTCGGGTCTAAAAAAAATAAACATTAGGATGAATAATACCGCCATTAATTATTTAGACCCATTTTTATCTCATCGAAACACTCAGATTATGTCAGACGAATCATTACAATGTGAAGATTCAAAAATAGTTATTCGTCCATATTTGCTTCCACATATTTCAGATTTAACCAAAAACGAAATTGAGACTCTTGGTGGAAAAGATGGTCTCAGAAAAAACCAAGGTTTTTATGTTTACAGAAACAAACGATTATTAATATGGGGTACTTGGTTTAGGATGATGCGCCAAGGGGAATGCTCTAAATTAGCTCGTGTACAAATTGATATTCCAAACGAATTAGACACAATGTGGACTTTAGATATTAAAAAGTCAAAAGCAATGCCACCTGAGATCGTTCGTAACAACCTCGCACCTATAATTCAAGGGCTTGCTGAAAAAAGTAAAAGAACATGGGAATTCCGAGGAAAAAGAGAAACAAACGATTCAATCGTACATATTTGGCAACGTTTCAAAGGGAAAAACGATGGTTATTTCTATAAGATAAATCGCAACCACCCGTTAGTAAAAACATTTCTCAATGATTCACAAAAAATAAAGAAAAATCTTGATGGGCTGCTAAAATCCATTGAATCCAGCATACCATTCAATCAATTATATCTTGATTTAACATCTGATAAACAAATTAAAAACGAATCTGAGTTAATCGACAAAGAGATTGAGTTAATGATAAAAGGTTTACTTGAACAATTTTCAACACGGAAAGCAAAAAATGATATGTTAGAGCAGCTAACCATTACAGAACCGTTTATGCATTACCCTCATTTAATCGAACATTATAAAGGGGAACATTGAAATGTCAGCAAGTAACATGGAACAATTGGAAGGCATAATATCTTCCAGTACAAACAAAGAATACCCTAATACCCCTCCAACAGAAGCTCAATTTGCAGATATCGCTGCTAAACTGAGAAAATTAATGGCACCTTTATATCCTGTTAGTGATGATGAATTCGATAAGCTCAGGCGGAGACTTAAAGAAAAAATCGTTGTTGAGATGGATTTAGGCACAGCAATTACTGATGAAAATCAAGAACATAAATCGTGGCTACCAGCGAGGCGAGCTAGTTTAGATTTCTATTTCTGGAAACGTTATAAAACATACCTAGAGGAGGCTAAAGGCTGGAATTCTCGTGTTACAGGTAGCCTTGATCGTGTCTCTGATGAGATTGTTGATTTACTAGGTGATCCTAAAAATGCTGAGCCATTTCAAAGAAGAGGATTAGTTATTGGAGATGTACAGTCGGGTAAAACAGCCAACTATACTGCCATATGTAATAAAGCTGCAGATACGGGTTATAATGTAATAATTATCCTTGCGGGTACTATGGAAAACCTTCGTCAACAAACACAAGAACGTCTTGATGAAGAGTTCTCAGGAAGAAAAAGTGAATATCTTTTAAATCCTAAGAGGGATATTGAAAATATACCAGTTGGTGTCGGTAAGCATGGGCATAAAAAAAGAATAGAATCATTCACGTCAGTTATAAAAGATTTTGATAAAAATATATTACGTCAAATGAGCCTGTCGTTACAAAGTGTTAATAATACAGTCTTGTTTGTCATCAAAAAAAACAAAAGCATCCTTGCAAATCTAAATAGATGGTTAAAAAGTAACAATGCTGATGCAAATGGTTTAATTGCGAAGTCATTACTTCTGATTGATGATGAAGCTGATAATGCATCCGTAAATACAAATGATTCGGAAAAAGATCCTACAGCAATTAATAAAGCGATACGCAGTTTGTTGAAACTTTTCCGGCAGGCATCTTACCTAGGTATTACAGCAACACCGTATGCAAATATATTCATCGATCCTGAAAGTGCTGACGAGATGACAGGCGATGATTTATTCCCGCGTGATTTTATTTATACGCTATCTCCTCCAACAAACTATATTGGTGCAGAGAATATATTTGGTGGGAATGAACAGTATCCTGCAAAATATAAAACCGCTCTTGAACCGATATATTCATCTGAAATGGATGATTTCTTTCCCTTTAATCATAAAAAAGAACATCATGTCACAGCATTACCGCCAAGCATGATAGAAGCAATGGCCTATTTTTTGCTAGCCACTGCTATTCGCGATATAAGAGGAGATTCCAACAAGCATCATTCCATGATGATTCATACTAGTCGCTTCACTAATATTCAAAATCAAATTCGTGATTTGGCTGGGGAATGGATTATAAAGATACGCTCTGACTTACAAAACTATGCAAATTTGTCTGAAGAAGAAAGCGAAGGTATATCCAGCATCGCTTATCTTAAAACAGTGTGGGAAAAACACGAGCTAGCTTTTAAAGCAGGCACGTCCAAACATCCACTGCCATGGTATGAATTCTTAAGTAAATATCTTTATAAAGCTGTGGCACCAATTGACGTAAGATCCGTTAATCAAAAAAGCGGTTCAACCGGACTTGATTATTTTAATCACAAAGACGATGGGCTACGTGTCATTGCAGTTGGAGGTAATAGTTTATCTCGAGGATTAACCCTCGAAGGATTATGCGTTAGTTACTTTTATCGTCGTTCTATTATGTATGATACATTATTACAAATGGGGAGATGGTTTGGATACCGTCCTAATTATGATGATTTATTCAAGATTTGGATTAGCTCAGAAGCAATTGATTGGTATGGATACATAACCGCAGCGGCCGAAGAGTTAAAACAAGAAGTCGCACGTATGAAAAATGCAAATCTTACACCGATGGATTTTGGTTTAAAAGTTCGTCAAGATCCTGCATCACTTATAGTTACTGCGAAAAACAAAATGAGAGCAGCGACCTTCGTGAAGCGTCCAATAACAGTATCTGGACGTTTACTTGAGACTCCCCGACTGAAGTCAGATACAATGTCCTTAAATATTAATGAGGAAACTTTTAAAGATTTTATCAATAGGTTGCCAGAGAATGGGGTTAGGGTTACCAGGAAAGATGAGAAGTTTTTCTGGAAGGATGTACATAAAGACGAAGTTGAACAACTACTTCGAGACTTTAAAACTCATCCTTGGCAACTTAATTTCCAAGGAGCTGCCCTTGCGGATTTCATAAGGGATGATTCAAATTTAGAAAAATGGGATGTGCACATCGCCCAAGGTAGTGGGTCTCATTTTTATCCATTAAATTATGGTAATCAAGAAATTTTGATTCAACCAGAATCACGTACAGTTAAAGCTGCAGGCTCTCAAATCTGCATTAGTGGAACCAAAGTGCGTGTGGGGGCTGGTGGCGCAACCAAAATTGGCTTGACCGAAGAACAAAAGAAATCAGTCGAAATAAAATTTCGGACCGATAACCCTAAGGCCCAATATATCCCAGACAAAGCATATTTATGCATACCACGAAACCCTATTTTAATATTGCATGTAATAGAAGTTGACAAAGCAAGAAGTCAAATTGAAGGCAATATAAAAGTCCCTGACTATCTCTTTGCTTTAGGGATTGGCATTCCAGCAAATGGAAAAGAAAAAACAGCTAATTATATGGTCAACCCAATTGAGCTGCGCGACTATAATGATTTCATTGAAGATGAGGGAAACGACGAATGAAATTAACACCTGAATTACTTTCACAGCAATGGGACGATATAGATTATAAACAGGGTGGTTTTTTACAGATTAATATAATGCACCCTCTTGAGTGGCATATTGGTTATCAATCAATTAGCCAAAGAACTTTATTATTATTATGCAATGCTGATATCGAAGCGATCGAATCTTCAAAATCATTGATTGTTAGTCGTCGTCATAGAGAGAGTGACAATCGTTGGCTGTTGACCTTTGAGTTAGTAAATGACGCCCAACAAGATGTTTTTGCAATTTTATGTTGCGATATTATTGAATATTCAAGTGCGGCACAAAATGAACATGACTCTTTAGCTCTAGTTATAAATCGTTATCGACAATGGACTAGATTACTGGAGTCACAAAAAAATGGACTCATGGAGGAACATATACGCAAGGGACTTTTAGGAGAATTATTATTCTTAGAATATTACATGCAGAATTGTGATTCTAAGCTATATGCAGTTAATGGCTGGGCAGGTGCCGAGGCAGGCGATCAAGATTTTATGTACGCAGAAGGATGGTATGAAATAAAGGCAACAGGTATATCATCATCAACCGTTACGATTTCTTCTTTAGAACAATTAGATTGTATTGAAACTGGGGAACTTGTAATCATGAGAATTGATAGAGTAGTTTCAAATAAAGCAGACGCGATATCACTGAATGACGTCGTTTACCGGATAAGGGAAAAACTCTTATCACACAAAGATGCATTCGAATTATTTCACCAAAAACTTACCCATTACGGCTATATAGACATTCAAGAATACTCAGATACAAAATATTACTTCTCTAAAATGGAAAGATTTACAGTTGATAAGTCATTTCCTAGAATTTTAAAAAGCACAATACCAAACGAAATAGTTTCACTCAGTTATGAGCTAAGTTTACCAGCATTAAGCAAATTCCTAAAAGGATAAAAAATGGACGCCAATGAATTTAGGATAGATTTTTTAGAAGAAATAAAAGTCAGTGCAGCTGTAACAGGAGATGGAACATGTGCTACTTTTGTGTCTACTTTCGCGAATTATTTACAAGAGGGTGAGTTTTTGCCTGATTTCTCAGCCTGTTATTTTGAAGGTCTTGGTAAGCATAACAGGAAACTACGTATTGATGGTTATGCATATGATGAATTCGATAAAACAATGAATCTTATAATCGCGGATTATGATGGTTCTCAGAGTGAACAGCTTCTATCGAAAAAAAAAGCAAAACAGTTACAAAATCTTATAATGAACTTCGTATACGAAGCACAAAATAACTTTTTCAGTCATAGCTTAGAAATGAGCAGACCATGTTGGGACTTGGCTGATCTTATTAAAGAAAACAAAAATGAAATACGTAAATATCGCTTCCTTATTTTTTCAAATTCAGTAATAAGAACAAACATAAAAAAAATTGAATCTGATACTATTAATGGAATTCCTACTGAGTGTGAAATTTGGGACATTGAACGTTTATTCAATATGTGTGCGTCTGATTCAGGCAGGCATGTAGTTGAGATTAACTTTAAAGAGTATACGCCAAATGGAATTCCCTGCCTAAATGCAAGTGAGACATCGACAAAAGATTTCAAAAGTTATCTTTGTATTATACCTGGAGAAGTTTTAGCTGATGTATATGACCAGTATGGTAGCCTGCTTTTGGAGGGAAACGTTCGCTCATTTTTATCTACTAAAGTCGCAGTTAATAAAAAAATACGTTCCACAATAATCGAAACTCCAGAAAGATTTTTTGCATATAACAATGGAATTTCAGCTACTGCAATGAATGTCTTAATTGAGAAAACTCAAGAAGGGCAACGGCTAGTACTTGCGAATGATTTTCAAATAATCAATGGAGGGCAAACCACTGCATCTCTCTCAAATACACGACATAAAGACAAACATGATTTAAGCGAAGTGTTTGTTCAAATGAAACTCACGGTAATTGAACAAATTTCGGAGGACAAAGCCACACAACTTATTCAGGATATTTCTCGCTCATCCAATAGTCAAAATAAGGTAAGCGATGCAGACTTCTTTTCAACACATCCATTTCATATTTGGATGGAACGATGCTCACAACGCCTTTATGCAAGAGCAAATGAAAATGCCCAATTTGATACAAAGTGGTTTTATGAAAGGGCAAGAGGGCAGTATCTTCAAAAACAAATGCGTTTAACTCGGACGGAGAAGAAAACATTCCTCCTACAGAACCCCAAAAACCAATTAATTACTAAAACCGATCTTGCTAAGGTGCGCAATACCTGGGCAGGCTTTCCATATATAGTCAGTCGTGGTGCACAAACAAATTTTACGAAATTCGCTGATAAAATGACTAAGGAATGGAGTAACCAAAAGGAGGTTGCAAAGTTAGATAATAAATATTTCCAGGAAACAGTCGCTTTAATTCTGATGTTTAAATATATGGAGAAAATGATACCACATCAAGGATGGTACTCACAAGGATACCGCGCTAATATTATTACATACACAATTGCTTTCCTGCACAAATTAATACAAAAAAAATTCAAGACTCATGAGCTTGATTTAATTGCTATCTGGGCAAGACAATCCATACCTCATCCCATTGAGAAAGCTTTAATCGAGTTATCTGAAATCGTTTACTACAAGCTCACTGATGCATCACGCGGTGTAGAAAACGTTACTCAATGGTGTAAGCGGGAAGAATGCTGGAGGAGTGTTTTGAGCATTCCTTATGACCTTTCTGACGAAATGGAAAGTTGCTTAACAGAACTGAATGACTAAGATTTCGAAATAAATTACCGATACAGCCAGTAAATATGAATATAATTTCTAACCATCGATAAATTCATTGAAAAGAAGACGCAAAGGTGAGAAAATTAGGTAACCGCATTTTATATGCTCAACTATTTATGTTTCATACAGTTAAAGTCATTAGGAAAATTTGGACTCGTTTATGAGCGAACAAGTTACATCAACATCGAAATACAGCATAGTAGATTTGTTCGCTGGTGCTGGCGGACTCAGCTATGGTTTTCTGCAGACTGGGAGATTCTCGGTTAAAGCAGCATTCGAGTTGAATGCTAGTGCGCGGCAAACTTATCAACATAACCATGGTAACAACGTGGTTATGTATAGCGACGTTGAATATGCTCTTTCAGATACAATTAAAGCAGAACTTGGTCAAGTCGATGTTGTGATCGGAGGACCACCTTGCCAAGGATTTTCAAGCGCAAACCGCCAAAAAAATCATGCGATCAGTCAGAATAATTCACTAGTGAAAAAATTCGTTCAGGCTGTTCTCAATTTACATCCAAAAGCCTTTGTTATGGAAAACGTTAGCCTTCTGCAATCGAAAGTCCATCGGTTTTATGTTGATGAGAATGATCAACATATCATAAAGAAATATAATATCGAGACGGAGACTGCTGAGATCTCATTACTTGATAAGCCATTCCTTTTTGACGGGGCTATAGATGTAGTGCGCTACAAAGAAAAAATAGAAAAATATTTATGGAATGAAAAAGATTATTTTACTTTTAACGTTATTTATAAAGTCAGAAAAAACCAAGACAAGCTGAAATTAGCTTTAGAAAAACATAAAAAAAAATTACTTTCTCTAGCAGAAAAACTGATAAATGAGAAAAAAACCAGTTTGCACGACCCTATTGTTCACTATAATTTTCTTGCAGGGATGGTCATAAATCAGTATTTCAATAATACCAATGAAATTAAGCATACAAATCTTTTATGCACAACAATTGAACCAGTTGTTATGATCCAAAGAATGTTGTCTAAAGCCATGGAGATTCATTGTAATAATATTGTTGTAAAAGAATATTCTATAAAAAATGGCTTAACCGCTATTGTGACGTCTATGGCAGTTGTTGATTATGTTGAGTCAATACTTGGTTCTGTAGATAGCGGTTATAACATCACCAAAGGTGTTTTGTCTGCAGCTCATTTCGGCGCCCCACAAAAGCGTATGCGCTTTGTTATTATGGGAATAAAAAAATGCATTGCAAAAAGCATTAGCTTACCGGAAGGTCGTTTCTCTGAAAAACAATTCAGGACTGTTAAAGATGCCATAAAGGATATAGATAATATTAAAGTTGCTACCACTGTTAAAGATGGTAGTATCGGAATTGAGCTTCCAGTTATTGAAGAACCTATTAGCGAGTTAGGACAACAGCTTCGTAATTCAAAAATCCTTTATAATCATGTTTCTACCGAAACGACACCACATGCCTTAGAACGATTTAAAAAGATTCAGCAGGGCTGTAATTTCCATGATTTGCCATTAGAACTTAAGACTACTTATTCTGATAGCTCACGAACACAAAATACAATCTATTTACGACTCAAATATAATGAGCCTTCCGGGACAGTAGTTAATGTTAGGAAATCAATGTGGATTCATCCCATTCATGATCGAGCATTGAGTATCCGTGAAGCCGCTCGCTTACAAACTTTCCCAGACAGTTTTGTATTCTATGGAGTTAAGGATTCTCAATATCAGCAGATAGGCAATGCTGTGCCACCAATCTTAGCAAAGGCTTTAGCGCAACAATTATGTTCTTTTTTAGACCATGGCATAGCCGCTCATCCTGACACGTTTAGTCTATCTACTAATTGCTGAATAAAATAAAAACTCGAGCCTGAATGGAAGCAATATCAGGCTCAGAACACTTATTTTCCATATCACTATTTCACTATCAATTATTGTTCTCTTTTAAAGTAAAAAGATATAAATCATAAAAACTAAAATCAAAATCTATAAAAATGTTCTTTACAGTTAAACGTGCGCTTATTTTTATTGTCTTAATATTAACTGTTAACAATGGACTATAAGCTCCATTCGGAAAATTGTTAGATATTCGCTTTCATTGCAATTGGAATTATTGTTTATTTCTCCTAATGACGCACTGGAATTAATCATTAATTATTTAAAAACCAGGCTTATGACGCTAAGTTATTAATATCCTGCCATGTTAACTAACCTCCTATTCTATTGCTTCATAGATAGATATCATCTGCTATAGTTAGATATTAAATTTAAAGATTTTAATTTTTACTTTCTTATATGCAACACACAACTATTTATTTTTTTGTTTTTTAGTACCTAGAACGCAAATTAAAGCACTGCCATTAATGATCAAACTTTAGTATTACACATCCCTCATGTTCCACGGGTTTCAGACACAAAAAAAGCCGCCTTTAAGCGACTTTGATTTGCATCTTTTGGTGC
>OJXK01000153.1_pt1 | contig 17956 bp, 13 predicted proteins | sample 1600671 | NCBI WGS metagenome assembly OJXK01 (sample SAMN04436814, study PRJEB24849) | human gut metagenome | biome: human gut; feature: NICU; material: stool | host: Homo sapiens | place: USA: Saint Louis, MO | collected 2011-06-05
GCGAACAACCTCATCGCCAAGCGCTTTAATCGATCGTGAAACGGTAGGCTGACTAATACCCATAATATCAGTTAGTTGCCTTACCGATACCGGGCCTTGTCTCAGCAATTGTCGTAGTGTTTCGGATCGATTAATCATGGTTTTGAATAGCTTTGTGAATAGGTTATTGAATAGCTAATTTATCAGGTATTGACTCCCCTGTCATCTTCACCAACGGCTGTCTCTGGTTTATGCCTGCGCAACCAAATTAACTTATACGCCGCAGGAATAATAAACAGCGATAGTAGCGGTGCCGTAATCATCCCGCCGATCATGGGTGCCGCTATCCGGCTCATGACTTCTGACCCTGCGCCGGTCCCCCAGAGAATGGGCAGCAGACCCGCGATGATCACCGCGACGGTCATTGCCTTTGGCCGCACGCGCAACACGGCACCATGATAAAGCGCCTCATCAAGCCCCCGTTCAGTGAACGTTTCCTGGCGGGACAACGCCGGATGTGCTTCAACGGCATGACGCAAATACATCAGCATGACCACCCCAAATTCTGCCGCCACCCCGGCCAGGGCGATAAACCCGGTGCCGGTTGCAACTGACATATGAAAACCCTGCCAGTAGAGGAACCATATCCCGCCGACCAGCGCGAACGGCAGACTCATCAGGATCAGCAACGCTTCGTCCACGCGACGGAACGCCAGATAGAGCAGAATGAAAATGATCATCACCGTCATCGGCACCATCAGCTTCAGTTTCTTGTTAGCGTGCTCAAGTAGTTCAAACTGTCCGGAGAATGACACGCTGGTACCCGGCCTCAGCTTTACGTTCTGACTGATGGCCGTTTTAATGTCGTTCACTACGGACACCATATCCCTGCCGCGGGCATCAATATAAATCCAGCTTGCAGGTCGGGCATTCTCCGTTTTTAGCATCGTGGGGCCGGAAACCACGTTGATATCCGCCACATCACCCAGCGTGATCTGCTGTTTCATCGGCGTCAGGATCGGCATCTGCCTCAACGCGTTCGGGCTGTTCCGGTAGTCCTGAGGATAACGAATATTAATCGGGTAGCGGGCCACGCCTTCCACCGTTTCCCCCACCGTCGCGCCGCCGATGGCCGAGGAGACGAACAGCTGCACGTCGCCCACCGTCATTCCATAGCGGGAGGCTTTCTCCCGGTTGATATCGACATCAATGTAGCGCCCGCCTTCCAGACGTTCAGCGAGGGCAGACACCACGCCCGGCACCGTTTTGGCGACTGCCTCTATGCGCTGCGCCGTGGCGTCGATATCAGCCAGAACGGTACCTGACACCTTGATACCAATGGGGCTTTTAATCCCGGTTGAAAGCATATCGATGCGGTTGCGGATGGGCGGAACCCAGAGATTCGCCAGGCCAGGCAAACGAACGGTCTTATCGAGCTCGTCAACGATCTTGTCAATCGTCATGCCGGGTCGCCACTGATCCTCAGGCTTAAGCTGAATGGTGGTTTCGACCATTTCGAGCGGCGCGGAATCCGTGGCCGTTTCGGCTTTACCGGTTTTACCGAACACCGACGCTACCTCAGGCACGGTTTTGATGAGTTTGTCCGTAGTCTGCAGGAGCGCCGCCGCTTCTGCCGGAGACACGCCTGGCAATGTCGAGGGCATATACAGCAGATCGCCTTCGTTGATCTTCGGTAAAAACTCGCCACCCACCTGGCTCAGGGGCCAGATCACCGTGAAGATGGATAATGCCGCAACCAGCAGGGTTGTTTTAGGCCAGTGGAGCACCCGAATCAGAAGCGGATGATAGGCGTTAATCAACAGTCTGTTCAGCGGGTTACGGGTCTCGGCAGGGATTTTACCCCGGATCCAGAATCCCATCAGAATGGGGATCACGATGATGGCCAGCGCGGCTGCGCCCGCCATGGCGTACGTTTTCGTGAAGGCCAGTGGACCAAACAGCCGCCCTTCCTGACCCTCGAGGGTAAAGATGGGAATGAACGACAAGGTGATGATCAGCAGGCTGATAAACAGGGCTGGCCCCACCTCAACGGAGGCACTGGTGATCACCTGCCAACGGGTGGCGTTGTCAATCTGTTCCCCCGGATGCTGGTGATCCCACTCTTCCAGCCGTTTATGCGCATTTTCAATCATCACGATGGCGGCATCCACCATTGCACCGACGGCAATGGCAATGCCTCCCAGCGACATAATATTGGCGTTCAGCCCCTGGAAATGCATGACGATAAAGGCAATACACAGGCCAAGCGGCAGAGAGATAATCGCCACCAGCGCCGAGCGAATGTGCCAGAGGAACAGCGCACAGACGATGGCCACCACGATAAACTCTTCGAGAAGTTTGCTGCTCAGGTTATCAATGGCCCGGTCGATGAGCTGGCTGCGATCGTAGGTGGTCACAATCTCAACGCCTTCCGGCAGGCTGGCCTTCAGCGTCTCCAGCTTATCCTTCACCGCCGTGATGACCTCGCGCGCGTTTTTACCCGAACGCAGGATCACCACGCCGCCCGCCACTTCACCCTGCCCGTTCAGCTCGGCAATACCGCGGCGCATTTCCGGCCCTGTTTGTACGCGGGCAACGTCACGCAGATAGATCGGTACGCCGTTCTCGCCGGTTTTCAGGACGATGTGATTGAAATCATCGATGGTCTGCAGATAGCCGCTGGCCCGAACCATATATTCCGCTTCCGCGATTTCTACGGACGATCCCCCTGCTTCCTGATTAGACGACTCAAGGGCCTGCTTAACCTCCGGCAGGCTGACGCCATACTGTGCCAGCTTTAACGGATCAACCTGAATCTGATACTGCTTCACCACGCCGCCGACGGAGGCCACTTCGGCCACGTTCGGGATCGTTTTCAGCTCAAACTTCAGGAACCAGTCCTGCAATGAGCGCAGCTCGGCGAGATCGTGTTTTCCGCTGCGATCCACCAGCGCATATTCAAATATCCAGCCCACGCCGGTGGCATCCGGGCCGATCTCGGAACTCACGCCAGCAGGGAGTTTGCCCTGAACCTGGTTCAGGTACTCCAGCACGCGCGAACGGGCCCAGTACAAATCAGTGCCATCTTCAAAAATGACATAGACATACGAATCACCAAACTGCGAAAAGCCGCGCACGGTCTTAGCGCCGGGAACCGACAGCATGGTGGTGGTGAGTGGATAGGTCACCTGGTTTTCAACAATCTGCGGGGCCTGGCCGGGATAGCTGGTTTTGATAATCACCTGAACGTCAGACAGATCGGGCAAGGCATCAACCGGGGTGTTGATGATGGTCCATGTCCCCCAGACGCTGAGAAACAGCGCCCCCATCATAACCAGGAAACGATTAGCCACTGACCGCCGGATAATCCATTCAATCATCATCGTCTCCTTAATGGCCAGAATGGGCGTCGTCAGGGGTTTCAGCGTGGCGCATGCGCTCCAGCGCACCGGTAATATTGGCCTCCGAGTCAATCAGGAACAGACCGCTGACGACGACTGACTCCCCCTCTTCCAGCCCGCTACCAATGCCGGACTGCTGCTGAGATTCATGCAGAACGTGGATCCTTTTCGGTACAAAATTCCCGTTAGCGTCAACGGTAATAACGCGCTGCTCTTTGCCGGTATCGATAACGGCCTGAGACGGAATCAGCAGCATTTCCTGACTTTGGGTATTCAGCTTCAGGTAGGCATTCATGCCCGGTTTCAGCAGCTCATCCTTGTTGGAGACCTGCAGGCGCACCTGCAGCGTACGGGTGGTTTGATCCACACTTGGCAGAAGACTCCACTTTTCAACCGGGAAGGATTTATCCGGCCAGGCCGGTACCGAAACAGCAAACTGCGAGGTATCTTTCAGCAGATACGCAATCGATTCTGGGACCGCCGCGCCGATCCAGACCGGATCCATTCCCTGAATTTGCGCCACGACCTTATCTTTCGAAATATTCATGCCGGTGCGCAGGTCAAATGCCGTGATCACCCCGTCGATGGGCGCCCTGATGGTAAAACGGGTCTGGATAGTGCGGGTCGCACGCAGCCGCTGAATATCCTCATCCGGCATACCCGCCAGCCTAAGCCGTTCCAGAACCCCTTTAATCTGCGTGGGCGTTCCACCGGTGCCGGAGAGCAGCAGGAACTCGCTCTGCGCTTCGACCCATTCCGGAATGGTAATATCAATCAGCGGCGTGCCTTTCTTCACCTTATCGCCGATCGTCAGCGGGTAGACTTTCTCAACGAACCCATCCGCACGCGCCTGCACAATGACAAACTGATAGTCGTTATAGCTGACGTTGGCCGGGATCGTCTGGGCATAATTCAGCGTTCCGCGCGTCACTTTTTGCGTTTTTAATCCTAAATTCTGGACCTGCGTCGGATCGATACGGATACCACCGCCGCTTTTATCGTCATTTTCGTCCGCATATTTCGGGACCAGATCCATATCCATAAACGGTGATTTACCGGGCTTGTCGAATTTCACGTCAGGCTTCATCGGGTCATACCAGAAAAGGACCTTTCTTTCCGCAACGCTATTTGCTGTTTTTTCAGATGAATAGAGTGTCTGCCATGCCGTCACGGATATCAGCCCTCCGGCAATAAGGCTGCTGACTATCATGGCAGCGTATTTTATTTTTAATGAGGCCATGCCGTTTCTCGCTATTTAATGCTCTTTAGTAAAGAGATATTGCCCTGCTGAACAAACGAGAAATTCACGTGGCTGCCGACTTTTAAGGCAGTAATACTCGCGTCGGCCTGCATAAAAGTAAAACGCATGGTCATCGCGGGCCAGCCAATTTCCGGGATGGCTTCGTGAGAAATCGTCACTTTTTTATTCGTGAGATCAATATCCTTCACAATGCCGGTCCCGGTGATAACCTGCTCTGAGGCACCTTCGCTGGCGGCGCTCATCTCCGCGTGCTGATGAACCTCAGCCTGAAGACCGGCAGAAAACATAATGATTGCACCAAATACGACGGCGTTAAGTGAATTGCGCATGTTTAATATCCTTTTTAATTAAATGAGGTTATTCGGCCCAACCGCCGCCCAGCGCGGTGAAGAGGTTAATTTCATTAACCTGCCGGGCATAAATAAGGTCGAGAATATTTTGCTGCGTGGAAAACAGCGACCGTTCCGCGTCTAATACTTCGATATAGCTCACCGCACCGCTGGTATATAATCCTCTGGCCCGCTGCAGGGCAATATTTAGCGAATCAAGATACCGTTCTTGCGCAGCAAGCTGCTGGTTGAGGCTGTCCCGCAGCGCGAGCGCGTCGGCAACCTGCCTGAAGGCAGCCTGTATTTTTTGTTCGTAATTCACAACCGACTGCTGCTGACGAATTTCAGCCAGCTTCAGGTTGGCCTTATTCCTGCCCGCATTAAAAATCGGAAGCTCAATTTTAGGAATGAAATTCCACATCCCACTGCCCGCGGTAAACAGGCTGGATAATTCCGTACTGCCTGTTGAAAGCCCGCTGGTCAGGGAAATTGACGGAAAAAAGGCGGCACGCGCGGCGCCGATATTCGCATCGGCCGCGTTAAGCTGATGCTCCGCCTCCATAATATCCGGGCGCTGCAGCAGTATCGCTGAAGAAAGATGGGGCGGGAGTTTTACCGGCGCAATATCGCGGGCGCTCATTCCGCTGTCGCCCGGCAATCCGCGATAGGTGCCGAGGAGCAGCTGCAGAGCATTGTTGGCCTGCGCCAGCTCCCCCTCACGTTTGGCAATCTCTGCCTGCGTGCTTTCGATCTGTCCCCGGGCCTGTTCCAGCGCCAGCACGTTGGTGCTCCCCGTCGCCAGCTGTTGCTCAACGAACGCATAAGACTGCCGATAATTTTTCAGCGTTTCCCGCGCGATGCGCAGCTGTTTATACGCCAGCTGCTGGTTGAAATAGCTCTGCGACACGTTAGAGACAAGCAGAATATGCACCGCGCGACGGGCCTCTTCGCTGGCGAAATAGTTTTGTCGGTCGGCCTCGCTCAGGTTCTTCAGCTTGCCGAAAAAGTCGAGTTCGTAGCTAAGCGCAAGACCGGCGTCGTACTGCCGTGAGGTCGGTTTGTCACTTTTTAGCCCACCGCTGTACGTGATACCCGCGGATCCATTCAACTGCGGATAACGATCCGCCTCCGTCACATTGAACTGCGCCCGGGCCTCTTCAATCTTCAGGGCGGCCATTTTGATATCGCGGTTGTTTTTCAGGGCTTCTGTAATCAATCCAGCTATCTGAGGGTCGACGAAGAAGTTGCGCCAGCCGGTGTCCTGATACCCGGCCGCCGCGGGCGTCAGGCCGTTGCGCGAGAGCGAAAACTGCCGGGGTACCGGTGATGCCGGGCGCGGGAAGTCAGGCGCCAGCGAGACGCAGCCTGCCAGGATAAATACCGTAGTGATGCTGAGTCGTTTTAACAGGAACATAGCGGTTCAAATCAAGTCCAGAGGATTTTTAGGGCTACTCTACTGAACGCATCCTGTTTGACCGGTGACAGGATAATGACAATGTTGTCATTTATGGCATAAGTCATTGTTAACGATCGCGGGCTCACTAGAATGTCATCAGCAGCCAGTCTGGGGAGCAAGATGAAAATACTGATCGTTGAAGACGAAATGAAAACCGGGGAATACCTCAGCAAGGGGCTGACGGAAGCGGGGTTTGTCGTGGACCACGCGGATAATGGCCTGACCGGGTACCACCTCGCCATGACTGCGGAATATGACCTGCTGATTCTGGATATCATGCTGCCCGACGTGAACGGCTGGGATATTGTCCGCATGCTTCGCTCTGCCGGTAAAGGGATGCCCATACTGCTTCTGACGGCTCTCGGTACGATAGAGCACCGGGTTAAAGGGCTTGAGCTGGGCGCGGATGATTATCTGATTAAGCCTTTCGCCTTTGCGGAGCTGCTCGCCCGGGTCAGGACGCTGCTAAGACGCGGAAATACGGTGATCGCGGAAAGCCAGCTTCAGGCGGCTGACCTGACGGTTGACCTTGTGTCGAGGAAGGTCAGCCGGGCGGGCAATCGTATCCTGTTAACCAGCAAGGAGTTCAGCCTGCTGGAATTTTTCATGCGTCATCAGGGCGAGGTGCTGCCCCGCTCCCTGATTGCCTCCCAGGTGTGGGACATGAACTTTGACAGCGACACGAACGCAATAGATGTGGCGGTAAAGCGCCTGCGCGCAAAGATCGATAACGATTTTGAACCCAAGCTGATCCAGACGGTACGAGGCGTGGGCTATATGCTGGAGGTGCCGGATGCCCGTTAAGCCCCTCCGACGCCCGTTCTCGCTTGCGCTGCGGCTGACCTTTTTTATCAGCCTCTCCACCATACTGGCCTTCTTCGCATTTACCTGGTTTATGCTGCACTCCGTTGAGAAGCACTTTGCCGAGCAGGATATCAGCGACTTACAGCAGATTAGCAGCGCAATGCACCGCATCCTCCAGTCTCCGGCCGATCCCGACCAAAAGAAAATCAGCAAGCTCAAAGAGTCGGTCGCCAGCTACCGCAACGTGGCCGTCCTGCTTCTGGATCCGCAGGGCAATACCCTGTTCAGCTCGGCGCAAGGCGCGGCATTGCGCCCGGCGATGAACACAGCGAACTTTAGCGAACACCGTCAGGCACAGGATGTGTTTCTCTGGACGGTAGAAGACCCGGTCAACCCTATGCATGCCGGGTCCGACATGAAAATGGAAACGTACCGGATTATCGCCTCCTCAGGCAGGGCAACGCTGCAGGGCAAAACCCAGGACTACGTCATGCTGATCGGGCTCTCGATTAATTTTCATCTCCACTACCTTGAGGCGCTGAAGAAGAATCTTTTTGCCATTGCCGCGGCGATCAGCCTGCTGATTGTGCTGGTGATTCGTATCGCGGTGCGCCAGGGACACTTGCCCCTGCGTAACGTCAGCACCGCCATTAAAAATATCACCTCCGAAAATCTGGATGCGCGACTGGAGCCGTCCCGCGTGCCCGTTGAGCTGGAACAGCTGGTGATCTCCTTCAACCATATGATTGGGAAAATTGAAGATGTCTTTACCCGGCAGGCGAATTTTTCCGCCGACATCGCGCATGAAATCAGGACGCCCATCACCAACCTGGTGACGCAAACGGAAATCGCGTTAAGTCAGAACCGCTCCCAGAAAGAGCTGGAAGATGTCCTCTACTCCAGCCTGGAAGAGTACAACCGGATGACCCGCATGGTCAGCGACATGCTGTTCCTGGCGCAGGCGGATAATAATCAGCTCATTCCGGATCGGGTGATGTTTGATTTAAGCGCTGAGGTGATGAAAGTCTTCGATTTCTTCGAAGCCTGGGCGGAAGAACGCCACGTCTCGCTGAAATTTAACGGGATGCCCTGCCTGATAGAAGGCGATCCGCAGATGTTCAGAAGAGCAATCAATAATCTGCTCTCCAACGCCCTGCGCTATACGCCGGAAGGGAAAACGGTAACGGTCTCCATCAGAAAACGGGATAACGACGTTGAGCTGGTAACAGAAAACCCCGGCACGCCGATCCCGCAGGCGCATCTGCCAAAGCTGTTTGACCGTTTTTATCGCGTCGACCCGTCCAGGCAGCGTAAGGGCGAAGGCAGCGGCATTGGGCTTGCCATCGTGAAGTCCATCGTCACCGCGCACCACGGAAAAGTCCGCGTGGAATCGGATGCGGTGTCGACGCGCTTCATCCTCACGGTGCCGAGGAAAGTGCTCTGAGCGTCAGCAAACCGCGCGGCACACTTCAAGGACCTTTTCCCTGAGCCAGCGATGCGCCGGGTCCCGCTCCATGCGCGGATGCCACATCTGGGATACCGTAATGGTCCGGGTCTTAAAGGGCAGTTCAAAGACGTGCACGCGCTCGGTCATCGCCTGATTGAGCAGGTACAACGCCGGTACCATAGCAACCAGGTCGGAGGCCAGCGCTACGGATAACGCCGTCGGGAATCCAGGCACCACGCTGGCGATCTTTCGTTTCATCCCCCGCTCCGCCAGCGCGTCGTCCACAGACCCGTGTAACGCCCCATCAGGCGACGCCACCACATGGCCCCAGGCAACATAATCGTCAAGGCTGACCTCAGGCTGTGAAGACAGCGGATGTCCCTTGCGCACCGCGCCAACAAACCGATCCTGAAAGAGCCTTTGCAGCCGTATTTCAGGCCCCATGTTGCTCTGCACGCCGGTCTCCAGGTCGACAAGCCCCTCCCGTAAATAGCGCGACGTTTTTTCAGGTTTGGGAGCGAAGCGGATACAGACCCCGGGCGCAACGCTCGCCACCGCGGCTATGAGCATGGGTCCAAACGCCACCACAAAACCGTCGTTGGCCCGAATAGTGAACAGCCGTTCAAGACTTTCCACCTTCAGCGTGTCGGTGGAGGGCTGCAGCACCGCTCTCGCCTCGTGCACGGCGCATCTGGCGCGGTCCCGGGTGGCTTCGGCCCAGGGCGTCAGCACCATATGACGCCCGGCCCGCACCAGAATAGGATCGCCGGTCACCTCCCGCAGCCGGCTCAGGGTGCGGCTCATGGCGGAGGTGCTCAGGTTTAAACGTCGCGCCGCGCCCGCCACGCTGGCTTCGGCCAGCAAAACGTCGAGCGCAACCAGAAGGTTAAAGTCAGGATCGGACACGATGGCTCCTCAGATAAAGCGTTCTATGCAACGATTAAGTGCAAATGCTGCGTCTTCCGCCCTGTATAGCGCATGATTATAGTTTCGTCATCACTATTCTTATCCGGAGTAACGACGATGACGCTATTTACCAACCAGCCCGGCGATGAAGGTTTACCCGGGCATGAACGCGCCCGGGTCCTGGCCGCCGTCATGACCACCACGCTGATGGGCGTCTTTGACGGCACCATGATCAACATCGCGCTCCCCTCTATGGCTAGAGCGATGCAGGTCCCCGCGAACGTTGCGGTCTGGTTCGCTAACGGTTATCTGCTGTCAGCGGCGATGACGCTGGCTATTTTCGCCGCGCTGGCGGCCCGCGTGGGCTATCGCCCGGTCTTTCTGAGCGGGCTTGCCACCTTTACGCTCACCTCGCTCGGCTGCGCGCTGGCAACAACGCCGGAAATATTAACCGGGATGCGAATTCTGCAGGGCATCGGCGGCGCGGCGACCCTGAGTATCGCCCCGGCGATCCTGCGGTCCGTTTTTCCGGGCCGACTGCTGGGCCGCATTCTGGGGCTGCACGCCCTGCTTATCGCCTCCAGCACGGCGATTGCCCCGGTACTCGGTGGAACAATACTGGACGCCCTGAGCTGGCAATGGCTGTTCGCCATTAACCTCATTCCGGGCAGCATCGCCCTGCTGCTGGCGTGGCGAGCCTTGCCGCGGGAATCGGTTGCTGACAGACCGCCCTTTGATGCGCCGGGCGCCGTGCTCTCCGCCGTCCTGTTAGGTTCCGCGATCATGCTGGCCGACAGCCTTCAGCATGTGACGGAGCACATTAACCTGCAGGCCGTCTTCTGGGGCGTTCTCGCGCTGGTTAGCGCCCTCGCCTTTACCTGGCGGATTCGGCGCGCGCAACATCCGTTACTGCCGCCGGTGATGTTCAGAAACGGGCGCTTCACGCTCGCCGCGCTGACCTCGCTGGCCTCGTTTGTCAGCCAGGGGATCACGTTTGTCGCGCTGCCGTTCCTGTTTCAGAGCGTATACGGCTACAGCCCTGTAGTGTCCGCGCTGCTGTTCACCCCATGGCCGATTGGCATCGTGCTGATCGCGCCGCACGCGGGTCGCTGGGCGGATACGATCTCCGCGCCGCTCATCTCGACCCTCGGGCTGATGGTTTTTGTCGGCGGGCTGGTCCTGCTGGCCACGTTGCCGGACAATCCTTCCGCCTGGAATATCTGCCTGCGTAGCCTGGTCTGCGGGATGGGGTTTGGCTGCTTCCAGAGTCCCAATAATCGGGAAATGCTCGCTAACGTGGCGCGGGAACATGCCAGCTATGCCTCCGGCGTGTTGTCGATCGTCAGAACATTCGGCCAGTGTCTCGGCGCCGCCGTGGTGGGGGTTCTGCTGGGAGCGGCGGCAGGATGGGACCATCAACATGCTATCCAGGTTGCACTGTGGTTAGCCGTCATCGCCTCGACGGGTTCGGTGGTATTTAGCCTGAGCAGGCTGCGCACTGCGCGGTCTACAGGCAAGCGTTGCACAATGTAGGCCGGGTAAGCGCAGCGCCACCCGGCAAGAAAGACGGCGCGTTTGTTTACTCCAGCGCCAGCAGCGCAAAGCTCGCCAGCCAGTGCCCGCCGCTGTAGTGGCTGCCAACCACATGCCCGACGCTGGCGGCCAGATGTTTCGTCACCGCCTCGCGCAATGCCGGTTGCGCCGGGTGGCTGGCAGGAAGCGCTTTCGCTATGTGCTTCATACACCATGCGCGGCTGAGGTTTAACCCGTCCAGATGGGCAATTTTCGGGTCGGTACGATCGCTCACTTCCGCCGGGTTCATGAGTGTCGTAACGGCGCCCACCTCCGGCAGAAATGCGTCAAACCAGGCCGGGAAGCCCTCCGACACCTTGCTCATCAGCAGCGCTTCCGTCAGCGCGCCGGAAATATACTCGTCTCCGCCGGGCTCATAATGAGCCGGATAGCGCGTGTCGGCGAGATAAAACCGCTCAGCCGCCGCCAGAATTGCCTGCTCAAGCGCCTTGTCGCCCACTGCGCGACCATAATCCAGCGCCAGCGCGAGGGCAAACGCGGTGTTGTAGTGCGTCCCGACGCGGATCGGATAGGTGAGCTTGCCGAGGTAATCCACCAGCCGGTTGCGAATGTCCTGGGTTAACGGCTCCAGCGTCTGGTACCAGCCTGCGGCCTGCGGCAGCGACGACTGTTTCAGCTCCTGGGCCAGCGCCAGCAGCCAGCCGTAGCCATACGGCCGCTCAAACGAGGCGCGGAACGGTGCGGTGAAATAGGCCAGCTCCTTCGCCACGTTCTCTTCGGTCAGGTGCTCGTCAAAAAGCGCGACGATCGCGTCCCGGCACGGTAATTCTGGATAGAGGCGCACGCAGCGCAGCAGCAGCCAGTAACCGTGCACCGCCGAGTGCCAGTCAAAACAGCCGTAGAAAATGGGATGCAGCTCGCGCGGCGGCAGCACGTCACCATCATCATTCAGCAGGTGCATGATGTGGTTCGGGTATTCCTGGCGCAAATAGGTCAAAGGCATGCGGGCAAACGCGTCGGCCTGATGTTGCGTTAATTCCATGACAGCTCCTTAGCGAAACACGAGGAAATACATTAAGAACACGTTCACCACCAGCAGGGTTAACGCGGTCGGGATCTGTATCTTGATCACCTGATATTTGTCTTTCAGCTCCAGCAGCGCGGCGGGAACGATATTGAAGTTCGCGGCCATCGGCGTCATCAGCGTGCCGCAGTAGCCTGCGTACATGCCAATCGCCAGCAGCGGCGCCGGGTTGCCGTGATGCACGTTGATCAGAAACGGCAAGGCGATCCCCGCGCTCAGCACTGGGAAGGCCGCAAAGGCGTTACCCATAATCATGGTAAACAGCGCCATACCCACGCAATAAATCACCACCAGCATGAAGCGGTTATCCGGGTTCACAAACAGGCTCACCACCTTCTGCACCGAGTCACCCGTGTTGGCCACCACGAACACGCCGCCAAGCATGGCCAGCATCTGCGGCAGGATCACCGCCCAGCCGATGGTATCGACAAGACGACGAGACTGACGAACGGCATGGAGCGGCGTGCCTTTGGTCAGCCACCAGCCGGTGAGGATCGCCGCGACGCAGGCCACGCACAGCGCCGCCAGGGTGAGCTGTTTCTGATCGAGCAGAAACACGCCGCCGACCGAAACGCCCTTCAGGAATAACGTGCCCAGCACCGTCACCACCGGGATCATCAGCGCCGGCAGGAACAGCCAGTTTTTAAGCCGGTTTGACGACGCGACGCGCTCCTCCTCGGTGGACATTTTATAGTGCCCTTTCCCGACGAGACCAAAACCCGCCAGCAGCGCGATAACGATAACGCCGCCGCCAATGATCCGGTACGCCAGCGATTTCCCCAGCTCCTGAACCATCAGATCGCCAAACAGGAAGATCCCGCCAAACAAGAACCAGAACAGCGCGGTAGTAAAGCGCTTCGGGTTGGCGCGATCGCGCAGGGTCATGACAACCAGCAGCATTACGACAAAGCCGATCAGGTAGTACACGCGGTTAATGGTGATAAGCGTCATCATTGCGCGGCCTCCTGCGTACCCTGCTCTGCCCACCAGGCCATCACGTCGCGACGGATGCTCGCATCGAGGCGTAGCAGGCGCGTCATATGAATAATTAATGCCGCAATGGCGGTCGGAATAGCCCACAGGCCAATATGCAGCGGTTCAATGCCAGGAATACCGTTCTCTTTCAGGAACGCGTCGATCAGCAGCACCGCCCCGAAGGCAATAAAGATATCTTCCCCAAAGAAGACCGCGATGTTGTCGCACGCGGCGGCGTGGGCTTTGATTTTGTCGCGGATGTGCTGCGGCAGCTCGCCATATTCGTTCAGCGCCGCCCCTTCGGCCATCGGCGCCAGCAGTGGGCGCACCGTCTGCGCATGGCCGCCCAGCGACATCAGTCCCAGCGCGGCGGTGCCTTCACGGGCGACAAAGTAAAGCATCAGAATACGCGCCGAGGTGGCGCTGGCGATCTTCGCCACCCAGGCCTGGGCGCGCTCCTTAAGCCCGTAATATTCCAGTAGACCAATCACGGGCAGGATCAGGATGAAGGTGGCCAGCGATCGGCTATTGACGAACTTCTCGCCAAAGGTCTCCAGCAGCATCCCGAAATCCATGCCGACCAGCAGACCCGTCGCCAGCCCCGCCACCACGACCACCAGCAGCGGGTTGAAGCGCAGTGCAAAACCAATAACCACGATCGGTATCCCGATCAGCGGCAGCAGCGTAGTACCGTCCATAACGTTTACCCTATCGAAAGTGAGCGTTGCGCGCCGACGGCTATTTTTTTAATTTGCGGCGAGCGATGTTGTGTTTTGTTGGCAGGCTTCGCAAAACCTGCGCTAAAAAGCTATATCTGAACCTCAAAAACATGTAAACAAATTATCAATAAAATGTTCTTATTTTATCGATGAGTTTACATTTCTGGCTAAGGAACGTTATGACCTCAGAAAAGAGTGCTTCACCCGATCGCGACGATATCAACGAGGGCCGGATCGTCTCTTCCCGCCATCTGGTATCCGAGCGCTGCGCGGAGTTATCAGAGCTGGAATATGCGCTGATCATGACCGGCAACGCCTTTAACAAATGGATGGTGCGCTGCATGACGGCTGCCGGCGAGCCCGATATGGGCGCCTTTGACGTTTCGCTGCTGCATCACGTGATCCACCGCGACCGCAAGAAAAAGCTGGCCGATATCTGCTTCGTCCTCAACGTGGAAGACACCCACGTTGTGACCTATGCGCTGAAAAAGCTGGTCAAAGCAGGCTACGTGACGAGCGAGAAAGCGGGGAAAGAGCTCTTTTTCTCTACAACGGAGGAAGGGAAAGCGCTGTGCATGAAATACCGGGACGTGCGGGAGGCGTGTCTGATAGCGATCCACGCGGAGAGCGGCATTGCCGGGAAGTCGATTGGCGAGACCGCGCAGCTGTTACGCACGATCTCCTCCCTGTATGACACCGCCGCACGGGCGGCGGCGTCACTGTAACTAAGGACGGCGGAACAGCGTAATGCTCCGTCCGGCCAGCGCGTACTCAACGGTTTCGGTGATCGCTGTCCCGGTGGCGGCATCATCCGCCGTAGACAGCTCCAGCACCCATCCCCCTTCGCCAAACTGCGGGATCTGGAACGGCACGGTGCCTTCAAACGGATTGAACAGCATCAGCACGTCGTGCCAGATGCCGTCCTCCTGCTGAAGATCCGGCCTGCTGATGGAGACCCCGAGCGTTGAGCCTTCATCCCACTGCTCGGCCTGCTGCGGACCGCCTCCGGCATTGAACCAGCGGATCTCGAGCCCGTCGCGCCAGCTTTCACGGCGCAGCAGCGGCTGTTGCGCGCGAAGGGCAATGAGACGACGGGTAAACTCGCGCAGCGCGGCGTCGTTTTCGGAGAGCCCCTTCCAGTCGATCCACGAGATCTCACTGTCCTGGCAGTAGCCGTTGTTGTTCCCCTTCTGCGTGCGCCCAAACTCGTCCCCCGCCAGCAGCATCGGCGTGCCGTGGGAGAACAGCAGCGTGGTGAGGAAGTTACGCTTCTGCCGTTCGCGGGTAGCAATAATATCCGGGTTCTCGGTTGGCCCTTCCTCACCGTAGTTGTACGAGCGGTTATCGTTATGCCCGTCGTTATTGTCCTCGCCGTTGTCGGCGTTGTGCTTCTCGTTGTACGACACCAGGTCATTCAGCGTAAAGCCGTCGTGGGCGGTGATAAAGTTGACGCTGGCCCACGGGCGACGCCCACGCAGATCGTACAGATCGCCGGAGCCGAGAAGCCGCGCGGCAAAGTCCGTGGAGACGTTGTCCCCCTTCCAGTACTCGCGAACGGTGTCGCGGTATTTGTCGTTCCACTCCCCCCAGCCCGGCGGGAATCCGCCCACCTGATAGCCGCCGGGGCCAATATCCCAGGGTTCACCAATCAGCTTCAGTCGGGATAAGACCGGATCCTGGGTCATGGCGTCGAAGAAACCGCCGCGCGGGTCAAATCCTTCGGGCTCGCGGCCCAGGATTGTGCCGAGGTCGAAACGAAAACCGTCTATGTGCATTGATTCCGCCCAGTAGCGCAGGGAATCCATCACCATCTGCAACACGCGCGGGTGCGAGGTATTCACTGTATTCCCGGTACCGGTGTCGTTGATGTAGTACCGGTGCTGGTCGGGCAGCGTGCGGTAATAGCTGTAGTTATCAATCCCCTTAAACGAGAGCGTCGGGCCAAGCTCGTTCCCTTCCGCCGTGTGGTTGTACACCACGTCCAGAATGACCTCGATGCCCGCGTCATGATAGGCGCGCACCATATCGCGAAAGCCCTGGATCCCCGCCGGGCCGTAGTAGCGCGACGCCGGAGCAAAAAAGCCCAGCGTGTTATAGCCCCAGAAGTTCTTCAGCCCGCGGTCGAGCAGATGCTGGTCGTCCGGGAACCAGTGAACCGGCAGCAGCTCCACCGAGGTAATGCCCAGGCTTTTGATGTAGTCGACCGAGGCTTTGTGCCCCATCCCCTCAAACGTGCCCCGCAGCTCGGGCGGGATGGCCGGGTTCATCTGGGTAAACCCCTTCACGTGGCTCTCATAGACAACGGTATGCGGCCAGGGGACGTTCGGCCGGTTGTTGTCCTGCCAGTCAAAGGCGTTCGGGTCGATAACCCTGCATTTCGGCGTAAACGGCGCGCTGTCGCGGGTATCAAAGCTCAAATCCAGCTCGTCATGCCCCAGCTCATAGCCGAAATGGGCGTCGTTCCAGTCGATGTCACCCACCAGTTCGCGAGCATACGGGTCGATGAGCAGCTTATGCGGGTTAAAGCGATGACCATTTTCCGGGTCGTAGGGGCCGTAGACGCGATAGCCGTACAGCGCGCCCGGCTTCAGGTCAGGCACATAGCCGTGCCAGATCTCATGGGTATACTCCGGCAGCTCCAGCCGGGCGATTTCCGTTTTCCCGGACGGGTCAAACAGACAGAGCTCCACTCGTTCAGCGTGCGCGGAGAACAGCGCGAAGTTAACGCCCTTCCCGTCATAATTCGCCCCCAACTGCTGGCCATGACCGGCCCGAATTTCAAACGTTGTATCCTTTGCCATTTTCGTTCTCCACGATTATTCGCAGGTAAGCAGAATCAGTACACATCCCTTTTCTGACGTTAAATCCAGCGTCTTTTGCAGAATGCGGCTCTCACCGCTGAACAGATCCCGATAGCGCTTCCCGGCCAGTTCGTCGGGTATCGCCACCGTGGTATTGACCCACAGCTGATGATTATCGGTGATGCCAAAAACCAGACGCGGCACGGCGACAATCAGCGCCTCCTCGTCCTTAACGCGCGCATAAACAATCAGGTTCTCCTCCCGCTCGCCGGTGACCTTAAGCGGCAGCCAGTCGCCGTAGCGGAAAAGCGCGTCGTAGTGCGGTCGAAGCCGCAGCAGCGTGGCGGTAACAAACTGTTTGACCCGTCCGTCCCGCCAGCAGGCCGGGTTGTCAAACACCCCGGCATCCGCCGCGCTGAGGTGTTGCACCAGGGCCGGAAAGTCCGGCTCGCGTCGGTTATCCGGGTCGACCAGGCTGAAGTTAAGCGCCTCGCTGCCCTGATAAATATCCGGCACGCCGGGCGCCGTCAGCTTGATCGCCGTCTGGCTGAGGCTGTTCATCAGCCCGGCGCGAATAAAGGGCTGCATCGCCTCGCTGAAATCGTGCAGGAACAGGGTGTTGTCCGGCGAAAGCAGGTGCCGCGCGTAGCTCAACACCACGCTCTCATAGCTCTCGTTGCTGTCGATCCAGTCGGTGCGCTGTTTCGCCTCGCGCAGCGCTTTTTCGAGGAAGCCGAGGAACCGCGTTTCGAGTGCTTTAAGCCCTTCAGCGTCGTCCGGTGACAGCGTGGCGGGCCAGACGCCCGCCAGCGCCTGGAAGATCATCCAGGTGTCGGCGGCGTTCGGCGCGGTACCGTCGTTGAGGAATCGGACCTGCGTCTGGTTCATCTGCCGCCAGCGCGCCAGGTTTTCCCCCCACAGATCTGGCGCTTCCGTCAGCGTATACAGACGCGCTCGCGCATCCTCGCCGCGTTTGGTGTCGTGGGTGGAGGTTCCCAGCAGCGCATCGGGCTGGCGGGCAAGACGAATGCGCATTTCCTGATGAAAACGGGAAAGTGAAAACGCGCGCGGTGTCGGGTCGGCGCCGACTTCGTTCAGGGCCAGCTCCAGGTTATGGCGGAAGAACAGCGTATCCTCTACCGATTTCGCCATCAGCGGCCCGGTCAGTTGCTGAAAACGGGTGCGGAAAAGCGAGGCCAGCGCGTGGTCATCCTCCGGCAGATCGCCGGTAAGAATGCGCACGATCAGGCTGAGCGCGGGT
>OJXK01000155.1_pt1 | contig 17854 bp, 21 predicted proteins | sample 1600671 | NCBI WGS metagenome assembly OJXK01 (sample SAMN04436814, study PRJEB24849) | human gut metagenome | biome: human gut; feature: NICU; material: stool | host: Homo sapiens | place: USA: Saint Louis, MO | collected 2011-06-05
ATCCACCACCACATCGCTGTTGGTGTACGGCCACACCACATCCGACGGACGGTCCTGAACGAACGTCAGCGTCTGGCCGTTCCATACCGGCATACAGCGCATCGCAGAGCAGAAATCACTGAGAACGTCCCACGCCTTACGCTGTTGTGCCAGGTACGCATTAAAGGTCATCCGCGGCTCGGTCCCCCCGAAACCATCCGGGACCGTCTGGTCGCAGTACTGCCCGATGGCATACAGCGCCCACTTGTCCACATCCGCCGCCCCCAGACGTTTTCCCATGCCGTAGCGCGGGTGAGTCAGCATGTCCCACAGACACCAGGCCGGGTTGTTGCTGTATGCCGGTTTCAGGCTGCCGTCCCAGATACCACTGTACGTGCGTTTTTCCGGGTCATAGTTTGACGGCACCTGGATGATGCGACCGCGGATATGGTAGTTCACCGTCATCTGCTGGCCGCCGAACTGCTCCGCATCCACCTGCAGCCCCACAATGGCCGTGTTCGGGTAGCACTGTTTCACATCGATGATTTCGGTGTATGACGACCACAGCGTCTTATTCTGCAGCTGGTCCGTGGTGCTGTCCGCCGTCTCCCTGACCATCCGGATGTTAAAGGGCCGGGGAGGCAGATTATCCAGAATCACCGAGGCCAGGAACTGCGAGGTGGTCTTGCCGTTAATGGTGACATCCTTTTCCGTCACCCAGCGGCCATTACGCTGTAACTGAATCAGAATCCGGACAGAGGAAGGATTACGGTCGCCCTTTGACGTGGTCTGCACCAGTGACTGCACCCCGAAGGTAACCCGCAGGCGGTCAATGTTCGCGGACGTAATGGTGCGCGTCACCGGTTTTGCCTTCGTCACTTCCACGCCCAGTCCGGTTTCAGCTCCGGAGGACTCAAAGCCTTCCGGTGGTGTCTGCTCCTGCTCCCCGGCACGCCAGACCGCAGTCACACCGTGTATCACGGGATTACCGTCCGTGTCCGTCAGCGGGGTTTTGTTCACCAGAATACTCTGCAGTCCCTTCACCGGACCTTCTATCGGTCCCTCACCAATCGCATCAATCACACTCATCATCTGCGTGGATTTGAGATTATCCTTCGCCTCACGAGGCGTGTGTGCCTTACCGCCACCTTTTCCCATACAGCCTTCCCCTGAATAAATTAACCGCCACTTGCCATTCCGTACAGAAGTCGGATATCCTTCGCCCGAAAAGCATGAAACACATTTCTGCCATGCTAAAGAGAAACCCCGGTATCAGCAGATACCGGGGTTTTCTTTCATGCCCACCGATAATCCTGTTGGTTAAAACCGGTAATGGCATAAAAATTCTGAATATCTTCACATTTTCACAAACTGACTGTGGCGCGTATAATTTCTCTGCGTTAATTTTTTTGTCGTGATATAAGAATAATTCCTTACACTTAATCTTCGTAACTCTCCCGCAGTTCCTGTCCGCGATCACTGCGGGATTTTTTTATTCTTTTTACCCCTGCCGCCCGATAACCACGACCTTTCCGCCCCCGCCTTCATCACGGGTGCTGATGTCCTGGGATATACGGCGGGAGCCAACCAGCATTTCCCCGTAAGGCACCGGCATCGGGTTCCCCTGGGCAATCATGTTATCCAGCGAGGAAAAGTACGTGTTCTGTCTGCCGTTATCCGTTGCGCGGTAATCCGGTGTTTTTGCCTTCGGGGCCAGCATCTGGGCCACACCGCCCAGTATCATGCTGGCCCCCAGTGAAAACAGCATCGTGGTGGCAGAAAAACCGCCGGCACTCAGGGCTGTACCCCATAACACCATCGAGGCACCGGCCGTGAAGAAAGAGCCCACGATGGCTGCCGCCCCCAGCACAATCTGCAGTCCGCCCTTTCCGGCTCCGGCCAGTCGCGGCACAATGTGGATGACCGTTCCCTCACCCAGCTGTTCGTGAAGACGGGCGTACACCGCCTCCGGTGCCGTGTCATCACCGGCAATACGTATCTGGTACCAGCCTTCGTTCATCTGACGGCGAAAGCCCGGCACCTGTAACGACAGGGCACGGATGGCTTCCGCTGCCGTGTTCACATACAGGCTGAGGCGGCGGCCAAATCGTTGCAAATCCCCGTGAAGGCAGATGCGTGCCAGTGGCGGTGACGCCAGACAGAATGCGTTCGTCGTTGCCATTTTTCGGAATACCTCTCCCGTTTACTCAGTTGTTCAGGAATATGGTGCAGCAGCTCGCCGTCACCACAGTAAATGGCGGCATGATTCGGCACCGATGAACCAAAACAGCACAGCAGCACATCGCCCGGCTGCGCCGCTGACAACGGCACCTGATACAGCCCTGTGGCCTCCAGATTATCCAGATAGAGATTCTGACCGTGACGCCACCAGTCATCCTCGCGATGAAAATCCGGCATCTCAATCCCCGCCAGATGGTAAGCATCCCGGAACAGCGTGTAACAGTCCGTCACCCCGTGCTCAAAGAGCCGCCCGGTAAGATGCGGCACACAGCGGAACTTATGAATCGTCCCCCGGCAGACCAGCCACCACGGCAAATCACTCTGCACCTGCAGCCGCCGGTCGGCCTCACTCAGCCAGGGCAGACCACCGGGGTGGCTGTGGACCAGCGCCACAATCTCACCCTGCATTTCTGCCTGCAGCCAGTCTTCCGGCGACATCCGGAAATACGCCTCAGGCTCACCGGAGATATTCACGCAGGGAAAATATCTTTCCCCCTCCGGCGTTCTCACCACGAAGCCGCACGACTCCGCTGGCGCACATCGCCGGGCGTGCGCCAGAATCGCTGATTCTGTCTCTGTCATGGGATTTACTGCGAAAGTTTGTTAATGGAAAGGAAGCCGCCAAAGTTGCCGACGTTATTGCGAAACTTACAGCCGCTCAGGCATTTGCTGCATTTATCCTTCGTGATATCGGACGTCGGCTGGTCATATTCATCCGCGACCGCCGGACCGTGATAACCGCACTCATCACCGCGATAGGTCCAGGTGCAGGTATTAGCAAGCATGATGCGCCCCGGAAAAACAGCGCCGTCCGTTTCCGTCGGCGTGGACAGTACAAAGGAGGCACTGACCGCGCTCAGTTCGCTGCACTGCTCGATGCGCCAGCGGCTGATCACCTCCTGCTCCGGATCGGCGTCACTGTTTCCGTTGACGAAGTTCACCGCATCCAGAAAACGGGCGTAAACCTTACGCCTGACCACCGTTCCGCCGACCAGACTCTGCAGGTCTTCCGCCATCCCGGTGACCATACCGTACAGGTTAGAAACCGTCAGCGTGGGGCGCGTACTGGTGCCTTTGCCATTCAGTTCAAAACCGCTCCCCTGAATGGGATACGGCTGATACTGTCGCCCCTGCCAGGTGACCGGCTCACCTTTTTCGTTCTGCTCATTACAGAAAAAATAACGTTCTCCACCGACCTCTGTCAGGTCGATTTCCCAGAGCACCAAGCTGGCCGACTGCTCCGCACGGGTGCATTCATTCAGTGTTTCCTGCCGGATATCCTGCATCAGTTCACCACCTGTTCAAACTCTGCGCTGAACTCAACACGCAACATACTGACCCGCGACGACCATTTTGCGCAGGTCACCTTTATCTGCCGCCAGTCATAAGGCGGCGTCCACAGAAAGGATTTCCAGCCCCCGTGCTCTTCCAGAAACGACTCCAGTACCATGGCCTCCTCACGGGGGACAGAAAGCGTCACGCTGTACGTTTTCAGGTTGGCATTCAGCCCGGCAGGCGCTCGCTGGGAATAGCCATCACCAAAGCGCACCTTCCTGACGGAAGGAGCCGAAGCCACATCCATACCGGGTTTCACTTTCCAGCGGAAGGTTTTCATCGTCCACCTCCGGAGAACAGACCACCATCACGCATCTGCCCGGTCACAACATCCATTGCCGCCTTACGGGCCATGTCATACACCGCCTTCAGAGCAGCCGGACCTATCTGCCCGTTCGTGCCGTCGTTATTAATCACCACATGGTTATTCTGCTCAAACTTCCCGGACGCCTGCGACCGGCTGTCCGCCAGGCTGCCCGGTGTACCGACATAACCACCGGTGGCATAGCCGCGCATCAGCCGGTAGAGATTCCCCACGCCAATCCGGCTGGTTGCCTCCTTCGTGAAGACAAATTCACCACGGTGAACAATCCCCGCTGGCTCATATTTGCCGCCGGTTCCTGTGAATCCTCCGGTTGCAAAATGGAATTTCGCCGCAGCGGCCTGAATGGCTGTACCGCCTGACGCGGATGCGCCGCCACCAACAGCACCGCCAATGGCGCTGCCGATACTCCCGACAATCCCCACCATTGCCTGCTTAAGCAGAATTTCTGTCATCATGGACAGCACGGATCGGGTGAAGCTGCGCCAGTTTTGTTCACTGCCGGTCAGCATCGCCGCCATATTCTGTGCAATACCATCAAAGGTCTGCGTGGCTGCACTTTTAACCTGCGACATACTGTCCGTGGCGCTCTCTTCCCACTCACTCCAGCCGGACTTCAGGCCTGCCATCCAGTTCCCGCGAAGCTGGTCTTCAGCCGCCCAGGTCTTTTTCTGCTCTGACATGACGTTATTCAGCGCCAGCGGATTATCGCCATACTGTTCCTTCAGGCGCTGTTCCGTGGCTTCCCGTTCTGCCTGCCGGTCAGTCAGCCCCCGGCTTTTCGCATCAATGGCGGCCCGTTTTGCCCGTTGCTGCTGTGCGAATTTATCCGCCTGCTGCGCCAGCGCGTTCAGGCGCTCCTGATACGTAACCTTGTCGCCAAGTGCAGCCAGCTGGCGTTTGTACTCCAGCGTCTCATCTTTATGCGCCAGCAGGGATTTCTCCTGTGCAGACAGCTGGCGACGTTGCGCCGCCTCCTCCAGTACCGCGAACTGACTCTCCGCCTTCCACAAATCCCGGCGCTGCTGGCTGATTTTCTCATTCGCTCCGGCATGCTTCTCCAGCGTCCGGAGTTCTGCCTGAAGCGTCAGCAGGGCAGCATGAGCACTGTCTTCCTGACGATCGCCCGCAGACACCTTCACGCCGGACTGTTTCGGCTTTTTCAGCGTCGCTTCATAATCCTTTTTCGCCGCCGCCATCAGCGTGTTGTAATCCGCCTGCAGGATTTTCCCGTCTTTCAGTGCCTTGTTCAGTTCTTCCTGACGGGCGGTATATTTCTCCAGCGGCGTCTGCAGCCGTTCGTAAGCCCTCTGCGCCTCTTCGGTATATTTCAGCCGTGACGCTTCGGTATCGCTCTGCTGCTGCGCATTTTTGTCCTGTTGAGTCTGCTGCTCAGCCTTCTTTCGGGCGGCTTCAAGCGCAAGACGGGCCTTTTCACGATCATCCCAGTAACGCGCCCGCGCTTCATCGTTAACAAAATAATCATCCTTGCGCAGATTCCAGATGTCGTCTGCTTTCTTAAACGCAGCCTCTGCCTTAATCAGCATCTCCTGCGCGGTATCAGGACGACCAATATCCAGCACCGCATCCCACATGGATTTGAATGCCCGCGCTGTCCTCTCTGCCCAGGTCTCCAGCGTGCCCATGTTCTCTTTCAGGCGGCGGGTCTGGTCATCAAACCCTTTCGTTGCGGCCTCGTTCGCCGCCTGCAATGCTCCGGCTTCATCGCCGGAACGCTGCAACTGAGCAACATACGCAATCTGCTCCGCCGTCACGTTATGGAACTGGCGTGCCATCGCCGTCAGCCCCGACGTCGGGTCTGTGGTCAGCTTCCCGAAGGCTTCAGCGACCTTGTCCACCTCCACACCGGATGCAGAGGAGAAACGCGCCACACTCTGGCTGATTGCCTCAAACTGCTCACCACCACGCACACCGGCATTCACCAGCGCCGTCAGTGACTCGCTGGTCTGGTTAAACGTCAGCCCTGCCGCCTGCCCGGATCTGGACAGGGCCAGCATACGATCTGCCGTCAGTCCCGCCTGATTACCGGAAAGGACCAGCGTTTTATTGAAATTGGACAGGGTTGAGTCACCCTGATACCAGGCATACGCCAGCGCACCGGTCGCCACCGCCAGCGAGGTGGCCCCCACCATCGGCAGGGTGATCGCACCGGCAAGCCCCCGGAACATGGGGATCATCCCGCCGAAGGAGTCCTTAACCTGACCCCCCTGTTGCAGCAGGATCAGCCACGGACTTTGCCCGCCTGCAAGCTGCGTGGCCACGTCGGTGAACTGTGCAGGCAGCATACGCATGGCGGCTTTATACTGCCCGACGGAAATCCCCGCTTTCTGTGCAGCCAGCGCCTGCCGGTTTATTGACTGTTCAACGACTGCCGCTGTTTTTTTCGCATCACTTTCCGTACCGGAAAAATGACGCCTGACTCTGGCCATCTGCTCGTCAAATCTGGCCGCATCCAGACTCAAATCAACGACCAGATCGCCTACCGGTTCAGCCATACCGGACTCCTCCTGCGATCCCTTCTGATACTGTCATCAGCATTACGTCATCCTCCGTCATGTCCGCCACATACGGGGAAGCGGGGATAACTTCATTCCCGTCCGGGACAAAACGAACGCCTCCGGCAAGCCCTGCCGCTTTCTGCATCAGCACATCATCTTCAGGCTCTTCGTCAGCCTCGCGCCGGTTCAGCAGACTGAAATCCAGCGGATGCATATCCGGATCGCTGAAAAACAGGCTGAGCACGGTGTACGTCAGCCCGGAAAAGTGCATATCCAGCAGAACATCATGAAAATAATGGGTACTGTAAAAGCGGTGCCAGTCGGCATACTCCGTGGATGACATCCCGGCAAGCATGGCGCGCCAGTCGGGTCGCCCCATCTCTCGCGCCAGTTTCAGGGCAAAACTCAGCTCACCGTCGAACACTTTCCCGCAGAAACAGGCTCTGCAGGCCCGGCGTCATCTGCCTGTTCAGGGGCATTATTCACCACAAACTCATACATTCCGGACAGCCGGTACACCACGTTTTCAGCATGAGAAATTGCCTCTGTGGGCCAGGTGGTAAGCACTTCCTGCTCAATCTGTTTAACGGCTTCATTCATGGACGGCATCTGCGTCTTCTGCGGATGGTTATGCCACAGGGACATCGCCACCACAAAAGCGCCGGTTCTGATGACGTCTTCCACAGTAAACTTCCGGTTGCTGTCGGATTCTGCCTGCTGTTTCATCAGAGCGAGATGCTCAATACGCTGCAGGGCTGACAGTTCAGAAAGCGTGACGGTCACACCGTTATGTTCAAATGATTCGGTTTTCAGGAACATCGCTGACTCTCCGGATTAACTGGCGGTGACGGTGATTTCTGCAACCGCAGCAAACTCACCATTACCGGATACGACCGGAATGTTGACCTTGCCTGCAGCAACGCCGTTCACGGTGATGGTCATACCACTGACCGACACGGTGGCTTTTGTTTTATCCGAAGACACCGCACGGAAGCTCTTGTCGGTTACGCCTTCCGGCTGGAATGCCACGGTCAGCGTGGTGCTCTGCCCTTTCACTACGGAAGCACTGGCGGGTGTCACCGTCATGCCGGTTGTCGCCGTCACCGTGCTGCGATCTTCTGCCATCGACGGACGTCCCACATTGGTGATCTTCACCGTGCGGGTAATCACTTCCTTCGCCGTCACCGCCTTACCGATACTGCTGACCCAGCCACGGAACACATCGACCGTGCCGTTCGGGAAGCGGATTTTATAGGCACGGGTATCACCTTCATTAAACCACGCCAGCAGCGCCTGCTGCCCCTGCTCTCCGGGCATCCACGCCAGCGTGAAGCTGGTATCTCCGGCAGATTTCTGCCCCTGCCCGGTCGCAGTCCAGTCCGCATCTTCATCATCGAGATAGCTGTCGTCATAGGACTCAGCGGTCAGTTCGCCGGGTGTCAGGTCTTTAACTTTTGCCAGACGCGACCAGTCAACGTCTGAAAGCGGATTCGCATAAGGGTCACCGCTCCCCTTATAAACCCACAGGGTGGTCCCGGCACCTTTCACCGGCATTGTAGGATTTGGTACAGGCATAGCGTCCTCACATTTCATAGGTAATGACATAAGTCAGATCGGCTGAACTCCACAGGCCCGCATCATCGTCGCGCCGGTAGTCATAGCCACTGGCCACCATACTGGTGATCAAATCTGACAGTGCCGGGATATCGCTCATCACCGGATAAATCCGGGACTCCATCCACGCATCCAGCTCTGAATCCGGCACCTGAGCAGGCAGGAAAACTTCGATATGCAGCTCCGCCTGCCAGGTATCGCTGTCCAGCTCTTCGCCCGTGTATTCAGCGCCGGTGAGATAAACGGCAACTGCCGGAAAATCCGCCTCATCAAAAACAGCGGGGCGACCATCAAAAAACGTCGCCCCGGTGTCATGCTTCTCCAGTGCATCCAGTACGGCTGCACGGAGTTCAGTATGTTTCATCGCTTTATTACCATTCTCAGTTGATGCTGCAGCGCATAGCCCAGCTCTTTCGGAAGACGCTCACGCCGTATCCGCTCAATATTTTGTTTAAACGCCGTGGTCAGCGGCACCGCCATCGGGATTTTCACTACATCAATGGGGTAACGGTTTTTCCCGGCCACACGCTGCATGACATGCCACCGGCCATTTTTCAGTTGCTGAATAAACGCGCCGGGAATACGACGGTTTCCCACCACAAGCACGCTGCCGCCACCTTTCAGGGATGAACGCTGCCCCTTTTTACGACGCCTGCGGCGGGACAGGACAACCCGCGCATTACCCAGCCTGATTACGGGCAAATCCCCCCGGTTAACCCTGATTCTGGCCTGCGGATTTTTGACCGTGGCCCTTTTCAGCCTGGCCCTTTCCTTTACCAGTTTCCGGCGTACCTTTGTCTCACGGGCAACCTGTGACGCCGACTGCGATATCGCGGATGAAGCAACGCGGTTAATGGCCATTGCGGCGGCACCAGGCACCGCCGTTTTGCTGATACGGCTGAGGTTTTCAACGGCCTGCTCAAGACCTTTTATGGCCATACATCCCCCTTTCAGCGGCGACGGTTAACGGCAGGCGGTACGCCCCGCCCAAGCCAGAGATGACAGCTTCCGCCATCATCCGGCGAAACCCGGTCTATCCAGAAGTTTTCCTCACCGATGGTCAGCGTGTCTCCACGCCGCAGTTGCCGCACATCATCAGTCCGGACAAACAGGGACGGGCTGGAGCCTTCAACGCGCACGCCCTGTCCGGCATAGCTGATATTTTCAGGGTCATCAAAAACACCACGTATTACTGCGCCGGACTGCTCACCGGATGTCATGGTGGCTGATGTTCCCATGTACCCGCGTATCGTTTCATCGGCGCGGGCAATGGCAGCATCGAACAGGTTATCGAAATCAGCCACAGCGCCTCCCGTTATTGCATTCTGGCCAGGCCACGTTCTGTCATTTCGGCTGCCACACCGGCAGAGACACGAAACGCCGTTCCCGGCAGCACAAATGCCACAGGTTTATCCCGCGTGGCGTGAAGCGCATCAGTATGCAGCGTCACCAGTGCCACGACCGTGACCAGTTCAGCCGTATCCTGAATCACGGTATCCGGCTGCGCTGATACCACCTCATTTTCATGCCCGGTCAGCACATTTTCCCGGCTGAGAGGGGTGTCCTGACCGGCAGTTTCATCCGTGTCATCAAGCTCTTCTTCCAGCTCTGCCACACGGAGCGCCAGTTCTTCTTTCGTTCCCGTCAAACTGACATCGCGGTTCAGTTGCTCACCCAGCTCCTGAAGACGGGCAATCAGTTCATCTTTCGTCATGAACTCCTCCACAGAGAGAAAATGGCCCCGAAGGGCCATGATTACGCCAGTTGTACAGACACGAACTCATCAGGATCAGCCAGCAGCATCAGCGGTGCTGACTGAATCATGGTGAACTCACGCGCCGGATCGCCGGTGGTCACCCAGTTTTTCGGGTAACGGGCAGAGGCGTTAATGCCTTCGCGCTGTGCGTCCGCATCCTGAATGCAGCCATAGGTGCGCAGACCGCGTGCCTGAGTGTTCCCCAGCACCATCGTGTTGTCCGGCAGGAAGTTCTTTTTGACGCCGTTTTCCACGTACTGTCCGGAATACACGACGATGGCCACATCGCCATACATCCCCTTATAGGACACCGCTTTGCCCAGGTCTTTCACCGCTGTCTCCAGCTCGGAATGAGAGCCACGACGGGTATCCAGCTTCTCCTTGACGGCTTTGAAGGAACGGAACAGCGCCCAGCCTTTCGGATCGAACACGATGATATTCACCACACCGCTGGCGTTCAGCGCGTAGGCTTCGATATCGTCGGTCGGGTCATACGTGGACTTGTCACGCTTGCTCCACTCCGTGCCGCCGGACTGCGTGATGTTATTCTCCTCACTGCGGCCCATATCCACCTCAACCGGATCGAAGGCTTCACCGGTCATGGTGTATTTGCCCTTAAGCACGGCAGAAACTGCCTGCATCTCTTCGACCTGAGCAATGGCCAGCTCTTCGTCACGCATGTTCTGCATGATGATGCGACGGCGGCGGTAAGCCGGGTCCGCCAGATTCTGCGGATCTTCATCCGGCAGGCGACGCAGGGTCATCTGCGGATTCACTTCATGCTTCGGCTTGACATATCCCGGCGTAAATTCAGAGGTGGAGCCGCCACGGGAACGGATAACCTCACCGGAAACAATCGGCGAAACGTACAGCGCCATGTTTACCAGTCCCGGAATTTGTGAGAGATAGACTTTCTCCGTGGTGAAGGGATAGCTCTCACGGAAAAAGAGACGCAGAAACAGCGGATCAAACTTAAATTTCTGCTCATTTGCCGCCAGCAGCTGGGCGGTTGTGTACATCGACATAAAAAAATCCCGTAAAAAAAGCCGCACAGGCGGCCTTTAGTGATGAAGGGTAAAGTTAAACGATGCTGATTGCCGTTCCGGCAAACGCGGTCCGTTTTTTCGTCTCGTCGCTGGCAGCCTCCGGCCAGAGCACATCCTCATAACGGAACGTGCCGGACTTGTAGAACGTCAGCGTGGTGCTGGTCTGGTCAGCAGCAACCGCAAGAATGCCAACGGCAGCACCGTCGGTGGTGCCATCCCACGCAACCAGCTTACGGGTGGAGGTGTCCAGCATCAGCGGGGTCATTGCAGGCGCTTTCGCACTCAATACGCCGGGCGCGGTTGCGGTATGAGCCGGGTCACTGTTGCCCTGCGGCTGGTAATGGGTAAAGGTTTCTTTGCTCGTCATAAACATCCCTTACACTGGTGTGTTCAGCAAATCGTTAACGGCATCAGATGCCGGGTTACCTGCAGCCAGCGGTGCCGGTGCCCCCTGCATCAGACGATCCAGCGCAGTGTCACTGCGCGCCTGTGCACTCTGTGGTGCTGCGGCCAGAATGCGGCGGGCCGTTTCCACGGTCATACCGGGGGTTTCTGCCAGCACGCGGGCCTGTTCTTCGCGTCCGTGAGCCTCCTCACAGTTGAGGATCCCCATAATGCGGCTGTTTTCTGCCGCAACCGCAGAGGTGATCTGCGCGTTCACGTCCGGCTGCGCCGCGCTGGCGTTTTCGCCCTCCGTCGCTGGCACCACGTCAGTAACGTCAGCCTGCGAAGCAGTGGCTGAAACAGTTGTTGATTGAGTCTCTTTGGTCATTCGCCCTCCTGAGAGACGGGATTTACGTGCATCCAGTGCATCACGCATAACGGTGATCGCATCGGTGCTGTTGACAAGTTCATCAGCCAGTCCGGCATCAATGGCCTCCTGACCGCTGTACACTGCAGCCTCGGTATCCAGCACAGCCTGCACGGACAGGCCGGTATATGCCGACACCTTCTGCGCAAACATCCGGCGGGTTGCATCCATCCGGGACTGCAGTGTCTCCCGGACGTCATCCGGAAGATGGCTGTAGGGGTTGCCATCCACCTTATGGCTGCCGCTGTAAATCAGCGTGATTTCCACGCCCTGTTTCTCCAGCGCAGCACCGTAATTGCTGTGAGCCATCATGACGCCGATGGAGCCTGTCCGGGCGGTCTGCGTGACCAGACGCCGGGAGGCGGCGCTGGCAAGCAGCTGACCTGCACTGCAGTTCATGTCGTTGGCCAGCGCCCATACCGGTTTTATGTCTCGCACACGGGCGATGATGTCAGCACAGTCAAATGCTCCCGCCACCATCCCGCCTGGCGTATCCATATCGAGCAGAATGCCGTCCACCATCGGATCGCTGGCAGCCTGTTGCAGACGGGCGATAATGCCGTTGTAACCGGTCATTCCCGAATACGGCTGCAGCGCCCGTGTCCGGCTGACCAGCGTACCGGACACCGGCAGCACGGCGATGCCGTTCATGACCTGATAGCTGCGGGCCTGTCGTGGTCCGTCATCATCACCGGATAACGCCAGTGCCGCGGGTGCCTCTCCGGCAGTCAGGCTGTCGCCGGACACCGCATCCGTCAGGCGACTGATCCCAAGCTGGCCTGCAAGCGCACAAAAGAAAACCCGCGCATAGGCGGGTTCAAGCATCAGCGGCTCATTAAAAGCCATGCTGGCAATATGCGGGAGATTACGCAGCTCTGCTGTCACTCTTCTCCTCCTCTGTTGATTGTCGCAGCCCGGATTCAAATGCCGCAGCCGCCCAGGCGGGCGGTTTAAGACCGGCTGCACGGCGCTCCATCGTTTCACGGACCTGCTGGGCAAAAATTTCCTGATAGTCGTCACCACGTTTTGCGCACTCTTTCTCGTAGGTGCTCAGTCCGGCTTCTATCAGCATCACCGCTTCCTGAACTTCTTTCAGACCATCGATGGCCATACGACCGGAGCCTATCCAGTCGCAGTTCCCCCAGGCACTGCGGGCTTCCTGAAAACTGAAGCGCGCTTTTGAAGGTAACGTCACCACGCGGCGAACGATGGCCTCTTCCAGCCAGCACAGAAACATCTGGCTCGCCTGACGGGATGCGACGAATTTTCGCCGCCCCATAAAGTGCGCCCACGACTCGTTCGCGCTGGCCCGTGCCGTGGAGTAGCTCATCTGGGCGTAATTCCGGGAAAGCTGCTCATACGAGACACCCAGTCCGGCAGCGATATACCGCAGCAGTGACTGCTCAAACACGGAGTAGCCGTTATCCGTGTCCTGAGCCGTCTGCAGGTTCAGTGAGTCACCCGGCATCAGGTGCGGCACTTTTGCGCCTCCCAGACGGACCGGTGCTGCGGCGTAATACGCGGCAATTTCACCAATCCAGCCCGTCAGCCTTTCCCGCTGCTCCTGACTGTTCGCACCCAGAATAAAATCCATCGCTGACTGCGTATCCAGCTCACTCTCAATGGTGGCGGCATACATCGCCTTCACAATGGCGCTCTGCAGCTGCGTGTTCTGTAACGTGTCGAGCATCTTCATCTGCTCCATCACGCTGTAAAACACATTTGCACCGCGGGTCTGTCCGTCCTCCACGGGTTCAAAAACGTGAATGAACGAGGCGCGCCCGCCGGGTAACTCACGGGGTATCCATGTCCATTTCTGCGGCATCCAGCCAGGATAGCCGTCCTCGCTGACGTAATATCCCAGCGCCGCGCCGCTGTCATTAATCTGCACACCGGCACGGCAGTTCCGGCTGTCGCCGGTATTGTTCGGGTTGCTGATACGCTTCGGACTGACCATCCGGAACTGTGTCCGGAACAGTCGCGACGGGCTGGTATCCCAGGTGGCCTGAACGAACAGTTCACCGTTAAAGGCATGCATGGCCACACCTTCCCGAATCATCATGGTAAACGTGCGTTTTCGCTCAACGTCAATGCAGCAGCAGTCATCCTCGGCAAACTCTTTCCATGCCGCTTCAACCTCGCGGGAAAAGGCACGGGCTTCTTCCTCCCCGATGCCCAGATATCGCCAGCTTGGGCGATGACTGAGCCGGAAAAAAGACCCGACGATATGATCCTGATGCAGCTGGATGGCGTTGGCAGCATAGCCGTTATTGCGTACCAGATCGTCCGCGCGGGCATTGCCACGGGTAAAGTTGGGCAGCAGGGCTGCATCCACACTTTCACTCGGTGGGTTCCACGCCCGCAACTGCCCTCCAAATCCGCTGCCACCGCCGTGATAACCGGCATATTCGCGCAGCGATGTCATGCCGTCCGGCCCCAGAAGGGTGGGAATGGTGGGCGTTTTCATACATAAAATCCTGCAGGTCCCCTGCGTCGCTGTGTCATGCCGGTCTGCACTTCCAGCTCCGCAATGTATTTTTTCAGGTCAGACACGGAAGTGGCCGTAAACTCCACTCTCCGTCCGTCTTTCTGTACCGTTGCCACCCGTTTTCCTGTCATCAGGTCATGCAGTGCCGCACGGGCAGCGGCAAGTTCTTCCTGTCGCGTCATTCATCCTCTCCGGATAAGGCACGGGCGTAATCTGCCAGTGTTTTCTTGTTGGTTGCTGCACCATCCTCTTCCTGCAGGCTCGCCAGCAGCGCACTGAGATCCAGCTGCCAGCGGGAAATACTGATGCGCAGCGCCGCCAGCGCATAAACGAAGCAGTCGAGTGCCTCATTGCGTCGCTTTTTGCTGTCCCACAGTATTTTTTTCCTGCCATCCACCCATTTTTCGACCTGCTCTTCAGCAGTCAGCTGCTGCGCTTCGGTCAGATCAAAAATATCCGGGTTATTCGGGAAGTGAACGGCACCGGGAAGCGGTTCATCCCCTTCCGGCGTCAGTGTGAAGCGGTTATAAATCTGCTCTTTCGCGGTATCCGTACCGATTTCGGTAAGGTAAACCCCGTTTTTGTTTCGCTTACGTGGCATGCTGGCCACCGGCTTTCCGTAGACGGATGCCCCTTTAATAGGGATCACCCGGAACAGCCCATGTTTTTTCGAGCGTTCATACACAATGGTCGGGTCAATCCCGCCAGTATCCCAGCAGATACGGGATACCGACATCTCTGCACCATTCCGGCGGGTATAGGTTTTATTGATGGCCTCATCCACACGCAGCAGCGTCTGTTCATCGTCGTGGCGGCCCATAATAATCTGCCGGTCAATCAGCCAGCTTTCCTCACCCGGCCCCCATCCCCATACGCGCATTTCGTAGCGGTCCAGCTGGGAGTCGATACCGGCGGTCAGGTAAGCCACACGGTCGGGAACGGGCGCTGAATAATGCTCTTTCCGCTCTGCCATCACTTCAGCATCCGGACGTTCGCCGATTTTCGCTTCCCATGTCTCACCGAGCGTGGTGTTCACGAAGGTTTTACGTTTTCCCGTATCCCCTTTCGTCTTCATCCAGTCTTTGACAATCTGAACCCAGGTGGTGAACGGGCTGTACGCTGTCCAGATGTGAAAGGTCACACTGTCAGGCGGCTCAATCTCTTCACCGGATGACGAAAACCAGAGAATGCCATCACGGGTCCAGATCCCGGTCTTTTCGCAGATATAACGGGCATCAGTAAAGTCCAGCTCCTGCTGGCGGATGACGCAGGCATTATGCTCGCAGAGATAAAACACGCTGGAGGGATCATCCGGCGTCCATTTGAGGCCAAACGGCGTCTCTTTATCGCCAAATTTAAGGTACTGCTCCTCCCCACAGTGCGGGCAGGCAACATGAAAACGCATAAAATGCGGGGATTCACTGGCTGCACGCTCAATCTGGCAGGTGCCTCTCACTTTGGGCGTGGAGCCACGGATGGACTTTGGCCAGACCGAGCCTTCAATACGCTTATCGCCCAGGAACGTCGGAGAGCCTTCCTGTTCAATATCATCATCAAAGGCAGCAAGTTCATCATAACCCGCCACATCCACCGACTTTTCACGGTAGTTTTTTGCCGCTTTACCGCCCAGGCACCAGAAGCCACGCCCATTGGTGAAACGCTTCATGGTGAGCGTGTTATCCCGGTGCTTTTTGCCATACCACGGGGCCAGCGCCAGCAGCGACGGAATATCACGAATAGTCGGCTCAACGTGGGTTTTCATAAAGTTTTCGGCATCGCCATCCGTCGGCAACCAGATAAGGGTGTTACGCTGCTTATGCTCTATGAAGTAGGCATAAACACCCAGCAGCATTTTGGAATAACCAACACGGGCAGACTTCACCACATTCACCTCACGGATGTAGTCGCTGCCCATCGCATTCATGATGGCCCGCTGAAAGGGCAGTGTTTCCCAGCGCCCTTCCTGGTATGCGGATTCTTTCGGGAGATAGTAACTGGCATCCGCCCATTCAACGGCAGTCTGTGGCTCCGGCCTGAACAGGGCTCGCAGCCCGGCGCGTACATCACGCCGCAGAATATCAATCTGACTGTTCGATATATTCACTCAGCAACCCCGGTATCAGTTCATCCAGCGCGGCTGCTTTGTTCATGGCTTTGATGATATCCCGTTTCAGGAAATCAACATGTCGGTTTTCCAGTTCCGGAAAACGCCGCTGCACCGACAGGGGGATCCCGTCGAGAATACTGGCAATTTCACCTGCGATCCGCGACAGCACGAAAGTACAGAATGCGGTTTCCACCACTTCAGCGGAGTCTCTGGCATTTTTCAGCTCCTGTGCATCAGCCTGCGCACGCGTAAGTCGATGGCGTTCGTACTCAATAGTCCCTGGCTGGAGATCTGTCTCGCTGGCCTGCCGCAGTTCTTCAACCTCCCGGCGCAGCTTTTCGTTCTCAATTTCAGCATCCCTTTCGGCATACCATTTTATGACGGCGGCAGAGTCATAAAGCACCTCATTACCCTTGCCACCGCCTCGCAGAACGGGCATTCCCTGTTCCTGCCAGTTCTGAATGGTACGGATACTCGCACCGAAAATGTCAGCCAGCTGCTTTTTGTTGACTTCCATTGTTCATTCCACGGACAAAAACAGAGAAAGGAAACGACAGAGGCCAAAAAGCTCGCTTTCAGCACCTGTCGTTCCTTTCTTTTCAGGGGGTATTTTAAATAAAAACATTAAGTTACGACGAAGAAGAACGGAAACGCCTTAAACCGGAAAATTTTCATAAATAGCGAAAACTCGCGAGGTCGCCGCCCCGTAACCTGCCGGATCGCCGGAAAGGACCCGTTGGCCGTTCTGGTCTACTTCGTAATGGGATTTAATAGCTGAACGACAAAAGTCTTGCGACCACAGTCACACAGACCTGAATACACGTCCTGTTTCTTCCACCCCCGCACAGGACTGGCGAGCATGAGGGACACCCCCGCGAACCATAAACGCGGTAAAAACCCGGTGTGCATCGTTTTTGATTATTCCCGCACACTCACGCAGAAGGAATTCCCCGTCGGGCTACGGTCATGGTTAATGCGGGAATACGGCGACGATACAGCGCAGCTAAAAGGGTAATAGACGGATAGACCGGTTTATTTCATTCCACAGGATTCTGAGTGTCCCCAACTTCCTCCAATAGTCTGAGCGTACACCTATATAGTTTTAATTTTCATCAATCCATTTAACTATCGTTTAATTGTTGTCACATAGGATTCTGCCGTTTTTAACAATGCAGGATAATAAGATGAAAAAAATGTTGTTTTCTGCCGCTCTGGCAATGCTTATTACAGGATGTGCTCAACAGACGTTTACTGTTGGAAACAAACCGACAGCAGTAACACCAAAGGAAACCATCACCCATCATTTCTTCGTTTCGGGAATTGGACAGGAGAAAACTGTTGATGCAGCCAAAATTTGTGGCGGCGCAGAAAATGTTGTTAAAACAGAAACCCAGCAAACATTCGTAAATGGATTTCTCGGTTTTATTACTTTAGGCATTTATACTCCGCTGGAAGCGCGTGTGTATTGCTCACAATAATTGCATGAGTTGCCCATCGATATGGGCAGCTCTATCTGCACTGCTCATTAATATACTTCTGGGTTCCTTCCAGTTGTTTTTGCATCGTGATCAGCCTCTCTCTGAGGGTGAAATAATCCCGTTCAGCGGTGTCTGCCAGTCGGGGGGAGGCTGCATTA
>OJXK01000172.1_pt1 | contig 17111 bp, 7 predicted proteins | sample 1600671 | NCBI WGS metagenome assembly OJXK01 (sample SAMN04436814, study PRJEB24849) | human gut metagenome | biome: human gut; feature: NICU; material: stool | host: Homo sapiens | place: USA: Saint Louis, MO | collected 2011-06-05
CGCGGTCGTTGAGAATGCTAAATTCAAACTGGTTTATCGTGTCATGGACCCGGATACCGCTGAATGGGTGGCCAGGATGTCAGGCACCATATTAGTGGATGACGAGGTCCGCAAAGCGAAAACCGATGCCGTGCTGACAGAGACTATCGACGATGAACGCACCATCAGGCAGGCGGAGCGTTTCTTTACCGACAGCAATATGATCCTGAACCTACCCGATTTTGTCAGCTTCATCTTTACGACAAAAGCGCTCCCGGCTGCTTCGCTGATTTCGCCCATCAGGGTGAAAAAACGCGAGCTGGAGATCTGCGCCGTGTCGCCCGCAATTGCCGCCAACGCCGCAACGGTAAATATCACCCTGAATTTTAACGAGGAGGAAACTTCCCCCGGACCCGCATCAACGCCGGATACCACCACAACGCGACCCGATCTTTTTTTTGATAATACGGACGAAGAAGACACAATAACACCGAACGCCAATAAAGAGGAAAACCCGTCATTGCTGGATTTTTAAAGGGGGAATGATGCTGATAACCGCATATAGCGAACGCCAGACGCGACACCGCGAAAAAATACAACGACTGCTGAATTTCCTGAAAGAAGAAACGTACAGTGATTTTAAAACGCTGATGCTGCTGTTTGGCTTCAGGGATCATAAATCGCTGTATTCCCTGCTTTCAAAAGTCGAGGGATTGGGCTTAATACATAAGCATGTTCTGGTATCGCGGACGATGAAAATTTCATTGTGGGGCATAACCAGTGACGGGATAGCCGTCGTGTTGACCCCCGACGATGCGTTTTTCCCGGCGCGGTTTGAGCCTTCAAAAATCACCGGCTGGACGCTGGAGCATCACCTTGATAATCAGGCAGCCCGGATCACCCTTGAGCAAAAAGGCGCATCCGGGTGGATAAATGGCGATCGCACAACCTTCCTCAGTCGTTACCAGGTCAGTCACCGACCCGACGGTCTGATTACCCTCCCCGGCGGCACCGTGATCGCCATTGAGACTGAGCGCCGTCTGAAAACCAGAGCCCGTTACCAGTCGATCATCGCCAGCCATTTACTGGCCCGGACCCGTAAAGACTGGATTTACGTTTTTTATATCGTGCCGGACCCGCAGAAAAAGCGCGGCCTTGAACGGCTGTTTGACAGCATCAGGCACGTCATCGTTAACCATCAGCACATCCCGCTGGAAACCCGCCACCGGCATGTGTTCCGCTTCTACACGCTCGACGAGCTGCAACGGCTCGATTTAAACCACGGCATATAGTTCTTCTGTATCACTTACAGTCCCCCCCGCCCACCAGCAGCGCAGCGATCTGAAATAATGCCCCTCGAAATACTCACCCAACATCAGAACAGGCAGGACACCAGAATGAACAGAGAAACTGACCGACTTTCGGACGTGCTGACCGAAATGAGCGCAAAAGCGCTGGTGACATGGATGACGCATTTGGCATTGCACGACATACCGCGCGAAGCATTACTGGAACGCGGCAACGATTTTGTGTACGCCCTGCACGCAAATTTTGTGCTGCTGCGTGATGTCCTGTCAGAAACTCTGCAGGATATTGAGCAACAGAGCCATGACCTCGAAGAAAAACTGGATAGTCTGGAACAGCGGCTGCAGACGCTCCAGGCAGTTGCTGGTAACAGAGAATAGCTGCACATTCAGCCCTGTCCGTGTGACTTGCTTTATTCCACTGTAGAGACATGACTGTTCGGTGCTCGCCTGACTGCGCTCCGCCTCACTCATGTATCTACAGCGTTACTGTTTAAGCCTATAGCCGCATTCCTTTGCGGCTCTTTCCTGCTTAGATATTATCCATTAAATAACGATGCGCTTTGGATGCTGCGCTAGCGGCCTTGAAAATATAGCGTTTGTCGTTCTTCAGTGCTTTCAGCCAAGAAGCGATATAGCTTTCATGCTGGACCTCTCCGACAATCCCCAGATCCGCCATCAGGAACGCGCTTCCCAGCTCGGCGATCAACTCCTCAAACGCATAACCCTCACTACCAAACTTTCCTTTCATTTCACGGTTCAGCCGGCTTTTTGCCCCGCTCCAGTGAACCAGCTCATGCAGTCCGGTGGCGTAGAAATTGGCGGCATCGGTAAAAAGACAACGTTCAGGTAAACGGATTTCATCGGTTGACGGTGCAAAAAAGGCGTTTTGTCCCTTCTCAATGATGGTTGCACCACTGTTACGGAAAAGCGCTTCCACCTGCGGTAACGGCTCAAAGGTCTCTGCCGGGAAAACGGCTTCGTCACTCAGCGGCAAACCATCAATTTGCTCAACATTAAACACGGTGAACGTCTTCAGCATCGGGATAAAGTCAGTTTCTCCGTCGTCATTTTCCTTTTCCAGGGTCGTATAGAAAATGGCTGTTGTGCCATGTTCGCCTTTACGCACCTGCCCGCCTTCCACTTGCGCCTGTTTGTAAGTCATCCAGCGGGAATCGCTGAAACCCTGTTTAGATGCGCTGCACCACAGCAACATGATATTCATGCCACTATAAGCCACACCAGTGGCGTAATTAGAAGGCAGACCAGACATGCCATCTACACGTTGCCACGGGCAAGACCACGGTTTTACACCGGCTTCTAGCGCAGAAATGATGCTGTCAGTAACGGTCTGATAAATGTCGGTTCTGCTTTGAGAAAATTTCGTTTTTGAGGAGCCTGACGGGTCCAGCGGGGATACGCTGGTCGCCGCTGCGGTGTTAGGGGCGCTAGTCTGGGTATGCAGGGAAATCGTCATGGTTTTTTCTCCGTCAGTGATGTGAATTTCGTCTTCGTATCGCCTGACGGTTCGTTTTCCCGGCATCGTTCCGGCCAGCAAGGGCGCAGAATGCGTGCCATTTACCCTTGCGGGAAGGGTTGTGCTGGGAAACGATTAACCGAAAGCTGATACGAGAACGGAAATCACGCGGGAGAAAAAACTGCCCCTGCATAGCCGGGCTTAACGCCCCTTACTTCGCAGTGGTGAAAAGCAGACTGGTGGTGTTGAGTCGGAGACTGGCACTGACAGGAACTTCATGTAGGTGTTAGCATGCTTTCCTGCCGGGCGAGGCGATCCAGCTAACCGGAGGCGGTTTGTTCTTAAATTGTCTCGTTCCGACATCAATCACAACCAAGTCTGTGCTGTCTCCTTATTGAGCGCCGCATACAGTCTATCTACCATCAAACGGATTCGGGGTGAGAGATTTCTTGAAAAAGGCCACAGCGCCGTAACCGTCGCATCCTACTTGGGGTCTCAACGGGTATTATCCTCAATTCCCCGCGCCGGATCGTCGGTTTTATCAGAGTTTCGGCGAAGAGCGCCATACTAGGTCAGGACGGTGAAATTCGTAGCGGAGTTGAAGAGAATGGACTTTAGCCGTGCGCGCGACACAAAAAAGCACTAACGCCTTATGTCGTCGATGGAGTTAGTCAGGAGGCCAATCCCGACGCCTGATTTTGCAGGCGCGGGGTAAGGAAACAGCGATTGATGATGAGCGGCAAGAAAATTACTGGAAAGTGGATCGCAGAAAATAAAAAATCCATCCATAGAGTATATAATTATTCTGTCTGTTAAGCATTCTTAATAAACCTCTCTACTTTCCTCTATTATTTTTCGAGACAATATTTAGTGGTTTTTCTTCCATTGCAGGAAAAACTGAAATGCCGATCTTCTGGGTTCCTGAGTATCCACAACATAAAAATTTCGTGGGATATTGTTCTCCGAACTAGCGCCAAAGACATTCAATCCATACAGAGTAACGTCGCAACCTATCATCTCATTAGACTCAGGAATAAATCGAGTCGGAATATGAAATACTTTTGCCATATAACCATCAGGAAGTAGGAGTCGTAGAGTCGTAAAATTATTATCCATCTCAACCTCCAGTAATCGCCCATGAATATCGATGTTAAAATGACGATCGTCAGGGCAGGATTGTTGCCTGAAATGACATGAATTTTTTGAGTAAATCGGGCACGAGCAACGGCCAGCACACTGAATACAATGTTTACCCGGCCGAGCTATATTAAGCGCAGAAAAAGAAGTATTACGAGGTAATATTTCATTAAATGAGACAAGAACACGATTGACGCATTCTTGCAGGCTGTTATCCAATACACCGGTCCAGCTACCCCCTACTCCGGCTAGTTCCAGTTCAATATTAATTTCAGGAGCTAGCTCTTTTATCATCATGCCATATGCCGCTATTTGTAACAAATATTCTTCTTTCGGCTGATTTTTTTCGTCTCTCACTTCGCCGGTTTTAAAGTCAACAACCCGTATCTGCCCGGTTTCTTTTCTGTAAATGAGATCGGCACGTCCCTGCATATCGAAACAAGTACTTTTCAGCAGTTTTTCCCGACCTACCGGAATAACACTTTCCCGCATTTTTATCATATCTGGCAAATGTCCACCCCGTTCATCAACCGGAGTAACAAGAGATTTGGCGTAACGAATGTATTTGATCAACGCCTGACGCGATACTAATCCAGCAATGCCATAGCGTTCCCAGACCCATAGCGCCAGTGCTCCTTGCTGAGTCTTTATCAAGGTCGCCACAAAGTCGTTTTCAAGCCTCTGTATGATTGATTCAGGACTATTCTCGCCACTTTTTTGCAACGTGTTTGCCAGTCTGTGCACGGCACTCCCCAGAGCAGCCTGAGGAGGCAAAGGCAAACACAGGAAAGAATGCTGCTCGCTTTCCAGCAAGTACCTCATTGGGCAGGTAATAAATACGCCCAGCTTTGAGGGGAGCACCGGGCGGGTACGCTCCAACGTCATTATATTCATTTTTCGCTCGAACGAGGTGGTGTGCACAGTTTTGCCATCACAGTTCCCATACGGCGAGAAAGCTCAAAGGTGTTTGTAAATACGATATCTTCCTCAAGCGAGAGCACCTCAAGTTCAGGATTAGCTTTAAAAACCCCGTCATAACTCCAGAAAGGATGCAGTACTGCCGCCCAGCGTTGTGGGCTAATACCTATCAGCGGGATATTTCCCACGATTTTTACTTCACTCCCCTTAAATAAAGACGATGCTTCTTCGGCCAGTCGTTTGGCATTAACCGTCCAGTCAATTATGCCGGGGGATGAAAAATCTCCACGTAGTCCGGCATCATAGGTTTTATCCAAAAGCAATTGAATGACATCCAGTCCCAGACGCCAGTCGAGCAAGCCATGATAAGCCTGATTACCGTATCGATGCAGGCAGTAATAACATGCCTGAAAACATACGTCGCGATGCTGTGGTTCTAAAAACTCTTTTAGTGGATAGGATCTTTCGTCATTGATAATCTCATTCATCACTTCAAGAACAATCGGAGAGCCAGAGCTCCCGATCTGCTGTAGTCGCTCGCATAATCCAGAACCATTAACCAGACGATCGGCCATTTGTAATATCGGTGCAGAAATACCGTTTTTTAAAATTTGTACGCGAGGCTCCAGAATTTCAATTTCTTCCGGATCAGTATCAAGTAGCTCTTTCGAAGCATAGTTGACGATGATAAAAGAAGCAGATAGCGCGGCCGCCCGAAATGCAGGAGTCAGTGCGCCTTGCAAGTACTGTAACTGGAGGTCCACCGGAGTATCCACCAACATCAACGCCAGTAAATCGGTTACTTTAGGTGCCGAGAGATAAAACGATTCTCGGCTTTCCTGCATAGGGGTAAAGCGGTTTTTAAGTGATAAATCAGCCTCAAGAAGGTTACTGTCTAACCATACGTGGTTTGCCCATAGCGGCTGATATACTCCCGCCTTTCTGAATGGAACCCGTAGATTGCCTTGTATCGCATTGAAACCACTCCATGTTTTGTCCGCATAAACACCACGATTTAACCTGTTAAGGCAGGTTTGGGATTTTAGCTGGATGGCAACATTAGAGTCAGGTACAGATACTGCATTCTCAATTGAGTAAGCTTCAGCAATAGATACTCTGCTGGCCACCGTCAGGGTTTGGTCAAAGTCTTCTTTTGCAGATTTATCTTCAAGAGTGGTAATAAATCCGTTGGGTACGTAACACGAATATTGCTCAGCACCATCCATGACCCCACCGCAGGCGCTGCATACAGCGGTCATCGAGCCCACCAGTACCCAGACTTTGCACACCGGGCAAACGGTCATCGCCCTGCATTCTCCCGGTTCGTCAGCTTCAGTGAAAAATTCGGCCGGGTTTTTGTAGCTTTGCTTCAGCATTCCGGCATAGCCTGCGGTAAAGTAACGGCGCTTGTCCTGTACCAGATATTTTCCCGGTGCAAATTCCTGAATCGCAATATCCAGATCGCGATCCATGCTGGCGAACTGTACATCATGTTCGTCCGTACTCACCGGCCTTGTCAGCAGAAGTCGTGTTCGGGTTGGCATACCGTACATAGGGAATTTTCCCTGTTCGGCCAACGCTTCCGCCAGTCCCTTTCCTGCCATAGCGTCGTCGTCCAGTACTGATTTAATATCTTGTATTAGACATTCCGGCGTCAGAGGGTGGATTATTGTACGGTAGAATATTTCATCCTGTTGCATACACGCTTGAGCAAACTCATCACGCGCGTTGATGGTTTCTTTCAGCGCGTTACGAATGCGCGACAACCAGTTTGCCTGATTTTCTTTTAGCCAATGAACCTGAAAAAACTCTCCGTGATTGTCGGGTTTATGTCTGTCACCATCAACAGGCCACGACTGCCCCGAATCCACTACTTGCTCTCTGAGCCACTTAAAAGCGGCCACCAGCCAGATTTTGCGCACTAAGCGCTGGCAGATCATTTCCAGTTTAGTAGTTAAGAAAGGTGGCGGAGGGAGATCGCCGGTGATCTTTTCCGGGTTACGGAAGTAAAATAAATCATGGCTCTTGCTGCGACATGCCGTTAATACAAATGCAAAAGCCTGCCCACGTCGTCCCGCTCGCCCTACGCGTTGCTGGTAATTAAAACGTTGCGGCGGCATGTTAGCCTGAAAAACTGCGCGTAGATCGCCAATATCAACCCCCACTTCCATCGTGGTGGTAACAGAGAGTACATCCACCTCTCTGGCGGCTCTATCCAACTCAGGATGAGGTTCGAAGTCCTCCAGCCCTTTTGGCAATATGTCGTCATCATCAGCAATGAGGATACTTTTAAAACGGCGTAATCTCGCTGCCGGATTCCCCGTCATGCCCGTGAGTTCTTCAGAACGCATTCTACTGATACGGGAAGCATACGATATACGTTTACCGAGATAGTTTTGGGTTTGTAATTCCCCCGCGTTACCAGAAGATGTTTCAGGTAGTGGCGCATAACAGCGGGTGCAAAGTTTTGCCCCCTTGTGCAAATGGACGCGGCCACAGTGACTACAGCGCCAGAAAGGAGCGGTAGCCTCTACTAAACGAAAGTGCACTTTTCCAATGTCAATAATGCCGCCCTGATGACCAGAGCGTTTGAGGTGCACCAGAAAGTCCCCAATCAGCGATAATGTCTTGGCTCTGGAGTGGTTACAAAGCTCATCGCTAAAACGGCGCAACCGATTTTTAGGCTTCACATCCTCTGCAACATGCCAGCGCGTTTCTGTTGTTGTGTACTGGGACGGTGCGACTCGATAGGCATCCGCCAATACGCGAAGCATAGCGTCATAGACAGCCAATTGTTCCCGCGAGCAGTTGTTAGCCAGAGGAAGACAGGGATAACCCCATCCTGCTTCTTCCAGCGCAAAATAGGTTTTACTGAACACGCTTTCCCCGACCAGTTGTTTTAGGTCGCGGGAGATTTCCTTCCGGGCAACGTCCAGATTATCCTCATAGGAAGGATGTTTCTTCCAACACCATTTGGTCTGTTTGTTTTTTTCAAATAATTGCTGCCATGCAAAAGTGATAGTTTCTTCATCATGTTTTTGTTTTGAGGGCTCAGGGACAGGAGATATCCCCGTTCGATCGGTAGGATGAATACCCGCGTCAACTAATGTTGCCAACAGAGGATTAAGGACGTTGCCTGCGATTGGTGCTTCAGGCTCCAGTATGCTGCTCAGCGATACGCTGTCTGCCTGTGGCAGTAGCAATAAGTCACTCAGCCGCTCTTTTTCGCCAAAAAGCTGTCCTAATTCTTTGTCTTCATCCGCAGAGAGCCGCCCCTCTTTAATCTCTTTGCTAATTAGTTCTTTTCTGCGTTTATTAAGTTGTTCTAACTGTATGGTCACTTCTTTATGGGAGCACTGACTCGCTGACAGTTCCTTCAGCGAGCGCACAACAATCTCACGGCGAACATCATCATGGTGACCTGACTCCAAATCGAGCGCCGCATTGGCAGCATCCTGCCGACTGTCAGAAAATGTGACCAGCCGTTCCCGATCGCCAGAGCGTTGTAATTCAGCCATCAACGTACTGGCCAAGAGCTGCGTGGTTTTCGCAAAGCCGACTCGAAAACTGCGGATAGGTGATAGTTTACCTTTACCGTATTTATATGATGTACCACATGCCGGACACTGGAAAGGCAGCGCACTCCCCGGTGACTGGCTGGACGACTGGCCTCTTTTCCTAGTGGAAAAATCACCCGATGGGACATAATAGAACCAGCCTGCAATATGAGTTTGTTCAATCGATCTTATAGGCGATAACGTGTGTTGAATCGCCGCAGTAAACGGATCGTAACCAGCCTTAATCCACTTCCCAAAAGAGTCCTCATCGGCTGGAGTTCCTTCTCCTCTAGGCCAGAATCGATCGACGGTCGGCATAAACAACGCATATTCTTCGGCGGAACGTCGTTCAACCATAACCGATTTCGCATGTTCAGGTAGTTGATCAATATCGGGATCGTTGGGTAAAAGCTCTACGCGGCTATCCGTTGCCGAGAAAGAAGAGGGTTTGCCGCCAAAAAATAGTGTGGCGCAACACTCACAGTAGAGTAATTCTACGCGTCGTGATTTTTTGTTGTCATAGTGACGCTCGCCATAACGCAGGCCAGACTCAACCGTCAGATCGGCAAAAAAGTGCTGATCTCTTTCTTCTGTTGATGCACTTGAGGGGGAAGGTAGCGGTGCTGCATATAATCCTTCCAGAGCCCGTAAAAACGCATGGGCGCGAAAACGTGGCAATGGAATATCATCGGGAAAGGGATGTGAAAACCACTCAGGCCAGCTATCTGTAGCAGCACGTAACCATATTAATGCACGAATCCCCTCACGTCCTGCGGAATGGGAGGGAAATATACGCTCTGCCAGAGCAGTTATTGATGTAGCACGCAGAGACTTTTCACATGTATAGCAACCTTTTTCAAGCATACAGGCGGCCTGCACAACAACCCATTTAGCCAGTTTTTCCATACACTGCTCGTCATGATAGCCCCCCATACTTCGGGCAACGTTTGACCAGTGTTGCAAAGATGGCAGTGAGGATCCCTGTAGCTGTCTTACCGTATTGCAGAAGTCGTTGAGGTCTCCGTGGAAATGCAACGTATTATCCTGTGCTGGAGAAACCATGGCACCATTCACCACGCAATCTGCCCAGTCTTTAGCTGCTGCACTCACAGGCAGTCCTCGCTGACCGAACATCCCCCATAAATACTCAACGCTTTTCTTACCTTCAGGGCCATCAACGGGCAGTGAGGCACTGGATGCCAGAATACGGAGCTTATGTCGGTGCTGTTCCTGATCCAGCCCCAGACGGTTTATGAGATGTTTGAGCAAATAACTGACTTCGGTCCCTGCTGTACCGCGCTGAAGATGCAGTTCGTCAAGGACAAGATAAAAATAGGCATCAGGATCGTGTTCAATCCATTCTCGGGTTTGGTCAAAAATAGGATCGTCAATCTCCCGTACCAACATCGTGGAAAGCATACTGGTGTTAGTAATCAGTATATCCGGAGGTGATTTTTGCATTTCCCAGCGGCTAAGCATTTCTCCGCCTGATACACTAGGGAAATTGAATTGCAGGTTATCATCATGATCCCGAATCCCCTGCCGCACAGCTTCCCGATGAGTGTCTTCCACGGATTGAAGATATTCGCGCAATTCAGTGATTTTACCAGCGACCCGTTTTTTCTCTTTTTTCTCTTTTTCCTCGCTCCCCGGTCGGGGATGGTTTAACCAGCCAGTGACTTTCGTTGCGCCAGTATAACGACCAAAAAAGATACGGTTGCCACCCAAGTGTAAATCCATCGCTTCATGTGCTTCTCGGGAATCAAGCGCCCGACGCATACGCACCATTTGATCTTCAACCAGTGCGTTCATTGGATACAAAATTAGCGCTCGTACGGCTTTTGGCCGTGCTGATGCTTCTGCCTCACGCATAAACGTAGGCTGAGTATTTACTCCACTATGCCACCACGGCTGCCAGCATTTAAGCGAAGGACTTTTCGGCCAACCACTCGCTTCTTTCACAATTTGAGCCAGAACTGGCAGCAGAAAAGATTCTGTTTTACCTGACCCTGTTCCTGATGTAACGATACCCGGCATTGCGGGCTGTACACCTCTTTTCAGCATGTCTAGCTGGTGGGTATAAAGTTTAAAACGTCCTTTGGTGGAATCGGCTTTATCGCGAGGCAAAAGCCCTCCCAGACAAAGATCGATAAATGCGTCCCTTTGTTGCTCGGTAAACCCTGGCAGCCATTCCTCACCTTCAGCCACATTACGTAAATCACTGATGGTTAAACCATAATCCTGATATCTTGGCATTGGTTCCAGAAAAAGATCTGCACATAATGTACCTTGCTGTTCCAGTAAGCTACGTCGATATGCCTGAATATCGGGTGAACCTATACGAAAAGCAGTTTCAAGATAGGTGATGTAAAAATCCCTTATTGATTCAAATGATTCCAGTGGGTTATTCATAAAATGCCCTTGTTTATTTATAGCTGGAACAGATGATCAAGCACGGTTGCAGATGCACCGTGAGTGATTTCCTGAACATAAGGTATCAATGCAGGAGCCAATGGCTCAATTTCTGCGGTTATTTTTTCTGTGGTACTGCGCCCAATAGTGAAAGCCAGCATTGCCAGCGCCTGAGATTTTTCGTCGGAATAACCCAATGCGTTTAACACCGCCCGCATAGTTTGCTGCTGATTATCTTTAGGGTGAGCATCGGCGTATAACGAAGACCATAATTTGGAGGCCACGCACGCGGGCGCAATATCTGAAGTATATTCGGCTGGTGAGTATTCAGTCTGCTCAACCTGTGTACTGCTATATTCGGCCATAAATACGGGCAACTGATTAGCAACTGGCCCCTGTAGTGGGAACGTACTTTTACCAACGGTAAACGTCAATACAAACAATACAGGGTAACTTAACGAAAGGTGCCGCAAGGTATTATTTTGATCCTTCCAGCATAGTCCCGCAGAATATTCACTGCTAAACAGGCATTCGTTAAGTTCGGGAAGTAATGTTTCCGGCGGCATTCGGTTAAACCCACGTAGTTTTACTATCGTCATTAACCCGCTTGATTGTTGGTGCGCTAAGAAGTCACCCAGCGTCATAGAGCTCGTGCTATTTGTACTCCTGATTAGCACAGGCGATTTCATTAAGTCGCTGATACTAAAAAGATCACCATGAATAGAGACCTCCCCCCATATGCTTCCCGACAGAATATTGGCTAAAGAAACGACAGTTTTCTGGGCGTATTTTCCTGTTAATCCGACAACTGATACAACACTTGCGGCAGCAATCAAACTGAACAACAGATTTTCGCTTAGTCCGGTAATCGCTGCCTGTTCTTCGATCGCGGCCTGTAGCACTCTTTTGCTGTTTATTTCATTTACTTCCGGCGGTAGTAAAGACTGAGGTAACGGAAGGCTCAAGGCGGGTTCGGTGATTCGTTCTGATGGTATAACGGGTGTGGGTGTGGCCGAACCAGCGATCATCGTTCGCAACAACGCCGTCTGTGCCAACGTTTCTATACCCGCCTGAGACGCTTGCTCAAAGGTTTGCCTGATTCGTGAATCCAGCTCAGCTTCCTGCTGGCGTAGCGCTTTTTTTATACGGTTTGTTTCGCTTTTTAGCGTCTTTTCCTGTCGGTTAATTTCTGCATCCAACTGCGCCTTCTTATCCATCAGTGATGCAATCGTCTGTCTGAGTTGTTCCTGCTCACTTTCATACTGAGCCAGTATTACTTGCTTCTCTGCATAGATTTGCGTCTTTATTGTCGGCAACGTCAACAGTTGTTGAATGCTACCGTCCAGAAATTCTCTTGAAACCGCAACCTTCTCAAGTTGCGTCAATGCACGTAAATACGCACTTCGATTATCTGACTCATATTCAGCCATAAAGTGAGCTAAACGCTGTAAGTGTGATTTGCTGAAAACAGGAAAATCTGTCGATGAATAGTCTAACTTTAACAGCCGTTTTATCCATGTAATGGCAGGCGCACAATCATATTTTTCGCTCAATCCGGGGAGTTGAGGCACTATAGTGATTGACTGAGAGCGCAGTTCCACACAACTTAATTCCCGATAAGAATCCAGAGGTACGTCAAAATCATATTTTTTAGGATCAAGAATGTCTCCGGGTAATCTTAGCGCCAGACCATCGGTTAAGAAGAAGATAGTAGGAGATTTATCTTGAGGTTGGTAACAGGTTAATAGCCATTCACGAATCGCATCCGGTTCGCCAGAATCATAGGGGATTTTGACAACGGAATATACGCGAGACTGGTACTCAGTCAATGCACACTGGGCCGTTTTATCGGATGGCTTGTGTCTCGCTTGCCATATGCCTAATTCCCCATGGGTCACATTATTTGTAAAATGATTTAAAAATCCTATAACTTCGCCACGATCGGGATAGAGCATATGGCTGTGAGCATCTGAAAGATCCCGCAGTTCATCGCCAATAAACAGGCCAACGGGCGAAACAAAGAATACGCCAGAGGGAAGCACTTTCGTCACTTTACCGACAAAGGACACTCCATCGATATCGCCATTGATATCGTCTGGCGCAACAGGCTCTGCCAATAATACTATTCCGTTGTCAGCCTCTTCCTGAGGACGAACGACGCCAAACGTTGAGATGAGCCTACCAAATTTTTGCCCCAGAGGCAGTGAGTGATTGGATAACTGTGACACCCACTGACCTGCAACTTCCGTTTCCCCCTTCAACGTAGCAACAAGCCCAGCAACGAACGCCGGAATTATTCGATCCGAAGGAGATATGTCACGTCCCTGACTTACGAATAGACACTGCTCGATATCTTCATCAGTAACACTAATCGTTGACTGCTCAGGTAATCTATCGCTGGACTCATGAGGATCATCATTATGGAGTAGTGTAATTTCTTCACCGCGAAGAAATTGTGCGACGATGTTAGGGCAAGGCTGAGTGACGTAGAACCCAAGGATTGCGCGCCATAGCGGTTTTGGTGATGAGATATCTTTATCGTTATTTTCTGCGAGCAGAATCTCATGAATGATTTTTTGGGGATCACCTTGTTCTGGAAATTGTACGTGAGTACGAAACCAGGTTAGCACAATGGAATGGGCCTTAGGTGGTAATGCGCTCAAAAAATGTAAAATCTTGTTCGGAACCTTTGGCAAATTGTCCGCTTTAGCACCAGCCATGATCAGCTTTTGCTGCGATTCTTTCAGGCAGTTCATCAACTCAAAAGGCTCTGCACCAAAGAGATACATCTGCCTCAATCTTTCTTTAATGATATGTTGTTTTTTAGACACCCTGAGTGAGCTCCTTGGTGATTGATTTAAGAGATTAATTGATGCTGCTTATCCTGCGTAGCGCCAAAGCTCTCGCCCGCCGAGTGACTGCTCGATTAACCGGGAAAACAGCATTATCATCACACTCAACGCCTCCCCACAATTCATCCCCTCTACCAGCAAATATTATCCTTCCGTCATCACTGACGGTACAACAACCGCCGGCGAAATGTAACCACCACTGAGTGACAGAAATCGGTAAAGTAATTAGTGACTTAGACCAGAAGAGATCGCCATAGTGACTTTGAGTACCAAGCGTTTTTTCCGACCTCATGACGTGAGCCATTAACGCCCAGGCAAAGCTATCAGTTTGCCAGTACCCCGTATCTGCCCGAATAAAATAACGATTACGTTGCTTTTCCCGACAGCGCATTAACAGGTCGCTATTTGTTGGCTGGATTTCTTCTGACCATTGGTTTTTTTTTGTCTGCCAGAACGCCACATAAATATCGGGTGGCAAAGCTGGAACTTGCTTTATTTGAGTCATGGATAACAGCACGCCACTTAATGGGCCAACAGAAAAATCTTCTCTGGCTAGAAACTGCCAATTGAACTGTTCAAGCAAATCTTTTACGCGATCGGTTCCTGACAAAATCAATTCAATACTGCCAAGTGCAAAATTATTATCCACTGTTGACCAACGTCTTACCCGTTCACTCTCTTTCAACAAACCTTGCAGATGATGACGCTCGCTTTTCGTCAACATACCGCCAACTCGGGCAGTGAGTCCTTCTACCTTCTCACAAACAGACAATGTACGTTTTGCCAGTGATACCACCGGATACGGCGCATGTCGTCTTTCTATTACGCAAAGCCAGCCTGAGGCAAAAAGCAACCGCCATGCAGGTATACCTGTCGCTAGTGATACGGGCGTTAAATGTGTATTAAGCTCATCAAATGGTAGCGTACTGCGTTTTTGAAAACGCAGTGCCAGTGCTTCAGCTAACCAGTCAAATGCGGCAGGAAGCATGTGCAAATCAAACTGTTTACTCTCTACAGGCACACGTTCATCAAGTCGCCATATCGACCATGATCCGCCTAGTGAGGTAGTTTTTTGGTTTTTCAGACACTCCATTGACTCAACATTGTTTAATGGCACTAATGTTCCCCGTTGACCATCAATAAGCCAGTCATGTTGTTCGGCAACTTTACGATATGGAGCATCCGGCGCATGATCGAGGACGTGAATGTCAAAAACCAACGGTTCAACCTGTTTCTCAAGCGTTAACCGATAGCGACAAAACGCCTGTCCTGATAATGAAGTGAGTTTTTCCGGAGAAATAAATAGTCCTTCACCACCTTGTGTTGGTGTTAGTATGCCGCTGACCAGTTCTATATGATTGGAATCTCTGATTACATATTCCCCGCCAATGGCACCCACCATATGAATAACCGGCGTACTGGCTGGGTTAAGTAATATTGACTGTCCAAAACGGGCTGCACCTGTGATATAAGGTCGAGCAGGTATCCAACTCTGAACCATAAATCTACGAGCAGCACCAGGAAGTAATTTGGCAAGTTCGGTTAATTCCTGTCTACTCATCGTATCAAAGACGAGAACTTCCCAATCTTCAGAACCTGTATTTTTTCCTAGCGTCATAACAGTCAGGCCAGTATGTTCAAACATGGTGCGGATATGTACAGCATATTCATGACGAATAATCAAACAAACCAGACCATCGTCAAAATAATGACCATCCGAACTGATAAACCCAGAATCATCCCTGAAAAGGGGTAAACAACCAGCATGTAGCGCCATGCCAACCCGCGATCCAGTTAAGCCTTTTTTTCTTTTTTGTAGAAATGGAAGTAAACTCGTTAATGTAGCATTAACGTTGGTCTGATAATAAATGCTACTGTAATTTCCCAATTTTTCTGGTAACGATTCAGTTTTAACGGTATCCAAAGTCTGAGCACCAACATCATCCATTAACAGATAAAGTTCTGGAAGTTGCGGATCGGTAGCGTCTAAGTGAATGCAGAAAAGCCCATTCTCTCTGGCTTGTTGATTTTCTTCATGCCGCGTAATATCCCTCACAGCCCCCCAGAACGGGCTACTATATGCCTGCTGCATGGCTGCAGTTGATAATAGCGTATAGAATTCTTTGAATTCACTGACGAATACTTCACTAAAATCATCAATTCTCTGGTGTATTACTTTATTAACAGATTCAAATGTTGAATGGCTGTCCAGATTATTACGAACCAGTATGGCTCGCAAACGAATTTCATCTCTATAACAAGGAAAAGAAAGCCTCTTAGAATACCCAATCAGTTTTTCATTTTGGGGATGGGGTAAAAATAACCGAGAACAACCCTGTTTACTTTGACTCCATTGTTCAACTCTTCGCCATAAGCTAGGCAGTTCTCTAAAAATAAATTTCTTATTCCTATTCAGTCCCAATAATACAGAAAATCTAACCCTAAAGTCTCCTTCATCATGAGTTTCATTATCAGCACTGGCGGCAAGTAACGTTAAATATAGAATAGAAAAATGAGGTGGGATGCCTTTTATTCGAGTCAGACTATCAAGCGTTGAATCATCTCTGAGATAACGTTGTATTTTTCTTTCATCCTTACCAAATGAATCAAGAAAGCTTTGCTTAGCTTCTTCTTTACTACGAGAACCAGCCAATTGCTCAAAAATTCTTCCAGTAGTATCGATTCGACTCAAAAATACACCTGCACGGGAAGGCTCAAAAAAAACGGCGTTAACTAGTGCTGCATTCCACTCTTCTAAAGAAATAGGGAAAGATATACTCATGATTTTTATTCGCCCTTCCTCAAATTCATTTTCAACCCATCACCAGAAAATAGATGTTGAAAAATGATTTCGGCCAGTAACGGAGGAACTGCATTGCCTATCTGAGTAAATCGAGATTCAATATCACCAATAGGCTCAAAATCATGACGAAACGTCTGTATTCTGGCACATTCCCGCCATGACAAACGCCTAGCCTGTTCCAGCTTAGGCCGGGTTGAATCAATAGCAACATGTTCATATTCTTCAGAAAAATCCCAGCGCTGCTTCCAGCCGTCCTCAAGATTTGACCATGTTAACTTCATCATTGGGCTGGCTGGATGCAACGTCACATGTCGCCAGTTCGCTACGACGGTATAAGCAGGACTATCCCATTTGGCCTTACGATTTCTGGACATAAAGTACCATGAGAAGTGCCCCTCGGGATCGTGAGGTCGTTCGTAAAACTCACCCTCTGGCCATAATGGCAAATCGCGGATAGCCTCACCATGGGAAACATAAGGTTTTAAGTGCGGGTTCTTTAAGGTCGCTTTACCATGCGTTGCTGCCGGAAATTCAAAATATTGCCCCAGATCGTTTCTGACACCAATAATAAACAGGCGCTTGCGTGACTGTGGAACACCGTAAGATTTTGCATTAACAAGATGGTGACTAACTTGATATCCTGCATCCCGATAGGCGTTAACTTGTTGTTCT
>OJXK01000205.1_pt1 | contig 15748 bp, 16 predicted proteins | sample 1600671 | NCBI WGS metagenome assembly OJXK01 (sample SAMN04436814, study PRJEB24849) | human gut metagenome | biome: human gut; feature: NICU; material: stool | host: Homo sapiens | place: USA: Saint Louis, MO | collected 2011-06-05
ACCTTACCTTTAAAAATATCCGCGATTTTGAACCTGAACAGGTCGCACGAAATATCCCACAATTACGTGTTCTGTTGGCTATGCGTAACTTACTGCGCGACCTGAAATCTAACTTACTCGATAACGCTGCTTTTCGTCGCGAGCTGGAAATCATCCTCAAAAATCCAGCCCTGAGTCAGGAACTGCGTGATGAACTGGCAACCATGATGCCAGAAGAGATTTAACGTTATACAGGGTTTCCTCCGCTTAATTGGCAGGAATAGTAAAGGATCATAAAAGGAATATGTTGATGTCTGTTCAGGAACATACCTCTTCAGTCGCGACCACCACGACCAGTGAACGCAGCGTTTATCAATCCCTCTTTGACAAAATTAATCTTTCCCCGGTTTCTACATTAAAAAATGTAGATGCATGGCAGAGCGATGAAGCGCTTTCTGATGCCGCTCCGGCTGAACGCGTGACCGCCGCTATTCAGGTTCTGGTCTCTTGTCTGGCGGATGCTGCGCAGCCAGTAGAACGCCTGGATAAAACGCTGCTCGATGAGCAGATTGCTCGTCTGGATAAGCAGATTAGCGACCAGGTTAATGAAGTTATGCACCATGCTGAATTTCAAAAACAAGAATCGCTCTGGCGTGGTGTGCACTCGATGATCACCGGTATCGATTTTCGCCAAAATGTCCGTGTAGAAATGATGGATATCAGCAAGGATGCGCTGCGTGATGATTTTGACGACGCGCCGGAACTTATCCAAAGCGGGTTGTATCGCCATGTTTATATTGAAGAATATGATCAGCCTGGCGGCGAACCCATTGCGGCAATGATTTCAGCATACGAATTTGATAACAGCCCGCAGGATATTGCACTGCTGCGCAATATTTCTGGCGTGTCGGCTGCCTGTCATATGCCGTTCATTGGTTCCGTTGGGCCGAAATTCTTCCTGAAGGAAAATATGGAAGAAGTCGCAGCCATAAAAGATATCAATGATTATTTCGAACGAGCTGAATACATCAAGTGGAAAGCATTCCGTGATAGTGACGATTCACGCTATATCGGACTAACTATGCCGCGTGTACTGGGTCGCCTGCCGTATGGTCCTGATACCGTGCCGGTACGTAGTTTTAACTATGTTGAAGAAGTTAAGGGCCCGGATCATGAAAAATATCTGTGGACCAGCGCCTCTTTCTCTTTCGCTGTGAACATGGTGAAAAGTTTTATCAAGAATGGCTGGTGCGTCCAGATCCGTGGACCACAGGCGGGTGGTGCGGTTAAAGACTTGCCTATCCATCTGTACGATCTGGGGACAGGTAATCAGGTGAAGATCCCGTCTGAGGTGATGATTCCAGAAACCCGGGAGTTTGAATTCGCCAACCTCGGCTTTATTCCGCTTTCTTATTATAAGAATCGTGATTACGCCTGCTTTTTTTCTGCTAACTCGGCTCAAAAACCTGCGCTGTTTGATACAGCGGAAGCGACGGCTAACAGCCGGATTAACTCACGTCTACCGTATATCTTCCTGCTTTCCCGTATCGCTCACTACCTGAAAATCCTGCAGCGAGAAAATATAGGTACGACCAAAGATCGCCGTCTGCTTGAACTTGAACTGAACAACTGGCTGCGCAGTCTGGTAACCGAAATGACCGATCCTGGCGATGACTTGCAGGCTTCACACCCGCTTCGTGACGGGCGTGTTGTGGTGGAGGATATTGAGGATAACCCAGGCTTCTTCCGCGTGCGCCTGTATGCCATTCCGCATTTTCAGGTTGAAGGTATGGACGTCAGTTTGTCGTTAGTTTCACAAATGCCTAAGTCGAAATCTTAACGACACAATGCACAGGAGGTGCGATGAAGATCTATCGCCCGTTATGGAGCGAGGGGGCCTTTCTGGCTCCCCAGCAGTTTCAGCAACAGACACGTTGGGATGCCTATGTAGCCGACGTTGTGGCTCATATGTCACTTTCATCACCGTGGGGCGTCATCAGCGCGGAGTTTGATGAAAGTGCGCTAACGGTTTCCCGTTTGAATCCCGTTAATCTGGTTGTGCGTTTTCCTGACGGTACGTTAGTGGATACAGGTATTTCAGATAACCTGCCTCCGGCGTGTGATTTATCGCATCTTACTGGTTACAGCAGCGTTGATATCGTCCTGGCGTTGCCGCTGCTTTCGGCTAATGGCGGCAATCTTTCGTCAGGCAACGGCGTTAGCCGTCCGTGTCGCTGGCAGCAGGAATGGCTGCCAGTGCAGGATCTCTCTGGTCAGGAACGGACTGATATGGCAGTGCTGCGGCATGCTATCACCCTCAGGTATGCCCACGATGATAACAGCGCTTATCTGACCTGTCCGGTAGCTTGCCTGACTCGTAATGCTCAGGGGCAATGGGAGCTGGGACGCGATTTTTTACCGCCATCGCTTTCACTCTCAGCCAGCCCCTTATTAATCAATTCTCTCAGTGATTTGGTGCATCGTATCCAGGCCCGTTGTCGCCGTCTGATGGCCTTGCGTCGTGAAAGTAACGAACGAATGGCAGATTTTGCGGTAGCAGATGTTTCGTTGTTTTGGCTGCTAAATGCGCTTAATAGCTCAGAGCCTGTACTGAGAGAAATGCTGCAAAACCCAGGCCGTCATCCCGAACTTTTGTGGCGTGAACTGGCGCGGTTAGCGGGCAGCCTGCTGACCTTTTCATTAGAAAATGATGTCAGCGTTGTGCCGCCATACCAGCACGCAAATCCGCAGCAAGTATTCCCTCCACTGTTTGCATTGCTGGTGGAACTGCTGGAAGCCAGCCTGCCATCTCGTGTTGTCGCTATTGAGCTGACGCAGGAGAGACAGTTCTGGAATGGTGCACTGTCGGATGTTCGACTGCGTGAAGGCGCTGATTTTTACCTGTCCGTTCGTTCAGATCTCCCTGCGCATGTCCTACTGACGCAATTTCCACAGCTCTGTAAAGCGGGGAGCAGGGCAGACGTGTCTGATGTAGTCAATGTAGCACTCAGCGGAATTCCGTTAAAACCGCTGACGCATGTACCCGCAGCCATCCCGTTACGACTGGAAAATCAATACTTTGCTCTTGAGGTTAATCATCCAGCAGCTCAGGCCATGCTGGACGCTGGTAATTGCGCCTTCTATGTGCCGGGAACGCTGGGAGAGATCCAACTCGAGTTATTCGCCGTATTAAGGGATTGAAATAAATGAATAAGGATATTGATCAGGTGTTCTGGCCTACCTGGCTTGCTGTAAGCCAACTACGTGGCGGGTTGGAAGTCGACGATGGGGCTGCTTTTTATCGCCGGGCCTGCCAATGGGTTGATTCTGCGCGTAATGCATTGCGTGACCTGGGGTACAGCGAGCACAGCGTTGAACATATGCTCTACACCCAATGTGCGTTACTGGATGAAAGCGTGTTGAACCGTAACCGGCAGGATAGCGGTTATATCACCTGGCTTGCGACACCCTTACAGGCACGCTATTTCAATACCACCAATGCCGGGGAAGAACTCTGGGAGCGCATCCGTACCGTACTGCGCGAGCCCGTTCCTGATACCGCCGTATTAACCTGCTTTTATCGCGCAATCACGCTTGGTTTTGTGGGTCGCTATCGTGAGCAGGGTGATGAACGTCGTGAAGATGTTCTTGAAGCGCTGTCAACTCAGGCGATGCCTTTTAAGTTAAAACACGATTCACCAGTAATCATGCGGGCGTCCGGCTTCTCTGGCGGTAAGCGCCGCTGGTGGCTGGCATGGATTGTTGGCGTGCTGGCGTTGGGGGCTTTGTGGCTAACATTTTCTCATGTCTTACAAGGGCAGATTGCTCAGCTGATTGGGCAGGGTTAAGACATGGCCCAGTTGCGAGGGATCGTTAACTATGTGCTGGCGGCCGTACTGGCTTTGCTGTTGGTCTGGGGATTCAGCCCAGTAAGTGCGGGTATCCGGGGCGGCCTTACCGTCATTGTTTTATTGCTTTCCATTCCAGGGATCGTTTATGGCTGGCGTCTGTATGGTCGGTTGAAGCCTGAGCATTCTGCTCATGAAGTTGCGCTCCCTCCGGAGAGTTTCAGTGGGCCTGTCGTGCTGGTGTGTGGCGACAATGAGCCATTGTTTGCCGGACGTAGCGATTCTTGCGAGAGTTCGCAGGGCTGGTATTTATCTGTCCAGTCCCCGGAACATTTTATTGCTCTGGTTCGTCAGATAGCTGTGCAGCGCCCGGGGCTTCTAATGCGCGTGTCCGTGATGCTGGCATTGACCCCAGAACGGCATAAAGATGAAGATGCGCTTAAGCATATGCTACTCAGTTGGCGGCGTGTGGTAACCCAGAGTCGGCGTTGGTTATCAGGTATACCGCCGTTTTGGTTGTGCTGTTGGCTGAATTCTCCTCAATGTAATGAGACTGTACGTTGGTTTATTCGAACCCCTCAGGATGCAGAGGTGCAGTCAGCTACGGGATTAGACGACTTTGCACCTTTCTCTTCGGAAGAGCGACCGGCTCGCCACTCTCATCTAACACATGCAGTGTGGTTAGATAATTTACTGGGCTGGCTGAAGAAGGTGCAAGGCGATACCGAACGCCATGCTCCGCCTCTTTTCTCTGCTTTACGGGTTGTGTGTTTCACCTCATTAGCGGTTTACGAAAATAATCTGTGGCAACGGCATATCACTGTTCAAACAACGCTTTCTCCTGCGGCATCAGCAGCGCCCGTACTGCTGCCTTTTCCTGATTTAGCATTGCCTTTTTTATCCCGCCGCCGGGCACTGACAGCATTTCAACGAACGCTGGGCGTAAGCGGTCTGCTATGCGGCATTTTTGTCGGGCTGGCGATGACGTGCAGCTTTATCAATAACCAACATCTCATCAGGATCACAAACGATCATCTGATGTTATACCGCCATCTTACTGGCAATCCTGCCGAGCCAAAGATTCAGGCCCAGGAACAGCTTCGTCGTGATGCACAGCGGCTTGATCGCTGGTATCAGCGTGGTGAGCCCCTTTCTCTTTCAATGGGATTGTATCAGGGGATGAGATTGATCCCGCCTTTGCAGGCCGCCATCAGCGACTGGCTGCCAACTGAAAAACCGAAAGTGACCTCCCCGCATACCGTTCGACTGGACAGTATGTCGCTGTTTGATACGGGCGAATGGGCGTTAAAAGCGGGTTCAACAAAAGTACTCATTCGAGCTTTGGTCAATATCAAAGCCAAGCCCGGTTGGCTGATAGTCATCGCCGGACATACCGATGATGTGGGTGACGATAAATCTAATCAGCAGCTCTCTCTCAAACGCGCGGAATCTGTTCGCGACTGGATGCGTGATACCGGTGACGTCGCGGAGAGCTGTTTTGCTGTTCAGGGTTACGGCGAATTACGTCCCTACAAAACCAACGATACGCCGGAGGGGAGGGCTGCCAACCGCCGTGTAGAGATCAGTCTGGTACCGCAGGCTGATGCCTGTCGGGTGTCGGGCATGAAGGAACCGTCACCGCAAGGCGGTGACGCATTAACGAAGTAAAAATGGAGAAAGAGTTATGGCAATTCCAGTCTACCTTTGGCTGAAAGACGACGGCGGTGCGGATATTAAGGGCTCTGTTGATGTGAAAGACCGTGTGGGCAGTATCGAAGTAGTGGCTCAGGAACATAACCTGTACATCCCTACCGATAACAACACCGGTAAGTTGACCGGGACGCGCATCCATACCCCGTTTCTTTTCACTAAGGAAATCGATGCTTCCAGCCCGTATCTGTACAAGGCTGTAACCACTGGTCAGACCCTGCGTCAGGCAGAGTTCAAATGGTATCGCATCAATGATGCTGGTCAGGAAGTGGAATACTTCAACACCACTCTGCACAACGTGAAAGTGGTGAAAGTAAATCCTGTGATGTACGACATCAAAGATCCGGCTAAAGAGAAGCATAACCACCTGGAACAGATTGAACTGCGCTACGAGAAGATCGTCTGGACGTATAAGGATGGCAACATTATCCATTCTGACGCCTGGAACGAGCGTACCACCGCATAACGCACTAACGGATGAGGATTTCCTCATCCGTTTTTTTATGCCCTCTGCTGAGTATCCGGCGCGGGGATTTAGCAGAGAGTATCAACGTCACTATTACCTTATGGGCATTGGGTTACGGCCACGGGCGGTAGCGTGCCTGAATACAGGGAGTCAGGAAGCAAATGGAACACCAGTCAGCAGTGTTATTACGACGTCTCAACCCCTATTGTGCTCAGGCGCTTGAAGCGGCGGCATCGTTATGCCAAACGCGTGCGCATGCAGAAATCACTCCCGAACACTGGTTACTGAAGCTATTGGAACAGGGGGAGGGAGATATTACTGTCATTGCACGTCGTTATGAATGGGATATCGACAATCTCTGGCAGTCGCTGCTGGCGCATCTGGATGTTCAGCCTCGTTCCGTAAAAAGCCGCCCGCAGTTGTCTGATGTACTCCTCTCTTTAATGCAACAAGCGTGGCTGTGTGCAGCAACGGATGAAAATTCGCAGATACGTGGTGTGCATCTGCTGATGGCGCTGGTGGGAAAGCCTTCGCTACTGAAGTGTGACGGCCTGTGGCCTCTTCTGAGCGCAGGACATACTCAACTGGAACGGCTCCTGCCGCTATTAAATGTCCAGTCGGATGAACGTCCTGAAAGGCAGCAAGAGGCTGCTCTGGCGCAGTTTACCTCTGATGATGAGCCGGGTCGAAATCTGGCTCAGTCGACTTTGTCGCCCGGATTACAAGGTGTGCTCGATAAATTTACATTAGACGTGACCGCGAAAGCGCGTGCCGGGGATATCGATCCGGTATTTGGTCGTGATAATGAAATTCGGCAAATGGTGGATGTGCTATCTCGTCGTCGAAAAAACAATCCAATTCTGGTTGGGGAACCCGGCGTCGGCAAGACCGCTCTGGTGGAGGGGCTGGCGCTGCGTATTGCTGAAGGTAACGTGCCGGATAGCCTGAAAACAGTAACCTTACGTACGCTGGATCTTGGGCTGTTGCAGGCAGGTGCTGGAGTGAAAGGTGAGTTTGAGCAGCGATTAAAAAATATCATTGATGCCGTTCAGCAATCGCCAACTCCTGTTCTGCTCTTTATCGATGAAGCACACACCATCATTGGGGCCGGTAATCAGGCGGGGGGAGCTGATGCAGCCAACCTGCTAAAACCCGCTCTGGCCAGAGGTGAATTGCGAACCATCGCAGCGACCACATGGAGCGAATATAAACAGTATTTTGAGCGTGATGCTGCGCTGGAGCGGCGTTTTCAGATGGTTAAAGTGGATGAACCGGATGATGACACTGCTTGTTTAATGCTGCGTGGTCTGAAATCACGCTACGCGGAACACCATGGCGTTCACATCACCGACGAAGCGGTTAAAGCTGCTGTTCTGCTCTCTCGCCGCTATCTTACCGGGCGGCAATTACCCGATAAAGCCGTCGACCTGCTGGATACCGCAGGTGCAAGAGTGCGGATGTGCCTTGATACCGTTCCTGAACCCCTTACGCGCTTGAAGTCGGAGATCACCGCGCTTGAAATTGAAAAACAGGCGTTGCTTGCAGACCTCGCAGTAGGAAATGGTCAGCATGATGAAAGGCTGGCCAGCATTGAACAGCATGAAAATCGCCTGCTTGTCGAGCTTGATGAACTGGAAACCCAGTATGGCCAGGAAATAGCGCTCACTGAGCAACTGCTGACCAGCCGCCGTGATATTTCTCGTCAGGCGGAAACGATTGAATTGCAGCAACAGCTTAGTGTGCTTCAGCAGGGCCATCCTTTACTGTTTCCGGATGTAGACGCGCGTACAGTTGCTACGGTGATCGCCGACTGGACCGGTGTACCGTTGTCTTCACTAATGAAGGACTCCCAGACAGACTTGCTGACGCTTGAAACCCAGATGGGAAACCGCGTTGTCGGGCAGGATTACGCGCTAAATACTATCGCACAGCGGTTGCGGGCATCAAAAACAGGACTTACGCCGGAAAACGGCCCACAGGGTGTTTTTCTGCTAACTGGACCAAGCGGAACCGGGAAAACGGAGACGGCGCTGGCCCTGGCTGACAGTCTCTTTGGCGGTGAAAAGTCGCTGATCACGATTAATCTGTCTGAGTATCAGGAGTCGCACACCGTGAGCCAACTCAAGGGCTCACCTCCGGGGTATGTGGGTTATGGTCAGGGAGGGATCCTGACTGAAGCAGTGCGAAAACGCCCCTATAGCGTGGTATTGCTGGATGAAGTAGAAAAAGCGCATCGCGACGTCATAAACCTGTTTTACCAGGTATTTGACCGCGGTTTCATGCGAGATGGTGAAGGCCGAGAAATTGATTTTCGCAACACCGTTATTTTGATGACTTCCAATCTTGGCGGCGACGCTGTGATGCAGATGCTGGAAGAACAGCCGGAAACCACGGAGTCCGATCTGCACGAGCGGCTGCGCCCCCTCTTGCGCGATCATTTCCAGCCGGCGCTACTGGCTCGCTTCCAGACTATTATCTACCATCCGCTCAGTGAACCTGCGTTACGTACGATTGTACAAATGAAACTGGATCAAGTTAGACAGCGATTACTGCGTCACTACGGCATCACTACGACGATATCTGAGAACCTTTTTGATGCCCTGACAGCCGCTTGCCTGCTACCGGATACGGGGGCGAGGAATATTGATAGCCTGCTGAATCAACAAATCTTGCCAGTGCTCAGCCAGCAGTTGTTAACGTATCTTTCCCGGCAGCAAAAACCTCAGCAGCTCACTTTGAGTTGGAGTGATGAAGAGGGAATTGAATTGATAATTGATAATTGATAACGAGTGAAAAATAAAACCCAGAGATAAGACTAATGCTGGGTTTTATATTGTACTGGGATATTCGTTGCGCAACAGGACTAAATATGGATGGTGCTAAAGAGCTTGCCAAAGATATGCTCGAAGCTATTAACATTGATGATTCTGGATTTATAGCTGCTTTGACAAAAGGGCTTATATCATTTCCGGTGAGTATGGGATATCTGGCCTATGATTTTATGGATACAGAACATCACAGAGCGAATGCTGATGACAAATACAGGTTTGCCAGACTTATTAATAAAGTGGGGTTTAATAAGGAGTTGATAGGTCAGGTTGTTGGGGTTTTTATTAATGATTTTTCTTCTCGACTGGATTTTTCTTTAATGGTGGAAAAAATAGTTGGGGATAGTGCCGGAAGGATGATTTTTTCAGAGCTAACTGGCGTTAAAATTGGGTATGTTATTTCTAATCGGTTGGTCACGGCATTTTTTTCAGGTGCTTGTATAGGCTCGCTTCTTACGTTGGGAGCGGAGGTATCCAGGGCAATCTATACATCTCGCTATCTTGCTGCAAGGAGTCCTGGCCATTACCAAAAATTGAAAGATATGGGAGACCTGGATCTGCTTTATTTTCTGATAGAAGATCTTGTTTCACCTTTTGAAAAAGCAATTGAGCTTCACAATACAAATGAGGTTTTTTTTAATGAGGTTTGCCAATGTTTTCTGGATGGTCTGGGAAGTTTAGAGAAATAGTAATATATTTAATGTATTATTTTTCATATCTGATGGGTAATCTATTATGCATGTTTGGCATTGCCTTTTCTATTTGGTTTTTTTTTGTTTCTAACGATGCGTTTCGATATTTATGGGGCGCGGGAAATATTTTATTGATTGTTTTAGGGTATTTTATGATGAGATTTGGCTGGCCTCATGTGCGTAGTAATTGGGATGATTATCTGTGATTTTTTAGTTAATGGGAAATTGTGTTGGTCAGTATTATTATGGTTTTATAAGTACGTAAATATATTTAATTAAATGGAGTTAACTCTATGAATATGGAACTAACAACATCACGGCCCACGCTTAACCGCTACAGCTTAACGATTCCTTCATGCCCGCATGCACTGGATGTGGTGCGTTTTGAGGGGCTGGAGCAGTTAAGCGTTCTCTACCATTATTCTGTCCGATCTACTTGTAGTATTGAGTTTGAGTTAAGAGCTAATGATGCTGGAGTTTAATAATGAGTAAACGTAACGATATTATTGAACCTTCTGAGTGGACATCGACTCGTAAAACAGGGCTTGTTTATAGCGAAATATTGGGATGGATAGATATAGGCCATGCACAGGGAAGTGATATCAAAAACCTGATGATAGATATAAAACGAGGTGAATCAGGCTGTGATGGTTATTATGAAGTCGCTTATAGCCAAAAAATGTTTGTATACCATCGCCAGTTTGGTACAGGAAAGTTTGTTAAGTGGCGTATCAAACAAGGTTTATCTGCATGTGAGAAAAACAGCGTTGCGTTGGCCATGATGATGACGACGGCGCGCTTGTTTGAAAGTTTGCAAGCTAATTGGTGTTTTAGTTGGTATACCGACAGTGGTTTTAGCGGAGAGGATCTTACCTCTGATCTTTTAGGCTTCTACAGGGCAATTCTTCCCTCAGACTACCAGTCAAGACTAAGGTTAGTCAGTAAAGAGCGAGCACTGAATCGATGGGATTTTTATGGGCCGATAGGCAATTATAAGAATAAAGGATTTTTACCATTACTGTTTCCAGACCCGTCGGATAATTGTGCTGTTCATAAACCCTATAAAGGGAGTTTGCCTTCGTTTATGACATGGGTGCAGCCGTGGAGTGATTTCACTTCTGGTCGGGTACAAGTGATCAGCGGGGATGGCGGTTATTATTCATTTTTGTCGAGGTGAATGGTAATGAGCTACTATAAAATATTACTGGTGACTATTGCTTTGATTTCCTTGTCACCTCTTTTAATACCCTGGCCAGATAAATTAGAATATCGGGAAAGTGATTTTTTTGATTACTATTTCTACACAGATGTTGATATCAAGCAGGCCCCAAGGATCTCAAATAATTATTATTTCGAATATATTTCTCCTGAGGGAAGTACTCGGGAAACAAATCTTATTATTTTTCACGGTGGTGATGCAGAAGTTATTCGTAATTATCTAACAGGTCTTGGTTTTCATCTTTATGATTATAGTGATAATGGTAGGGAAGAGCTTTGGATATCTAGCGATAATCTTCGATTTACTTTTTCCATTGTCACAAATAAGAAAGCGGATATAGTTGTTTTAATAAAGACAATGCGTTGAGAGTAACTTTTACTTTCTGAAAATAGCTCTTTATAAAATTACAAGGGTTAAATATATGGGAATGTCCGAATCACTGGGTGGTGGGATGTCATTTATATCTGAAAATACGTTAAACCGTTATCAATTGTATATCCCTTCATGCAAGTCTGTACTGGATGTTATTAATTTTAGTGGTACGGAGGAAATGAGTTCGCTGTATCGATATGTAGTTCATTTTTCCAGCAATGATAAAGACATTGCAGCAGAGTCGATACTTAGAAAATCGACTACATTGACCATGGGAATAGGGAGGTTAAGTGAGTTAACTGCCCGAAAAGTGGTACATGGTATTGTGACATCTTTCCATCGTATAAGTGGTTCAAAAGACCAGGCAACCTATCAGTTAATCATTGAACCTTTTGTCGCGTTGTTGAAAAATCAATTTCGCACGCACCGTTTTTTTATAAATATGTCAGTTCCGGACGTTGTTAGTCAAATTTTACAGGAGCATGGTTTAAAAGACTGGGAATATAATTTTGATTTGGCAATGGAATATCCAAAACGAGAGCAAATTAATCAGTATCACGAAAGCGATCTGGTTTTTATTGAACGTTTGCTCTCTGAAGTGGGAATATTCTTCTTCTTCAGGCTTCAGCCTGATGCTGGTACTGAAGTGATCTATTTTGCTGATAAACAAAGCGCATGGAAGTTTGGCAAAACATTACCGCTGAATAGTCCCTCCGGAATGAATGACAATGGTATCGACTCAGTCTGGGATATTCAGTTCCACCAGTCTGCGGTGCAGGCATCGGTTACTGCTGGGGACTATAACCATCGTCAGGCACAGAAAATATTATTTTCTGCACAAGCCGATATGACTTACGGTGACGGTGACGGGGTGACTTACGGGGATGTTTACCACTATCGCCCGCGCCATCTTGAAACGGGTGATAAGGTATCTCCATCGCCTGAGACAGGGAATTTTTGGGCTCGTCTGGAACATGAGCGTTATCTCTCCTCACAAGCCACAATCACTGGATTATCAACCGATGTAAGCCTCAGCCCGGCTCAGGTCCTGAATATTACGGAATCCACACCTGTCCCAACGCTTCCTGCCAGTGTGTGTAACAGCTTGCTGGTTACGGCGGTTTCATTCAGCGCAAGCCGAAAGGAAGCACTACAAGTGGTGTTGATGGCGACCGTTTACAGTGAAACGCGCTGTTGGAGACCTCCACTAAAACCGCGGCCAGTGATTAGCGGCACGCTAATGGCACGTGTTTCAAGCCCGAAAAAGAATGATGAATATGCTCATTTGAATCAGAGCGGGCTTTATTGGGTTAAGTTTGATGCGGATCGTGATGATAAACAACAGGGCTACGAAAGTATGCCAGTACGCCTTGCCAAACCCTATGGCGGCGACACCTACGGTATTCACTTCCCGCTGATACAGGGCACAGAAGTGGCGGTGGCGTTCCATGAAGGGGATCCGGACCGGCCTTATATCGCCCATGCGCTGCATGACTCCCGACATCCTGACCACGTGACGGAGGCAAACCACACCCGCAACGTCATCCGCACGCCCGCCAATAACAAACTGCGCATGGAGGACAAACGGGGCGAGGAGCACATCAAGCTCAGCACTGAGTACGGCGGGAAGACGCAGCTGAACCTGGGGCATAACGTGGATGCGCAGCGCGCGATGCGGGGAGAGGGCTTTGAACTACGTACAGACCAGTGGGGAGCTATTCGGGCAGGGAAGGGGATTTTTATCAGCGCCGATCGTCAGGAATTAGCTGGAGGTTTGCAGTTAGATATGCATGAAGCAGTAGCGAACTTACAAGCTGCGCTTCAGGATGCGAAAGGTATTCATTCTGCGGCAGAAAAAGCGAAAGCAGAACTGGCTGATATCGAGAGGCAAAAAGCATTGTTGATGGAGTCTATGACAGACCTCAAGAAACAGGCTTTACTTTTTTCTGCTCCTGCCGGTATCGCTCAGGTGACTCCCGCCAGTATCCAACTCTCATCAGGTGAGAATATCATTGTAACCTCTGGAGCGGACGCGGATGTCAGTGTCGCTAAAAAATTCCGCCTTGGTGTGAAAGAAACAATAAGTCTTTTCGCTCAGTGGATGGGGATTAAAATTTTTGCCAGCAAAGGAAAAGTGGAGATACCCGTTAGGGCGAACAGATCTGTTCCTTCAGCTATATTGGTGAGTAAAACGGCATTGCTTTTTCTTTGCATCTGGTATGTATATTCCCTGATATCTATAATGTTATTCTTATCTGTTGAGAATACTCAGTGGGACAGTCATATCGAGGGATTGCATGTACCGCTCACCTGAAACATCATCCTTAAAACGCATTAACGCCATAATAGGCGCGCTACTCGGCTTTTTGGGCGCAGTTTTTATTACCTTTTTATGGGTGCAGTACAAACTGGGCGGCGGAGACGGCTGGCAGGCGTTGGGCGTTGGCATCGTTGGCGTGGCGATCGTCCCCTTGCTCACGCTGGTGGGGCTGATAGCTGGCCTGCTGGAACATCGTCGCGTATTTGGCCCGCTGCTTCGCGGGTTTGCGGCGATACTGGCGGCGATCTGCGTTGCGATTCTGGCGCAGGATAACGAAAATGAGCGGCTATATACGGTGGCGTAACATACCGGATGCTGGCGGTCACGGAACGTCGTGATATTGCGAGTGCAGCACTAACGCCGTTAGGGGGATCGGCATACTGGATATGTTCAGTATCAGCGGTGAAGCCGGACGATCGTCCTGATCGGCATGACGAAAGCTGCTGGATACCCGATAAACTTCCCGCGTGGCAACCGGGGCTGAAATTTCGGCTGACGGTCCGCTGGTTCAGAGAAGGCCATTTCTCTGATGAGGATTTTCTGGTTTCTGCCCCTGAGTATGAGAATAATAAAGAAGGTTTTTTTGTTATTTTATTCGGACGGGATAATGAAGTTTGCCTTTATACAGCCTATGGAGAGCGTAATTCTTATGATTTAAAACCCGCTTCCGGGAAGGCTTGTAGCACAATGGCTAAGTGAACGGGAATCTGCGGAGTTAAATAAAACGTCTGCGTCATAATTAAACAGTCGCCGTAAATCCTGTTATTGAAAACAATTGCACCAAAAAGGATAAAAGCAGATCTGCTGAGATCTGCTTTCCTGCGTGGCTTGTTAACAGATTCAGGCTACCTGAACCAGCCTGTCATACCGATACGGCGCAACAAACTTCTGCTGACAGGCGTCGAGCCAGTCCGACCACCACTGCATCATTTGCGTGCGTTCGTCGAGGTGCTCCGCCTTGTGAATATATGCCGCGCGAACGTTGTTGCGCTCCTGATGGCTCATCTGCCGTTCCACGGCGTCTTTCGACCAGCGCCCGGACTCAATCAACGCGCTACAGGCCATGGTGCGAAAGCCGTGACCGCACACATCCACCTTCGTGTCATAGCCCATTACCCGCAGCGCCTTGTTGATGGTGTTTTCGCTCATTGGCTTGCGCGGATCGTGATCGCCGGGAAACAGCAATTCACTGTTGCCGGACAGCAGTTTTAGCTGTTTCAGTACCGTCACCGCCTGTTTTGACAGCGGCACCAGATGCGGCGTTTTCATCTTTGCGCCACGCTCGGAATAGCGCACACCGGGGATCGGCTCACGCTGCGCCGGGATCGTCCACATTGCGCCATCCAGATCGATCTCCGTCCAGCGGGCAAAGCGCAGTTCGCTGGAGCGAATGAAGATCAGCAGGTTAAGCTGCACCGCCAGACGGGTTAACAGTCTGCCGGAATAACTTTCCAGCCTCTCCAGCAATTCCGGCATTTTTTCCAGCGGCAGGGCGGGGTAGTGGTTTTTCGGCGGCGGCGCGATGGCTCCTGTCAGATCGTTGGCAGGATTGCTGGCGATCAGACTCTCCTGTACCGCGTAGCGCATGACTGCCGTGGTGCGCTGCTGTATCCGTGCGGCGGTCTCCAGATTACCTTTTTTCTCCGCTACTCGCAGAGGGATCAACAGATCGGCAGTTTTCAGGTCGGCAACGGGGATTTTGCCGATCAGCGGGAATACATGAAGCTCCAGTGAACGCAGGATCTTGGCGGCGTGATGCTCCGTCCAGCGGATATTGCCCGCCAGCCACTTGCGGGCGACCTCCTCAAAGGTATTACCGCTTTTCTTCGCCTGCTTCTCCTGCTGCTTCTTCACCCCCGGATCGTCGCCCGCGCTGAGTACGGCTCTGGTTTCTTCACGCAGTTTACGTGCATTCGCCAGCGTAACAGTCGGGTAAGGGCCAAACGCCAGCTTCTTCTCCTTGCCGCCAAAGCGGTACTTGAGTTGCCAGAGTTTAGAGCCGTTGGGTTTAATCAGCAGGTACAGGCCCTGCGCGTCGCTGAGCTTGTAAGGTTTATTGAGCGGCTTTGCGTTGCGAATGGCGGTATCGGTGAGAGGCATTGGGGGCTCCGTAGTTTATCGAACCAACAGGCCCCCAATTAAGCCCCCAAAAACGACGGATGTCAAAAAACCTGACGGAACTTTTCAGTACCATCAGGTTTCTTTAACTGACTGATTTTATAACGTTTCAGGACTTATAGGAACGCCATGAAACTAAATTTTGGTGCCCGGACTCGGAATCGAACCAAGGACACGGGGATTTTCAATCCCCTGC
>OJXK01000240.1_pt1 | contig 14402 bp, 12 predicted proteins | sample 1600671 | NCBI WGS metagenome assembly OJXK01 (sample SAMN04436814, study PRJEB24849) | human gut metagenome | biome: human gut; feature: NICU; material: stool | host: Homo sapiens | place: USA: Saint Louis, MO | collected 2011-06-05
CCGCAACGCTGTCGGCAGAGGCGCAACCGCTGTTCAGCACCGATTTCTGGCGCGAAAAATGGCTGGTGACGGAAGGCAAGAGCCGCATTGAGATCGCCTTTGATCGGGGTGAAATTAAGGCGGGTGAAGAGCAGGAGCCGATCTGCGAACTGGAACTCGAACTGCTGGAAGGCGAGGCGAGCGACGTGCTGAAGCTGGCGCACAAGCTGGTGAACCAGCCTGGCCTGCGTCAGGGCAGCCTGAGTAAAGCGGCGCGCGGCTATCACCTGGCCGCCGGGAATGCGCCGCGCGTGCTGCGAGAAACCCCGATTCTGCGCGTTGTGCCGAAAGCCTCCGTTGAGCAGGGCATGGAAGCGGCGCTGGAGCTGGCGCTCTCTCAGTGGCAGTACCACGAGGAGCTGTGGGCGCGTAACGTGAAAAATGCCAAAAAACAGGTGCTGGCCGCTATGGGGCTGGTGCGTCATACCCTGACGCTCTTTGGCGGCATTGTACCGCGTAAAGCCAGCACTCACTTACGTGATTTGCTCACTCAAACCGAAACGCTGATGCTTTCCGACGTGTCGGCACAAACGGCGATCTACAGCCCGCAAAACGCCAGCGCGAAACTGGCGCTGACCGAGTTTCTGGTGACGCGCGGCTGGCGTATTTTCCTCGATGCGAAAGGGCAGACCAAAATCGCGGAAAACTTCAAACGTTTTGCGGATATCCACCTCTCCCGTCACGCGGCCGAGCTGAGAACCACCTTTGCGCATCCGCTGGGCGACCAGTATGGCGATCAGCTTCCCCGCCTGGCGCGTAACATCGACAGCATGTTGCTGCTGTCGGGTGCGTATGAGGGCGTGAAGGCGCAGGCCTGGCTGGAGAACTGGCAGGGGCTTAAGCATGCCATCGAGACCCGTCAGCAGATTGAGATCGAGCATTTCCGCAACGAGGCCATTTCGCAGGATCCGTACTGGCTGCACAGCGGAAAACGTTAATTCTGGCAAGGAACCCCTGATATGCCGCTTTCTTCGCAGTTACAGCAGCACTGGCAGACCGTTTGCGAACGCCTGCCTGAGTCGTTACCCGCGTCATCGTTAAGCGAGCAGGCGAAAAGCGTGCTCACGTTCAGTGATTTTGTGCAGGAGAGCGTCAGCGCTAACCCGGACTGGCTGGCAGAGCTGGAAAGCGCGCCGCCGCAGGCTGACGAGTGGCGGCATTATGCTGGCTGGCTGCAAACCGCGCTGGCAGAGGTGGCAGACGAAGCCACGCTGATGCGCGTTCTGCGTCAGTTCCGCCGCCGGGTGATGGTACGCATTGCCTGGGCGCAGGCGCTGGAGCTGGTGAGCGAAGAGAGCACCTTGCAGCAGTTGAGCGAACTGGCGCAGACGCTGATTGTCGCCGCGCGGGACTGGCTCTACGCCGCCTGCTGTAAAGAGTGGGGCACGCCGTGCAGCGAGGAAGGGGTTCCTCAGCCACTGTTGATCCTGGGGATGGGCAAGCTGGGCGGCTGCGAGCTGAACTTCTCCTCAGACATCGATCTGATTTTTGCCTGGCCCGAGAACGGCTCCACGCGCGGCGGCCGTCGCGAGCTGGACAATGCCCAGTTCTTTACTCGTCTGGGGCAGCGGCTGATTAAGGCGCTGGATCAGCCCACGCAGGATGGTTTTGTTTACCGCGTGGACATGCGCCTGCGTCCGTTTGGCGACAGCGGCCCGCTGGTGCTGAGCTTCTCCGCGCTGGAGGATTATTACCAGGAACAAGGGCGCGACTGGGAACGCTATGCGATGGTCAAGGCCCGCATTATGGGCGATTGCGACGGTACCTACGTCAGTGAGCTTCGCGCTATGCTGCGGCCTTTTGTTTTCCGCCGCTATATTGATTTCAGTGTGATCCAGTCTCTGCGTAACATGAAAGGAATGATTGCCCGCGAAGTGCGCCGCCGTGGTCTGAAAGACAACATTAAGTTGGGCGCGGGCGGTATTCGTGAAATCGAATTTATCGTGCAGGTATTCCAGCTTATTCGCGGTGGGCGCGAGCCGTCATTGCAATCCCGCTCGCTGTTACCCACGCTCAGCGCCATCAATGCGTTGCACCTGCTGTCAGACACCGACGCGGAACAACTGCGTGCAGCCTATCTCTATTTACGTCGTCTGGAGAACCTGCTGCAAAGTATCAATGATGAGCAGACCCAGACGTTGCCAGGCGATGAACTGAACCGCGCGCGGCTGGCGTGGGGGATGAACGTCGATGACTGGCAGCAGCTAACCGATGTGCTGGCCAGTCATATGGACAACGTGCGCCGGGTGTTTAACGAGTTGATTGGCGATGACGAAGCAGAAACCCAGGAAGAGTCGCTCTCAGAACAGTGGCGTGAACTGTGGCAGGACGCATTACAGGAAGATGACACCACGCCGGTGCTGACGCATCTGGCGGATGACGATCGCCGGCGCGTGCTGTCTCTGATTGCCGATTTTCGCAAAGAGCTGGATAAACGCACCATTGGCCCACGCGGACGCCAGGTGCTGGATCACTTAATGCCACATCTGCTGAGCGATGTCTGTTCGCGTGACGACGCCTCAGTCCCGCTGTCGCGCATCACACCGCTGCTGGTAGGCATTGTGACCCGTACGACCTATCTGGAGCTGCTGAGCGAATTCCCCGGAGCGCTTAAGCATCTGATTTCGTTATGTGCCGCTTCGCCGATGATCGCCAGCCAACTGGCGCGGTATCCGCTGTTGCTCGATGAACTGCTGGATCCGAACACCCTGTATCAACCCACCGCGACGGATGCCTACCGTGATGAACTGCGCCAGTATTTGCTGCGCGTGCCGGAAGATGACGAAGAGCAGCAGTTGGAAGCGCTGCGTCAGTTTAAGCAAACGCAGCTGTTGCGCATTGCCGCGGCAGATATCGCTGGTACGCTGCCGGTGATGAAGGTGAGCGACCACTTAACCTGGCTGGCGGAAGCTATTATTGATGCGGTAGTCCAGCAGGCGTGGATGCAGATGGTCGCTCGCTACGGGCAACCCACTCATCTTGACGGGCGCGAGGGGCGCGGTTTTGCCGTCGTCGGGTATGGCAAACTGGGCGGCTGGGAGCTGGGCTACAGTTCGGATCTTGATTTGATCTTCCTGCATGACTGTCCTATGGACGTGATGACGGATGGTGAGCGTGAGATTGACGGGCGACAGTTCTATTTGCGTCTGTCGCAGCGCATTATGCACCTTTTCAGCACCCGCACCTCATCCGGTATTTTGTATGAAGTGGATGCGCGGTTGCGTCCGTCCGGCGCGGCGGGAATGCTGGTGACATCAACCGAGGCTTTCGCTGATTACCAGCGCAACGAAGCCTGGACGTGGGAGCATCAGGCGCTGGTGCGCGCTCGAGTGGTGTACGGCGACCCTCGGTTGACCTCTCAGTTTGATGCGACTCGTCGCGATATCATGACCCTCGTCCGCGATGCGAAAACCTTGCAGACCGATGTGCGCGAAATGCGTGAGAAAATGCGGGCCCATTTGGGCAATAAGCATCGCGATCGTTTTGATATCAAAGCGGATGAAGGCGGCATCACCGACATTGAGTTTATTACGCAATACCTGGTGCTGCGCTATGCGCATGAAAAACCGAAGCTGACGCGCTGGTCGGATAACGTGCGCATTCTGGAGTTACTGGCGCAAAACGACATTATGGATGAGCAGGAAGCGCTGGCGCTTACCCGTGCTTATACGACGCTGCGCGATGAACTTCATCATCTTGCATTGCAGGAACTTCCGGGCCATGTGGCGCCGGAGCACTTCGACGCTGAACGTACGCTGGTGCGTGACAGCTGGCAGAAGTGGCTGGTTGCCGAGTGAAGTGTGCTATTATCGCGCGCAAATTTTAAGACCCTCAGAGAATCTCTCAGGAGACAGGAATGAAAGTAACGCTGCCAGAGTTTGAACGTGCAGGAGTCATGGTTGTCGGTGATGTGATGCTAGATCGCTACTGGTACGGTCCTACCAGCCGTATTTCACCTGAAGCGCCGGTTCCGGTGGTGAAGGTTGATACCATTGAAGAACGTCCCGGTGGCGCAGCAAACGTGGCGATGAACATTGCCTCTCTGGGCGCAAATTCCCGTCTGGTGGGTTTGACCGGTATCGACGACGCGGCGCGTGCGCTGAGCAAAACGCTGGCGGATGTGAACGTAAAATGTGACTTCGTTTCTGTGCCAACTCATCCGACGATCACCAAACTGCGCGTGCTTTCCCGCAACCAGCAACTGATTCGCCTGGATTTCGAAGAAGGTTTTGAAGGCGTGGATCCGCAGCCACTGCATGAGCGTATTAACCAGGCTCTGGGCTCCATTGGCGCTTTGGTGCTCTCCGATTACGCCAAAGGCGCGCTGGCAAGCGTGCAGCAGATGATTGCTCTGGCGCGTAAGGCTGGGGTGCCGGTGCTTATCGATCCGAAAGGGACCGATTTTGAACGCTATCGTGGCGCAACGCTGCTGACGCCGAATTTGTCTGAATTTGAAGCGGTGGTCGGTAAGTGCAAAAGCGAAGATGAACTGGTTGAGCGCGGCATGAAAGTGATTGCAGATTTCGACCTTTCCGCGCTGCTGATCACGCGTTCCGAACAGGGTATGACACTGCTGCAACCGGGCAAATCGCCACTGCATATGCCGACGCAGGCGCAGGAAGTGTATGACGTGACGGGGGCGGGCGATACGGTGATCGGCGTGCTGGCAGCGACGCTGGCGGCGGGGAACACTCTGGAAGAGGCGTGCTATTTTGCTAATGCCGCAGCGGGTGTTGTCGTCGGTAAACTGGGGACTTCCACCGTTTCCCCGATTGAACTGGAAAACGCCGTGCGCGGTCGGGCCGACACTGGCTTTGGCGTGATGAGCGAGTCTGAGCTGAAACAGGCCGTTGCCAGCGCCCGCAAGCGCGGTGAGAAAGTGGTGATGACCAACGGCGTGTTCGACATCCTACATGCTGGCCACGTTTCCTATCTGGCGAATGCGCGCAAGCTGGGCGATCGTCTGATCGTGGCGGTAAACAGCGATGCTTCGACCAAACGTCTGAAAGGCGAAACGCGTCCGGTCAACCCGCTGGAACAGCGCATGATCGTGCTGGGCGCGCTGGAAGCCGTCGACTGGGTGGTCTCTTTTGAAGAAGACACACCACAGCGTCTGATTGCCGGCATCCTGCCGGATCTGCTGGTAAAAGGCGGCGACTATAAGCCGGAAGATATTGCGGGCAGCAAAGAAGTGTGGGCGAATGGCGGTGAAGTGCTGGTGCTGAACTTTGAAGATGGCTGCTCAACGACCAATATCATCAAGAAGATCCAAAAAGACAGCGATAAATAACAAATGCTGGAAACGTATCGAACTTTTGGATTCGATACGTTTCTTGCTATTGATGCTGCTGTTTTCTTCAACCTAAAGTAAAGGAATAAGGGGAGAGGGGATTTCTCCCCCCGATTTACTTTTACATGACGTTACAATAAGCGTGCGTCACGCTGACCTTAAATCCGACCCCTCTTAGATTTCGTGGGAAACTGTGAACCAGCGCAGTGGTTTTGCGCACAATATGTACAGAATAACTTCGCATCCAGGGAAATACTGAAATTAGAAAAAGCATATGGCCTTAACAGATATTCAATAACTGGAGGGTATGCTCATGAACAGCAATATGTATTCAATGAACAATTTCGATTTCCTGGCCCGTAGTTTTGCCAGGATGCAAGCTGAGGGCCATCCCGTAGATATCCAGGCGATAACTGGGAATATGGATGAAGAACATCGTAGCTGGTTTTGCAAACGCTATGCGCTGTACTGCCAGCAGGCGACGGAGGCCAGGAAGCTAGAACTGGAACACTAACAGAAAAAACGGGCCTTGCGGCCCGTTGTCGTTTTTACTCTTGCGGATCGACTGACGGGATCGCGGGAGCAGGTTTAACTTCTGCCGTTTTTTCACGCGATTCCAGCTCAGTCAGACGTTGCTCAAGCAGCGCCAGCTTTTCACGGGTACGCAGCAAAACCTGAGTCTGTACATCAAACTCTTCACGGCTTACCAGATCCAGACGGGTCAGCTGTGACTGCAGCGTTTGACGAATTTTCTTCTCGACGTCTTCGCCAAACTCGCGGATCCCTTTCGGCATCGACTCGTGAACCTGACGAGCAATCTGCTCAATTTTTTTCGGGTCAATCATTGTGGTTTCCCTGAACTGGTACGTGTTGTTGCCTATTGTAGTGCGAACTGGCACAGGCATAAACCAGAATTGTGTGAAGCTAAGACGAGCAAAGGCGTTGATGAAGGTAATCAATAGCGTTATAGTTAACCCGCTTATTCTCAGGGCGGGGCGAAATTCCCCACCGGCGGTAAATCAACTCTGGTTGAAAGCCCGCGAGCGCTTTGGGTGCAAACTCAAAGGTCAGCAGATCCGGTGTAATTCCGGGGCCGACGGTTAGAGTCCGGATGGGAGAGAGTAACGATCCAGTCGGGCATGGACCCGCTCACGTTATTTTTTTGCCGCTTAGACGGTACTCCTAAGACTGCCCTGATTCTGGTAACCATAATTTTAGTGAGGTTTTTTTACCATGAATCAGACGCTACTTTCCTCTTTTGGTACGCCTTTCGAACGTGTTGAACTTGCGCTGTCTGCGCTGCGTGAAGGACGCGGTGTGATGGTGCTTGACGACGAAGATCGTGAAAACGAAGGCGATATGATTTTCCCGGCAGAAACCATGACGGTTGAACAGATGGCTCTGACCATTCGTCACGGCAGCGGTATTGTATGCTTGTGCATCACTGAAGACCGACGCAAACAGCTCGATCTGCCAATGATGGTGGAAAATAACACCAGCGCTTACGGTACCGGCTTTACCGTGACCATTGAAGCCGCAGAAGGCGTGACCACCGGCGTTTCCGCTGCGGACCGTGTTACTACGGTGCGTGCGGCAATTCAGGATGGCGCTAAACCTTCCGATCTTAACCGTCCGGGGCACGTTTTCCCGCTGCGTGCTCAGGCAGGTGGCGTGTTGACCCGCGGTGGTCACACTGAAGCAACCATCGACCTGATGACGCTGGCAGGGTTTAAACCGGCAGGCGTGCTGTGCGAACTGACCAATGACGATGGCACCATGGCGCGTGCGCCAGAATGTATCGAATTTGCCGGCAAGCATAATATGGCGGTAGTTACTATCGAAGACCTGGTGGCTTACCGTCAGGCGCATGAGCGCAAAGCCAGCTAATCGCAAATTACCACGTTAGTCGCGGTAAGCATAAAAAACCGAAGCCATCTTCCAGGCTTCGGTTTTTTTGTTTCTTGCTCCGATTATTTGGTTCTCACCCGCTTTAATGCCCATGCGCCGCTCATAATGACGAGCAACAGTAAGCACAAACTAAAGGCCAACAAACAGGCCTGCGCCATGTTCATAAAATGCCAAGGCGGGATCAGATACCAGCCTTCTGACTGCTGGTACAGATCGACAAACCACTTTTGCGTACTGCTGAGCGCCACGCCGTCGGGAACGATGGGAGCGTCATAGCCGCAATCTCCTGTGGGTTTAAACCACTCCGGTGCCCAGTTGGCCAGAGGCAAATTGAAAGGGAATGTCGGATCGGTGGAACATCCCTGTACGCCAAACAGTGAATCCGGGTCCGGGTTATGTACAGCATAATGAATGCCGTTAAGTTTAATGGAGAACTTAATGCCCAGGATGCTGCCGTAAAATGCCGCGATACAACCGATGAGCTTCAGAGCAACATTTTTGGGGTTGATTGCCGCAATCAATCCACCAAAAACCATCACCAGCATGGCAAAGCGAATGTAGACACATTGCTCGCAGGGGGCCATGTAGAGATAGATTTGGAAGAACGAGTGCGCCAGAATAATCAATCCACCCATTGCGCAAGCCATCAACAGCCACAGAAAGCGCTGTTCCTGCCATCTCACCAGGGTATCAACCGGTGTATTGCGTAAGTCTCGCCACGATCCTTTTATGAAAGCCATAGCCGGGTCCCTGTTTATTTTTTCGCGAGCTCTCTGACAAGCTCAGCCATGGAATCAATAGATTTGATATTTTTGGTGTAGATCAGGTAGTTACCATTGACGACGTAAGCCGGAACGCCCTGGATTTTGGCGACATCATATGCTGCTTTCCATTTCTCCAGCGTTTGCTGGACGGCTGGATCCTTCAATGCCGCGTCAAAATCAGCCTGGCTCATGCCCGCTGCATCCAACCCTGTTTTGATGAATGAGGCGGGATCTTTACCCTCTGACCAGCGCTCTTTCTTATCGTGGTAGGCGGCGTAATAAGCGAACTTGGCTTTTTTAAACTGTGATTTGGCGTCAAACAATGAAATACCTGCAGCCATGTCCCTGGCAATCATTACGGCAAAGATTTCGCTGGCCTGTTTACCGTATTCCCCTTTGGTTTCCAGATGAAACGGAGTGAAAGTAACGACATCGGCGACTTTGTCTGACACGGGCCCTGTCACGGCTTTATCATATTTGTAGCAAAATGGGCAGGCGTAACTGAATACTTTGATCAACGTCTTATCGGCGTTGGGAATTGGTTTTTCCAGAACCATATAATCAGTGCCTTCAGTAAACGCTGATGCTGCAAACGGTGAGGCAAGCGCGGCGGTTAATACCACGCTTTTAAATAATGAAGTGATCCATTTAGATGACATAATTAATCCTTAATCTAACGTAATTATTTAAACATTTGGCGTGGATGAACCAGCAATGCACGGTAGTGAGTTTGATTTGGCTTATCGGACAGGACATTAATTTCGACTTTGACTTCTTTTGTTTTGTAGTCAATTTCGTTGATTTTGCCGATGGTTGGCTGTCCAACGTCAAATAAATTAATCGAACCACCAAAGCCAAACATGGTGTCGCGATCTTTTTGATATTCGATAACCGAGGTGATAGGGCTATAAAAATCATAACCGCGCTCTTTTCCGTACTCCCAAATTTGCTGGACGGTCCCTTTTTTCTCGTCAATTTTATATTCGACGAAACGGGAGTATTTCATTGTTGGTAACGCCGGTTGTTCGAGTCCGCGGCCATCGCCGTTGTCAAAAATGGTAAGCGTTCCTTTGCTGGAGAGCCATGCGGTGTGTTGAGTGTAGGTAAAATCAAAATCGGTATTCTCGCACTTGCCATTTTCATCACATTTCAGTGCGTTGCCTTTATCATCAACCGGTTTTAACAGCTTGCTTGCCAGCGCCTTATTCCAGCCTTTAGACGGTGCAAGGATCCACTTAACCTGTTTATCGCGACCGATTTTGACAACCCCCTGATGGCGGGAAGAGATAATGATGGCGTCGTCTTTGGCGTCAAAGGCGATGGAGTTAACGTGCGCCCAGTTACGACCCGCACCCACGCCGAGGGCATCACCGTAGGGGGTATCTGGCTCCAGTTTTGCCTGCTGGCCGGCATGAGCGAGGTCCACGTTGACGCATACCGCGCCCGCATCCAACGCACCCAGCAGTGCATCACGCATCGGATCGAGAATTTTTGTCAGATCCCACACGTCAACAACACGACCGGATTTGTCGACTTCAATAATCTGGTCGCGGATAGTTTGTACGTGAATGCCATCTTCCTTACGATAATCACGTTTACCCACGCGAAGCAGTACGGTGCCGTTCACCGTTTCGACGGACTCATGCGATGCGTCGAGGAATCCGCGCGGCAGCTTATGGTCGGCCAGAATCTGGCCCATCATATCGAACTCATACCAGTGCTGGCCCTGTACGGCGGTGAAGGTGCCGCGCGGTGTCTCCCGTATGCCCATCAGGTAACCGCGCTTGTTGATATCCATGTCATGACCGTCATAGAAAGTGTCCTGATCCAGCCACCAACGATATTCGCCTTCCGTATCAACGACAAAGGTAAAGGGTGCGATATCAAAGGGTAATGCGCCACCGGCCGGACCAGCATCCAGGATACCGGCATTTTTATCTTTTTCACCATGCCAGTGGAATTCTGCGCCCTGTGCGGTAAAGGTGTGGGTATTCACCAGATAGAGACGGTCTTCAAAGCCAGGTGCGACCTTAATAACGTTTGTTTGCTGTAAATCGGAAATAGAACGGTTATCCATGTAGTGATTAACGATGGCAGATGTTTGCACCACGTAATCTTCCTTGATGGCCTTGCCATTTTCTTTATATTCAACAGTGACCTTATTAGCGAACTTTTGATAAAGGCCAAAAATAGGAACCCCATCGTAGGTGGCGAGGGATTCTTTGCCGACGGTATAGGTAATTGGGACTCCTTTTTCACCTTTACCATGAACGGTAACTTTAACATCCGAAATAACGTGACTATCTAATTCAACCAGTGCGGTAAGAGGGGCGTTTCCGTATGGGTCAACGACTATCGCACCCAATTTTCCTGCGGGCTGGGCTGGTTGGAAACCTGCGGCAAATGAATTCCCTGCGGCAAAGCCAAACGTCAGTGCAAGCGTTCCGGCTAGAAGTGTTTTTCGGTACTGTGTAAACATGGATATATCTCCTTATATTATCTTTAAATATAACAGTGCTGAATATATTATGTTTTTACGATGTGAATATAATAAAAAATGGTATTGCTGATGCTACTTTTATGGTGAATATATTAATATTGATGAAATGTATTATTTTGCAGGTGCTAATTTTCATTATTTTGGGGATGGTATGAGTGCGTTATTTTAAGGGCAATATTTATTATTGCGCAGTGTGATCTTGTCGACATTGTTTTATTTTTTATAACGGTGTTAACTATTTGCATAGCTGCTGGTTTATATGATCGAAATCATATATTTGTTTCTGGAATATGCCACTATATGAGTATGTCAGAATAAGGTTGTGTAAGATTTTAACGTTAAATGTTTAATGATGTTAAATTTTAAGGGTAAAAGAATGTTTATCGCCTGGTACTGGATTGTATTAATTGCACTCGTTGCAGTTGGTTATTATTGCCATATGAAGCGTTATTGTCGGGCATTTCGGCAAGACCGGGATGCATTACTCGAGGCGCGAAACAAACTCTTTCGTCGTTCTGGCGAAGATAACAGCGCGGTTAAGGAACAGGAATAGTCCTTCACGTTCTGCTATGGATGAGCGGATGCTGTAAATTAGCAGGGTGGCATCCGCCCTCTGAATTAGCCGATTCCCATGGACTGGAGGATGACAAGACTTAATCCCATCACCGACATTCCACAAAGTACCCCATAGCTGGGATTATTATTCGGGTCGATCTCTTTTGCCAACGGCATTAGCTCATCGACGGACAGCGCCACCATAATTCCTGCGACTGCTGCCATTATTGCCGCCATCACTACCGGTGAGATCAGGCTTCCCAGAATTAACCACGCCAGTACGCCGCCCAGGATTTCCGCCATGCCCGAGATCCCGGCCCAGAATATCGCCGTACGTTTGGATCCCGTGGCTGCATAGACTGGACCCGCAACGGCTAATCCTTCAGGAATATTGTGTAATGCGACGGCAAGGGCAATACCAAAGCCCAGCTCGAGGTTGCTGCTGGCGGTAACAAACGTCGCTATCCCTTCCGGGAAGTTGTGCAGGCTAATGCCGAGCGTTAATAAAATCGCGGTACGTTTAATGGAGCCGGGCAGAGGCCGCGTGGTTTTCTGTACCAGATCCTGAGGGTGCGCGTGCGGCAATAGGCGGTCCAGGCCAAAGATAAACATTCCGTAGCCCAATACCGGCGACATGCCTTCAGCAGCCAGTGCGGCTGGGAGCATCTCCATCAGTGAGATCAGTAACATAATCCCTGCGGCGAAGCCTAACGAAAAGGCGAGTACGCGGTTGGAGGGTTTTTGCCCTAACACGCCGAGAAATGCGCCGATAAACGTGGCGGCGCCTGCCAGTAAAGTCAGAAGTAAAGGTACTGACATCGACAAATAAAACTCCTTATCAATCTGCTGTCCGGGTCGGATCGTCAAAATAACTGATGATCTTCATCATGGTTATCTGAGTTCTTCATCAGCCGAATAAGCGTATTGTGGTGGTATCAAAATGACTCCCTCAGTAAGGATATCATCATGTCTTCAACTCGTATGCCAGCATTGTTTTTGGGTCACGGTAGCCCGATGAATGTTCTGGAAGATAACGTTTATACCCGCGCCTGGCAGCAACTGGGGGAAACGTTGCCGCGCCCGAAAGCTATTGTGGTGGTCTCGGCGCATTGGTTCACTCGTGGCACGGGCGTGACGGCGATGGAAGCGCCTAAAACAATCCACGATTTTGGCGGTTTTCCGCAGGCGCTGTATGACACCCATTACCCGGCTCCTGGATCACCGGAACTGGCGCAGCATCTGGTTGACTTGCTGGCCCCGGTGCCCGTTACCTTAGACAAAGAGGCCTGGGGTTTTGACCACGGTTCATGGGGCGTGCTGATCAAGATGTACCCGCATGCGGATATTCCGATGGTGCAGCTGAGCATTGACAGTACCAAACCTGCGGCCTGGCATTTTGAAATTGGCCGCAAGCTGGCGGCACTGCGTGATGAGGGCATTATGCTGGTAGCCAGCGGCAACGTGGTGCATAACCTGCGCACTGCGCGTTGGCACGGTGAGAACACGCCATATCCGTGGGCGACCTCATTCAACGATTATGTTAAAGCAAACCTGACATGGCAGGGACCGGTTGAACAGCACCCGCTGGTGAACTATCTCGATCATGAAGGGGGATCGTTATCGAACCCGACAGCGGATCACTATCTGCCGCTGCTGTATGTATTAGGTGCCTGGGATGGCAAAGAGCCGGTGACTATTCCTGTTGACGGGATTGAGATGGGAAGTTTGAGTATGTTGTCGGTGCAGGTCGGATGATAAATGCCCGATGGCGCTGCGCTTATCGAGCCTACAGTTCGTGCTGTAGGCCGGGTAAGACGCAGCTACCACCCGGCACTCTCAGTCATTCGACAAAAATATGCGGATAGAAACGCGAGAGATCCTGCGTGATCAACGCACGGTCTTCGCGAATGCCAATGCCAGCTGGTTGATCGTTGATTAGCCAGCTGCCGATCAACATATAGCTGTCGCCAAACTTCGGTAGCTGATGGAATTGCTGCACGATCATACCTTCTTCGCCGTACGGCCCTTCCACTGCTTCGATCGTTTTACCGTTTTCGATAATTGAAACGTTCGCGCCTTCACGTGAGAAGATCGGCTTTACGACGAATTTATCCATCTGAGGATAGTCATCTTCGGCGAAATACGCAGGCAGCAGATTCGGATGATCCGGGAACATTTCCCACAACAGCGGTAATAACGCTTTGTTGGAGATGATGCTCTTCCAGGCTGGTTCCAGCCAGCGAACGCCAGCGTCTTCCAGCTTGGTGGAGAACATTTCGCGCAGCATGAATTCCCACGGATAGAGCTTGAACAGGTTAGCAATGACCTGATCTTGCATATCCGTGAACTGACCTTTTTCACCAAGACCAATATCTTCGACATAGAGGAATTCAGTGGCGATTTCAGCTTCGGCAGCGCAATCCTGCAGATACTGGATCGTTCCGCGGTCTTCCACCGTATCGCGACAACAGGTCAGATGTAGCAACTGAAAACCATACTGCTCACGCAGCTCGGCGAAACGCTCGATCAGCTTTTCCTGCAGACTGTTGAATTGATCGCTGCCTTCCGGCAGGTTGCCTGCATTGAGTTGGTCTTCCAGCCAGATCCACTGGAAAAACGCAGCTTCGTACAGAGAGGTTGGCGTATCGGCGTTGTTTTCTAACAGCTTAGGCTCGCCCGTGCCGTCCCACGCCAGATCGAGACGCGAATAGAGCGACGGTTGCTGTGTCTGCCAGGACTGGCGGACAAAGCCCCAGGTATGCTTCGGAATGCGAAACTTGGTCATCAGCTCATCGCTGGCGATGACCCTTTCCACCACTTTGAGACACATTTGATGCAGCTCTGCAGTGACCTCTTCCAGCTTTTCAACCTGAGCAAGCGTGAGCTTATAATATGCATCCTCACACCAGTACGGCTCGCCGTACATGGTGTGAAAGTTGAAACCGTATTCGGTGGCTTTATCGCGCCAGTCCGGGCGCTCAATAATACTGACTCTTTCCATGACGATCAGCCGCCCATTGAACGAGTGGTAGTACCGCTTGCGCTACGCTGCATGGTGCTCTGTTTAGCCACAGATTCGCCAAATCCGCCGCGGGTTACGGTAGAGGTGGTAGCCGGTTTCGGCGCCATAGCGGTTTTCGGTACGGTCATGGTGCGACCCGGCGTAGCGGCGCCGTAGTTTTTGCCGCCGGCATCCGTATATTTTCCGTATGCCGGGCTGGCCGGATTTTTCGAGCTGAACAGCGGCTGCTGAGCGCCCATACCGCCACCCATCATGCAGCCCATCATATAGCCTGCCATCAGCGGCATCCAGAAGCTGCCGCTGCTTTGATTCTGCGCCTGAGCC
>OJXK01000241.1_pt1 | contig 14371 bp, 9 predicted proteins | sample 1600671 | NCBI WGS metagenome assembly OJXK01 (sample SAMN04436814, study PRJEB24849) | human gut metagenome | biome: human gut; feature: NICU; material: stool | host: Homo sapiens | place: USA: Saint Louis, MO | collected 2011-06-05
ACTCTCCCAGCGCCTGGGCTATGATGAATTCCTCGGCAAAGGCACCCTCACCGTTTCTGAAATCTTCTTCACATCCCCAAGCCGTTGCGCTGTAGCAGATAGCTGCGCAGTTTCAATCGACCGTCGTCTGACCTGGGGCGAAACCTGGGAAGGCGCGCTGGACGAAATCCGCGCCCTGCCTGCGGTACAGAAAGCTAACGCGGTTGTTTCTATGTACAACTACGACCGTCCGTCCTGGACTGGCCTGGTTTACCCAACCGAATGCTACTTCCCGACCTGGAAAGTGGAAGAAGACCACTTCACTGTCAAAGCACTGGTGAATGCCTACGAAGGTCTGTTTGGCAAAGCGCCGGTTGTTGATAAGTGGACCTTCTCAACTAACGGCGTATCTATCATGGGCCGTCACGGCATTCCGGTGATCGGCTTTGGCCCGGGTAAAGAACCTGAAGCGCATGCACCTAACGAAAAAACCTGGAAATCTCACCTGGTGACCTGTGCCGCGATGTACGCTGCAATCCCGTTAAGCTGGCTGGCAACCGAATAATTACTCTTCACTTATTCCCCTCCGGTTCGCCGGAGGGTTTTTGGAGTTTGCTATGCGCGTATTGATCAAAAACGGCACTGTCGTTAACGCAGATGGACAAGCCAAACAAGATTTGCTGATTGAGAGCGGGATTGTTCGCCAATTGGGCAGCAATATTTCGCCGCAGCTCCCGTATGAAGAAATTGATGCCACTGGCTGTTACGTTTTCCCTGGCGGCGTGGATGTCCATACGCATTTCAATATTGATGTCGGCATCGCGCGCAGTTGTGATGATTTTTTTACCGGTACCCGCGCAGCTGCGTGTGGCGGTACAACAACCATTATTGACCATATGGGATTTGGCCCGAATGGCTGCCGATTACGCCATCAACTGGAAGTTTATCGTGGCTATGCCGCCCATAAGGCGGTCATCGACTACAGCTTTCACGGTGTGATCCAGCACATTAATCACGCCATCCTCGACGAAATTCCGATGATGGTCGAAGAAGGACTGAGCAGTTTTAAACTCTATTTAACCTATCAATACAAACTCAACGATGACGAGGTTTTGCAGGCGTTACGCCGCTTGCATGAGTCCGGCGCGCTGACCACCGTGCACCCGGAAAATGATGCGGCTATCGCCAGCAAGCGGGCGGAATTTATCGCCGCAGGGTTAACCGCGCCGCGCTATCACGCCTTGAGTCGCCCTCTGGAATGCGAAGCGGAAGCCATCGCCCGCATGATTAACCTGGCACAAATTGCCGGTAACGCCCCGCTCTATATCGTCCACCTGTCTAACGGCTTAGGTCTGGATTATCTGCGTCTTGCCCGTGCGAATCACCAGCCAGTCTGGGTTGAAACCTGCCCACAATATCTCCTGTTGGACGAACGCAGTTACGATACAGAAGATGGCATGAAGTTCATTCTTAGCCCACCGCTGCGTAACATACGCGAGCAGGACAAACTGTGGTGTGGCATCAGCGATGGTGCGATTGACGTGGTGGCAACCGATCACTGCACCTTCTCGATGGCTCAACGCCTGCAAATTTCTAAAGGCGATTTCAGTCGCTGCCCAAATGGCTTACCCGGTGTGGAAAACCGCATGCAGTTACTGTTTTCCAGTGGCGTGATGACGGGACGTATAACACCGGAACGCTTTGTTGAATTAACCAGCGCAATGCCCGCCAGGCTGTTTGGCCTGTGGCCGCAAAAAGGATTATTAGCGCCCGGTTCCGATGGCGACGTGGTGATTATCGACCCACGTCAGAGCCAACAAATTCAGCATCGCCATCTCCACGACAACGCCGACTACTCGCCATGGGAGGGTTTTACCTGTCAGGGCGCGATTGTCAGAACCTTATCCCGTGGTGAAACGATTTTCTGTGACGGCACCTTTACAGGCAAAGCCGGGCGAGGTCGATTCCTGCGACGCAAACCGTTTGTCCCTCCCGTGCTCTAACCACTGCCAGGGATCTATACACAATCAAGAATGATGAGTGAGGAAAAATGAGTAAGAAAATTGTTCTCGCCCTGGGCGGGAATGCGCTGGGCGATGACCTGGCCGGACAAATGAAAGCGGTAAAAATTACTTCTCAGGCAATTGTTGATTTAATTGCCCAGGGACATGAGGTCATCGTCACTCATGGTAACGGGCCGCAGGTGGGCATGATTAACCAGGCCTTTGAAGCTGCCGCAAAAACTGAAGCGCACTCGCCAATGCTGCCGATGTCTGTCTGTGTTGCCTTAAGCCAGGGTTATATTGGTTACGATCTACAAAATGCCTTAAGAGAAGAACTGCTTTCTCGTGGCATTAATAAACCTGTAGCAACGCTGGTTACCCAGGTCGAAGTCGACGCTAACGATCCGGCATTCCTCAACCCGACCAAGCCGATCGGTTCGTTCTTTACCGAGCAAGAAGCAGAGCAACTGACAAAACAGGGTTACACTCTGAAAGAAGATGCTGGTCGCGGCTATCGCCGTGTTGTTGCCTCGCCAAAACCGGTTGATATCATTGAAAAAGAAACGGTTAAAGCGTTGGTAGATGCAGGCCAGGTGGTGATCACCGTTGGCGGTGGTGGTATCCCTGTTATTCGTGAAGGTAACCACCTGCGTGGTGCCAGTGCGGTTATCGATAAAGACTGGGCCAGCGCCCGTTTAGCAGAAATGATTGATGCCGATATGCTGATCATTCTGACTGCGGTAGAAAAAGTGGCCATTAACTTCGGTAAAGAGAATGAACAGTGGCTCGATCGCCTGTCATTAAGTGATGCTGAACGCTTTATCGAAGAAGGTCATTTTGCGAAAGGTTCTATGCTGCCTAAAGTGGAAGCTGCCGCCTCGTTTGCTCGCTCTCGCGCAGGTCGTGAAGCACTGATTACCGTATTGAGCAAAGCGAAAGAAGGGATTGAAGGCAAAACCGGAACGGTGATTTGTCAGTAATTTAAAGGCCGGGTGGGTAATACCATCCGGCCATTTTCATTTAAGCCACTTCCAGCACTTCTTTCGTCGCTTTAACACCCTGATGCATCAACATCATTAACGCCTCAAGTACGCCGCCGCCAATCGCCCGGGCTTTATCAGAAACGCTGGTGAAATCAGCCGTTTCACCACGAGGATCGATATCACCAATTTTAAAACCACCGACCACTGCTAGTCCGTCGTTCAACAAGCCACGCACCATCCCCGTCAACGGTGCTTTAATTTCATGCTCACCAATCCAGGCAATCACATCGCCCTCTTTCACCAGATCGCCTAATTTCACGTTGGATCGCATAATGCCTGCAGCAGGAGCACGGATCACCCGTCGGGTGGTATGCCCCATAATATTGCCAGGAACACCGGTATTCTCCTGCGCACAACCAGAGTAAATCACCTGACCGAGCCAGTGCCCGCGATTTGTTTCAATTACCGCATGACAATCCTTCCCTGCAATAAAGCCCGGCCCAAGCGCGATTGTTACTGGTGCCATATCTGCCCGCGTCCCCAAATTCTGTTTCGCCAGAATAGCGTCCACCACGCAAAGCGGTTTCAGTTCATCAAGCAATGAACAGGCGGGATCTACCATCACAGGGATGAATCCGCGTTCGGTAAGTTTCATCGCTTCCGCAGAGCTGGTTGCCAGGCGGGCAGTGACGCCTTCGACCGTCATTTCGCCATCGAACACGGCCTGGGCAAACGCCACGGTACAACGAATCACTGTCGGTTTTTCCACTTCCAGCATGATCACTTTAAAACCCGCATGATACAGACGTAGCGCCACACCACTGGCGATATCCCCCGCACCGCGAATCACCACCAGCTGGTGTCCGGAAGGATGAGAAGGTTTCATCATCAGCCCACCCGGCGCGTTATTTTTCACCTGTAATATTTCTGCCAGCACGCTGATGGCGATCTCCTGCGGCGTTTCCGCACCTATGTTGTAACCAACAGGCGCATGTAAACGGGCAATATGTTCTTCAGCCACGCCTTTCTCACGCAATTGACGCAGGAAAAGCTGAACCTTGCGACGACTTGCCAGCAACCCCAACCATGCAATGGGCTGTTCAATGAGTTTGTCGAGGGCTTCACGATCCTGATTATTCGTGGCAATCAGGACAAAATTATCAGGGCGAATATCCAGTGCTTCCACTGCCGCACCAAACGACTCAGCATGGAGAAGCGTGGTTGATGGTGGGAATAATTCAGGATTAAGGCTTTCGCGATAAATATCGGCAACGGCAATATCAAATCCTAATAGCGCCGCACTCTGGGCTATCGCCCGGTTGACATGCCCCGCGCCAATCAACACCAGACGTGGACGCATACCATGGACGCTGATAAATACTGACATTGCACCTCCACAATCTGACCCGACAGCATCCGCACCGTTACGAGCCATACGTCCATGGAATAATCGCGGCTTACGTTCCTGCAATGCCTGAAGCGACTCTTCAATCACCTTCCGCTCAACCATTCCTCCACCAATTGTACCGACGATAGAACCATCGGCGCGCACTAACATTTGTGCAGAATGGCGGGGAGTAGAGCCTCGGCTATCTACAATTTGCGCCATCGCAAACGGACAATTTTGCTCTTCGAGTTTTGCAGCCTCTGTGAAAATATTCATACCAACCTCAATGGATATCCTTTCAGTAACCCGGAATACCCGGGCCGCTAATTCACAAATCTGCGCGCGATTGCAGGATGTTCTTGTATATCGCCCAGCCAGATTGCCTCTACGTTGTGTTGTTGCAGCGGTTGAAGGAGCTCGCTTTGCGCAATCGCATTCTCACATTGAGAAAAACGGTTAATGAACCAGACTCGCCGACAACCTTGCGGTACGTTTTTAAACGCGCCCTGAGGGTGGCGAACCAGCGCAACGAGATCGCTCAGTTGCAAGGGTGCATCAGGTGTTAACCCAGTAATATCAGCAAACTGCGACCAGCGATGGACATTTTCTGTGCTCACTTTTGCACCCAAAATATGTCCTCCCATCACAGCAATCACGCAGCAACTGCTTTTAGGTATGCAAGGTTCGTGCTCATCAGGCGCTTTTAACGGCATTCCACGCGAGCCATCTGCCTCAATGAGAATTACGTCACACTCTGGTCGTTGCACCAGTGCATCAATCGCTTCTGGCGTAAATCCCTGCACCTTTCCCTGGTTCGCTTTCCAGCTGTGAAAACAAAATGAAATGGGGGATGTAAGAGACGCATGAGGAAGCATGGCGGGATCACGACAGAAAACCACGGGCCAGTGAGACGTTGGCATAAACATATGTGTCGTCGTAGTGATTAACACACGCCTGCCGCTAGCCTGGAGCAGTTCTGCCAGCCAAAAAAGCAAGCTGGTTTTCCCCCCAGCCCCAACAACAGAAATCACAGTGGGACGTTTCTGCGCGCCTAAATCAATGAATAATGCCGATGGGTCAACTATACTTTTCACGAGTCTTTATGACCTCTCTGGGATAAATTATCCCCAACTTAATCCATCAGGAAGTAACGCAATTATCAGGCGTTATTAGCCCCTATAAATAATGGAACCACTATGTCAGCCATCGACTGTATAATTACCGCTGCCGGATTATCATCAAGAATGGGGCAATGGAAAATGATGTTACCCTGGCAACAGGGAACAATTCTTGATACAAGTATCAAAAATGCGTTGCAGTTTTGTAGCCGAATTATTTTAGTCACCGGCTATCGTGGTAATGAACTGCACGAACGTTATGCGAACCAGAGCAATATCACTATTATTCACAACCCAGATTATGCGCAGGGTTTACTCACATCAGTAAAGGCCGCAGTACCCGCGGTAAAAACAGAATATTGTTTTCTCACCCACGGTGACATGCCTACCCTCACCATCGATATTTTTAGAAAAATCTGGTCGTTACGAAATGATGGCGCAATACTGCCACTCCATAATGGCATTCCCGGCCATCCGATTTTAGTGTCAAAGCCATGCCTGATGCAGGCAATCCAGCGTCCCAATATCACCAATATGCGTCAGGCACTCCTTATGGGAGATCATTATTCCGTCGAAATAGAAAATGCAGAAATAATTTTAGATATTGATACTCCGGACGACTTTATTACAGCGCAAAAAAGGTATACTAAAATTTAGAAAATGTAGTTAAACGATTGCGTTCAAATATTTAATCCCTCCAGCACTCTTTATCATAATGATAAGGAATCACTGATTTTGAGAAAAGAGAAAAAGTGATAAATGGGCTGGCAATAATAATTTTCAGGAGTGATTTTAATTCTCATTTGGCACCTGTGAGTTCATTCACAAAAAGCTCCTAAGTTTCGAGCCGCCTCACATTTTTTTATATTTCCCGCCAAACCTGGCAAGAGTGGTGCGATTGTTGCTCTATCCCCCTAAACCACCGGATTTCTCAACACCGGTCACTCAATGATATCTGTATAAGCTAAGGAGAGGGTTATGGGGGATATTATGCGTCCCATTCCGTTTGAGGAACTTTTGACGCGCATATTTGATGAATACCAACAACAACGCTCAATCTTTGGTATTCCCGAGCAACAGTTTTACTCACCCGTAAAAGGTAAAACTGTTAGCGTCTTCGGTGAAACCTGTGCCACTCCCGTCGGCCCTGCCGCTGGCCCGCACACGCAGCTCGCGCAAAATATTGTTACTTCCTGGCTGACTGGCGGGCGCTTCATCGAACTAAAAACCGTCCAAATTCTTGACCGTCTGGAGCTGGAAAAGCCCTGTATCGATGCCGAAGACGAGTGCTTTAACACCGAATGGTCTACCGAATTTACCCTGCTTAAAGCCTGGGATGAATACCTCAAAGCCTGGTTTGCCCTGCACCTTCTCGAAGCGATGTTCCAGCCTTCTGATTCCGGTAAATCGTTCATCTTTAATATGAGCGTCGGTTATAACCTCGAAGGTATTAAGCAACCGCCGATGCAACAGTTCATCGACAATATGATGGATGCATCTGACCATCCGAAATTCGCTCAATATCGCGATACGCTGAATAAATTACTCCAGGATGACGCATTTTTAGCCCGCCACGGATTGCAGGAAAAACGCGAATGCCTGCAGGCCTTACCGGCACGCATCCCCACCAGCATGGTACAAGGCGTTACCCTCTCCACCATGCACGGCTGTCCTCCGCATGAAATCGAAGCCATTTGCCGCTACATGCTGGAAGAAAAAGGGCTCAATACCTTTGTGAAACTCAACCCGACCTTACTGGGGTACGCGCGTGTTCGTGAGATCCTCGATGTCTGCGGTTTCGGTTACATAGGCTTAAAAGAAGAGTCATTTGATCACGACCTCAAGCTGACGCAAGCGCTGGAAATGCTGGAACGCCTGATGGTACTGGCAAAAGAAAAATCACTCGGCTTTGGCGTAAAACTGACTAACACTCTCGGCACCATCAACAATAAAGGCGCACTGCCTGGTGAAGAGATGTATATGTCAGGCCGTGCGCTGTTCCCGCTCTCCATCAATGTTGCAGCAGTTCTCTCTCGCGCCTTTGACGGCAAACTGCCCATTTCTTATTCCGGTGGTGCCAGTCAGCTGACTATCCGCGATATTTTTGATACTGGTATTCGCCCTATTACTATGGCAACCGACCTGCTGAAACCTGGCGGCTATCTGCGCTTAAGTGCCTGCATGCGCGAGCTGGAAGGCTCCGACGCCTGGGGGCTTGACCATGTTGACGTCGAACGCCTGAACAAACTGGCAGCAGACGCGTTAACCATGGAATACACTCAGAAACACTGGAAGCCAGAAGAGCGTATTGAAGTGGCAGAAGACCTGCCGCTGACCGACTGCTACGTTGCACCGTGCGTTACTGCTTGCGCCATTAAACAGGATATTCCGGAATACATCCGTCTGCTTGGCGAACACCGCTATGCCGACGCACTGGAACTCATCTACCAACGCAACGCCCTGCCCGCCATTACCGGTCATATTTGCGATCACCAGTGCCAATACAACTGTACCCGCCTGGATTACGACAGTGCGCTGAATATCCGCGAACTGAAAAAAGTCGCGCTGGAAAAAGGTTGGGATGAATATAAGCAACGCTGGCACAAACCAGCCGGTTCTGGTTCACGCCATCCGGTTGCCGTGATTGGTGCAGGTCCGGCGGGTCTGGCAGCAGGTTACTTCCTTGCCAGAGCGGGCCATCCGGTTACGCTGTTTGAACGCGAAGCCAATGCGGGCGGCGTGGTGAAAAATATCATTCCTCAGTTCCGTATTCCTGCAGAGTTAATTCAGCACGATATCGATTTTGTTGCCGCTCACGGCGTGAAATTTGAGTATGGCTGCTCACCCGATTTGACCGTTGAACAGTTAAAAAATCAGGGCTTCCACTATGTTCTGATTGCCACCGGCACTGATAAAAATAGCGGTGTGAAACTGGCGGGCGACAACCAAAATGTCTGGAAATCACTCCCCTTCCTGCGTGAATACAACAAGGGCACAGCGCTCAAGCTGGGCAAACATGTGGTCGTTGTCGGGGCGGGTAACACGGCAATGGACTGCGCTCGTGCGGCGTTACGCGTTCCAGGCGTAGAAAAAGCAACGGTCGTTTACCGTCGTTCACTGCAAGAGATGCCAGCATGGCGCGAAGAGTATGAAGAAGCGTTGCACGACGGCGTGGAGTTCCGTTTCCTGAATAATCCGGAACGTTTCGATGCTGATGGCACCTTAACCTTGCGCGTTATGTCGCTTGGCGAACCTGATGAGAAAGGTCGTCGCCGTCCGGTTGAAACCAACGAAACAGTAACACTGCATGTAGACAGCCTGATCACCGCCATTGGTGAACAGCAGGATACTGAAGCCCTGAATGCGATGGGCGTGCCGCTGGACAAAAACGGCTGGCCAGACGTCGACCATAATGGCGAAACTCGTCTGACTGACGTCTTTATGATCGGCGACGTACAGCGCGGACCATCCTCCATTGTCGCTGCTGTCGGAACCGCGCGTCGGGCGACCGATGTCATCCTTAGTCGGGAAAACATCCGTTCCCACCAGAACGATAAATACTGGAACAACGTCAATCCGGCGGAAATCTATCAACGCAAAGGCGATATCTCTATCACCCTGGTGGATAGCGACGATCGTGACGCGTTTGTCGCCCAGGAAGCCGCACGCTGCCTTGAATGTAACTACGTTTGCAGCAAGTGTGTGGATGTCTGCCCGAACCGCGCCAACGTATCCATTGCGGTCCCAGGCTTCCAGAACCGTTTCCAGACGCTGCACCTCGACGCTTACTGTAACGAATGCGGCAACTGCGCTCAGTTCTGCCCGTGGAACGGTAAACCGTACAAAGACAAAATCACCGTCTTCAGCCTGTCGCAAGACTTTGATAACAGCAGCAATCCTGGCTTCCTTGTGGAAGATTGCCGGGTACGAGTACGTCTGAATAACCAAAGCTGGGTGTTAAACATCGACAGCGAAGGTCAGTTCAACAACGTACCACCGGAGCTGAACGATATGTGCCGCATTATTAGCCATGTCCACCAGCATCATCATTATCTGCTGGGCCGCGTGGAGGTGTAATCATGTTGATTCTGAAGAATGTCACCGCAGTGCAGTTACACCCGGCGAAAGTGCAGGAAGGCGTTGATATCGCCATCGAAAATGATGTGATTGTCGCTATCGGCGATGCCCTGACGCAACGCTACCCCGATGCCAGCTACAAAGAGATGCATGGTCGGATTGTGATGCCGGGAATTGTCTGCTCGCACAACCATTTTTACTCGGGACTGTCCCGCGGAATTATGGCAAACATCGCCCCCTGCCCGGATTTCATCTCAACGCTGAAAAATCTCTGGTGGCGACTCGATCGCGCCCTTGATGAAGAGTCGCTCTATTACAGCGGACTGATTTGTTCCCTGGAAGCGATTAAGAGCGGATGTACATCGGTTATCGATCACCATGCCTCTCCGGCGTATATCGGCGGGTCGCTCTCCACATTGCGCAACGCATTTTTAAAAATTGGCCTGCGCGCGATGACCTGTTTTGAAACTACTGACCGTAACAACGGCATCAAAGAGTTGCAGGAAGGTGTAGAAGAAAACATCCGCTTCGCCCGTCAGATTGATGAGGCGAAGAAAGCAGCAACCGAGCCGTATCTGGTGGAAGCACATATCGGCGCTCACGCGCCGTTTACCGTGCCGGATGCCGGTCTGGAGATGCTGCGTGAAGCCGTGAAAGCCACAGATCGTGGTTTGCATATTCACGCTGCGGAAGACCTTTACGACGTTTCCTACAGTCACCACTGGTACGGCAAAGACCTGCTGGCACGACTGGCGCAATTCGATCTCATCGACAGCAAAACGCTGGTCGCTCATGGGCTGTACTTGTCGAAAGATGACATCGCCCTACTCAATCAGCGCGATGCGTTCCTGGTGCATAACGCCCGTTCAAACATGAACAACCATGTCGGCTACAACCATCACCTTAGCGACATCCGCAATCTGGCGTTGGGAACTGACGGCATTGGTTCGGACATGTTTGAAGAGATGAAATTTGCCTTCTTTAAACATCGCGATGCGGGTGGTCCGCTGTGGCCTGACAGTTTTGCCAAAGCACTGGCTAACGGCAACGAACTGATGAGCCGCAACTTTGGCGCGAAATTTGGCCTTCTGGAAGCCGGTTACAAAGCCGATTTAACCATTTGCGATTACAACTCGCCGACACCGCTGCTTGCAGACAATATCGCCGGGCATATCGCTTTCGGTATGGGCTCAGGCAGCGTTCATAGCGTGATGGTCAATGGCGTGATGGTCTATGAAGACCGTCAGTTTAACTTCGATTGCGATTCCATTTATGCGCAAGCCAGAAAAGCCGCTGCCAGTATGTGGCGTCGGATGGATGCGCTGGCATAAATGACAAATACCCTCTTCCCGCAGGGAAGAGGGTTAAATAAGGAAAGAAGATGATTGAACAATTTTTCAGGCCCGACTCTGTCGAACAGGCGCTGGAACTGAAGCGCCGCTACAAGGATGAAGCCGTCTGGTTCGCCGGGGGCAGCAAACTCAACGCTACACCAACCCGTACCGATAAAAAGATTGCCATTTCCTTACAGGATCTGGAACTGGACTGGGTTGACTGGGATAACGGTGCACTGCGGATTGGTGCAATGTCTCGCTTGCAGCCACTGCGTGATGCGCGATTTATTCCTGCAGCACTGCGTGAAGCCCTCGGTTTTGTTTACTCACGCCATGTTCGTAATCAGTCGACCATTGGTGGTGAAATCGCCGCCCGGCAGGAAGAGTCGGTGCTGCTTCCCGTCCTGCTGGCACTGGATGCTGAACTGGTTTTTGGCAACGGCGAAACGCTGTCAATCGAGGACTACCTGGCCTGCCCATGCGATCGCCTGCTAACCGAAATTATCATTAAAGATCCGTATCGCACCTGTGCGACCCGCAAAATTAGCCGTTCTCAGGCAGGTTTAACCGTCGTGACGGCAGCCGTTGCAATGACAGACCACGACGGTATGCGAATTGCGCTGGATGGCGTCGCCAGTAAAGCCCTGCGTCTGCACGATGTCGAAAAACAAAATCTGGAAGGCAATGCACTTGAACAGGCTGTCGCCAACGCCATTTTCCCGCAGGAAGATTTGCGGGGCAGCGTGGCCTATAAACGCTATATCACGGGAGTTCTGGTAGCCGACCTGTATGCCGACTGCCAACAGGCTGGGGAGGAAGCCGTATGATCATCCACTTTACTTTAAATGGCGCGCCTCAGGAGCTAACCGTTAATCCAGGCGAAAACGTGCAAAAGCTGTTGTTTAACATGGGAATGCACTCTGTACGCAACAGTGATGATGGCTTTGGGTTTGCCGGTTCTGACGCAATTATCTTTAACGGTAATATTTGGCGCCTTTGCGCTGGTGAAGCGTGCGATGCTCAACGGTACATTGCTGCAACGTTTGCTGGAAAGCTAATACCAAGCAGCCTCTGCGTTAGCTGCATCTGCTCACCCCAGTCACTTACTTCAGTAAGCTCCCGGGGTTCTCAGACTTGTGCCGCCTTGATGCAACTCGAATGATTTAGTGTATTTTGTGTATAGTAATGCCTTCTTTTTTTGATGTCGGATTGTCCATGGCCATTAAGAATGTAATTTGTGATATCGACGGCGTGCTGATGCACGACAATGTTGCCGTACCGGGTGCGGCAGAATTTCTGACTGGGATCCTGGAAAAAGGCCTGCCGTTAGTTTTGCTGACTAACTATCCTTCACAGACCGGGCAGGATTTGGCAAACCGCTTCGCCACCGCGGGTGTGAATGTCCCTGATAGCGTCTTTTATACTTCCGCCATGGCTACCGCTGATTTTCTTCGCCGCCAGGAAGGGAAAAAGGCCTACGTGGTAGGTGAAGGTGCGTTAATTCACGAGCTGTATAAAGCCGGGTTTACTATTACTGACGTGAACCCCGATTTTGTGATTGTTGGCGAGACGCGATCCTATAACTGGGACATGATGCATAAAGCAGCATATTTTGTGGCCAACGGCGCGCGTTTCATCGCCACAAACCCGGATACTCACGGACGCGGCTTTTATCCCGCCTGTGGTGCGCTGTGCGCCGGTATCGAAAAAATCTCTGGCCGCAAGCCGTTTTATGTGGGCAAACCCAGCCCGTGGATTATTCGCGCGGCGCTCAACAAAATGCAGGCGCATTCGGAAGAGACCGTTATCGTTGGCGACAACCTGCGTACCGATATTCTGGCGGGCTTCCAGGCGGGTCTCGAAACTATCCTGGTATTGTCTGGCGTTTCGACGCTCGACGACATTGACAGCATGCCGTTCAGACCAAGCTGGATTTACCCGTCCGTTGCGGAAATTGATGTGATTTGATGCGTAAGCCGGATAAGACGCCCCCGCGTCATATCCGGCCAGAAGAAATCCTTCCATTTAATAAAACCGCCATAAAATTATCGATTCATTAATAAACCCGTCTATTCCGTAATCTTTTTTCACCAATCCACAATGACCATTGCGTTTTTTATTTTCTGACCCGTAATTCACTTGCGCCCTCTCCAGGTTTGCGGCATTTTCTTTATCAAGCAAACATAAAAAGCATCACGCAACAGGTTAACGGAGAAGGTTATGTGTTCTATTTTTGGCGTATTCGATATTAAAACTGACGCAGTTGAACTGCGTAAAAAAGCCCTGGAATTGTCTCGTCTGATGCGCCATCGCGGCCCGGACTGGTCGGGTATTTACGCCAGTGATAACGCCATTCTGGCGCACGAACGTCTGTCCATCGTCGACGTCAACGCCGGTGCTCAGCCGCTGTACAACGTGAAGAAAACGCATATCCTGGCGGTTAACGGTGAAATTTATAACCATCAGGCACTGCGCGCTGAATATGGCGATCGCTATCAGTTCCAGACCGGTTCCGACTGCGAAGTTATCCTTGCTCTGTATCAGGAAAAAGGCCCAGAGTTTCTGGATGACCTGCAAGGCATGTTTGCTTTTGCTCTGTACGACAGCGAGCAGGACGCTTATCTGATCGGTCGCGATCATATCGGGATCATCCCGCTGTATATGGGTTACGACGAGCACGGTAACTTCTACGTTGCGTCTGAAATGAAAGCTCTGGTTCCCGTGTGTCGCACGATCAAAGAATTCCCAGCCGGTAGCTATTTATGGAGTAAAGACGGCGAAATTCGTCAGTACTACCAGCGCGACTGGTTTGAATACGATGCGGTAAAAGACAACGTTACCGATAAAAACGAGTTGCGTCAGGCACTGGAAGATGCAGTGAAAAGCCACCTGATGTCAGATGTTCCTTATGGTGTATTGCTGTCCGGCGGTCTGGATTCATCCGTCATTTCCGCAATCACCAAAAAATACGCCGCGCGTCGTGTTGAAGATCAGGAGCGTAGCGAAGCCTGGTGGCCGCAGTTGCACTCCTTCGCCGTAGGCCTGGAAGGCGCTCCGGACCTGAAAGCCGCGCAAGAGGTGGCGAACCATCTGGGTACTGTACACCATGAGATCCACTTCACCGTGCAGGAAGGTTTGGATGCTATCCGCGACGTGATTTATCACATCGAAACTTACGATGTTACGACGATTCGCGCCTCGACCCCGATGTACTTAATGTCGCGTAAAATTAAAGCTATGGGCATTAAAATGGTGCTGTCGGGCGAAGGTTCTGACGAAGTATTTGGCGGCTATCTCTATTTCCACAAAGCACCAGATGCAAAAGAGCTGCACGAAGAGACCGTGCGTAAGCTGCAGGCGCTGCATATGTTCGACTGTGCCCGTGCCAACAAAGCTATGTCGGCCTGGGGAGTGGAAGCTCGCGTGCCCTTCCTGGATAAGAAATTCCTTGATGTGGCGATGCGCATCAACCCGCAGGACAAAATGTGCG
>OJXK01000267.1_pt1 | contig 13743 bp, 17 predicted proteins | sample 1600671 | NCBI WGS metagenome assembly OJXK01 (sample SAMN04436814, study PRJEB24849) | human gut metagenome | biome: human gut; feature: NICU; material: stool | host: Homo sapiens | place: USA: Saint Louis, MO | collected 2011-06-05
GGATGCAAGTGATTATGGCTATTTGCCATCGATTTCTCTCAGCGCTTGTTGCACACGTGAGCGCAATACTTCGCCATCCGGCACTTCCTGCCCGGACGCTTCATCATAGGGTATCTCTTCCAGCATACTGTCACCCTCTTCGTTCTGGGTGGGTAAATCGATGCGTATCGGCAGAGGTTTCCGCTTAAAAATGTAATGCACATCCGAGAGTCGATACGCCTGAGAATCGGGCACTCCCTGCGTGGTGGTTGTCGGATGGCGCACCAACCAGACATAATGTCCATAGTAGCCGCACATTAGCATCAGGCTGACCCACAACAGCCAGCAACAGGAATGCAGCGCCTGCCGCCAGCGGCAACTCAACACTGTTTTCGCATCAATGGGTTGATAGATGTGCATCATCACATACGCTCCTTAGATGACACATGTGTGAGCACAGGTGCCGCCTCATTGATTAATACCGGCGCGTCTCCAAGACTCTGACGTAGCCTTATCAGCGTCTCTTTTCCCGGCTTACCATCCACAGGCAAATTCTCCCGCTGCTGGAATGCTTTGACCTTTTCGATTAACCATGGCGTCCATGAGCCTGATTTATCGCCGGGAACGCCCAGTGCGCGGCTCAGCATCGTATCAAACCAGATGATGGTTTCCGCCGGACTCTTTTCACCGATCTGCATTTTCCTGTCAGGCGTTAAATTGAGCATCAGGGTATAATTTCCCTGCCAGTGCTTCGCCAGCCACTCCTGACTGACGATCCAGGTTTTATTATCAATGATAAGATCCAGCTCGTTTCCTGATACACGCATCACAACACCGTAGACCGGTTGTTTATCGATATTCAAATGCGCGATCCACGGCAACCCGCGCCTGATGAGGTTATCTAAACGTTCCTTGCCGCTTTCGCACACCAACTCAGCGCGATCGGCCTGGTCACACCATGCCTCGTCATGCGCTGTGTCGAATCCCCAGACGCTGAATAATTGCTGCATGGCGTCGCGTAATCCTCCCCGTGCATCGCTAATATCCGGCAGGTTTTCCTTTTTTTGCGTCATCGCCACCGTTAACCCGGCAGGCACAGGAAGTTGAAGGGGAAAAACATCGACCGCCAGCCAACCGAACGTCAAAGCCAGCGCAGCGTAAAGTCCGGGCAATATTCCCTTGCGCAATACGCAAGAGCGGAGAGTAAATGTTTCCAGCAACAATTTTTCCTGTTGAGCGGTTAACACATCCGCTTGCCTGTCCGTTGCCATTTTTCTCGCCGCCCGGGCGATGCGCCTCAGCAACGCCAGGTTTCCCTGCACTGCCCGAACCGCTTTGCGCACAAATTCATGACGCATGCGCACAGGCTCGCCATCCGCCTCACGCAGTTGCTGTTGGTGCATAAAATCAAGATATTCATCGTCCGTCGGCGCAGCGATGATCGCCGACAGCGTAATACGCCGTTTAAGTCGTCGGTTACGCCTGAGCGCTTCGCCCCCCACCAGTAGCAAGCTGGCGCCAGCGTCAAATGAAGCCGCCAGATGACGGAAATTATCGACAAATGCCGGAAGATGTCTGGCGAGTGCGTCAGCATTATCAATGACAATTATTATTGGTTGCGCTGCCGGACTAAGGGCAGGCATCAGCGTTGACCAGAAACGGCTAATTCTCACATCTCGCCAGTCTGGCTGGAGTTTTCCGTGCGTACACGCCGTGTGTGTCAATTGACAGAAACCAGATAAACCGGTGGCGGTAAACACCACTACCCTGCCGGGAAAATCCTTACCTAACTGATAAATAAGCGTCGATTTACCACACCCCGGTTTGCCGCATAATACGCCCACATCGCCAGCGCCCAGCTCATGAATAAAGATATTCTTGATAAGGGTATGTTGCGAAAAAGAGTAAATTGCATACGGTAATTCGCGTTCAGTCATCGATAAGTTCCAGTAATTGATGCGGGTATTTAACTTATTATATGCCAGGTAAATATTATCAATTTTTTATATTTGAATTAAACGACATGTTCCGACGATTAAATTGAAAACCTGAAAGTAAGCCTATATCATGCTTCTCCCGAAAAGAACAGGCGTGCTATTAACAATGGATGTTATCGCGAAGCAATTTACCTTTATATTTAAGAGAAAGCGTAACGATGTGCTGTACTGCGTTATGTTTTTTGTCGGTGTCATTGTTATTATTCATTCGTCATATGCCTATAGATTATTTATTGATTCTATCAATACGAAAAACAAAACCAGTCAATCAATAACGTCCGTTGTCCTCAGGCTGCCAATGAATTTACCGAAAAACAGTAGGGAAAACGCGACTGATAATAAAGAAGATGTCTCAATTAAAAATTCGATGCTCGATCTCCAGCTAAATGGCATTATTGCGAGCACGCTAAAAACACGTTCACAGGCTATTATCACCATTAATGAGAAAGCAAAATTTTACAGTACCGGAGATAAGCTTGACGATCTCCCTGACGTAAAAATTACGGATATTGATAATAATAGCGTGACGATTGATAACAATGGAGCCCGGCAACGCATCGTTTTTATTGATGAGCCTGATATATCCTCCAGGGCACCGGCACCATCGCTGCCACATGACAGCGCGCCACATTCCCTCAGTGACATCATTATTACTAACTTTATCTATCAGCAGGAAGCGCTACAGGGCGTCAGATTAAACGCCCGTGGTCCGGTTGAACGTTTTATAGCAACCGGACTCAGGCCTGGCGATATTGCGATCAAAATGAACAACCATCCGCTAACTCAGGAAGCGTCAGCAAAAGCGGCACTACAGGAATTTGTAACCTTAAACTCTGCCCAGTTCACCGTAATACGAAACGGTCAGGAAGCGCTGGTGAATGTATCCGTTACTGAGAATGATTAACCTTAAGGACGACAAAATTGCGCAAAGGAATTAAAAAAACGGCTGCATGGATACTGGCGCTACAGTTTTGCTCCTTTCCATTTCAAACCATGTCAGCGCAATATTCGGCAAACTTCCAGGATGCGGATCTCCGGGAGTTTATTACCTCGGTCAGTAAGCAAATGGGCAAAACCATTCTGATCGATCCGTCCGTCCAGGGAAAAATCTCCGTTCGCAGCTTTGACAGTTTCAACGAGGAGGAATACTACCAGTTTTTTCTCAGCGTTCTCGATATCTACGGCTACTCGGTTATCACCCTGGATAACGGCCTGCTGAAGGTTGTTCGCTCCGCAACGCTTAAGACCGCGCCGGGAAAAGTATTGGCACAGTCGCAACCGGCGGTTGGCGATGAATTTATCACCCGCGTCGTGGCGCTGAAAAATGTCCCGGTACGCGATCTGGCTCCGCTATTACGCCAGATGATGGACAGCGGCGGCATTGGCAACGTCGTACACTATGATCCTTCTAATGCGCTGTTGATCACCGGTAAAGCCAATATAGTCAATCGCATCCTTGAGGTTGTGAAACGGGTCGATGTTATCGGTACTCAGGAACGTGAGCTTATCAAACTGCGCTACGCCTCGGCAGTTGATTTATCTGACGTAATTAACAGCCTGATTCGCGAAGAGTCAAAGGAAAACCCAACGCAGATCCTGCTGCCTAAAATTGTCGCCGACAAGCGCACCAACGCCCTTCTTATCAGCGGGCCGGACAATGTGCGCCAGCGGATGAAATCTTTAATCGCTAAACTGGATATCGAACAGACCACGCAGGGCAATACTCGCGTGTTCTATTTGAAATACGCCAAAGCCACTAAAATCGTTGAAGTGCTGACCGGCGTGTCAACCAAACTGACGGAAGACAAGCAGTCGTCTTCGCAGAGCGTGGCTACCCCTTCCCGGGATGTCTCGATTAACGCCGATGAACAAACCAACTCGGTGGTCATTACCGCAGACCAGAGCACCATGCAGGAGCTGGAAAAAGTCATCGCTCGTCTGGATATTCGCCGCGCACAGGTACTGGTTGAAGCCATCATTGTGGAAGTCCAGGATGGCAACGGCCTGAATCTTGGCGTGCAATGGGCCAACAGCAACGTCGGCGGTCAGCAGTTTACTAAAACGGGGCTGCCGATTTTCGACGCCTCAAGAGGCGCGCGCCAGTTTGATAAAAACGGTTCGATGACCAGTGACAACCCTATTGCCAGCGCGTTAAGCAGTTTTAACGGCCTGGCGACGGGCTTCTTTGAGGGGGACTGGAGCGTCCTGCTCACCGCGATCTCCTCCGACAACAAAAACGATATCCTCGCCACCCCCAGCATTGTGACGCTGGATAACAAAGAAGCATCGTTTAATGTCGGCCAGGATGTGCCGGTGCTTTCCGGCTCGCAAACGACCTCCGGCGACAACGTCTTTAATACGGTCGAACGTAAAACCGTCGGCACCAAACTGAAGGTCACACCGCAAATCAACGAAGGCGACGCGGTGCTGATGGAGATCGAGCAGGAGGTGTCGAGCGTCGATACCGCCTCCGGTAACGCCAGCGATCTCGGTCCGACGTTCAACACCCGTACTATCCAGAATGCCGTGCTGGTCAAAAGTGGCGAAACCGTGGTGCTGGGTGGCCTGCTGGATGATTCAAGCAAAGAGCAGGTTTCCAAAGTACCGCTGCTGGGCGATATCCCTGTTCTCGGACAGCTATTCCGCTACACCTCAACGGAAAATGCGAAGCGTAATTTAATGGTCTTTATCAGGCCGACCATTATTCGCGACGACGAGGTTTATCGTTCGCTCTCAAAGGATAAGTACACCCGATTTCGTGATTTACAGCAGCAGCGTATTGATAAGCAATCCAGTGGATTGGTCGGCGTGAAGGACGAAGAACGCCCGATGCTTAAAGAGCTGAATTTCGATGTGCCGACCGACGCGCCCAACGACCAGCCATCGCGCAATCCCTTCCGGGAATGATCCAACATGACTGACTTATGGACGCGCATTCCTCCCCAGCATCCTCTGCCGCTTAATTACGCACAGGGGCAAAAATTTGGTATCGCGGTCGCGGTGGATGAATTGTTCTACCGCACCGACACGCCGCTGGAAAACGTGCTTGAGGCCAGCGTTGCCTGTCAGCGCTTCAGCCGCCTGACGCCAGCGCAATTTGACGACCACCTGGAGCAACTTTTCCAGCACGGCGCCGGAGAGTCCCGGCAGATTGCCCAGGATATCGATCAGGAGATCGACCTGACGGCGCTGAGCGAGGAGTTACCCGACAACGCCGATCTGCTCAGTGATGAAAACGACGCACCGGTTATCCGACTGATCAACGCGGTCCTTCATGAAGCCGTGAGGGAAGGCGCGTCGGATGTGCATATCGAAACCTTCGAAAAATCTCTGGTGGTGCGTTTTCGTATCGACGGCGTCCTTAAGCCAGTCCTTCAGCCCGCTAAAAAACTGGCGCCGCTGCTGATTTCGCGTATCAAAGTAATGGCACGACTGGATATTGCCGAAAAACGACTGCCGCAGGATGGGCGTATTTCCCTGCGCCTCGGACGCAAAAATATTGATGTCCGCGTTTCGACGTTACCCTCGCAGTATGGCGAAAGAGCCGTGCTGCGTCTGCTGGATAAAAACAGTCTGCGCCTGACGCTGGAAGGTGAGGTCTGGCTACCCTATGCCCGCCACCGGCCCGACGGGGTCGGGAAAAAGCACCACGCTGTATGCGATTCTCGCCGAGCTGAATTCCCCCCAGCGTAATATCCTGACCGTCGAAGATCCCATCGAGTACGAGCTGGAAGGCGTCGGACAAACCCAGGTAAACAGCCGGGTGGATATGTCTTTCGCCAGGGGACTGCGCGCCATCCTGCGCCAGGATCCGGACATCGTCATGGTCGGCGAAATTCGTGACGCCGAAACCGCGCAGATAGCGGTTCAGGCATCGCTCACCGGACATCTGGTGCTTTCCACCCTGCACACTAACAGCGCCTGCGGTGCGATCACCCGATTACGGGACATGGGCGTTGAACCTTTCCTGCTCTCATCATCGCTAAGCGGCGTTATCGCCCAACGCCTGGTGCGTCGCCTCTGTCCGGCCTGCCGCGCGCATGCCCCCATTCCTGACTCTCAGAAATCCCCCCTGCACGCGCTCGATCCCACCGCTCAGACAATCTGGCAGGCTTGCGGATGCGGCGAATGTCGGGGAACTGGCTACCAGGGGCGACTGGCGATTCATGAAATTATGCTGGTGGATAAAACTATGCGCAGCATCATCCATCGCGACGCCGATGAACACGCCCTGGAGCAGTGCCTGCGCCAGCAAAGCCGGAGCCTGCGGGAGAACGGCCTGCTGCGCGTGCTGGCAGGCGAAACCACGCTTGAGGAAGTCATGCGCGTCACCTCTGCCCAAGAGGATACACGATGAAATATCAGTGGCAGGCAATGGATGACAGCGGCACGACTCACCATGGAACGCTGGATGCCGCCAGCAGCAAAGAGGCGCGCGAGGCGCTGCGCGCCCAGGGTCTGCACCCGCTGGTGTTAAATGAGAAAAAGGTCATTTCGCTGTTCCGGACGATAAAAAAAACGCCTCGTTTACGGCTTAGCGGCAGTGAACTGGCGATGTTCACCCGCCAGCTCGCCACACTGGCCAACGCTTCACTACCGCTTGAAGAGGCGCTGTTCGTTATTGGCCGGCAGAACAAAAATAATAAACTGGGGCTGGTGCTACACGACCTGCGCGAACGGATCCTCGCCGGACATACGCTTTCCGAATCGCTGGCCGCCTGGCCGCGAATCTTCGATACCGTTTACCGCACGCTGGTGAAAGCCGGTGAAAAAAGCGGACAGCTCGGCTGTGTGCTGGAAAAGCTGGCTGACTACAATGAGTTACGCCAGGCAACACGCAGTAAACTCATCCAGTCAATGGTGTACCCTTCCCTGCTGACCAGCGTGGCGATCGCCGTCGTCGCTATCCTGCTCACTACCGTAGTGCCCAAAATTGTGGAGCAGTTTCTGCATATGAAAGAAGCGCTGCCGATGTCCACGCGCGTGTTGCTGGCAATCAGCGATGCCATGCGCCACTACGGACTGTGGGTAATCGCATTGCTGCTGATTGCCTTTTTCCTGTTTCGCCACTGGCTCACCCGCCCCGGCAAACGCCATCTGTTTGACCGCTGGCTTCTTGATTTCAAACCCAGTCGCGCCCTGCTGCGCGCTATCCACTGCGCCCGTTATTTGCGCACCCTGAGCATTCTTAATATCAGCGGCGTTCCGCTGCTGGAAGGGATGACGCTGGCAACCGAAGGCATCGGTAACCGAGAAATCAGTCAGCGGCTGGGTCAGGCCGCGGAGCGCGTGCGCCAGGGCTCAGGCTTTCATCTCGCTCTGGAAAAATGCGATATCTTCCCGCCGATGATGCTCTACATGATTGCCTCCGGGGAAAAAAGCGGCCAACTCAGCGAGCTAATGGCGCGCGCCGCCGATCAGCAGGAAACACTGCTACAAAACCGCATTGCGCTGACGCTGGCGCTGTTTGAACCCGCGCTGATTATTACGATGGCGATGATTGTGCTGTTCATCATCGTCTCGGTTCTGCAACCCATTTTGCAACTCAACTCATTGGTAAGTTAAGGATAAAACGTGAATAGTGATGCACATAAGCAGCGAGGATTTACGCTGCTGGAGATGATGGTGGTGCTGGTTATTTTGGGCATCCTCGCAAGCCTGGTCGTCCCCAGCTTAATGGGCAATAAAGACAAAGCCGATCACCAGAAAGCCGTCAGCGACATCGTGGCGCTGGAGAATGCGCTGGATATGTACAAACTGGATAACTATCGCTATCCGCTGACGGCGCAGGGGCTAAAGGCGCTGGTCGAAAAACCGACCGCCAGCCCAATCCCGGAAAATTACAACGCGAAGGGATATATCAAGCGTCTGCCACAGGATCCCTGGGGTAATGAGTATCTGCTGGTAAGCCCTGGTGAACACGGCGATTACGATATTCTCTCCGCAGGTCAGGACGGTGAACCCGGCACCGCTGACGACATTACTAACTGGGAACTGGGTAAAGCGAAATAATCGGAATGAGGCAGAAGGGATTCACGCTACTGGAAGTCATTCTGGTGCTGACGATTATCGCGCTTGGCGCCTCGCTGGTGATGATGACCTACGGGCGACAAAATGATACCGCGAAAGCTATTACCGCAGTTGAACAGCTGGCGGCGCTGACTGAATATGCCGCCGACTGGTCAACCATGGAAGACCGCAGTACCGGTATTGAGATCCGCGAACAAGGCTGGCGCATCGTCACACCAATCGGCAATGGCTGGCAGACGCCAACCCAGTTCTATCGCCTGGCGACCGAGGGAAAGTGGGAAAGTGACTGGCAGGTGGCTCTGTTCCCGGCGTCGCTCGCCAGGCAATCCGTCGGCACGCCGCAAATTCTGATTCACCCGGACGGTGAAATTACGCCGTTTACGCTACACATCCGCAGCCGTAAAAATAACAGGCTGCTGTTCACGCTCGCCAGTACCGGCGGGCTGCCGCTGGTGCTCACCCGAGGCGAAAGCCGATGAGCCAAAGGCAATCAGGAATGACGCTTCTGGAAGTGCTACTGGCGATATTCATTTTCGCCACCTGCTCTCTCGCGCTACTCAACAGCCTGCACGGTCAGGTTAGCGCCACCGCAAAAATGGAAGAACAGGTGCTTGCCGGTTGGGTAGCGGATAATGTGCTCAAAACCTATCAACTGACCGCCGATGCTTCCGGCCTCAGCACCTGGACAGCAGACGTCGCTCTTGAGGACAAACAGCAGATCCGCCTGCAGCGCTTTATCCCCTCGCCGCAAGGAGGACCGCAAAATGTCTCCCGGCCCTGAGAAACAGCGCGGCTTTACCCTGCTGGAAGTTTTACTGGCTATTGCTCTGTTCGCCATGCTCAGCCTGCTGACGGCGCAGATGCTGACGACGACAATTGACAGTAACGAGCAGACCAAAAAGCATCAGCAGCGTTTTTCCGCTATCGTGCGTACCGTCAATTTGCTGGATAAAGATATCCGACAGCGGGTGCCGGTAACCCAATTGCAGGGCGAAAAAGAGACGCTGATGCTGACGACAGCCAGCAGTAACAGTTATCCTGGCGCCTGCTGCGCGCCCGATATCCAGCGAGTTCAGTGGTATCTGCAGGATCATACTTTATACCGCACGCTCTGGCGCTACCCGGAAGATGCAACCGCAGCTATCACTCAGCCGATGCTCAATGATGTGAACGCCTTCACGTTGCGTTATTACAACAGTAAAGAGAAAGCGTGGACGGACACGGCGACAATCCCATCTCCTGGCGCGATGGAAGTCACTCTTAAACTTGCTGATTCCGGCACGATAACTCGTCTGACGCTCTTGCCAGAGAACCGCCAGCCAGGAGAACAGCAATGACCCGGCAAAAGGGCGTGGCGCTGCTGGTAGTGCTGATGATCCTGGCAATTATGGCGGCGCTGGCCAGCGAAATGACCGTGCGCTACCAGATCAACCTCAAACGTACCAGCTACACCCGGATGCGGCTACAGCAAAACTGGCTGGCAGAGCTGGCTGAAAGCCAGGCCATGCGTATTCTTGAACAGGACCTGCGGGATAATGAGAAATACCTCACTCACGAGCAGCTCTGGGCGCAGCCGCAGCGTATTCAGCTCGCCAGCGGCGATGTTGTTAGCTGGCAGCTATCTGACGAGCAGGCCTGTTACAACATTAATGCGCTGATTAACGCCCCGACCGATCGAATGAAAGAGCCGCCCGCCAGCGTGAGCGTCTTTCTCGCGCTGCTGGACAACGTCGGCGTCACCAATGCCCAAGCTGAGGCGCTGGTTGATGCTATCGCCGACTACATCGATAACGACGATATCCCACGCGCCTCCGGTGCCGAAAATGAGTATTACCAGACAAGTAACGACCCCCACACCATTGGCGGACGACGTATCTGGTCAATCAGTGAGCTCAAACAAATCAAAGGGATGACGCTTTCTCTTTACCAGCAAATCTCCCCGCTACTCTGCGCGCTGCCTGATGATGAGCTAAAAATCAACATCAACACCCTGACGCGCCGGGATGCACCGTTGCTTGCGGCGATGCTCAATAATGCTGTCCCGCCACGCGAGATTGAGCGCTTTTTTGATACCCCGCGCAAAGGACGAAAAATCAGCATTGAGACGCTGTTAAAGACATTCGATAAGGATAATCCAGCTCATAAGCTGTCGCAGTCCACATTCAAAAGCATTGCGGTGGCGACCAGTCGTTACTTCCGCCTTGAAACGACTATCGAACAGGGCGATAGCGCCGGGAGCACCATCAGCCAGCTGGAATACGATCCCAAAAGAAAGGCTCTGTTTATTACAGCCCGCAAAAGCGTGGCGCGCGACCATTAAAGGGAACTAAATGACGCCAGACACATTACTGCTACGTCCGCTGCCGGGAAAACTGGAATGGTGCTGCCCCAACGAGGCACAGCCTCCGGTTATTGTTGAACAGGCGGCTTACCTCCAGCCGAACGCGCTGGCCGACCTGCCGGATGCCGGTAACGCCTGCCTGTTCCTGTCACCTGATTATTTCTGTTTTCGTCGCGTCGAATTACCAACGGAAAACTACAAAATCAGTGAACAAACGCTGGGCTGGCTGGTGGAGGACGCCGTTGTCGGTGATACAGATAGCCTGCACTGGACGGTTCTCGCCAGAGAAGAAAACACGCTCCATCTGGCCGGGATCGCCAGGACTACGCTGAACGATCTATTGACGACTTTCCGCACAGCTGGCGTGACGTTGACGTATATCGTTCCGGATGGTTTCTGGCTGCCGTATGTCACGGATAGCTGGAGTCTGCTAAAACAAGATGAGCGATGGTTAATCCGTTACGACGCGTGGAAAACAGGCGTGCTGAGTGAAGCACTGCTCACGCATTTACTCGCCAGCCATACAGAGCAAAAAATCATCAGCGCCAGCCCGCTTCCTGTGCCTCACGCTTATGTCGAATACCTTGACTGGCAGCCGCCGCTGGCGTGCGCCTGCAATGGCGATAATATTCAGGACATTAACGTATTACACGGCAGCTTCCGCCCTTTGCCCCCGACACAACCGACCCCGCGTCTGCTGAAATATGCCGCCATAGCAACATTTGCCCTGGCAATAGCGCTCTTCTCAGGGCTGAAAGGGGTGATGCTCTGGCAGCTTCATCAACAGAAACAGGCGCTCTCAGCTGAAGGTGCCACCCTGTGGAACCGCTATTTCCCAGGTGATAACCGCAACAGCAATTTTAAATATTTCTTCGAATCGTCCGCGAGGGATCGCTATCCGGATGTGCTGACGTTACTGACTCAGCTTCAGACCCGATTAAGCACATTGCCGGGGCTTACCATCCGCGAGGTCAACTACCGGCTCGAACAACGCCTTTTTACCCTGACGCTCAACGTTCGCGATCCGGAACATCTTCGCCGCTTTATGGTGCAGACAAACGACGAATTTATCCTGACTCAACCGCCAGAAGGGACGACAGGTAGCGTCCGGCTGACCCTGAAGGAGCGCAAATGAATATGAATAGCTGGTGGAGCGAAAAAAACGGCAGAGAGCAACGCAGTCTGATATTCCTCGCCGTTTTCTGTCTGCTGGCGGGATTCTGGTACGGCGTGGTTCAGCCCCTGGATAACGCTATTTCACAGCAGAGGCAGGAAAATGATCGTCTCAGGAGTGAGATCCTGTGGGTAAATGAGGCGATTCAGCGTCGCGGATTAGTTGCAAGTAGACCGGGCACAAAGACCGATCCGGCACTGATACAACATAGCGCGCAGCAGGCAGGTCTGAATATCAGCGTTGTGACATCCACTCCCGATCATTTTGCGATCTCGCTTCCCGTTGTCAAAACCGAACCATTATTTGCGTGGCTTAATACCCTACAAAATGAGGGAATACAGGTTTCGCAACTCACGTTTAGCGCCCGCCCGGTCGCCGGGGAGATTGCGGTGGAAGCCCTTGAACTCTATCCGGTGGGGAAATGACGGAACTCATTAACATTGCAGCAATGGCATTTGTCGGGCTGATAGTCGGCAGCTTTATGAATGTAGTGGTTTATCGACTGCCGATCATGATTGAGCATCGGCACAGCGAAACATGGAATATCGCCTGGCCTCCGTCGCACTGTCCGCACTGCCAGCACAGGCTATCGGTGCGTAACACTATTCCACTATTCAGTTGGCTGTGGCAGCGGGGGCGTTGCCAGGCCTGCGCTAAGCCAATTTCATGGCGTTACCCACTGACTGAACTGGCGTGTTCTTGTGTTTTTGCGCTTATCGCCGCGTTTGTCCCTTCAATGTCTGATGCGATTGCCATCATGACGCTGTTCTGGTTTATTTTCGCACTGGCGCAAATTGATCTCCGGACGTACCTGCTGCCGGATGTGCTGACGCAGCCGCTGCTCTGGCTCGGTCTGATGTATCACAGCGTTTACGACAGAGAGATGTTACCCGACGCGCTGTACGGCGCTGTCGCTGGCTATCTGACGCTATGGCTGGTCTGGTGGGGATGCAAAATACTCGCGGGCAAAGAGGGCATCGGCCTGGGTGACGCTAAGCTACTGGCGGCGATGGGTGCCTGGTGTGGATGGCCAGCGCTACCGCCCATTTTACTCGCTGCATCATTGCTGGGCATTGTCTGGTGGCTGATCCTACGCCTTACCCGAAGGACGTCGATACCGCTTATCGCGTTCGGTCCGTGGCTTGGACTGGCAGGCTGGTTGATTTTCAGCGCGCAAAGCTCAGGTGTTATCGGGTACTGAAAGGAGCGGCAGGCCTGCCGCTCTGCAAAGTTTGCGTCTACGCTTCGCGAATCTGTGCCTGAAGATAGTTCTGGAGTCCCATCTTCTGGAGCAGATCCAGTTCCGTTTCCAGCCAGTCAATGTGACCTTCTTCATCAGCAAGGATTTCGATCATCATATCCCGGCTAACGTAGTCATGGACGCTGTCGGCATAGGCAATGGCTTCACGTAAATCTTTAGCCCCATCGAGTTCGAGTCGAAGATCGGATTGCAGCATCTCTTCAACATCTTCGCCTATACCCAACTTACCAAGATCCTGTAAGTTTGGGAGCCCTTCTAAGAATAAAATACGCTCAATATATTTATCAGCGTGTTTCATCTCATCGATAGATTCATGGTACTCAACATCATTGAGGCGAGTCAGTCCCCAGTTTTTGAACATACGAGCATGGAGAAAATACTGGTTGATTGCGACAAGCTCATTTCCCAATAGTTTATTGAGATAATTTATGATTTTAACATCACCTTTCATTTTATAGTCCCTCCGCTTCCACTCTTAGAGCGTAGATGGGGCTACAGGGATGTCAAAAAAAAGAGTGTGACTTAGGCGATCTCTTTAAATTCTGGCATTTGCGTTAATTCATCCTGCATGACTTCGCGGGCAGCACGAATGCACTTACCGCATTGATTTCCAACAGGAATAAATTTACGCAATTGCTGAAAGGACTGAGGATGAAACTGGCGAACAGCCTGACGTATTTTTTTATCACTTATCGCATTACACAAACAAACGTACATGATTGCTCCCGTTCAAATTCTGCGCAAAGTGTAAATGAGAATGGTTATGATTACAATAGCACAGTTTTATTTGCGCCATAGTTCAGCGAGTGAAATTACGACTAAATATTTCGAGCTCAAATTACGGGCAGCAAAAAGGGCGCCGAAGCGCCCTTTTTAATTCGAAACTAATTAACGTGTAATTAGCCCAGAACTTTAGCAACAACGCCCGCGCCAACGGTACGGCCGCCTTCACGGATTGCGA
>OJXK01000291.1_pt1 | contig 12994 bp, 11 predicted proteins | sample 1600671 | NCBI WGS metagenome assembly OJXK01 (sample SAMN04436814, study PRJEB24849) | human gut metagenome | biome: human gut; feature: NICU; material: stool | host: Homo sapiens | place: USA: Saint Louis, MO | collected 2011-06-05
GACTTAATAATAGACCTAAAAGTACTATAAAATTACAATTATAAAACCAAAAACTTGATAAGCAATCGCGGCATTGGCCCAGTCATTTACCAAAGGCACGGTCAGACTGCCGACAAACATGGCGTATTTACCTTCTTCGCCCATGCACTTCGCCATATCTTTCATATGATTGGCACCCATTGTCTGGGTATTTAACAACTCAAAATCCCAATCTGCATTTTTTTGATCTGGTGATTCGTGGGTAATAACTTTAATACCGGCTTCTTGTGCACGCTTAAGTACAGGTTCAAGAACCTTTGCATCGTTAGGAACAACCCCAATAACATCCACTTTTCGTGCAATTAAATCTTCAATCGCCCGAACCTGTTCAGCTGGATCTGCCGTTGTAGGGCCGACCTGCCATGCATCAACCCCCAATAGTTTTCCTTCATCTTTAATGCCTTGTTCCATCACATTAAACCAGGGAATGCCACCGACTTTTACTACTACCCCCATCGTAAAAGGTTTATTCGCTTTTTGTGATGTTACAGTCTGATCAGCCCATGCAGCAGTGGAAGATAATACGGTAGCAATAAGGCAGGGTAAGATTAATTTTTTCATCGTAATTTCCTTAAGAAATAGTTCAGGTGTCAGGAAAACTCGATATAATATCGACCTGACTATTTATATAATTTATAATCCCTTAGGCATTGATTAATAATTTAGACAATAAATAATGCCTATTATTTATCAACCTCCACAATGTTTAATTGTGGAAATTGTGTTCGATACCGAGTATCTGTACAAACATTAGTCACCAGAATATCGATTTCATCCAGCGTGCATATTTTACTAAATGCATACTGTTCAAACTTACTGGAGTCGACCAGCAATATTTTTTGTCCTGACACCTGAAGCATCACCTGTTTAAGTCTGGCATTAATTTCACTGCCATCGCGGACACCATTCCCCAGATTCAACCCCTGGCATGAAAAGAAAAAACTGTTGATTTGAAAATTTCGGATCGCCCCCTCTGCAACCGGGCCATGAAAATCATCATGTCGCTCAGAATACTCACCACCGATACCAATAATTCGAACTCGATCACGGCAAGCCAACGCCTGAATTATCCGTAATGAATTTGTAACTACAGTAACATCTATATCGGGAATTTGACGAGCTAAAAACCAACAAGTACTACTGTTATCCATTAAAATACAATCACCAGGGTGAATAAATTGCAATGCGGCCTTCGCAATTCTGGCTTTTATATCAGGATTTTCTTCAGTCCGTTTACGGAATGATTCCGCACGATCGATACTATTATCTTGCCACGCATTATCGGCGAGCATAACCGGAGCGCTATCAGATGAATCCAGAGCGACCGCGCCACCAAAGCTACGGATTAACTTTTTGTTGCGCTCCAGTACCGTTAAATCCCGACGAATTGTCTCAGGAGACGCTTTAAATAATCGTGATAATTCTGTTACCCGTACAGCACCTTGTTTTTGTACATGTGCGCATATCATTTTATGGCGCTCTGCCTGCAACATAGTATCGGTCCGTTATTATCAAATTAGCATGCTTATATAATTAACTGTTCCCTCATAAAATAAAGTGATAGGAATCAAGATTCATTTTATAAATATAATCGCAAACAGAAATGGTGATATTTATCACAAATTAAATTGAGAATATTCTACTATTGGACATTTTTTTGAGATATACGTCACTAAATAAGCTTTATTCTGTCACCTAACGAAAAATTTAAATACAAAAACAAAAATAATCGGGCATAGCAATCTCTTCCATTCATGACCGAATACGCCCGAATAAAACCGTTTACGCCCACTTACCCTCTTTCATTGCCTTCTTACATGCCTTGAATATTTTACATTTCTTATATTCAGCGTAATTTAGGCAACATAACTTACGAGCAAAAATAGCCAAAACCCAAAAGTTAAAGTTTATTTATATAATACATACAGATTATCGTGGAGTTAAAAATGGATACGCTAAAGGAAAAAGTTCTTGCTGCGAATTTATCACTACCCCTTCATCAGTTAGTGACGTTTACCTGGGGAAATGTTAGCGGTATTGAGCGCGAAAAAGGTGTCATGGTTATTAAACCTTCTGGGGTCGAATACAGCCAAATGGGCATTGCAGATATGGTGGTAGTGGATTTACAAAGTGGTGAAGTTATTGATGGACACAGGAAACCCTCTTCAGACACAGATACTCATCTGGCGCTATACCGTGCTTTCCCGGATATTGGAGGTATCGTTCATACCCATTCCCGACACGCCACAATATGGGCTCAGGCCGGAAAAGATCTCACGGCCTTTGGGACAACCCATGCAGATTATTTCTACGGCATTATCCCCTGTACACGCCCCATGAAGGATGACGAAATTAATGGACAATATGAATATGAAACGGGGCGAGTGATTATTGAAACGTTCAGACAACGAGAAATATCTCCCGCTGACATTCCGGCTGTTTTAGTAAACAGTCATGGCCCCTTTGCCTGGGGAACTGATCCCGCGAACGCCGTGCATAACGCCGTTGTACTTGAAGAAATCGCCTATATGAATCTCTTTACACAACAGCTACACCCTCATCTTACGGCTATTCAACAGCCTCTACTGGATAAGCATTTTTTACGCAAGCATGGTGCCAATGCTTATTACGGGCAGTAACCCTCTAAGCATGGCCTGGCGTTTTGCCAGGCCACGAATCGCCCAGGACTTACCCCAACCGCGCCTGCGCAAAAGCAATCGCCTGCGCCACCTGCTGCGGTGAGACACCGCCTTTTGCCGCACGCTTGTCGAGGCACGATTGCAGCGACAGAATCGGATAGACATCTTCGCCAATCACCTGGCTGAATTTCTGCAACTCACTGAGCGGCAGATCTTCCAGCGGTTTGCCCTGACGAATCGCTTCCACCACCGCTTCACCCACAATATGATGCGCCTCGCGGAACGGCACGCCTTTCGCCACCAGGTAATCCGCCAGTTCAGTGGCGTTCGCATACCCCTGCTGCGCCGCTTCCTGGCAACGCGGACGCTTCACCTGAATGCCGTCCAGCACCAGCGCCGCCATATGCAGGCAGTCCAGCCAGGTATCGAGCGCGTCGAACAGACCTTCTTTGTCTTCCTGCATATCTTTGTTGTAAGCCAGCGGCAAACCTTTCAGCGTCATCATCATGCCGGTTAACGCGCCCTGCACACGACCGCATTTACCGCGAATCAGCTCCAGCGCATCCGGGTTTTTCTTCTGCGGCATCAATGATGAACCAGAAGTCACGCGGTCAGAAAGCTCGACAAACCCCGCTTCGCCGGTGTTAAAGAAAATCAGATCTTCAGCAAAACGCGACAGATGCACCATGCCGATAGCGGCAGCAGAAAGCAGTTCCAGCACGTGGTCACGGTCAGAAACGCTGTCGAGACTGTTACGGGTCGCTGAGGCAAATCCCAGCCAGCCTGCTAACTGTTCACGGTCGATTTCATAGGCCGTTCCCGCCAGTGCGCCACAGCCTAACGGGCTGACATCCAGACGCTTAAGCGCATCCTGCAAGCGGCTTTCATCACGCGCCAACATCTCAACATAGGCCAGGCACCAGTGCGCAAACGTCACCGGCTGGGCGCGTTGCAGGTGAGTGTAACCTGGCATCACCGCGTCCTGATTGTTTTGTGCGTTTTCCACCAGCGCCGATTGCAGCTGCCGGTTAGCCGTCAGCAACTCGCTAACGGTATCTTTGCACCACAGTTTCAGGTCAGTCGCTACCTGATCATTACGGCTACGCCCGGTGTGCAGTTTTTTGCCTAACTGACCCACTTTGTCGATCAGTTTGCCTTCCACCCAGCTATGGATATCTTCGGCGTCGCTTTCAAGGATTTGTTGTGGCCTGGCGCGAACATCTTCCAGCAGCACGTTCAGCGCCTCTTCCAGTTGCGCCTGTTCTTCTGCGGTCAGCACACCGACCGTTACCAGGGCTTTGGACCAGGCCACAGAGCCAACAATATCCTGCTCCGCCAGACGGTAATCAAAACGCAGTGAGTCGTTGAATTGTTTGAACCGTTGATCTGCTGCCTGGGTAAAACGCCCGCCCCAAAGTGCCATAACTCTGTTTCCTTATTTTGAAATTTAATGCCGGAAAGCTGCGCCTCCGGCTAACAAAACTTAAGCTAAAATCCGCGTACCCATCGGCATACCGTTAAACAGTGCCGGAAGCTGTTCCGCATGACGCCAGGAGGCGATATCCACCGGGCGGCCCAGCGTGCGCGCAGCATCCAGCGCCGCGTTCACTTTCACTATCATGCCGTCAGTAATAATGCCCTGCTCAATCAGTTGTTCTGCTTTCGCGGCAGTCATTTCGGCAATGCGTTGCCCTTTGCCGTCGAGAATGCCACTGACGTCGGAGAGCAAAATCAGATCCGCGCCCAGCGTTGCCGCCAGCGCCGTCGCTGCCTGGTCAGCATTGACGTTCATCAGTTGCCCTTCGTCTGTTACGCCAATGGAGCTGACCACCGGCAGATAACCGTTCTCCAGCAATGTGTTGATAAGCTTAGGCGAACCTGGCTGCGCCAGTCCAACATGGCCTAACTCTTCATCAAGCTGGGTCACTTTGACGCTGTCGCCGTCACCGAGAAACAAACCTACGGCCGCAATCTGATGTTTCTTCGCCCATGCCAGCAGGGTTTTATTTGCCGTTCCCGCCAGTGCTCCGGTGATAATGTCAATCTGATCAGCAGGCGTCACCCGCAGGCCGTTTTTCTTTTTCACCGGCAGATTCAGCCCTTTCATCAGCTCATCCACCACGCAACCGCCGCCGTGCACAATCACCAGCGGACGCTGATGCGACTCACGATAATTCACCAGTGCGCTAAACAGACGTTCCAGCGCCTCTTCACTATCCAGCAGTACGCCGCCCAGTTTGATAATTAATGGATTCATCATTGCACCCTTAAATAAGAGACTGCGTTTCCGCATAGCCGAAACGAATATTGGCGCACTGTACCGCTTGTGCCGCCGCGCCTTTCAGTAAGTTGTCTTCGGTCGCCACAATAATCAAATGCTCGCCCTGAACGGCAAACCCGATATCGCAAAATGGCAGCCCAACGACATTTTTCAGCGCCGGAACGCCTTTGTCATACAGCCGCACCAGCGGTTTATGGGCATACGCCTGCTGTAACGCTTGCGCGACTTGCGCCTGGGTCACACCCGATTTCAGGCGGCAGGTAATGGTTTCGAGAATGCCGCGCGGGAAATTGCCCAGATGTGGGGTGAAGATAACGTCAGCACCGAGGTGTGTGGCGATCTCTGGTTGATGGCGATGAGTAAAGACGCCATACGGTTGCAGGCTAACTTCACAAAAACTATTTGAAATCGCTGCCTTACGTCCCGCACCGCTCACGCCGCTGGTGGCGTTGATCACCGGCCACTGATTGAGGTTAAGAAGATCGGCATCAATCAACGGTTTCAGCGCCAGCTGTGCCGCCGTCGGATAACAGCCCGGCACCGCAATCAAGTTCGCTTCTTTTAATTTATTACCGCACCACTCCGCCAGACCGTAGGCTGCCTGTTCCAACAGTTCCGGGTATTGATGGGTAAAGCCGTAATATTTTTCATAGAAGGTGGCGTCGTTAACACGAAACGCGCCGGAAAGGTCGAACACCACGCAGCCCGCTTCAAGAAATTGCGGCGCTAAATCGTGGCTAACTTCATGGGCGGTGGCGAGAAACACCACGTCCACCCCTGGGCTAAACTCGCTGATATCCGACATCGGCTGCAACGGCAGATCAACGATGCCTTTTAGCTGCGGATGCAAATCGGAGATTAACTTTCCCGCATCATTGCTTTGCGCTGAAACAGTCAAAGCGGTTATGTTCATATGCGGATGGCGATTTACATAGGTCACTAGCTCTGCGCCAGCGTAGCCGCTGGCACCCACAATCAGCGTATTCAACATCGGGGCTATTCACCTTCTTATGTCTGGTTGCCAGGTTAAACGTAAAACATTCACCTTACGGCTGGTGGGTTTTATTACGCTCAACGTTAGTGTATTTTTATTCATAAATACTGCATGAATATTGATACTATCATGACCAGAGGTGTGTCAACAATGAAAAACAAATTACCGCCATTTATCGAGATTTACCGTGCTCTGATTGCCACACCTTCAATAAGCGCCACGGAAGAGGCACTCGATCAAAGCAATGCAGATTTAATCACTCTGCTGGCGGACTGGTTTAAAAATTTAGGCTTCAATGTGGAAGTGCAGCCTGTGCCAGGAACTCGCAACAAATTTAATATGCTGGCCAGTTGCGGACAGGGGGCTGGCGGCTTGTTGCTGGCGGGGCATACCGATACGGTGCCATTTGATGACGGACGCTGGACGCGCGATCCGTTTACACTGACGGAGCATGACGGCAAGCTTTACGGCTTAGGCACCGCCGACATGAAAGGCTTTTTTGCGTTTATCCTTGATGCGCTACGCGATGTCGACGTCACGAAACTGAAAAAACCGCTCTACATTCTGGCGACTGCCGATGAAGAAACCAGTATGGCCGGAGCGCGTTATTTTGCCGAAACTACTGCCCTGCGCCCGGATTGTGCCATCATTGGCGAACCGACGTCACTACAACCGGTACGCGCACATAAAGGTCATATCTCTAACGCCATCCGTATTCAGGGCCAGTCGGGGCACTCCAGCGATCCAGCACGCGGAGTTAACGCTATCGAACTAATGCACGACGCCATCGGGCATATTTTGCAATTGCGCGATAACCTGAAAGAACGTTATCACTACGAAGCGTTTACCGTGCCATACCCTACGCTCAACCTCGGGCATATCCACGGTGGCGACGCTTCTAACCGTATTTGCGCTTGCTGTGAGTTGCATATGGATATTCGTCCGCTGCCAGGCATGACACTCAATGAACTTAATGGTTTGCTCAACGATGCATTGGCTCCAGTGAGCGAACGCTGGCCGGGTCGTCTGACGGTCGACGAGCTGCATCCGCCGATCCCTGGCTATGAATGCCCACCGAATCATCAACTGGTTGAAGTGGTTGAGAAATTGCTCGGAGCAAAGACCGAAGTGGTGAATTACTGTACCGAAGCGCCGTTTATTCAAACGTTATGCCCGACGCTGGTTCTGGGGCCTGGCTCAATTAATCAGGCTCATCAGCCTGATGAATATCTGGAGACGAGGTTTATCAAGCCCACCCGCGAACTGATCACCCAGGTGATTCACCATTTTTGCTGGCATTAAAACGTAGGCCAAACAATGTCGGATGCGATGCTTGCACATCTTATCCGACCTACACCTTTGGTGTTAATTGAGACGATTTTTTAACATTCCCATAAGTTACGCTTATTTAAAGCGTCGTGAATTTAATGGCGTAAATTCCTGCTATTTATTCGTTTGCTGAAGCGATTTCGCAGCATTTGACGTCACCGCTTTTACGTGGCTTTATAAAAGACGACGAAAAGCAAAGCCCGAGCATATTCGCGCCAATGCGACGTGAAGGATACAGGGCTATCAAATGATAAGATGGGGTGTCTGGGGTAATATGAACGAACAATATTCCGCATTGCGTAGTAATGTCAGTATGCTCGGCAAAGTGCTGGGAGAAACCATCAAGGATGCGTTGGGAGAACACATTCTTGAACGCGTAGAAACTATCCGTAAGTTGTCGAAATCTTCACGCGCTGGCAATGATGCTAACCGCCAGGAGTTGCTCACCACCTTACAAAATTTGTCGAACGACGAGCTGCTGCCCGTTGCGCGTGCGTTTAGTCAGTTCCTGAACCTGGCCAACACCGCCGAGCAATACCACAGCATTTCGCCAAAAGGCGAAGCTGCCAGCAACCCGGAAGTGATCGCCCGCACCCTGCGTAAACTGAAAAACCAGCCGGAACTGAGCGAAGACACCATCAAAAAAGCAGTGGAATCGCTGTCGCTGGAACTGGTCCTCACGGCTCACCCAACCGAAATTACCCGTCGTACACTGATCCACAAAATGGTGGAAGTGAACGCCTGTTTAAAACAGCTCGATAACAAAGATATCGCTGACTACGAACACAACCAGCTGATGCGCCGCCTGCGCCAGTTGATCGCCCAGTCATGGCATACCGATGAAATCCGTAAGCTGCGTCCAAGCCCGGTAGATGAAGCCAAATGGGGCTTTGCCGTAGTAGAAAACAGCCTGTGGCAAGGCGTACCGAATTACCTGCGCGAACTGAACGAACAACTGGAAGAGAACCTCGGCTACAAACTGCCCGTCGAATTTGTTCCGGTGCGTTTTACCTCGTGGATGGGCGGTGACCGCGACGGCAACCCAAACGTCACTGCCGATATCACCCGCCACGTCCTGCTACTCAGCCGCTGGAAAGCCACCGATCTGTTCCTGAAAGATATTCAGGTTCTGGTTTCTGAACTGTCGATGGTTGAAGCGACCCCTGAACTGCTGGCGCTGGTTGGCGAAGAAGGTGCCGCAGAACCGTATCGCTATCTGATGAAAAACCTGCGTTCTCGCCTGATGGCGACACAGGCATGGCTGGAAGCGCGCCTGAAAGGCGAAGAACTGCCAAAACCAGAAGGCCTGCTGACACAAAACGAAGAACTGTGGGAACCGCTCTACGCTTGCTACCAGTCACTTCAGGCGTGTGGCATGGGTATTATCGCCAACGGCGATCTGCTCGACACCCTGCGCCGCGTGAAATGTTTCGGCGTACCGCTGGTCGTCATACCGAAGCGCTGGGCGAGCTGACCCGCTACCTCGGTATCGGCGACTACGAAAGCTGGTCAGAGGCCGACAAACAGGCGTTCCTGATCCGCGAACTGAACTCCAAACGTCCGCTTCTGCCGCGCAACTGGCAACCAAGCGCCGAAACGCGCGAAGTGCTCGATACCTGCCAGGTGATTGCCGAAGCGCCGCAAGGCTCCATTGCCGCCTACGTGATCTCGATGGCGAAAACGCCGTCCGACGTGCTGGCTGTCCACCTGCTGCTGAAAGAAGCGGGTATCGGGTTTGCAATGCCGGTTGCTCCGCTGTTTGAAACCCTCGATGACCTGAACAACGCCAACGATGTCATGACCCAGCTGCTCAATATCGACTGGTATCGCGGCCTGATTCAGGGCAAACAGATGGTGATGATTGGCTATTCCGACTCAGCAAAAGATGCGGGCGTGATGGCAGCTTCCTGGGCGCAATATCAGGCACAGGATGCATTAATCAAAACCTGCGAAAAAGCGGGTATTGAGCTGACGTTGTTCCACGGTCGCGGCGGTTCCATTGGTCGTGGCGGCGCACCTGCTCATGCGGCGCTGCTGTCACAACCGCCAGGAAGCCTGAAAGGTGGCCTGCGCGTGACTGAACAGGGCGAGATGATCCGCTTTAAATATGGTCTGCCAGAAATCACCGTCAGCAGCCTGTCGCTGTACACCGGGGCGATTCTGGAAGCCAACCTGCTGCCACCACCTGAGCCGAAAGAGAGCTGGCGTCGCATTATGGATGAACTGTCAGTCATCTCCTGCGATCTCTACCGTGGCTACGTACGTGAAAACAAAGATTTTGTGCCTTACTTCCGCTCCGCTACGCCGGAACAGGAACTGGGCAAACTGCCGTTGGGTTCACGTCCGGCCAAACGTCGCCCGACCGGTGGCGTTGAGTCACTGCGCGCCATTCCGTGGATCTTCGCCTGGACGCAAAACCGCCTGATGCTCCCCGCCTGGCTGGGTGCAGGTACGGCGCTGCAAAAAGTGGTCGAAGATGGCAAACAGAGCGAGCTGGAGGCTATGTGCCGCGATTGGCCATTCTTCTCGACGCGTCTCGGCATGCTGGAGATGGTCTTCGCCAAAGCAGACCTGTGGCTGGCGGAATACTATGATCAACGTCTGGTAGACAAAGCACTGTGGCCGTTAGGTAAAGAGTTACGCAATCTGCAAGAAGAAGACATCAAAGTGGTGCTGGCGATTGCCAACGATTCCCATCTGATGGCCGATCTGCCGTGGATTGCAGAGTCTATTCAGCTACGGAATATTTACACCGACCCGCTGAACGTATTGCAGGCCGAGTTGCTGCACCGCTCCCGCCAGGCAGAAAAAGAAGGCCAGGAACCGGATCCTCGCGTCGAGCAGGCGTTAATGGTCACTATTGCCGGGATTGCGGCAGGCATGCGTAATACCGGCTAATCTTCCCCTCCTGCAAACCCTCGTGCTTTTGCGCGAGGGTTTTCTGAAATACTTCTGTTCTAACACCCTCGTTTTCAATATATTTCTGTCTGCATTTTATTCAAATTCTGGATATCCCTTCAGATATCCTTAAGGAATTGTCGGTACATTCGGCGATATTTTTTTCAAGACAGGTTCTTACTATGCATTCCACAGAAGTCCAGGCTAAACCTCTTTTTAGCTGGAAAGCCCTGGGTTGGGCACTGCTCTACTTTTGGTTTTTCTCTACTCTGCTACAGGCCATTATTTACATCAGTGGTTATAGTGGCACTAATGGCATTCGCGACTCGCTGTTATTCAGTTCGCTGTGGTTGATCCCGGTATTCCTCTTTCCGAAGCGGATTAAAATTATTGCCGCAGTAATCGGCGTGGTGCTATGGGCGGCCTCTCTGGCGGCGCTGTGCTACTACGTCATCTACGGTCAGGAGTTCTCGCAGAGCGTTCTGTTTGTGATGTTCGAAACCAACACCAACGAAGCCAGCGAGTATTTAAGCCAGTATTTCAGCCTGAAAATTGTGCTTATCGCGCTGGCCTATACGGCAGTGGCAGTTCTGCTGTGGACACGCCTGCGCCCGGTCTATATTCCAAAGCCGTGGCGTTATGTTGTCTCTTTTGCCCTACTTTATGGCTTGATTCTGCATCCGATCGCCATGAATACGTTTATCAAGAACAAGCCGTTTGAGAAAACGTTGGATAACCTGGCATCGCGTATGGAGCCTGCCGCACCGTGGCAATTCCTGACCGGCTATTATCAGTATCGTCAGCAACTAAACTCGCTAACAAAGCTACTGAATGAAAATAATGCCTTGCCGCCGCTGGCGAATTTCAAAGATGAATCGGGTAACGAACCGCGCACCTTAGTGCTGGTGATTGGCGAGTCGACCCAGCGTGGCCGCATGAGTCTGTACGGTTATCCGCGTGAAACCACGCCGGAGCTGGATGCGCTGCATAAAACCGATCCGAATCTGACCGTGTTTAATAACGTGGTGACGTCTCGTCCGTACACCATTGAAATCCTGCAACAGGCGCTGACCTTTGCCAATGAAAAGAACCCGGACCTGTACCTGACACAGCCGTCGCTGATGAACATGATGAAACAGGCGGGTTATAAAACCTTCTGGATCACCAACCAGCAGACGATGACCGCCCGCAATACCATGCTGACGGTATTTTCGCGCCAGACCGACAAGCAGTACTACATGAACCAGCAACGTACGCAGAGTGCGCGTGAATACGACACCAACGTGCTGAAGCCGTTCCAGGAAGTGCTGAATGACCCTGCGCCGAAGAAACTGATCATCGTTCATCTGCTGGGTACGCATATCAAATACAAATACCGCTACCCGGAAAATCAGGGCAAGTTTGATGGCAATACCGATCATGTTCCGCCGGGATTAAACGCGGAAGAGCTGGAGTCATATAACGATTATGACAACGCTAACCTGTATAACGATCATGTGGTTGCCAGCCTGATTAAAGACTTTAAAGCAGCAGACCCGAACGGTTTCCTGGTTTACTTCTCTGACCACGGTGAAGAGGTTTACGACACGCCGCCGCACAAAACTCAGGGGCGTAACGAAGACAACCCGACGCGTCATATGTACACCATTCCGTTCCTGCTGTGGACGTCGGAAAAATGGCAAGCGACTCATCCGCGTGATTTCTCGCAGGATGTTGATCGTAAATACAGCCTTGCGGAACTGATCCACACCTGGTCAGATTTGGCGGGCTTATCTTACGACGGTTACGATCCAACCCGTTCAGTGGTGAATCCGCAGTTCAAAGAAACTACCCGCTGGATTGGTAACCCGTACAAGAAAAACGCGCTGATCGATTACGACACGCTGCCATATGGCGACCAGGTAGGTAATCAGTAAATGACCTTTGTATCGCGTCTGGCGCTATTTGCCGGATGCGATACTGCCGCAATGTTTACATCGAACTCCCCTCAGGCCACACTTTTCAGGTGGCCTTTTTTCATAATGCCAGTTACTGTTTTCCCGTCTACATAGCTAAGGGAATAACATGTATCACGACGTCAGCTATCTGCTCTCCCGCCTGATCAACGGCCCGCTGTCCCTGCGCCAGATTTACTTTGCCAGCAGCAACGGTCCGGTCCCCGATCTCGCGTATCAGGTCGATTTTCCACGGCTGGAAATTGTGCTGGAAGGTGAGTTTGTTGATACCGGCGCTGGAGCAACGTTAGTTCCCGGCGATGTGCTGTACGTTCCTGCTGGTGGCTGGAATTTTCCACAATGGCAAGCCCCCGCCACTACCTTTAGCGTGCTGTTTGGCAAACAGCAACTCGGCTTCAGCGTCGTGCAATGGGATGGCAAACAATATCAAAATTCGGGCAATACCAGGAATCAAATGATTATTCTGATGATTCAACAACTGAAAATTTATTATTTAATCTTGCTATGATTAGTAAATAAAATAAGCAATTCATAATGTTTAGCAAGAATTTCTTTCCAAACAGAAACAAATTCTTCTTATGAAATTTTTCAAGTGATTTATAAAACTTTCCACCGTGAGTTAAGTGCCTAGATCAATTAAATTCTAGGCACACGGAATTATTGAGACTTTAGGCTCAATAATTAGTCATGGAACTTCTACGAAGTTCGCTGACGTCCGTACTCACCTAAGGAAAGTTTTTGATATGACTTTGTCTTAAATCTGAAGCTCCTGCTTAGCTTCTATTTTTCACCCAACAAAGGCCCAAATAATGGCAATCAGCACTGCCGGAAGGAGATTGGCGACCTTGATTCGTTTGCC
>OJXK01000295.1_pt1 | contig 12946 bp, 10 predicted proteins | sample 1600671 | NCBI WGS metagenome assembly OJXK01 (sample SAMN04436814, study PRJEB24849) | human gut metagenome | biome: human gut; feature: NICU; material: stool | host: Homo sapiens | place: USA: Saint Louis, MO | collected 2011-06-05
CCATGAACCGCAGCGCCGATGTGGTGCTGGCCGATCCGAATACCCGCCTGGTGGTGCTGTCTGCATCCGCCGGCGTGACGAACCTGCTGGTTTCTCTGTCTGAAGGACTGGAAGCGACAGAACGTTTCGTAAAGCTGGATGCACTGCGCAAAATTCAGTTCGACATCCTTGAGCGTCTGCAGAACCCGAACGTCATCCGCGAGGAAGTGGAACGCCTGCTGGAAAACATCACCACGCTGGCAGAAGCCGCCTCGCTGGCCACCTCCACCGCCCTGACCGATGAGCTGGTCAGCCACGGTGAGCTGATGTCCACCCTGCTATTTGTGGAAATCATGCGCGAGCGTAACGTTCAGGCGCAGTGGTTTGACGTACGCAAAATCATGCGTACCAGCGACCGCTTTGGCCGCGCCGAGCCGGACGTTGAAGCGCTGGCGGAGCTGACCAATCAGCAGCTGGCCCCGCGCCTGGCAGACGGCATCGTGATCACTCAGGGCTTTATCGGCAGCGAAGCAAAGGGCCGCACCACCACGCTTGGCCGTGGCGGCAGCGACTATACCGCCGCGCTGCTGGGCGAGGCCCTGCATGCTACGCGCGTCGATATCTGGACTGACGTTCCGGGCATTTACACCACCGACCCGCGCGTTGTTTCCGCGGCGAAACGTATTGATGTGATCGCGTTTGAAGAAGCGGCGGAAATGGCCACCTTCGGCGCGAAAGTGCTGCACCCGGCCACGCTGCTGCCTGCCGTACGCAGCGATATCCCGGTCTTCGTCGGCTCCAGTAAAGATCCAAAAGCGGGCGGCACGCTGGTCTGCAAGAAAACGGAAAACCCGCCGCTGTTCCGCGCCCTGGCCCTGCGCCGTCGCCAGACGCTGGTGACGCTCCACAGCCACAATATGCTGCACTCCCGCGGTTTCCTGGCGGAAGTGTTTGGTATTCTGGCGCGCCACAATATCTCCGTGGATCTGATCACCACCTCGGAAGTGAGCATTGCATTGACGCTGGACACCACCGGCTCCACATCAACCGGTGATACCCTGCTGACGCAGTCGCTGCTGATTGAGCTGTCCGAGCTGTGCCGCGTGGAAGTCGAAGAAGACCTGGCGCTGGTTGCCATCATCGGCAACAAGCTGTCGCGCGCCTGCGGCGTGGGCAAAGAGGTGTTTGGCGTGCTCGACCCGTTCAACATCCGCATGATTTGCTACGGTGCGTCCAGCTATAACCTCTGCTTCCTGGTGCCAGCCGATCAGGCCGAGCAGGTGGTGCAGAAACTTCATCAGAATTTGTTTGAATAAGCGCAAGAATGGCCCGGGCGTTTTCACTACCGGGCCATTCTTTAGCTTTTCATTACTGTTCTCATCAGCAGCGAATCCAGATCTTTTAAATTTCCTTCTCTGCTGTCGGGTAGTACAGGCGGCACTTCTCCTCTCACCAGCTCACTTTGCAAAAAAGCGTGGAGTAAGGGCCGTTTAGGACCATATTCCGCTTCACCTGCGCGCTGTTTTATTTCCAGTAATGCATCGATTTCCGCACGTAACGGCGCACACAGTTCGCTCCCGGCAAGCAGTTCGGCAAAACGCATCGGTGGAACGCCTTTCCCCGCTTCTACCCACCGCGCCGCCAGCAAAGGTCGCAGAACGTAAAAGTACTTTTTCAACCGAACCGTTTCCCCCTGTAAATATCCACGGAAGTTTTTTCGGGCCATCGAGTAGTAATGCCAGCGGGCGCGCAATGGCGAAAACCACGCAGGTATTAGCGCGCGCAACTCGGCCACTACCGTCTCATCCTCCTGATAAACAACGGGGGAATCCAGCCACTCGATAAGCGTCGGGTTTGCCCCCTTCAGCAGGCCCAGTACCTTGCGCCATTCCCAGCCACAAACGTCCAGTTCATCATCTATCGGCAGCTCGATCACATCCCGCTGGGATTCGACGCGCAGATACCATTCTGGGCGGTGAACGTACAAAAACCGCACATCATAATCGCTATCCGGTGAGGCAAATCCCCATCCCCGGCTGCCCGATTCACAGGCGTAGAGCACGCGCACGTTATAGCGCTGCTCTATATCGCGAAGTTGCGCGCAGACACGTGCGCGCATCGCGCTATCAACATCGTTGTTGCTCATTTTTTTATCCTTTTACACACACTACCTGACGCAGGGTGTGAACGATCTCCACCAGCGACGATTGCGCGGCCATCACGGCATCAATGTCTTTATAGGCCATCGGCGTTTCATCGATCACCTCATTGTCTTTGCGACACTCTACGTGAGAGGTCGCCTGAATATGGTCGCTAAGGGTATAGCGTTTTTTTGCCGCCGTTCGGCTCATCACTCGCCCGGCGCCGTGGCTGCAGGAACAGAAGCTTTGCTCGTTGCCGAGGCCACGCACGATGAAGCTCTTTGCGCCCATTGAGCCCGGAATAATTCCCATCTGCCCTTTCTGCGCCGACACCGCACCTTTGCGCGTGATCAGTACCTCTTCCCCAAAGTGATGCTCTTTCTGCACATAGTTGTGATGGCAGTTAACCGCCTCCTGCTGCGTAATAAAGGGCTTTGTCACTTCGCGAGAGAGCGCCGCCAGCACGCGCGACATCATCACTTCCCGATTGTGGCGGGCAAAATCCTGCGCCCACTCCACCGCCTCGATGTAGTCCTCATAGTGACGACTCCCCTCCTGAAAATAGGCCAGATTTTTATCCGGCAGATGTCCCAGGTGATGCTGCATATCCTGCTGTGCCAGGGCGATAAACACATTACCGATGGCGTTTCCTACGCCGCGCGAGCCGCTGTGCAACATCACCCAGACGCGCTGCTGCTCATCGAGGCAAATTTCAATAAAGTGGTTTCCGGTACCCAGCGTGCCCAGATGCTGGTAGTTGTTGGTTTTCCGCAACTGCGGGTATTTATCCGTGAGTTGTTTAAAACGTGGGGCCAGCACCCACCAGCGATCGTCCACTTCTTTCGGTGGCGTTTCCCACGCGCCTTTATCCCGTCGAGAACGGGTATTGGTTCTCCCATGCGGTACTGCCTGTTCAATGGCGCTACGTAAACCGCTGAGATTATCCGGCAAATCACCGGCCACCAGCGACGTGCGAACGGCAATCATCCCGCAGCCAATATCTACGCCAACCGCCGCAGGAATAATTGCCCCTTTGGTCGGGATCACGCTGCCGATGGTTGAGCCTTTACCGAGGTGAACGTCGGGCATCACCGCAAGGTGTTTGAAAATAAACGGCATCTTTGCGGTAATCAGTAACTGCGCCTGTGCCTCTGGTTCCACGGGCACACCGTGAGTCCACATTTTGATCGGGGCGCCGTATGGCGCCGTCAGTAATTCAAAATCATTCTGTTGCATTGCGTTATCCTTTCAGGTTAACAAGGCCGTGTAATACCTGGTCCAGGCCACCAAATACTGAAATTTTGTCGATACGCTCCGCGACCCTTTCCAGGGTTTCCAGCTCTTTTAAACGCAGCGCCACCGGGTTGTTCTCCATCACCTTTGCGGTGTTTAACAGCGATCGTGTCGCCGCCGTTTCTTCACGTCGGCGAATAACATTCGCCTGGGCCGATTTTTCGGCCTCTACCAGACGGGATAAAATCGTTTTCATATCACCAGGTAAAACAATATCTTTTACCCCAAGCGACGCAATTTCCATTCCAAAGGATGACAGGCGGCCTTGCACCTGTTTGCTGACCACCTCATCAATGATCTGCTTATCTTCCAGTAACTCATCGAGCGTGCGGGTGCCGACCGCCTCACGCAGTGCGAACTGGAGTTCGCGGTACAAATGTTCCAGCGGTTTCGTAAGCTGTCCGCAGGCCTGCAGCACGTCGCTGTAGCGCCAGTTAGCCGCCAGGTTCAGGCGCAGGTTAACTTTGTCCTTCGTCAGGATCTCCTGCCCGCTCACTTCCACCACCTGAAGGCGCGTATCCACGACCTCTGCCTCAACCAGATGGTTAATTTTCCAGTAGGCCGTCAGTCCCGGCGGTAACAGTGCCTGAATTTCTCCGTCGATTTTCACCACCCCGACGTGCCAGGCAGGTACCTGTACGACCAGCATCGCGTCGCGCCCCTTTAGCGCGCCATTGCGACGCGGTTGCAGAGCAGCATTCATCACGTCCACCGGTACCCGCACGTCGCGGGTATCAATTCTTTGCAGGGTCAACGCCGCATCCTGCTGCCAGTACAGACGACGAGTCGAAGGCGGCACAATTTCCTGCAATACGCCGTTGTTCGATAACACCCCGATTTCATCCGCAGTAAGGTCTACCGCAAGGCAGTAACGTACCACCCAGTCAGGCTGAAAGCGGCGCAGATAATCCGCCAGCGCACCCGGTACCTCGCTGCCATCCTGGCTCACCACCAGCACGTCGTCAGTATTGAACCAACCCAGACGGTGTTCACCCGCCTCCAGTACCCGGTAATAATCGCCAGCTTTTGCTACCAGTCCTAACTGACCTTTTTTTATCGTGATTTTTTTAGCCATTTTATATTCCTTAAAGTCAGGCGCGGGTGCAGGCACGAAATCACAGGGGAATGCCTTTTCGCCTGCGATCCGGCGCCATTACCGGCGACCTTCATTGGGATTGCTGACTGCGCAATCCCCGTTTTTACTTTGATGTTTACAACCAGTTTTCATTGGGAGAATGAATCGGGAATCGAACCCTTCTGTCTGTCATTGGTTGACGGAACGCCCCCGGAAAACAGCCTTGCCGTTCCTGGTGCGCCGACGGGGCCTTAACCCCCAGTGTGCTCAACGTCGTGACGTTATCTGTATTGCCAGAAGCGTGCCAAAAACAAAAATCGCCGTTTTATTTTTTTATTTTATTGATAATTAATGATTTTTATTTATCACGCTTTTCATGCATTGCCGTTCGGCTCAACATTTCTTATCCTGCTATATCGACAATTATCTTTCTGGATAAATATGAAGAAGCGGAAGGTGGTGATCGGGGTGCTTGGCACCGTGATGGATAAACGGGGAAAGCGGGCTAATCGCTTTCGCAAATGGCGACCGACCGTCGGGCTGTGCCAACAGCCGGATTTCCCGGTCGACAGGCTGGAGCTGCTACATCAACCGCGAGATCTCGGCATGGCTCAGCAACTGGCGGAAGATATTGTGCTGGTTTCCCCCCACACCGAGGTGCGTCCCAGCACGGTAACCATTGAAGACCCGTGGGATTTCGAAGAGGTTTATGCCGCGTTTCTCGATTTCGCCACCCAGTACACTTTTGATACCGATCGCGAAGAGTATTTCATCCACATCACCACCGGCACGCATGTGGCGCAGATCTGCTGGTTCCTGCTGACGGAAGCCCGCTATCTTCCCGCCAGCCTTTTGCAGACTGGCCCTGCCAGAAAAGAAGCCTCTGCTGAGGAGACTGCAGCCGGAACTTACTCAATTATCGACCTGGATTTAAGCCGCTACACGACCCTTACCAACCGTTTTCAGCGCGAGCAGCAGCAGTCAATCTCATTTCTGAAAGCGGGCATTGAGACGCGAAACGCCACCTTTAACAGTCTGATCGACAAGATTGAACGCGTGGCGCTACGTTCTACAGCCCCGATCCTGCTGACCGGCCCCACCGGCGCGGGCAAGTCGTTCCTCGCGAACCGCATTTATCAGCTTAAGCAGTCACGCCATCAGGTTTCCGGCAAACTGGTTTCCGTCAACTGCGCGACCCTGCGCGGTGATAACGCCATGTCCACGCTGTTCGGCCATGTGAAAGGAGCCTTTACCGGCGCACTGTCGGCGCGCAGCGGCCTGCTGCGTGAAGCCGATGGCGGCGTCCTTTTCCTCGACGAGATTGCCGAACTAGGCCTGGATGAACAGGCGATGCTGCTCAAAGCCATTGAAGAGAAAACTTTTTTCCCGTTTGGCTCCGATAAAGAAGTTCACAGCGATTTTCAACTTATCGCCGGAACCCACCGTGATATGCGCCAGTGGGTGGCAGAAGGACGTTTTCGTGAAGATCTCTATGCCCGTATTAATATGTGGAGCTTTGCCTTACCCGGCCTTGCCCAACGGAAAGAAGACATCACGCCGAATGTTGACTACGAACTTCAACGTTTCTCTCGCGAAAGCCAGACGCAAATCCGCTTCGATAAAGAGGCACGCGAAGGCTATCTGGCCTTTGCCTGTTCCAGCAGAGCGCTGTGGCGGGGCAACTTTCGCGAACTGAGCGCCAGCGTCGCACGCATGGCGACGCTGGCGGAACGAGGGCGTATTACTCAGGATCTGGTGCTGGAGGAGATCTCACGTCTTCAGACCGACTGGCAAACTGACGTGCCACAGCCTGCAACTGACATGGAGATTGACCTCTTTGACCAGCGGCAACTGGAAACGGTGCTGGAGGTTTGTCGCCGCAGCGCATCGTTGTCTGAAGCCGGACGTGAGCTGTTTGCCGTTTCACGGCTCAAAAAAGCCAATCCTAACGACGCCGACCGACTGCGCAAATATCTGGCTCGCTTTAGTCTGAGCTGGGAAAGCATCCGGTCATAATTCATTTGAATATTACTTCCTTACGCGATAAACAATAACTATAGCCGGGCTCGATCCCGGCTTTTTATAACAAACACACGCAACATTCATCGCAAGGAAATCATTATGTTATCCGCTATTACGCGGCTGTTCCCGTTATGGGCGCTGCTGCTCTCCGTACTCGCGTATTACACGCCCACCACGTTCACCGGTATTGGTCCGTGGGTCGCCACGCTGCTGATGCTGATCATGTTCGGTATGGGTGTGCATCTGAAAGTCGACGACTTCAAACGCGTGCTGTCTCGCCCTGCCCCCGTCGCGGCAGGAATATTCCTCCACTACCTGGTGATGCCGCTTGCAGCGTGGCTGCTGGCGATGGTCTTTAAGATGCCGCCCGACCTCTCCGCCGGGATGGTGCTGGTGGGCAGCGTCGCCAGCGGCACGGCATCCAACGTCATGATCTATCTGGCGAAAGGCGACGTGGCGCTCTCCGTCACTATCTCGTCCGTCTCCACGCTGGTTGGCGTGATTGCCACGCCACTGTTAACCCGCCTGTACGTGGATGCGCATATTCAGGTGGACGTGATGGGGATGCTGCTGAGCATTCTGCAGATTGTAGTAATCCCGATTGCGCTGGGGCTGGTCATTCACCACCTGTTCCCGCGCGTGGTGAAGGCCGTTGAGCCGTACCTGCCCGCGTTTTCGATGGTCTGTATTCTGGCGATCATCAGCGCCGTGGTGGCGGGTTCCGCCTCGCACATAGCTTCCGTAGGCTTTGTGGTGATCGTTGCGGTGGTGCTGCATAACACCATTGGCCTGCTGGGCGGCTACTGGGGCGGGAAACTGTTTGGCTTCGACGAATCGACCTGCCGCACGCTGGCAATCGAGGTAGGGATGCAGAACTCCGGCCTGGCGGCGGCGCTCGGCAAAATCTACTTCTCGCCGCTGGCGGCCCTGCCGGGTGCGCTGTTCTCTGTCTGGCACAACCTCTCCGGCTCGCTGCTGGCGGGCTACTGGTCCGGCAAACCGATTGAGGAACAAACGAAAAAAGATGCGGTGAAACAGGGTTAATTGACTCAGCTTGCTTTACACTGAAGCCTCTCTCTCAGGAGGCTTCAGCAATGGCGACACCACGTTTAACCCAGAAAGACATGACGGAAGCCGAGCAGCGCGAACTGAAAACGCTTCTCGACCGCGCCCGCATCGCGCATGGCCGCACGCTGACGAACGCCGAAACCAATCAGGTTAAAAAAGAGTACATCAATAAACTGATGGCGCAGCGTGACGCCGAGGCGAAAAAAGCCCGCAAGCTGAAAAAGCAGCAGGCTTATAAGCCGGATACTGAAACGACCTTTTCCTGGTCGGCCAATACCTCTACTCGTGGAAGGCGCTAGCTAGCGCCCTTTCTTTTTACGGCCCGGCTGGGTAAATCGCTTCCCGTTACCCGGTTTGCCGCGTCCTTTCTCTTCCGCCTGCGGCGCCTTCACGACCGGACGTTTAATCGCCTGGGTTTTCGGTTTGGCTTTGGCCTTCGGCTTCGCTTCGGACGAGGAATTCTCGATAAGCTTGAACAGCTCAATCAGTTCGTCATCCGTCAAGTCGCGCCATTCGCCAAGCGGTATGCCGGACAGGCTGACGTTCATGATGCGCGTGCGCTCCAGCTTCGTCACTTCATAACCGAAGTACTCGCACATGCGGCGGATCTGGCGGTTTAAGCCCTGCACAAGGGTAATGCGGAACGCGAACGGCGCTTCTTTCTTCACCTTACACTTTTTCGTGACGGTACCGAGAATCGGCACACCGGCGCCCATGCCGCGAATAAAGTCGTCCGTGACCGGCTTATTCACCGTCACAATGTACTCTTTTTCGTGATCGTTACCGGCACGCAGGATCTTGTTGACCAGATCGCCGTGGTTGGTGAGGAAAATCAGCCCCTGAGAGTCTTTATCCAGACGGCCAATCGGGAAGATACGGCTGCTGTGGTTCACGAAATCAACGATGTTGTCCCGCTCACCGTCTTCCGTGGTGCTGACAATCCCAACCGGTTTGTTCAACGCGATAAACACCAGGTCTTCAGCATCACGCGGTTCGATGAGCTGACCATTCACTTTAACCACGTCGCCAGGCATCACCTGGTCACCAATCGTGGCGCGCTTGCCGTTGAGGAACACATTACCTTGTTCAATGTAACGGTCCGCCTCGCGACGTGAGCAGATCCCGCTCTCGCTAATGTATTTGTTTAATCGGGTTGATTGAGTTGGCAGCATAGTTTCTCCTGTGAAGGGCGAAATATACCTTAGGTATGGACTGGAAAAAAAGATTAGCCGACGGTAACTGAGACGGGTTTTTTAGTTTGCGAGACGCTTTCAGGATTTTGCATCCTGTCATTTACCCATGTGTTCAAGCCTTTTAGTTTTACTCTCCCTGGAGAAGTCTTTGTAGTTTATAAATCACAGGGAGTAATATGAAGGAGATTGTTCAGACAGAATCCTTCCGACGCTGGGAGCAAAACTTAAAAGATCGACGAGCGAAGACCATTATCGCTTCCCGCCTCTTTCGGTTGGCAAATGGCTTAGCGGGCGACGTTAAACCCGTGGGAGAAGGTATAAGTGAGCTAAGGATCCACTTTGGTCCGGGCTACAGGATCTATTTTAAAGACCAGGGCAATTACATCATCGTGCTGTTATGTGGTGGTGACAAAAGCAGCCAGGCCAGAGACATACTGATGGAAAAAAATGCTGAGCAATGTATCCCAATGGCAGGAGTGAATGAGCATGCATAAATTAACACCTTACGATCCCGCCAACGCGTTGGTGGATGACGAGGAAATCGCCGTGTTTATCGCTGATGCACTAGAAACAGGCGACTCGACATATATCGCTAAAGCCCTTGGTGTTGTCGCGCGAGCCAAAGGCATGTCGAACATTTCACAGCAAACCGGTTTATCACGTGAGCAGCTTTATCGGTCATTCAGTGATAAAGGAAACCCAACGCTCAAAACCACGCTCGCGGTCATGAAAGCATTGGGTTTTGGGCTAACGCTCAAACACGCCGGGGATTAATACTCATCCCGCTGGTCATCTTCATCCGGCTGTTCCATCACGCTGTAGGCCACCGCACAGAACAACGAGTTGAGGCGCTTCATATCCCCCAGCAGCCCCAGGTGGAGTGAGCTGGTCTCGATACTCTGCACGTTCTGCTGATGCAGGCGCTCAACGTGGGCGTGCGAGTAGCGGCGGTTAAGAATGCGGAAGCGATGCTTGTTGCGGCGCAGGCGGCGCGCGCTCGGCACGTCGCTGGAGAAGAAGACCAGCATCGCCAGCTTGAGGTTGCTGACCAGCTGTTCGTGCAGCGCTTCAAGCTCTTTTAAGCCTTCAACGGAGAACGCCCGGCGGGCGGCCAGCGACTTATCGGCTATCTCGCTGCCCATGCGCTCAACAATATCGGAGGCCTGCTCAAGGTTGAGCGACATCTCAATGATTTCCGCCCAGCGGCGGGACTCCTCCTCCGCCAGCTCGTCCTGCGGCATGCGGGCCAGGTAAAGCTTAATGGCGGTATAGAGCACGTTGATATCGTCCGCCAGTCTGCGCAGCTCTTTCTCCTCTCGCGGCTCGCCGTGCATCACCTTTTGCAGCCCTTCGAGCATGGTTTCCATGGCGTCGCCCATGCGCAGCGTCTCGCGCGCGGCATTCGCCAGCGCCAGCGCCGGGGTGTCCAGCGCGGAGGTATCCAGATGCTTTGGCTTCAGGCGGGCGTCCAGCTCCGGTTCGTCCTGAATGAGTCGCTCGCAGAAGCGAGCCATCGACCCGGCAAAAGGGACCATCGCCAGGCAGCGCACCAGGTTGTAGAACACGTGGAAGTAGATCACCAGCTCCGCCTTCGGCAGCGGGAGGTTATCCATCAGGTTCGCCAGCGGATGGATAAAGGGCAGAATAATCAGGCTGCCCACCAGCTTAAACAGCAGGCTACCGAGCGCCACGCGGCGGGCGGCGGCGTTGGCGGCGCTGTTATTGAGCATCGCCAGCAGGCCAGAGCCGAGGTTGGCACCGATCACCAGGCACAGCGCGACCGGGAAGGAGATCGCCCCGGCGGCGGTGAGCGTGGCCGTCAGCAGCACGGCGGCCAGGCTGGAGTAGCTGACGATGGCAAACACCGCGCCAATCAGCGCGTCGAGCATGATGTCACCGGTCAGGGAGGCGAAGATGACCTGCACGCCGTTGGCCTCGGTAATCGGGGTGACCGCCTGCACAATCAGCTCCAGCGCCAGCAGGATCAACCCCAGGCCAATCCCCACGCGACCAAGCTGCCCGGCGCGCGTCTGTTTGCGGCCGAGGAAGAAGATAACGCCGACAAAAATCAACAGCGGCGACAGCCAGGAGAGATCGAAGGTCAGGATACGCGCCATCAGCGCGGTACCCACATCAGCCCCCAGCACAATCACCAGCGCCGGGGCCAGCGCCACCAGATCCTGCGCCACAAAAGAGGTGACAAGCAGGGTTGTGGCGTTGCTGCTCTGAACGAGTGCCGTTACGCCAATGCCCGCGCAGAAGGCGAGCGGCTTCTTCTCAACGCTGCTGCTGAGAACGGTACGTAAACGGGCACCAAATACGCGCATCACGCCGGTACGGACGATATGGGTGCCCCATACGAGCAGTGCGACTGCAGAGAGCAGATGTAACAGGGTCAGCACGGATGGTTTTCCTCCTTATCTTTATCGGTTTTCCTGAGGTTCCCTGCGCGTTGCCATGTCGGATGACGGCGACGCCTTATCCGACCTACGCACAGGCCCGGTAAGCGCACCGCCACCGGGTGCCAGGGATAGAACCTTATTTCAGTATAAGGGGTTAAGCGTAAGAAAGAGACAAGGCACCCATGAGGTGCCCTGTTTGTTGTAAGGAAAAGTGACGTTAGTCTGCGTCGTAGCCTAAATTCGGTGCCAGCCAGCGCTCTACTTCTGACACGCTCATGCCTTTGCGCAGGGCGTAATCTTCAATCTGATCGCGCTGAAGCTGCGCCACGGCGAAGTACTTGCTGTCCGGGTGGCTGAAGTACCAGCCGGAGACGGACGCGCCCGGCCACATGGCGTACGACTCGGTGAGCTTCATCCCGGTATGGGCTTCGACGTCCAGCAGTTGCCAGATCGTGCCCTTTTCGGTGTGTTCCGGGCAGGCCGGATAGCCCGGCGCCGGACGAATCCCCTGGTAGTTTTCGCGGATCAGCTCCTCGTTGCTGAGGTTTTCGTTCGCCGCGTAGCCCCAGTGCACCTTACGCACGCGCTCGTGCAGGTACTCGGCGAAGGCTTCCGCCAGGCGGTCGGCGATCGCTTTCACCATGATTTTATTGTAATCATCGTGCTGCGCTTCGAACGCGTCCGCCAGCGCATCTTCTTCCAGACCGCCGGTTACCGCAAAGGCGCCAATATAGTCGGCTTTACCGCTCAGCTTCGGCGCGACAAAATCGGCCAGGCAGTAGTTGGCAAAGCCCACTTTCTCGGTTTGCTGGCGCAGATGGCGGCTGACTGCCAGCACGTGAGTGCGGGTTTCATCGCGGTAAATTTCGATGTCGTCACCCACGCGGTTGGCCGGGAACAGTCCCACCACGCCGCGTGGGTTGAGGGTTTTCTCCGCGCTTAGCCTGTCGAGCATGTCGTTGGCATCGTTAAACAGGCGTTTCGCCTCCTCGCCCACCACCTCATCTTCCAGAATGCGCGGATATTTGCCCGCGAGCGACCAGGTCATAAAGAACGGCGTCCAGTCGATGTAGTTGCGCAGCGTTTCGATGCTGGCACTGACCTCCTGAACGCCCAGGCGATGCGCGACCGGCGGCGTATAGCTCGACCAGTCAAACGCCAGATCGTTATCGCGCGCCGCCTGGAGTGAAACTGGCGGGGTGCGCGGTTTCTTGCGCCCGTGCTGGATGCGAACGGTTTCGTACTCTTTGCGGGTGCGCTCAACAAACTCGTCGCGCTGGGTGTCAGAGAGCAGCGCGGAGACCACGCCCACCGTGCGCGAGGCGTTCTGCACGTAGACCGTCGGCCCGCTGTAGTTCTGCTCGATTTTCACCGCCGTGTGCGCCTTGGAGGTGGTCGCGCCGCCAATCAGCAGCGGAATGGTGAAGCCCTGACGCTCCATCTCCTTCGCCACGTTAACCATCTCGTCCAGCGACGGGGTGATCAGCCCGGAGAGGCCAATCAGGTCGGCATTCACTTCGCGCGCGGTCTTGAGGATTTTATCCGCCGGGACCATCACGCCAAGGTCGATAATCTCGTAGTTATTGCACTGCAGCACCACGCCGACGATGTTCTTGCCGATGTCGTGCACGTCACCCTTGACGGTGGCGATGACCATCTTGCCGTTGCTGGAGCCTTTCTCTTTGCTGGCCTCGATAAACGGCTCAAGGTACGCCACGGCCTGCTTCATCACGCGGGCGGATTTCACCACCTGCGGCAGGAACATTTTGCCCT
>OJXK01000304.1_pt1 | contig 12797 bp, 8 predicted proteins | sample 1600671 | NCBI WGS metagenome assembly OJXK01 (sample SAMN04436814, study PRJEB24849) | human gut metagenome | biome: human gut; feature: NICU; material: stool | host: Homo sapiens | place: USA: Saint Louis, MO | collected 2011-06-05
GTTATTGCTTCGGGTAATCGCAACTTTGGTGAGGCGTATGGCCGCGCCGGAGATGTGATTGCTCAGAAATGCGGCGTGCCGTGGCTGTACCGTTTTGAACTCATGGGTACGCAAAGCGATATCGAAAACGTTCGTAAAGGAGTAACCGAATTTTGGCAACGACACCCGCAGAACGCCTGACGCAGGAAACGATGGATTACCACGCGCTGAATGCGATGCTTAACCTTTACGATAGCGCAGGTCGCATTCAGTTCGATAAAGATCGCCAGGCAGTAGACGCCTTTATAACGACGCATGTGCGTCCGAACAGTGTGGCCTTCAGTAGCCAGCAGCAGCGCCTGAACTGGCTGGTTAACGAAGGTTACTATGATGAAAGCGTCCTTAATCGCTACTCTCGCGATTTTGTCATTACGCTGTTTGCCCACGCGCACGCCAGCGGTTTTCGTTTCCAGACATTCCTCGGAGCATGGAAGTTTTACACCAGCTATACGTTGAAGACATTCGACGGTAAGCGTTATCTGGAAGATTTTGCCGATCGAGTCACGATGGTGGCGCTGACGCTGGCACAAGGCGATGAAACACTGGCGACGCAACTGACCGATGAGATGCTGTCAGGACGCTTTCAGCCAGCCACGCCGACATTCCTCAACTGCGGTAAGCAGCAGCGCGGCGAACTGGTTTCCTGTTTTCTGCTGCGTATTGAAGACAATATGGAGTCGATTGGCCGGGCGGTAAATTCCGCACTGCAACTGTCGAAACGCGGCGGCGGCGTAGCATTTTTGCTGTCGAATCTGCGAGAAGCGGGCGCGCCAATTAAACGTATTGAAAATCAATCATCTGGCGTGATTCCGGTGATGAAAATGCTGGAAGACGCATTTTCCTATGCCAACCAGCTCGGCGCGCGTCAGGGGGCAGGTGCAGTCTATTTACATGCTCATCATCCCGATATTCTGCGTTTTCTCGATACAAAACGGGAAAATGCCGACGAAAAAATCCGCATTAAAACACTGTCGCTGGGCGTGGTGATCCCGGATATCACTTTCCATCTGGCAAAAGAGAATGCGCAGATGGCGCTGTTTTCGCCTTATGACGTAGAGCGAGTTTATGGCAAGCCGTTTGCCGATGTCGCCATTAGCGAACACTATGACGAACTGGTTGCCGATGAACGCATTCGCAAAAAATACCTCAACGCCCGTGATTTCTTCCAGCGACTGGCAGAAATCCAGTTTGAGTCCGGCTATCCCTACATCATGTATGAAGACACGGTTAACCGTGCTAACCCTATCGCCGGGCGCATAAATATGAGCAATCTCTGCTCAGAAATTTTGCAGGTTAACAGCGCCTCAGAGTATGACGAGAATCTCGACTATGCCCGCACAGGCCATGATATTTCCTGCAATTTAGGTTCGTTGAATATTGCCCACACCATGGATTCCCCCGACTTTGCCCGCACGGTAGAGACTGCCGTGCGCGGTTTAACGGCGGTGTCAGATATGAGTCATATCCGCAGCGTGCCGTCCATCGAAGCCGGAAATGCCGCCTCACACGCCATCGGACTGGGGCAGATGAATTTACACGGCTATCTGGCGCGAGAAGGCATCGCTTATGGGTCGCCGGAAGCACTGGATTTCACCAATCTCTATTTCTATACCATCACCTGGCACGCACTGCGTACCTCGATGTTGCTGGCGCGCGAACGCGGTGAAACCTTCGCCGGGTTCAAACAGTCACGCTATGCCAGTGGTGAATATTTTAGCCAATATCTGCAAGGGAACTGGCAGCCGAAAACGGCGAAAGTTGGCGAACTGTTTACCCGTAGCGGTATTACGTTACCTACCCGTGAGATGTGGGCGCAGCTGCGCGACGACGTGATGCGCTACGGCATTTACAACCAGAATCTTCAGGCGGTGCCGCCAACCGGTTCTATCTCTTATATCAACCATGCTACGTCGAGTATTCATCCGATTGTGGCGAAAGTAGAGATACGCAAAGAGGGCAAAACAGGACGCGTTTACTACCCTGCCCCGTTTATGACTAACGAGAATCTGGCGCTGTATCAGGACGCTTACGAAATTGGCGCAGAAAAGATCATCGACACTTACGCGGAAGCGACTCGCCATGTCGATCAGGGGCTGTCGCTGACGCTGTTTTTCCCCGATACCGCCACCACTCGCGATATCAACAAAGCGCAGATTTACGCCTGGCGCAAAGGTATCAAAACGCTCTATTACATCCGCCTGCGTCAGATGGCGCTGGAAGGCACTGAAATTGAAGGCTGCGTCTCGTGTGCACTTTAAGGAATATCTATGAAACTCTCTCGTATCAGCGCCATCAACTGGAACAAGATATCTGACGATAAAGATCTGGAGGTGTGGAATCGCCTGACCAGCAATTTCTGGCTACCAGAAAAGGTGCCGCTGTCGAACGATATTCCTGCATGGCAGACATTAAGTGTCGTAGAACAACAACTGACGATGCGCGTTTTTACTGGCCTGACGCTGCTCGACACGCTGCAAAATGTTATCGGCGCGCCTTCGCTGTTGCCCGATGCACTCACGCCTCATGAAGAAGCGGTATTATCGAATATCAGCTTTATGGAAGCGGTTCATGCCCGCTCTTACAGTTCGATTTTCTCGACGCTGTGCCAGACCAAAGATGTCGATGCCGCCTACGCCTGGAGTGAAGAAAACGCACCGTTGCAGCGAAAAGCTCAGATTATTCAGCAACATTATCGCGGGGATGATCCGCTGAAAAAGAAAATCGCCAGTGTGTTTCTTGAATCTTTTTTGTTCTATTCCGGTTTCTGGCTGCCGATGTATTTTTCCAGCCGCGGAAAGCTAACCAATACCGCAGACCTGATCCGTCTGATTATCCGCGATGAAGCAGTCCACGGTTATTACATCGGCTATAAATATCAGAAAAACATGGAAAAGATCTCCCAGGCACAACGTGAAGAGTTGAAGAGTTTCGCCTTCGATTTGTTGCTGGAACTTTATGACAACGAGTTGCAATACACCGATGAGCTGTACGCCGAAACCCCGTGGGCTGACGATGTGAAAGCGTTTCTCTGTTACAACGCCAATAAGGCGTTGATGAATCTGGGCTACGAACCGTTATTTCCCGCAGAAATGGCGGAAGTGAATCCGGCAATCCTCGCCGCGCTTTCGCCGAATGCCGATGAAAATCACGATTTCTTTTCCGGTTCAGGCTCTTCATATGTGATGGGAAAAGCGGTCGAAACAGAAGATGAAGACTGGAATTTCTGAGGGTGTTATTTTTCAAAAATATCACTACCCGCAGCAGGGAAATAATTTCCGCCAAATAGCTTTTTATCACGCAAATATTTTGTGGTGATCTACACTGACACTCTGTTGCATTATTCGCCTGAAACCACAATATTCAGACGTTTTTTCGCTATCTTTGACAAAAAATATCAACTTTTCTCGATTTGCTCTCAGCCCTTATATCATGGGAAATTCCGGCGATTTGCTCACATCAATATTCATGCCACATTTGCCATCAGGGGTTGCCTCAGATTCTCAGTATGTTAGGGTAGAAAAAAGTGACTATTTCCATTGGGTAATGTATCGACATAAACAAATAACAGGAATCTTTCTATTGCATGGCAATTAAATTAGAAATTAAAAATCTTTATAAAATATTTGGTGAGCATCCACAGCGAGCTTTCAAATATATCGAACAAGGACTTTCAAAAGAACAAATTCTGGAAAAAACTGGGCTATCGCTTGGCGTAAAAGACGCCAGTCTGGCCATTGAAGAAGGCGAGATATTTGTCATCATGGGATTATCCGGTTCGGGTAAATCCACAATGGTACGCCTTCTCAATCGCCTGATTGAACCCACCCGCGGGCAAGTATTGATTGACGGCGTAGACATCGCCCGGATATCCGATGCAGAGCTTCGCGAGGTGCGCAGAAAAAAGATTGCGATGGTTTTCCAGTCCTTTGCCCTGATGCCGCACATGACGGTCCTGGACAATACGGCATTCGGCATGGAATTAGCCGGTGTTGGCGCGGATGAACGTCGTGAAAAAGCGTTAGATGCGCTGCGTCAGGTTGGTCTGGAGAATTATGCTCACGGATACCCGGATGAACTTTCCGGAGGGATGCGCCAGCGTGTGGGCCTCGCCCGTGCATTAGCCATTAACCCTGACATCTTATTAATGGATGAGGCCTTTTCTGCCCTCGATCCGTTAATTCGTACCGAGATGCAGGATGAACTGGTAAAACTACAGGCGAAACATCAACGTACCGTGGTCTTTATTTCCCACGATCTCGACGAAGCTATGCGTATTGGCGACAGAATTGCCATTATGCAAAACGGTGAAGTGGTCCAGGTCGGCACGCCAGATGAAATCCTGAATAATCCGGCCAATGATTATGTACGCACCTTCTTCCGCGGCGTTGATATTAGCCAGGTCTTTAGTGCCAAGGATATTTCACGTCGTAGCCCTGAAGGTTTAATTCGTAAAACGCCCGGGGTCGGTCCACGTTCAGCGCTGCAATTATTGCAGGACAAAGATCGAGAATATGGTTACGTGATCGAGCGCGGCAATAAATTCGTCGGCGTTGTCTCTATCGACTCTTTAAAAACAGCATTAAGTCAGGCGCAAGGTATTGAAGCGGCATTGATCGATGAGCCGTTAGCCGTGGATGCGCAAACTCCTCTCAGCGAGTTGCTTTCTCATGTCGGCCAGGCCCCGTGCGCGGTGCCGGTTGTTGATGAGGAACAACAGTATGTGGGCATCATTTCAAAACGCATGCTGTTACAGGCTTTAGATCGTGAGGGGGCAAACAATGGCTGATCAAACCAATCCGTGGGATACCACACCAGCGGCCGACAGTGCCGCACAAACCGCCGATGCCTGGAGTACGCCATCAGGCGCGCCAGCTGACGGCGGTGGCGCAGACTGGCTGACCAGCGCACCCGCGCCGGCGCCAGAGCATTTCAATATTATGGATCCGTTCCATAAAACGCTGATCCCGCTGGATAGCTGGGTCACAGAAGGGATCGACTGGGTCGTTACCCATTTCCGTCCGGTCTTCCAGGGCATTCGAGTCCCGGTGGATTATATTCTCAACGGCTTCCAGCAGCTTCTGTTGGGTATGCCTGCCCCGGTGGCGATTATCCTGTTCGCTCTGATTGCCTGGCAGATTTCCGGCGTTGGAATGGGCGTTGCTACGCTGATTTCATTGATTGCAATCGGGGCCATCGGCGCGTGGTCGCAGGCCATGATCACCCTGGCGCTGGTACTAACCGCGCTGCTGTTCTGCGTGGTGATCGGTCTACCCATAGGGATCTGGTTGGCGCGCAGTCCACGGGCGGCAAAAATTGTTCGTCCGCTGCTGGACGCCATGCAAACCACACCGGCGTTCGTCTATCTGGTGCCGATCGTCATGCTGTTTGGTATTGGTAACGTCCCGGGCGTGGTGGTGACGATTATCTTCGCCCTGCCGCCAATCGTGCGTCTGACCATTCTGGGGATTAACCAGGTGCCAGCCGACTTGATTGAAGCCTCGCGCTCATTTGGCGCCAGCCCGCGTCAGATGCTGTTTAAAGTGCAGCTCCCGCTGGCGATGCCTACCATTATGGCCGGGGTCAACCAGACGCTGATGCTGGCGCTCTCAATGGTCGTCATCGCGTCGATGATCGCCGTCGGCGGACTGGGTCAGATGGTTCTGCGCGGAATCGGTCGTCTGGATATGGGGCTTGCCACCGTCGGCGGGGTTGGGATCGTGATCCTCGCCATCATTCTCGACCGCCTGACGCAGGCTGTCGGTCGCGACGCCCGTAGCCGTGGCAACCGTCGCTGGTACACCACCGGTCCCGTAGGGCTTATCACTCGCCCATTCACGAAGTAATTCACCCGTTGCCCGGTGGCGCATTGCTTACCGGGCCTATACGTCCCTCCAATAATTAAGGAACAACGATGCGACAGAACGTCATTATTGCCACAGCGTTTGCCACCCTTGTCTCCACCAGCACTTTCGCTGCCGATCTGCCAGGCAAAGGCATCACTGTACAGCCAATCCAGAGCACTATCTCTGAAGAATCCTTCCAGACGCAACTGGTCGCCCGTGCGCTGGAGAAACTGGGTTATACCGTTAACAAAACAAGCGAAGTTGACTACAACGTCGGCTATACCTCCATTGCCTCTGGCGATGCAACTTTTACCGCTGTGAACTGGCAGCCGCTGCATGATGATATGTATGCCGCAGCGGGCGGAGACAAAAAGTTCTATCGCGAGGGGGTATTCGTTACGGGTGCCGCGCAAGGTTATCTGATCGATAAAAAAACCGCTGAGCAGTATAAAATCACCAACATTGCCCAGTTAAAAGATCCGAAGATCGCCAAAATCTTTGACACCAACGGCGACGGAAAAGCAGACATGATGGGCTGCTCGCCGGGCTGGGGCTGCGAAGCGGTGATCAACCACCAGAACAAAGCCTTCGATCTGGAAAAAACCGTCGAGGTCAGCCACGGTAACTATGCGGCGATGATGGCTGACACCATTACCCGCTTTAAAGAAGGCAAACCCATTCTTTACTACACCTGGACACCGTACTGGGTGAGCGACGTTATGAAACCGGGTAAAGATGTGGTCTGGCTGCAGGTGCCGTTCTCTTCCCTGCCAGGCGAGCAGAAAGACATTGATACCAAGCTGCCTAACGGCGCCAACTACGGCTTCCCGGTGAACACTATGCATATCGTCGCCAACAAAGCCTGGGCGGAGAAAAACCCGGCTGCGGCGAAACTGTTTGCCGTCATGAAGCTGCCGCTGGCGGATATCAACGCGCAGAACGCGATGATGCACGACGGGAAAGCATCTGAAGCCGACGTACAGGGTCACGTTGACGGCTGGATCAAAGCCCACCAGCAACAGTTTGATGGCTGGGTGAAAGAAGCGCTGGCTGCGCAGAAATAACCCCCTCGTAGGTCTGATAAGCCTAGCGCCATCACACCAATGCCGGATGGTGGCGCGATGCGCCTTATCCGGCCTACACGCCCTCCTCCCAACCGCACAATCCATCACCCAACAAATCAGCAACATTTAATCACTTACGTTATGATTGTTTTCTGCAACCCATTTTTCAGTTGAAAACCATGACGAAAACCACTCAGGGACTTAGCCCTTCGCTGATCCTGTTAATGTCTATCGCCACCGGCCTCGCCGTCGCCAGTAACTATTACGCGCAGCCGCTGCTCGACACCATCGCACGTAACTTTTCGCTATCGGCCAGTACCGCTGGCTTTATCGTCACCGCGGCCCAACTCGGCTATGCCGCCGGCCTGCTGTTTTTAGTACCGCTTGGCGATATGTTTGAACGCCGGATGCTGATCGTCTCCATGACGCTTCTGGCCGCCGGCGGGATGCTGATCACCGCCAGCAGCCAGTCGCTGACGATGATGATTATCGGTACCGCGCTGACGGGGCTGTTCTCCGTGGTGGCGCAAATCCTGGTGCCGCTCGCCGCGACCCTCGCCTCACCGGAAAAACGTGGCAAGGTGGTGGGCACCATCATGAGTGGCCTGCTGCTGGGGATTTTGCTGGCGCGTACCGTCGCCGGGCTGCTGGCAAGCCTCGGCGGCTGGCGCACCGTATACTGGGTGGCGAGCGTATTGATGGTCGTCATGGCGCTGGCGCTGTGGCGCGGGCTGCCAAAAGTGAAGCAGGAAAATCACCTGAATTACCCGCAGCTGCTGGCCTCCGTTTTCAGCCTGTTCACCCAGGATAAACTTCTGCGCACCCGCGCCCTGCTGGGCTGCTTCACCTTCGCCAACTTCAGTATTCTCTGGACGTCGATGGCGTTTCTGCTGGCCGCGCCGCCGTTTAATTATTCCGAAGGGGTGATTGGCCTGTTCGGCCTGGCCGGTGCCGCAGGCGCACTGGGCGCGCGCCCCGCAGGCGGGCTGGCCGACAAGGGCAAATCCCATCTGACCACCTCCGCGGGGCTGGTGTTACTTCTGCTCTCCTGGGCGGCAATCTGGTATGGGCACGTCTCGGTGCTGGCGCTGATCGTCGGTATCCTGGTACTCGATCTCACCGTGCAGGGCGTTCACATTACCAATCAGACCGTCATCTATCGCGTGAAGCCGGAGGCGCGTAACCGCCTGACGGCCGGGTACATGACCAGCTACTTTATTGGCGGCGCGGCGGGCTCGCTCATTTCCGCCTCGGCGTGGCAGCATGCTGGCTGGTCAGGGGTATGTGCAATTGGTGCCATCGTCGCCACGATTAACCTGCTTGTATGGTGGCGCGGCTACCATCGCCAGGAGGCAATTCACTAAGTTTTACATTGCTTTGGGTCTCTTAGGGTGTAAAGGGGCCCCTCACTCTGTTAATGTAAACGTAATCATTTATCCCAGAAATTTTAATGTGGGTGACATATTTACAATCGGCATGAATAGTTCAGACCCCCGTCCTCACATCCTCTCTTCAGCGGGTTCATCCCCTACGCTTTCTGTGCTCACCGGGTCACGGACTTACCCGGCGCTTTCTGATGGTGACATTAATTTGGCGGATATAACCGCACAAATAATTCATTTACATTATTTGTCACTATCGTTACTATATCGGCTGTAATTAATGAGGTTATGCCCAAATGGATAGTTCGTTTACGCCCATTGAACAAATGCTTAAATTCCGCGCCAGTCGCCATGAGGACTTCCCGTATCAGGAAATCCTGCTGACTCGCCTGTGCATGCACATGCAGGGTAAGCTACTGGAAAACCGCAATAAAATGCTGAAAGCTCAAGGGATTAACGAGACATTGTTTATGGCGTTGATCACGCTGGAGTCTCAGGAAAACCACAGCATTCAGCCTTCTGAGCTGAGCTGCGCGCTGGGCTCCTCCCGCACCAACGCCACCCGAATTGCCGATGAGCTGGAAAAGCGCGGCTGGATTGAGCGCCGTGAAAGCGATAACGATCGCCGCTGCCTGCATCTGCAACTGACCGATAAAGGTCACGAATTCCTGCGCGAGGTGCTGCCACCTCAGCACAACTGCCTGCACAAACTCTGGTCCGCTCTCAGCACCGCCGAGCGCGACCAGCTTGAGCACATCACTCGCAAGCTGCTCACCCGTCTGGACCAGATGGATGAAGACGGCGTCATCCTTGAGGCGCTGCGCTAACGCGACGATCCGCTCAACATTCCAGATTGCTAAAAAGAAAAACTGACAGGCCAGCACGTGAAACTGCTGGCCTTTCTGACAACAGGTCGGCTCAGCCGATGTGAAAATAAGAAGATCGTGGAGAACAACAATGAGCGCAAATGCGGAGAGCACTACCCCGCAGCAACCGGCCAACAAGAAAGGCAAACGTAAGAGCGCCCTTCTTCTGTTGACCTTGCTCTTTATCATTATTGCCGTGGCATATGGGATCTATTGGTTTTTAGTACTGCGTCATGCTGAAGAGACTGACGACGCGTACGTGGCAGGGAACCAGGTACAAATTATGGCGCAGGTGTCGGGCAGCGTGACGAAAGTCTGGGCTGACAATACCGACTTTGTGCAAAAAGGCGATGTGCTGGTGACGCTCGATCCAACCGACGCCCAGCAGGCGTTTGAAAAAGCACAGACCGCGCTGGCCTCCAGCGTCCGTCAGACCCGCCAGCTGATGATCAACAGCAAGCAGCTGCAGGCCAACATCGACGTGCAGAAAACCGCACTCGCGCAGGCGCAGAGCGATCTGAACCGCCGCGTGCCGCTCGGCACCGCCAACCTGATTGGCCGTGAAGAGCTGCAGCACGCCCGCGACGCCGTCGCCAGCGCTCAGGCACAGCTGGACGTGGCCATTCAGCAGTACAACGCCAACCAGGCGATGGTGCTGGGCACCAGCCTGGAAAACCAGCCTGCCGTTCAGCAGGCAGCGACTGAAGTCCGCAACGCGTGGCTTGCCCTGCAGCGTACTAAAATCGTCAGCCCAATGACCGGCTATGTCTCCCGCCGTTCCGTCCAGCCAGGGGCGCAGATCAGCCCAACCACGCCGCTGATGGCGGTTGTGCCGGCGGACAACCTGTGGGTCGACGCCAACTTTAAAGAGACGCAGCTTGCGCATATGCGTATCGGCCAGACCGCAACGGTTGTCAGCGACATCTATGGCGATGACGTGAAGTACACCGGCAAAGTGGTGGGTCTGGATATGGGGACCGGCAGTGCCTTCTCCCTGCTGCCTGCGCAGAACGCCACCGGTAACTGGATCAAAGTCGTACAGCGTCTGCCCGTGCGTATCGAACTGGATGCCAAACAGCTGGCGGATCACCCGCTGCGTATCGGCCTCTCCACGCTGGTGACGGTTGACACCGCCAACCGCGACGGTCAGATCCTGGCAAGCCAGGTGCGTAGCAGCCCGGTTTATGAAAGTAACGCCCGTGAAATTAGCCTCGATCCGGTCAACAAGCTGATCGATGACATCGTGAAGGCAAACGCCGGTTAATCCGAAGGTGAGCGTTATGCAACAGCAAAAGCCGCAAAAACCGCTGGAAGGCGCGCAGCTGGTCATTATGACCATCGCGCTGTCGCTGGCGACATTCATGCAGGTGCTGGACTCCACCATCGCAAACGTGGCGATCCCGACCATCGCCGGTAACCTTGGCTCGTCGCTGAGCCAGGGGACCTGGGTCATTACCTCGTTTGGGGTGGCAAACGCCATCTCCATTCCGATCACCGGCTGGCTGGCAAAGCGCGTCGGTGAGGTGAAGCTGTTCCTCTGGTCCACGGTGGCGTTTGTTCTGGCCTCGTGGGCGTGCGGCATGTCCAGCAGCCTGACGATGCTGATTTTCTTCCGCGTCATTCAGGGGATTGTCGCGGGGCCGCTGATCCCGCTCTCCCAGAGTTTACTGCTGAGCAACTACCCTCCCGCAAAACGTTCCGTCGCGCTGGCGCTCTGGTCGATGACCGTTATCGTCGCGCCTATCTGCGGACCGATTCTGGGCGGGTACATCAGCGATAACTACCACTGGGGCTGGATCTTCTTCATCAACGTACCGATTGGCGCCGTCGTGGTATTGATGACGCTGCAGTCGCTGCGGGGACGAGAGACGCGCACCGAACAACGGCGTATCGACAGCATCGGGCTGGCGCTGCTGATCCTGGGTATCGGCAGTCTGCAGATCATGCTCGACCGCGGTAAAGAGCTCGACTGGTTCAACTCGCAGGAAATTATCATCCTGACCATTGTCGCGGTGGTGTCGATCAGCTTCCTGATCGTCTGGGAGCTGACGGACGACAACCCGATCGTCGATCTCTCGCTCTTTAAGTCGCGAAACTTCACCATCGGCTGCCTGTGTATCAGCCTCGCCTATATGCTCTACTTCGGCGCGATTGTTCTGCTGCCGCAGCTGTTGCAGGAGGTGTATGGCTATACCGCCACCTGGGCGGGTCTGGCGTCGGCACCTGTCGGAGTGATCCCGGTCCTGCTGTCGCCGATTATTGGCCGCTTCGCCCATAAGCTCGACATGCGTCGGCTGGTGACGTTCAGCTTCATCATGTACGCGGTGTGCTTCTACTGGCGTGCGTATACCTTTGAGCCGGGAATGGACTTTGGCGCCTCGGCGTGGCCGCAGTTCATTCAGGGCTTTGCGGTGGCGTGCTTCTTTATGCCGCTGACCACCATCACGCTCTCTGGCCTGCCGCCCGAGCGTCTGGCGGCCGCGTCGAGCCTGTCGAACTTCACCCGTACGCTGGCGGGCTCCATCGGGACGTCGATCACCACCACCCTGTGGACAAACCGCGAATCAATGCACCACGCGCAGCTGACCGAAGCGGTGAACCCGTTCAACCCTAACGCACAGCAGATGTACAGTCAGCTGCAGGGAATGGGGATGACGGAGCAGCAGGCGTCCGGCTGGATTGCCCAGCAGATCACCAACCAGGGGCTGATTATCTCGGCCAACGAGATTTTCTGGATATCGGCAGGGATCTTTATCGTCCTGCTGGGGCTGGTGTGGTTTGCCAAACCGCCGTTTGGTGCCGGTGGTGGCGGTGGCGGCGCGCACTAGTTTGTGCGCGGGTTGCCGGGTGGCGGCTACGCCTTACCCGACCTACGATAACTGACACTTCCGTAGGCCCGGTAAGCGCAGCGCCACCGGGCAACCATTGCCACCGTGTCCAGAACGCGACAGCCATTGTCAGTGCCGATAAAGCAGCGCGCCTGAAATCGATTCACGATAGTGAAAAGACAACAGGAGCGCATCATGCTGAACACACCCGCCGACAAGTACCAACCCTTTCCCACCCTTTCCCTGCCCGACCGTCGCTGGCCGGAACAACGCATCACCTGTGCGCCGCGCTGGCTCTCGACCGACCTGCGCGACGGCAACCAGGCTCTGGCCGAACCGATGGACAGCACGCGCAAGCTGCAGTTCTGGGATCTGCTGTTAAGCTGCGGGTTTAAAGAGATTGAAGTTGCCTTTCCTTCCGCCTCGCAGACGGATTTCAATTTCGTTCGCCAGCTGATTGAAGAGAACCGCATCCCGGATGACGTGACGATTCAGGTGCTCACTCAGGCACGGGAAGATCTCATCCATCGCACTTTTGAATCTCTGCGCGGCGCGAAGCAGGCGACCGTGCATCTGTATAACGCCACCGCTCCGCTGTTCCGCCGCCTGGTATTCGGCATGGAGAAAGCACAAATCGTTGAGCTGGCCACCCGTGCCACGCGGCTTATCCGCCAGCTTTGTGAAGAGAACCCTGAAACCCGCTGGCAGTACGAATACTCTCCGGAAACCTTCTGCTTTACCGAGCCGGAATTTGCGCTGGAGATTTGTGAAGCCG
>OJXK01000310.1_pt1 | contig 12495 bp, 8 predicted proteins | sample 1600671 | NCBI WGS metagenome assembly OJXK01 (sample SAMN04436814, study PRJEB24849) | human gut metagenome | biome: human gut; feature: NICU; material: stool | host: Homo sapiens | place: USA: Saint Louis, MO | collected 2011-06-05
TATGGCGGAGTACTCTCAGCCTGACGATATGATGGTGGTTTCCGCCGCCGGTAGCACCACTAACCAGTTGATTAACTGGTTGAAACTAAGCCAGACCGATCGTCTCTCTGCGCATCAGGTTCAACAAACGCTGCGTCGCTATCAGTGCGATCTGATTAGCGGCCTGTTACCCGCCGAAGAAGCCGATAGCCTCATTAGCGCTTTTGTCAGCGATCTGGAACGCCTGGCGGCGCTGCTCGACAGCGGTATTAACGACGCGGTGTATGCGGAAGTGGTGGGCCACGGCGAAGTGTGGTCGGCGCGCCTGATGTCTGCGGTACTTAATCAACAAGGGCTGCCAGCGGCCTGGCTTGATGCCCGCGAGTTTTTACGCGCTGAACGCGCTGCGCAACCGCAGGTTGATGAAGGGCTTTCTTACCCGTTGCTGCAACAGCTACTGGTACAACATCCGGGTAAACGTCTGGTGGTGACCGGGTTTATCAGCCGTAACAACGCTGGTGAAACGGTGCTGCTGGGGCGTAACGGTTCCGACTATTCCGCGACACAAATCGGTGCGCTGGCGGGTGTTTCTCGTGTAACCATCTGGAGCGACGTCGCCGGGGTATACAGTGCCGATCCGCGTAAAGTGAAAGATGCCTGTCTGCTGCCATTGCTGCGTCTGGATGAAGCTAGCGAACTGGCGCGTCTGGCGGCTCCCGTTCTTCACGCCCGTACTTTACAGCCAGTTTCTGGCAGCGAAATCGACCTGCAGCTGCGCTGTAGCTACACGCCGGATCAAGGCTCCACGCGCATTGAACGCGTGCTGGCCTCCGGTACTGGTGCGCGTATTGTCACCAGCCACGATGATGTCTGTTTGATTGAGTTTCAGGTGCCCGCCAGCCAGGATTTCAAACTGGCGCATAAAGAGATCGACCAGATCCTGAAACGCGCGCAGGTGCGTCCACTGTCAGTTGGCGTGCATAACGATCGCCAGTTGCTGCAATTTTGCTACACCTCAGAAGTGGCCGACAGTGCGCTGAAAATCCTCGACGAAGCGGGATTACCTGGCGAACTGCGTCTGCGCCAGGGGCTGGCGCTGGTGGCGATGGTCGGGGCGGGCGTCACCCGTAACCCGCTGCATTGTCACCGCTTCTGGCAGCAACTGAAAGGCCAACCGGTCGAGTTTACCTGGCAGTCCGATGACGGCATCAGCCTGGTGGCAGTACTGCGCACCGGACCGACCGAAAGCCTGATTCAGGGGCTGCATCAGTCCGTCTTCCGCGCAGAAAAACGCATCGGCCTGGTATTGTTCGGCAAGGGCAATATCGGTTCCCGCTGGCTGGAACTGTTCGCCCGTGAGCAGAGCACGCTTTCGGCGCGTACCGGCTTTGAATTTGTGCTGGCAGGCGTGGTGGACAGCCGCCGCAGCCTGTTGAGCTATGACGGGCTGGACGCCAGCCGCGCGTTAGCCTTCTTCAACGATGAAGCGGTCGAGCAGGATGAAGAGTCGCTGTTCCTGTGGATGCGCGCCCATCCGTATGATGATTTAGTGGTGTTGGACGTTACCGCCAGCCAGCAGCTTGCTGATCAGTATCTCGATTTTGCCAGCCACGGTTTCCACGTCATCAGCGCCAACAAACTGGCGGGAGCCAGCGACAGCAATAAATATCGCCAGATCCACGACGCCTTCGAAAAAACCGGGCGTCACTGGCTGTACAACGCCACCGTCGGTGCGGGATTGCCGATCAACCATACCGTGCGCGATCTGATCGACAGCGGCGATACTATTTTGTCGATCAGTGGGATCTTCTCCGGCACGCTCTCCTGGCTGTTCCTGCAATTCGACGGTAGCGTGCCGTTTACCGAGCTGGTGGATCAGGCGTGGCAGCAGGGCTTAACCGAGCCTGATCCGCGTGATGACCTTTCCGGCAAAGACGTGATGCGCAAGCTGGTGATTCTGGCGCGTGAAGCGGGTTACGACATCGAACCAGATCAGGTGCGCGTGGAATCGCTGGTGCCTGCCCATTGCGAAGGCGGTAGCATCGACCATTTCTTTGAAAACGGCGATGAACTTAACGAGCAGATGGTGCAACGACTGGAAGCGGCCCGCGAAATGGGGCTGGTGCTGCGCTATGTGGCGCGTTTCGATGCCAATGGCAAAGCGCGTGTGGGCGTGGAAGCGGTGCGTGAAGACCATCCGCTGGCATCACTGCTGCCGTGCGATAACGTCTTTGCCATCGAAAGCCGCTGGTATCGCGATAACCCTCTGGTGATCCGTGGGCCTGGCGCGGGGCGCGACGTCACCGCAGGGGCGATTCAGTCGGATATTAACCGCCTGGCGCAGTTGTTGTAATCCTGAGCCAGAGAAAGCAGTATTTGCGTAACGCGCCCTGCGGAAAGCGGGGCGCTGTGAGTAAATACTGCTTGTTTATGTAGCCAGTCGATAAAATGTCTGCTGGTTGCTAAAGAGAGCATTTCTGCTTTGCTGTTATTTCCGCCCGTTAATGCACATACCATTTTACGATTTTTGCCCTGAACCCAGAGTTGCCACTGATTTTTCCACCAGCCGTGATAAGTTGTTCCCTGAAAACGCCAGGGCATATTATCGGTATCGTCAGCTATTTCCTCTTCAATAAACCAAATCTCACCTTGCTGTTGGCGAAACAGATCAGCCCATGCCGTAATAATGGCACCTCTTAAAAAACACTCGTGTGAAATTACATGTGTTTTTACTGTAGGGAATAAAATATTCAGTACTCTGAAATGCCCGTGTGCAGTGATAACCGGACGCAGAATAACACCTTTAGCATTGCGTTTGAGCGCTGCGCTGCCATATTGAATCTCATCAAACTGACTGCGGCGTAGAAATTGTGCTTCGCGCATATCAACGCGTTGTACAATATTACTCTCGTGTAACTCTGGTTCTGCATTCCCTCTGTATCGATAATGCAGACTTTCTCCAGCCTGATGCTGCGTGTAATTAGTAGAAAGATGAAGAATATTACCGCGAAGAGCATCAAAACTGATTAAAACATACAGTTTCTGCCCGCCGCTGGCTCCCTGAAATGGCACCAGAAGAGCAACCGTTTCGATTATTTCAGGAGGCGTTATTTCTTTCTGATATTGTTTAGGTGTCCAGACTTTTTTGCAGTTACGACATTGAATGCGTTGCGACCCCTGTGGATTGTGGCCATAACAAATCGTCTTTGTGCCATAACATACCGGGCAGAAATGACCTTTCTCAGTTGCAAAAGTAGATAAGTGAACTGACAACCAGTCACGAAATTGCTGTTCGTCAAACAACGGCGGGTAACTTCCACATGCCCGACAGTGCAGTGCCGGATAACCCAGTCGATAGTCTGGCCAGCTGTAATCTGTCGATGTTGGTTGCCCTAAATTACGACAACCAAACGACTTGCAGGCATTAATCGTAAACAGAGTCGACATATATCACCAACGATTTCACAAGGTCGTTGATTTTGTCCGGCAACTATCCCCTGCGGATGTGATTACTCTCACATAAATAACTCTTTCAGAACGTAATGTAGCAATCCTTTAAATCACTGAAAGGGACTATTTATGAAAATTAAAATACTTGCTGCGGGTATCGCATTAACATTGCCGTTCTGGGCTTGCGCCAAAGATGTCACCATCATTTATACCAACGACCTCCATGCGCATGTCGAGCCTTATAAAGTGCCGTGGATCGCTGATGGTAAACGGGATATTGGCGGCTGGGCAAATATCACTACGCTGGTTAAGTAAGAAAAAGCAAAAAATAAAGCGACATGGTTTTTTGATGCGGGTGATTATTTTACCGGGCCATATATCAGCAGCCTGACCAAAGGTAAGGCTATTATCGATATTATGAATACTATGCCGTTTGATGCCGTCACGATAGGCAACCATGAATTTGACCACGGCTGGGACAACACATTATTACAGTTGAGTCAGGCAAAATTCCCTATTGTGCAGGGCAATGTTTTTTATCAGAACAGCAGTAAATCATTCTGGGATAAGCCATATACCATCATCGAAAAAGACGGCGTGAAAATAGGCGTTATAGGTTTGCACGGTGTATTTGCCTTTAATGACACGGTATCTGCGGCAACGCGAGTGGGGATTGAAGCGCGTGATGAAATTAAATGGCTACAACGTTATATCGATGAACTTAAAGGCAAGGTTGATTTGACCGTCGCCCTGATCCATGAAGGTGTTCCGGCCCGCCAGTCCAGTATGGGAGGCACAGATGTGCGTCGCGCGCTGGATAAAGATATTCAGACGGCAAGTCAGGTGAAAGGGCTGGATATTTTGATCACCGGACATGCGCATGTGGGTACGCCGGAACCGATTAAAGTCGGCAATACGCTCATCCTCTCCACTGACAGCGGCGGGATTGATGTGGGCAAACTGGTTCTCGACTACAAAGAGAAGCCGCATGATTTTACGGTGAAAAACTTCGAGCTTAAAACCATTTACGCCGACGAGTGGAAGCCCGATCCGCAAACAAAACAGGTGATCGACGGCTGGAATAAAAAGCTTGATGAAGTGGTGCAACAAACGGTCGCGAAATCGCCGGTTGAATTAAAACGTGCCTATGGTGAATCGGCTTCCCTCGGGAACCTGGCGGCTGATGCTTTACTGGTAGCGGCGGGTAAAAACACCCAATTGGCGTTAACCAACTCTGGCGGCATTCGCAATGAGATCCCCGCAGGGGCGATTACGATGGGCGGCGTCATCAGTACCTTCCCGTTTCCCAACGAACTGGTGACGATGGATCTCACGGGTAAACAATTACGCAGTTTGATGGAACACGGCGCAAGTTTAAGTAATGGCGTTTTACAGGTATCGAAAGGCCTGGAAATGAAGTACGACAGCAGTAAGCCGGTTGGTCAGCGGGTAATCACGCTGACTCTGAATGGCAAACCCATTGAAGATGCGACGATTTACCACATTGCTACTCAGAGTTTCCTTGCTGATGGTGGAGATGGTTTTACCGCCTTTACCGAAGGGAAAGCGCGTAACACAACGGGCGGTTATTACGTTTATCACGCCGTGGTTGATTACTTCAAAGCGGGTAACACCATCACGGATGAACAGATCAACGGTATGCGCGTGAAAGATATCAAGTAAAAGTACGTATTGAGTTGATTCATCTGTTTGTTACCAGTTGATTTTGCAGATCCAGTATTCGGCCTACGCGAGGGCGCAGGCCGAATCAGATGCCTTAGCATCACCATCCGGTGGCAGGACGTTGTTTTTCGAATAAGCCCAGGTGTCGCTGTGTTGTCAGAATATCAGTCAAAACGTGCGAGGTGGATTGCGCTATAGAGAAATCTTTTATCGCCTCTAATTAAGATGAGTTTTTTTCAACTTCCCTGATTTTTCCTCACCATCATTGGTCATTTTTCGGTTGACGCCCCTCGGCTTTTCCTTCATCTTTACATCTGGACGTCTAAATGGATAGATGTTCACAACACAACATATAACTACAAGCGATTGATGAGGTAAGGTATGAGCTTTTTTCACGCCAGCCAGCGGGATGCCCTGAATCAGAGTCTGGCAGAAGTCCAGGGGCAGATTAACGTTTCGTTCGAGTTTTTCCCGCCGCGCACCAGTGAAATGGAGCAGACCCTGTGGAACTCCATCGATCGCCTTAGCAGCCTGAAACCGAAGTTTGTATCGGTGACCTATGGCGCGAACTCCGGCGAGCGCGACCGTACGCACAGCATTATTAAAGGCATTAAAGATCGCACTGGTCTGGAAGCGGCACCGCATCTTACTTGCATTGATGCGACGCCCGACGAGCTGCGCACCATTGCACGTGACTACTGGAATAACGGTATTCGTCATATCGTGGCGCTGCGTGGCGATCTGCCGCCGGGAAGCGGTAAGCCAGAAATGTATGCTTCTGACCTGGTGACGCTGTTAAAAGAAGTGGCAGATTTCGATATATCCGTGGCGGCGTATCCGGAAGTTCACCCGGAAGCAAAAAGCGCTCAGGCGGATTTGCTTAATCTGAAACGCAAAGTGGATGCCGGAGCCAACCGCGCGATTACTCAGTTCTTCTTTGATGTCGAAAGCTACCTGCGTTTTCGTGACCGCTGCGTATCGGCGGGCATTGATGTGGAAATCATTCCGGGAATTTTGCCGGTCTCGAACTTTAAACAAGCGAAGAAATTTGCCGACATGACCAACGTGCGTATTCCGGCGTGGATGGCGCAAATGTTTGACGGGCTGGATGACGATGCCGAAACCCGCAAACTGGTGGGCGCGAATATTGCGATGGATATGGTGAAGATTTTAAGCCGTGAAGGAGTGAAAGATTTCCACTTCTATACGCTTAACCGTGCTGAAATGAGTTACGCGATTTGCCATACGCTGGGTGTTCGACCTGGTTTATAAATAGTGTGGCTTTTGTGAAAATCACACAGTGATCACAAATTTTAAACAGAGCACAAAATGCTGCCTCGAAATGAGGGCGGGAAAATAAGGTTGTCAGCCTTGTTTTCTCCCTCATTACTTGAAGGATATGAAGCTAAAACCCTTTTTTATAAAGCATTTGTCCGAATTCGGACATAATCAAAAAGTCTTAATTACGATCAATTTGATCTACATCTCTTTAACCAACAATATGTAAGATCTCAACTATCGCATCCGTGGATTAATTCAATTATAACTTCTCTCTAACGCTGTGTATCGTAACGGTAACACTGTAGAGGGGAGCACATTGATGAGCACGTCAGACGATATCCATAACACGACAGCCACCGGCAAATGCCCGTTCCATCAGGGCGGTCACGACCAGAGCGCAGGTGGGGGCACAACCACGCGCGACTGGTGGCCAAATCAACTCCGTGTTGACCTGTTAAACCAACATTCTAATCGTTCTAACCCGCTGGGTGAGGACTTTGACTACCGCAAAGAATTCAGCAAATTAGATTACTACGGTCTGAAAAAAGATCTGAAAGCCCTGCTGACAGAATCTCAGCCGTGGTGGCCTGCCGACTGGGGCAGCTACGCCGGTCTGTTTATTCGTATGGCCTGGCACGGCGCGGGTACTTACCGTTCCATCGACGGACGCGGCGGCGCGGGTCGTGGTCAGCAACGTTTTGCACCGCTGAACTCCTGGCCGGATAACGTAAGCCTCGATAAAGCGCGTCGCCTGTTGTGGCCAATCAAACAGAAATATGGTCAGAAAATCTCCTGGGCCGACCTGTTTATCCTCGCGGGTAACGTGGCGCTGGAAAACTCCGGCTTCCGTACCTTCGGTTTTGGTGCCGGTCGTGAAGACGTCTGGGAACCGGATCTGGATGTTAACTGGGGTGATGAAAAAGCCTGGCTGACCCACCGTCATCCGGAAGCACTGGCGAAAGCACCGCTGGGCGCAACCGAGATGGGCCTGATTTACGTTAACCCGGAAGGCCCGGATCACAGCGGCGAACCGCTTTCTGCGGCAGCAGCTATCCGCGCGACCTTCGGCAACATGGGCATGAACGACGAAGAAACCGTGGCGCTGATTGCGGGTGGTCATACGCTGGGTAAAACCCACGGTGCCGGTCCGACATCAAATGTAGGTCCTGATCCAGAAGCTGCACCGATTGAAGAACAAGGTTTAGGCTGGGCGAGCACTTACGGCAGCGGCGTTGGCGCAGATGCCATTACCTCTGGTCTGGAAGTAGTCTGGACCCAGACGCCGACCCAGTGGAGCAACTATTTCTTCGAGAACCTGTTCAAGTATGAGTGGGTACAGACCCGCAGTCCGGCTGGCGCAATCCAGTTCGAAGCGGTAGACGCACCGGAAATTATCCCGGATCCGTTCGATCCGTCGAAGAAACGTAAACCGACAATGCTGGTGACCGACCTGACGCTGCGTTTTGATCCTGAGTTCGAGAAGATTTCTCGTCGTTTCCTCAACGATCCGCAGGCGTTCAACGAAGCCTTTGCCCGTGCCTGGTTCAAACTGACGCACAGGGATATGGGGCCGAAATCTCGCTACATCGGGCCGGAAGTACCGAAAGAAGATCTGATCTGGCAAGATCCGCTGCCGCAGCCGATCTACAACCCGACCGAGCAGGACATTATCGATCTGAAATTCGCGATTGCGGATTCTGGTCTGTCTGTCAGCGAACTGGTATCGGTGGCCTGGGCGTCTGCTTCTACCTTCCGTGGTGGCGACAAACGTGGTGGTGCCAATGGTGCACGTCTGGCATTAATGCCGCAGCGCGACTGGGATGTGAACGCCGCGGCGGTGCGGGCGTTACCGGCTCTGGAAGCTATTCAGCGCACCACGAATAAAGCCTCTCTGGCCGATATCATCGTGCTGGCAGGTGTGGTTGGCGTTGAGAAAGCCGCAAGCGCCGCAGGTTTGAGCATTCATGTACCGTTTGCGCCGGGTCGCGTTGATGCGCGTCAGGATCAGACTGACATTGAAATGTTCGAACTGCTGGAGCCAATTGCTGACGGTTTCCGTAACTACCGCGCTCGTCTGGATGTTTCTACCACCGAGTCACTGCTGATTGATAAAGCACAGCAACTGACGCTGACCGCGCCGGAAATGACCGCGCTGGTGGGCGGGATGCGTGTACTGGGTGCCAACTTCGATGGCAGCAAAAACGGCGTCTTCACTGACCGCGTTGGTGTATTGAGTAATGACTTCTTCGTGAACTTGCTGGATATGCGTTACGAGTGGAAAGCGACCGACGAATCGAAAGAGCTGTTCGAAGGCCGTGACCGCGAAACCGGCGAAGTGAAATACACTGCCAGCCGTGCGGATCTGGTCTTTGGTTCTAACTCTGTCCTGCGTGCGGTGGCGGAAGTTTACGCCAGCAGCGATGCCCACGAGAAGTTTGTTAAAGACTTCGTGGCGGCATGGGTGAAAGTGATGAACCTCGACCGTTTCGACCTGCTGTAATCTGACCTTCTTCAGCGACTGCCTGATGGCAGTCGCTGAAGTTTCTTTACCGGCGTATAGTGTCCACAGGAAAACTACACACTGGATCTCTCATGTCTGCCGCAGGAAAGAGCAACCCACTGGCAATCAGTGGCCTGGTTGTGCTCACACTTATCTGGAGTTATAGCTGGATTTTCATGAAGCAAGTCACCAGCTACATCGGTGCCTTCGACTTCACCGCCTTACGCTGCATTTTCGGCGCTCTCGTTTTATTCATTGTCCTTTTATTACGTGGTCGCGGAATGCGCCCGACACCGTTTAAATACACCTTAGCCATTGCCCTGTTACAAACCTGTGGGATGGTTGGCCTGGCGCAGTGGGCGCTGGTTAGCGGAGGAGCGGGGAAGGTGGCGATCCTGAGCTATACCATGCCGTTCTGGGTGGTGATTTTCGCCGCGTTGTTTCTCGGTGAACGCCTGCGACGTGGGCAATATTTCGCGATACTGATTGCCGCTTTCGGCTTATTTTTGGTGTTGCAGCCGTGGCAACTCGATTTCTCTTCGATGAAAAGTGCCCTGCTGGCAATCCTCTCCGGTGTTAGTTGGGGGGCGAGCGCGATTGTCGCGAAACGCCTATACGCCCGCCATCCACGCGTGGATTTATTGTCGTTAACATCCTGGCAGATGCTTTATGCGGCGCTGGTGATGAGTGCGGTCGCTTTACTGGTGCCACAACGTGAAATTGACTGGCAGCCCACCGTGTTCTGGGCTCTGGCCTACAGTGCGATTCTGGCGACGGCGCTGGCGTGGAGCTTATGGTTGTTTGTATTGAAAAACTTGCCTGCCAGTATTGCCAGCTTAAGCACACTGGCCGTTCCCGTTTGCGGCGTACTCTTTTCCTGGTGGTTGCTCGGTGAGAATCCGGGGGCCGTTGAAGGTAGCGGTATTGTGCTGATTGTGCTGGCACTGGCGCTGGTGAGCCGTAAGAAAAAAGAAGCTGTCAGTGTAAAAAACATCTGAATTTTTTCTTCATGTGGGGCGATCGCTTATTTAACAAAATACCGATAGTGCCCCACCATCCGCCAGCTAAACAGCACGTCTTCTTCCTGCGCGCCTGCGCCAATGTTATGTATCACCAGCGGCGTACCGTCGCGGGCAAAGCCATCTGACACCACCCCAATATGCGCCAGCCCGTTATCCAGTCGCCAGGAGACAATATCGCCCGCTTGATAGTCACTGGGGTTCTTGCTGGTGGGGCGTGTTTTATCATGGCGGCTAAACCAGGTTTCCAGATTAGGCACCCGACGGTGATCGATGTTGCTGTCCGGGCGCTTTAACTGCCATTTTTGCGGGTACTCAGCAAAATTCTTCGCCATATCTTCGTGAACCAGTTTCTGCAAATCGACCTTCTGGCTGCGCAAGGCGCGGATCACCACATCGGAACATACGCCGCGTTCTTGCGGGACATCACCGCCAGGATAGGTAAGCTGCACATACGCCGGATCGTAAAATAGCGTGCTGCCGATTTGCTGTCTGGCACCGTCTGCGATGGCAAGGTTGGTGTTGGCCTGGATTTGTACCACGGTTGGTGGAACGGCCGGAGATTTTAAGGAGTTGCTGGTAAACGCCGTTAGCAGGCTGACCAGCGCCAGTGAAGCTTTCATCTGGTTCGTCCGTGAAAATAAGAGTCACAGATTCGACCTTCCGGGCTAACGATTGTTCTGTAGAGAAAATGTCCAGAAGCGGATAAAAAATTCCTGAACAACGTGTGAGTTTCAGACGGGTGATAACGTATAAAAAGTGCTCGAACAGTCCCCTCTCCCCTTTGGGGAGAGGGTTAGGGTGAGGGGAACAGGCCAGCTCCGGGGCGAATATTTACCCTCATCCCGACCCTCTCCCTGAAAGGGCGAGGGGGAAAAACATGCCCGCAGTGACGAGTGAGCCACTTTGCCTGCACTCTCAAACTCCCGGACAATCCGGGAGTTTGGAGTAGGTTATTCCCACTCTTGCAGGAAACGCTGACCGTACTGGTCGGCTACCAGCAGTGCAGCGTAAACCTGATCTGGCGTCGCGCCGCCAGGCATGTTGTGGATGGTTTCACCTTCTGCACATGCCGCTTCTGCCACAATTCGCATTTTCGCCGGGACATCTTCTTTAATATCCAGTTGAGCGAGAGTTATTGGCAAACCTACCGCATGGCTAAGTGCAGCTACGGTTTCGATTTCCTCCACCGGCGCATTTTCCAGAACCAGCTGCGTCAGCGTACCAAATGCCACTTTTTCACCGTGGTAATAGTGATGCGCGTCCGGGATAGCGGTCAGGCCGTTATGCACCGCGTGAGCCGCCGCCAGCCCGCCGCTTTCAAAACCAACGCCGCTCAAATAGGTGTTCGCTTCAATCACGCGCTCCAGCGCCGGAGTCACTACATGCTGTTCGGCGGCAAGCATCGCTTTTTCGCCTTCTTCCAGCAGAGTGTTGTAGCACAGTTCTGCCAGTGCCAGCGCCGCCTGGGTACACTTGCCGCCCGCCATAGTGGTCGCGCCGCTACGGGAACAGGCGCGTGCTTCAAACCAGGTTGCCAGCGCATCGCCGATACCCGCCGCTAACAGACGTGCAGGTGCGCCAGCGACGATTTTGGTGTCGACAATGACCATATTCGGGTTATTTGGCAACATCAGATAGCGGTCAAATTCACCATCATCGGTGTAGATAACAGACAATGCGCTGCACGGTGCGTCGGTAGAGGCGATAGTCGGTGCGATCGCTACCGGAACACCCATGAAATGTGCCAGTGCTTTGGCAGTATCGAGAGTTTTTCCGCCACCGATACCGAGAATTGCGCCACACTGCGCAGTCTCCGCGATGCCACGCAGACGGTCGATCTCATTTTGCGAACATTCACCGCCAAACGGCGCAATTTCTACTACCAGTCCAGCATCTTTAAAGCTTTTCTCGACAGTGGATTGAGCAAAACCTAAAACAAATTTGTCACCCACCACTAACCAGCGTTCTGCCAGCGGCTTCAGGTATTCGCCCAGACGATTAATCACATCAGCGCCCTGGATGTATTTACCCGGTGATTGAATAATGCGGTCCATAATTGCTCCTTTAGAGATGAGTAGTGCCAAATGCGGCATTCCAGTCGTGTTCGAACTTCTCTATAGCTGACTCTACCGCAGGGGTGTTGAGCATTTGTTGCGCTACATCTAAGGGCAGGGTGATGGATTCACATCCTGCCAGTAAACAGTCCAGCGCCTGACGCGGCGTTTTAAAGCTGGCCGCCAGCACCATGCTTTCTGGTGCGTGCATTTCTAACAGCGCTTGCAGCTCCTGAACCGTACGAATGCCGTCTCCGCCCTGGGCATCTACGCGGTTAACATACGGAGCAACGTATTTTGCCCCTGCCAGTGCGGCTAATAACCCTTGTGCGGCGCTATATACAGCGGTGCCAAGTATAGTAATACCCTCTTTTTTCAGTATTTTAATTGCTGCCAGACCTTCGGAAGTCACCGGGATTTTAACCACAATGCCCGGAATGGTGTCGCGCAGGCGCTTCGCTTCTTCCACCATTCCCTGCGCATCACGGCTCATGGTCTGAGCAAACAGAATGCCCTCATCACCGAT
>OJXK01000328.1_pt1 | contig 12053 bp, 8 predicted proteins | sample 1600671 | NCBI WGS metagenome assembly OJXK01 (sample SAMN04436814, study PRJEB24849) | human gut metagenome | biome: human gut; feature: NICU; material: stool | host: Homo sapiens | place: USA: Saint Louis, MO | collected 2011-06-05
GGCACCGACAGCAGGTCGCCGCTGCGCACCTGACGGTCCGCTTCCTTTTCGATGGCCTGCAGGCTGAGGCTGTCCTGCTCAAATTCTTTCGCGGCGGCCATCAGTTGCGGCTTCGTGAACGCCAGGCCGTTCCCCTCCAGCACCGGAATGGCCAGATGGATAGCCTGCTGCTCCGGCGTGTGCAGACCGGCCTTCTGGTGCGCCAGGGCATCATCGAGCCTGTCATGCCCCGCCGCATCCTTAATCTGTTCGGACACGACGCTCCAGGCAGACTGACGCGACAGCTTCTCCGTCGTTTTCTGCGCCGTCTGCGCGGAATAGAGCCGCACCGCCCGGCCGCTGAGCGCCAGTTTGTTCAGCGTGGTGTTATCCAGCTCGCGCTGCGACAGCGAGGCAAAAACCGTGGCGCTGTCGCTCACCGAGCGGCCCGGCGACTCCACCCAGCCTTGAACCACCTTCGCGGCGGTAAACGGGCTGTCGCCGGCGGGCAGGACCACGTCCGCCTTACGCCCCGGCAGGCTGACGACGAGCCCCGCCTCCCCGAGCGCCTTAACGGTCACCGTATCGCCTCCCCTGAGCCGCGTCCCCTGCGCCTGACCCAGCACTGCCAGACGGTCGCCTTCGGCCACCTGCAGCGTGCCGGTGCGGTACAGCGACCAGCTGCTGTTGAGTTCAGACAGGCGGGTCACCCGCGTCTCACCCTGGGCGTTGCGCAGCGTCAGGCTGTTGTTGCGGCCCGTCACGCGGTCAATGACAAAGCGTTCCCGGCTGCGCTCTTCGGCATTCGAGCGCTCCATGACCATCCCCTCCCGGTAGTGGTCGCGCACCTGCTGATGGCGGCTGTCGAGCCAGACCGGCTCCAGCGTGGTGATACTGACCTCCCGCTCGCCCAGCACCTTTTCCGCCTTAAGCGCCTCGCGGACTACGCCTGCGAGCACCGCCTGCTCGCGCGGACCGGTGACCTGCGCCACGCTGTGTTCACCTGCGCGGACGCTTCGGGCAAAGTCAGCGGCCAGGCGGTCATACCGCTGCCGCCGGTCAGGCTCGCTGATAACCGAGACCTGCGTCTTCTCACCGCCCTGCCACGCGAGCGTGCTCACTCCCGCTTCCTTCATGACGGTGAGGGCGCTGCCGGTCCCGGTGCGCTGACCGCTGTCGGCAATCAGCAGCTGGACGTTATGGCGCAGCGCACCGTCGAGCAGCGTGAGCGTTTCTTTCAGGGTCAGCTTCTCCCCCAGGTCCACAATCAGCGTGCTGCCGGGCGTAAAGGCCATGCCCTCCGTCAGCCCCCGCCTGTCGGTGATATGCTCGCCGCTGAGGCGCTCATCCTGCATAAGGGCGCTGCGCGAACGCCTGTCGGCGGCGATAATCTGCACGTCACGCCCCTGTTCGCGCGCCATCATCGTCAGCTCCGCCACGCGCTCACGCTGGCCGGCCGCCCCGCCCTGACCCGAAATGATCGCCACCGGCGGACGGTCCTGGGCCAGGACACTCACGGCATCGCTGTATGACCGGCTGCGGGGCACGCTTTTATCCGGAAAAATGTCGGCCTGCCCCGTCCGCTGTAAATCGCGGGTCATCGCCGACACCGACAGCTCATCCAGCACGTGGATGTTCGAGGTAAACAGCCCCTTCTCTTTATCCAGCGGGATGAGCTGCTCATTTTTTATCGCCGCATCGATGCCGTCACGCGCCATCTCCACCATGCCCGACCGCGCGGGCAGCTGCCCGAGGGTGGTGGCCAGCAGTTCGGAATACGTGAACCGCGCCCGCCGGTCGCTCAGCATCGCGATGGCCTGCCCGACGCTGCTGTTAATATCAATGGCTTCAGGCGTCGTTGCGGGAATATTCCCCTGCACAACCCGCAGGTCTGCCGCCTCACGGTAGGCTTTAATGTCAAACCCCGTCTCTTTCAGGGTCTGCATCCACTCGGCCATGCGCTGTTCGGGGTCAACCTTCTGCTTCGACTGGCGGGTATCGAGCGCCGCCACGTCGCGGGACTTCAGGGACGCGTCATCCCCGACCGCCTCGCTGATGGTCCTGCTGCGGCTGGAATACGGCTCCGTCGGTACGCCCTTCAGCTCCCACATGCCGTGTTTGCCGACCGTCTCAGTCTCATAGCCCATCGCCGCGACGTCATCCTTCAGCGCGGCACGATACAGGCGGCCAAAGGCAATCTGGTTGGCGTAGATATTCTCAATAAACCCGGTTTTACCCACTTTGTCGCTGCTGAGCGTTCGCCACTCATCGCCATGCTGAGTGGCATTGGCCACCACCGCGTGGGTGTGCAGCTGCGGCTCCTGGTCGCGGCTGGTATCGTGGTTAAACAGCGCCATCACCAGGTTGCCGGTCAGCTGCGTCTCGCTCCTGCCCTCCGTCATAACCCGCGTGGAGGCCATTGCCTCTATCTGCTTAATGGCGGTCTCCACCGCGCGGTTGTGTGCCTCAATAAGACGCTTGTCGCCTCCCAGCATGGCCATCACGGAGACACTTTTGGGCGCAGAGAAGGTGAAGTCGTAGCCCGGACGGTGTTTGTTCGCCCCGTCCTGAGTCCGGCTGAGGTCGCTGCCGTCCGGCAGGCGTCCCTCCAGAACCTTCGTAAAGACCTTCTGGTCCACCCCGCCGCTGAGCCCCAGCGCTTCAGCCCCTTTTCCGGCCCAGCGCTCGCCCATACTACCGATAACGTAGTAGTTGTCCTTGTCGGTGTAATAATTGCCCGCGCTGCCGGCGGATTTTACCGATCCGATGCTCATCATCAGATGTATCCTCCCGGCTCAAGATCCTTTTCAGGCGCCCGGTGAACGTTGATGTTCACTTCTTCACGACGCTGCCTCTCCTGAGGAGACAGTTCGTCCTGCTCCGCCTGCCACGCCTCCCATGCCGCCATATCCACTACTTCACCGCTTTCACTGATGCCGGGCGGCAGCTGCTCTGCCTCTTCCGCCTTTGTCTTCAGCTCAGGCTCCACACCGCCGGCGCCTGCCGCACCTGCTACGGATGCCGCGTCTGCAGCGCGGGGCGCGGGCGTCAGTTGCTGTGGCTGCTGTGGCTGCTGTGGCTGCTGTGGCTGCTGTGGCTGCTGTGGCTGACCAGCATTCTCCGCACCGCCCTCTGGCGCGACAACTTCGGCATCCGGTTCAAAGAGCATGGCGATGCTGCGGGATTCATGTTCACGTGCAGCCAGCGCGGCATTCAGGCGTTCCTCCGCTTTCCCGTCGATGGTGCGCGGAATGAATTCCGGTGCCACCTTTGGACGCTGCTGATACTTCAGCGCCATTTTCACGGCAGGATAAGGTCCGGGAAGCGTGACGTAGCAGGAGAGATCCGGCAACGTCTGGACGTCGGAGTAACTCACCAGGGTGACGCGCTCCATGTCCTTGCCGACCGAGGTACCGTCGCGTACCGGGTCCACACCGTAGGAATACTGCTCGGACGCCTTGAGGATTTCTTTTTCACCGATTTCGCCAGCGGCGAACTCGGCGATATTGCGCGACGGCGAGCGGAAGAAGGCACGGGTGTTCAGCACGTCGAACAGCGTTTCCGCCGGCTTCTGCCCGTAAATATCTTCCAGCTGGGCGTAGGACTGAATGCCAATGACGTAGCAGCCGCCAAACTTACGCGCCTCCGGCAGGATCTCAACCAGGTCCGGCAGCTTGTGCAGGGTAGGCAGCTCGTCGGCGAAGATCCACACGCGGCGGTTACGGTTTTCCCCCATCGCCAGCAGCCCGCGAATGGCGATGGACAACCACATGGAGATAACCGGCTTGAGGGAAGCGTGGGTGTCAGCATTGGAGGAGATAAACAGCCAGCCGTTTTTACCATCCTCACGAACGCCGCGCATCCAGTCGCGTATGGTGAATGACTCGCCGTTATTTTCGATGCCCTGCAGGTAGCGGATAGCCTTGACGTAGTTGGTCAGCACGGCGCGGATGGAGATGGCCGTTTTCTCGATTTTCTCTTCCACCAGGTTCGCCGCCGGGGAGTTTTTCAGGTACGAGCGCAGCTTCTCAATCTTGATGGAAAGCAGCGTGTCGACCAGCTTGCTGTAGCTGCGGTCCTTGTCGTTGCGCATCAGATATGCGGCTTCGGCAAAGATGGTACGTCCCGACCCCTGCCAGAAGGGGTCTTCCTTCGTGCCCATAGGAATAAGCGTGTTGGAAACGTTGTCGAAGTCAGGCTGCGTCAGGCACTCCCGCCACAGGTCCCATGCAGCGCAGCGCGCATCCAGCGGGTTAAGGATTTTATCTGTGGCCGGATCATAGTAGCTTTTGACGAACTCACAGGAGCGGTCATACACGATGACCATATCGCCACGCTGGCGGGCGTAGTTCATCAGACGGCGGATAACTTCTGATTTACCGGCCCCGACGGTACCGTGCAGACAGAAGTTCTGGATCTCCGAGTCCTTAATAAGCGGCAGCTCACCGATTTTGATGTCGGATGCGAGACCGTCGCGCCTGAGCATTTTCGCCACCGCTTTCGGGTCGTCAGTCAGCTGGCGCCCTCCCGTTATCTCGTCCTCACTCTGCTGCTTACCCTGATGGCCCAGAATCCAGGTGGTGACAAAGAAGGTAATAACGCACACCACGGCCGCGATGATGGCAGCAAGAATAAAGGCCGTCCAGACCTGGTCGGCGCACCACTGGATATATTTGTCCTGCAGTATTTGCTGCGCGTTGTACTTCAGCTCATGGCCGTAATAACGGATGGTATAGACAGGCTGGGATTTAAAAATATCGCGCATGGGGGCCAGCGTCTGACACCAGTAATAAACCATGCCGTTCACGAACGTCTGCCAGGTCAGTTTAACCGACAGCGTAATCGCGACAATGATGCCGAAGAGAATGACGAGACAGTACACGATGATATTGGCAATTTGACTGAACATACGGATACGCATGCTCGCGATCTGACCGCCCTGGGTCATATCCTTAGCATTAAAACTCATATTAGCCTCATAGAGGTTGGTCTATATGTATAGCGACCATGATTTCAGAAAGCAATTGATTTAATGTCATCCGTTACAAAACACTAGGATGACATCATTTAACTAAAGGCGGGGAGATTATTAATAATGAATGTTATTTTTTAAGTAAATCACACGCTCCTGCATATCCATGTGAGCATGATTTTTTCAAATAGATATCTGCCATTCCAGAATCTGGAAATACACCATCACCTCTCATATAAGCCCCTGCCAAATTAAACTCAGCCTGTCCGTTATTTTTAATGGATGCTTTCTCCCACCAGATCACCGCCTCGTGCATATCCCTATTAACACACTCACCTGTAGAATACAGGTTTCCAATATTCAAATATGCCAACTCAAAATCTTTTTGAGCTGAGGAGTTAAGCAAATCCATTATTTTATCACAACGGGCATCTTTCAATAATCCATTTTTATAAAGCATTGCCAAGTCATTCTGAGCAGATGCATTCCCTGCATCTGCTGCCTTCCCCCACCAATAGCCTGCTTTTTTATATTTTTATCAACACCTTGCCCATAATAATAGAGCAGACCTAGGTTATTTTGGGCATCTGAATTACCCTGAATCGCCGACTTATTAGTCCAATAAAAAGCTTTTTTATAATCACCAGATACGACCAAATACATTGCACCTAGCTTATATTGAGCTAATGCGTTTCCAGAATTCGCATCTTTTTTTAAGTTAGTGTAGTAGTCGTCGCTAGCCCTTACACTCAAGGTACACGACAGGAAAACAAAAACTCCCAACATCCCATAGAACACTCGCATTGTTTATCTCCATAAAACTAAATATTATATCCATACACAACCATGAAACTGACTATGAAATCCTACAACTCAATCTAACGCTTCCAACCCATTGGATAATTACTTTCCGGATTATAATTAACATTATCAAAGTCCACGGATTCAAAGTCATTATTTATAGAGTGGGCGCCATCTACCTTGTTTTTTTCAAGCCACTCTTTGATGCTTATACACCCGCTAACCTTATATAAATCCATCAATGTACCCACAATGAATACAAAAAAAGTAACAAGAGGAGGAGCCAGTGAACATATAGGCATTATCACATACCAAACTACCCTGTTGTATGTGTAGGGTTCAACACTGCCTTTATTCTTAGATATTTTATAAAACAAATAGATGAACAATCCTTGCCATAAGAGCACAGTTGCACCAATGAATACCACCTCCGTAACTAACCATCCAGCCAGATAACAAGCAATAGACTGAAACAACACTACCATGAATATCTGAAGCAGATTTCTCATCGCACCCTCTCTGGCATCCTGTTACTGCTTATGTTTATCTTGATATTTTTTTGCCTTCTTCATCAGTTCTTCAGGACTGTCAGCCCCCGGCACTCGTTCTTGAGACTCCTTTTCCTTATTATACGTATTCATTTGCGAAGATTGCTCTGAATTATGATGTTTTTGCAGATCAGAATACTGTTGATTTATGCTGCCTTCTTCATCGCGTATTCCTCCTTTAGTATCGGCTATATTCTCTCTCGATGTTGTGAACATATTATCAACTTGGTCTTTTACATTATTCTGAATTCCGCTGTCCTGTGTACGTTGTTCGATAGTAGCCTGATGAGACTGGTGATCGGCACTAACATCGCTATTTCCACCGCCACCAGAAATGGCCCCCATACCATGGCCAACATTTCCTTTAGCTGCTGAATATGATGCATCAACGCTCGGTTGTACCTGCTCCTGAACAAATCCCCAAGCCAGTTCCCGACGTTTTCCTGCGATTTCTGCTGAGCTGGTATTAGTAAGCAATGTATCTGCATCTTGAGGTGCATGTTTACGGACATACTGGGCAAACTGCTGATTTAGATCCTCGCTCATTTGACCACTCATACTTTCTGTACGAGACGCCATTTCAGCATATTCATGGCTACGAGCCTGACTTGTGGTGTACTGATCATAGCTCTGTTTTGCTGAGTTCAACGATGCCGAAAGTTGATCTGCTCGGGAAGCCGCATTATTGTCCGTATGGCTCCCAGATTCACTGACTTTACGGCTAGTAAAGTAATCACTCGCCTCCTTAAAGTCCTGGGTTGCTTTAGCATCCATATCATGTCGAGCATCATGGCTAGCTCGAGAGCTATTTGTTGCTTGGTGCATATCGTCATCGGAAAAATCAACTCCCGCCTTAACTCCTGCCTGAAACCCTACCCCTCCTCCGGTACCCAGCACATTCAGCCCCATACTTCCTTTAGCATGTGCATCACCATACAATCCGAGTGACGCTCTGGTGCTCCTTGACGCTAACTCTTGAGTGGCCTGTTCATTACTAATATTATGCCCTTTCGCATAGCTTTCTACTGCGCTGCGCATCCTGCTGGCCATCATAGAATCCTGAGCACTCATAGTGCTGTCTGCGCCACTGGTCATTGAATTACTGCTACCACGGTTTGAGCCAAACTGACTAAGCGTATTCCATGCGCTACTCAAACTACTGTTATATCCATGCAATGCACTCTCTGACTGGGTTTGTGCCTCGCGGGCCATTGCCTGCTGTGCGGTTGCAATCTGACGAGTCATGTTGATACTCATAGGAATACGTGACGTAGCACCGCTGGAATCTGTCACTACACTACCATCACGCATTTGCGTCGAACTGGCTCCGTTAGCCAACTGTTGGCTCATTTGTCCAAATACTGTTGAGCTATTGGTATTCCAGTTAAAACCACTCACATTTTCTGTCTGCATGTTAGCGTAAGAGTAGTTACCATCAACAGCACCAGAGGCAGCAGTGGCTGCAGGGCTGATAGCGGAAGAGGCCAGATGGCTGTAGAGATTTGAGAACCCCGCCCCCAGTCCCTTCAGCATTCCCCATGCCAGTGGCGGGATAAGCATCGACAGATAGCCTGCCGTGGTAGCGAGGTCTGAGTATTTTATCTGCACCTGTGACAACTCCGAGAGAACCACTGGTGAACCGTTGGCCTTCGCATAGAAGGTCATGCAGCTGTTGAGGATGGCGTAAAGCAGTGGCCAGCTCTGCACCCACATGATAGCCAGCACGTACCCCTTCAGCACATTAAGGGTGACGGCGTTAAACATCCCGCCCAGCACCATCAGGGGGAATATTCCGATGGTCAGACCGACAATCAACGTCTGAGACATAGGTAGTGAGCGTAATGCCACCTGACCGACCGTCGCATGCGCCAGCCGCTGCTTCTCCATCGATGACGTAGTGGCGATATTCAGCAGGCTTGAGGTGTCACCGTTGCGGGCTGCATAGCTCATGATGCCATTTCGCAAAGCGTTCATCGTCACATTCTGACGGACAATCGACGCGGCGCTCTGACCAGCACCATAGAAATAGTTATAGCTGTCCCCGATCATCTGGCTGAACAAAATGTCAGGATTCGGACGTCCGCCAAAAAGCTGACGCACGTAGTAACTCCATGTTTTTCCTCCGGTCTGAGTATCCAGGGCAAGCTTTGGCTTAATTACCGCAGCGGCTTCTTCACAGGTTAAAAACTGATTATTGTTGTTGAATACCCCCCTCAGCGGACTCGGCTTTGAGAAAATCAGCGTATACGGGTCTGCACTGTTCATTAGATCTTCCATGGTATATTTTCCGTTCAGGAAAATATCGCCCATCACGCAGTTCTGCACATAGTCCGTGAATATCGTAGTTATCTCTGGGTTCTGTGATAAAAAGTCCGTACTGCGTGAAACCAGATTCGCCCCAAATATCATGCCGGTTTTGCTGTAGGTGATGCTGTCGGGCTGTGAAAAGACCATTTCATACCCCTGAACAAGGGCATATCCGATTTTGGTGGTCAGCGATGCAGGCAGTGCCAGCCCGACGGGCACGTTATCGACTTTATAGACCTTTGTCTGATTACTGATATCGATTATTTGTACGGAGGTGCGAACACTGACCAGCAGCGACATCAGCACAATGACGCCTGCCCAGCCCAGCATATCCATGATGTTGTGCCGTCGTATCCACGAAATGGCTACAACCAGCACAGAGAAAGCCGTCGCAATACGCCGAATAACAACCCAGTTCTCCGTCGACATGAACGTGACGATGGCATTCAGCGTCTGCGTCAGCCAGTCGCCGCCCGCGATGACATAGATTTCCTGCATCAGCGCGCCCCCCCGAAGTGATAGTTGTTCTGGTAGCGCTGCAGCATGCGTGCCGAGACCTGCTGGCGCATGTAGCTCATCTGGCGGTCAACAACCAAAAGCGCATCCTGCTGTACCTGCACCTGTGCCTGGAAGGAGGCTATCTGCCGCGTGGCTTCGTTGAGGTTATTATTGATGCTGTCGATAACCGCCTGGTCATAGTTTCCCGTTGCCACCATTGCACGGGCCTGCTGGACCAGCTCCTGGATGTACTGGAGAAGAATGTCGTAGCCGATGTAATCGGTTAGCTGATAAACGAGGCTGTTAGAAACCCCCAGCATCTGTGGATCAACCAGGTACTTGAAGACCGGGATGGTAGTACTTGTGATAAATCCCTTCTCTTTCTCGGTTAACTTTAGATCGGCAACGGCTTTATTCTGAATGCTGGAAAGGATGTCTTTTATCTGATTTTTCAGTGCATTTTTCTGGCTGATCGTGACATTAGCATCGGCAACCACCTTCAGACATTTATCGCTGTCATTACAGTGATACACCCGTGCAGTCCCCCCCTCCATCATGGCCCGAATAAGGTCGCGATCGGTCGTTCTTGCCGGAAGCGGGGTTATATTACCCTTCTCATCAAAGACCATTGTTCCGGTCAGGGTCATGATGAACTCCTTAAGCTCTTTATTCCCGTCAAACATGCGGTTCTTTCCGAGCGCATTCCAGATGACATTGATATTCTTCGTTATGCGCTCTTTATCCTTATCACTGGCCTTATCACGGACCTTATCCATGCTTCCCCCCACCGTGCAGCCCTGGCGGGATGCCGCCCAGTCGGCAAACATGTTGCTCTCACCGGCAATGTCCTGGCAGACCTTCTGCTGGGAGACCTGAGTGCGCGGAAACAGACCGCCGACAATCCCCTGCGCCGCCTGGCAGGAGCTGAGGTTCATGCTGTTAATGTCGCTGGCCATCTTCTGCAGGAAGTCTTTAGCGGTCTTGATTTCCGGTACCGTGGTCTGCAGCGCCAGATCGAAGAAGTATCCGGCCGCATTGGACATAATCTGCTTGGCGAAACGCTGCAACTGATCGCTGTTAATAAAGCTGAAGGAGCCCAGATAGGCATCGATGCCGCCGCAGCCGGCGTTGATGTCGGGCAGCGTCATGGAGATAAGCTGGACGGTTTTCACCTGCGTGCGCGCGTAGAGTGAGCCGCCCGTGGCGTAGCCCGCGGCCTGGCCCTGCCAGACCTGTGGCTGGCTGGTGTTGGACGCAAAGCCCAGCTTATTAAAGAAGGTGTTCATGTCACTGTTCACGTCGGCACTCACGCTCGCTGAACACGCAAGAAGGAGGCCACACAGTATGGAGAGAGGTTTACGGACGAACATCGGCACCCTCCCGACTCGCCTGCAGGGCGAGTTTTCCCATTTTTCGTTTTAGTATGAACATTTGCCCTTTCGTATAAAGCGAGTTCAGGATTGCATAAACGCCACCTGCAACGGCAAGCCCGCCGCTCAGCGCGATAAATATCAGTGGAATGGCGTACATCAACACGTTCCACAAATCTTTCAGCTGCAGGTGACCGTCCCTGAGCCAGTCGCCGACGCAGGCATTGAAAACGTATGTCATAAAGACGCGCGACAGCACGCCGGCAATGAGCAAAATGCCCGCCCACTCAGCATAAACGCCGAACCGTGCGTCCTCTTTCCGTGCCCTGAGCGCGATTAACTCTGGCGTCGTAGCTCTCTGAAGCATTCCGGAGGTCATCATGTCGTGTTCCTCTGCATTGTTCTGATCAGCCATTGTTACCCACTCCACGCATCTGAAGGACCGTATCCATGCGGGCCATAAAGCCCTGTTCGTCGGTCGCGCCCTGCAGCAGGGGCAGGGCTTCAAGGGTGTTTACGTTGACGAGAAAGGTGGTTGGCGTGGCCACGGGCAGGTTAGGGAAAAAGGTTTTCATCACCTCCGGCGGCGCGGGCAACGCATCGGGAAAGGACGCATCCCCCTGACCGTCGATGGTGTAGGCCATCACCCCAAACCCCACCCGTGCCGACAGCGACTTCAGGACCGGATCAAACTGGTGGCAGTACGGGCAGTGTCCCTGCATAAACAGCACGACCTTCCAGTCGGCCAGATTGATCTGGCGGCCGTTGCTGAGGCGGTACCAGACCGGCGGCTTCGCCGGAAGTGGCTTAACTTCAGGGTCTTCCGGGGATGTTGGCAGAGATCCCGACGTTCGCGCCCCCTGTGGATGCCATAACGATTTGATCTCGTCCATTGTGGAAGCCTGTGTGGCCAGGCAGAGGGACATGAGCACCACGGTAAACACGGTATGTCTAAGGTTCATGTCGGCATCCTCCGGCATCACGGGCCTTTTCGGCCTCACGGGCGGCATCAATCCAGCGGTTGATGATGCGGTAGCCCCCCCAGAGCGCCATCGATACGCCGATTATCTGCGCCAGAAGAATGGCCATCTCCGGCTCGCGCCGGACCAGGCGGGAAACAATGTGAAACCATATCCCGAGGCTCAGCACCCATAATCCGGGCACGTCGAACTCAGGCAGGCGAAAACGGAATTTGCGCATGCGAACTCTTCCTGTATTAAAAGTTGGGGGCAAAATCTGTGGAAACGTTGAGGAACTGCTTCGCCAGGTCATCCTGGCTGATAAAGCCATACGAGACGGGTTTGACCGCCCCGCTTTTAGGGTCGGCCAGCATCAGCGCCGGGAAGTAACGAATACCCAGCCGGCTGGCCTGTCCACCGTCCATTCGGGTATCCGGCAGGAGTGGATTCACGATACCGTCCACGGAAACCGGAATGACGCTGAGGTGATACGTTTCGCGGAAGTTTTTAATGACCTGAACCAGCTGGCCGTCGATCGGGTCCTGTCCGCGGTAGAAGAACATCACGCCATAGTGCTGAGCCAGCGTTTCAATGGCGCGGCGCTGGTCGGCAAAGTCCG
>OJXK01000354.1_pt1 | contig 11606 bp, 6 predicted proteins | sample 1600671 | NCBI WGS metagenome assembly OJXK01 (sample SAMN04436814, study PRJEB24849) | human gut metagenome | biome: human gut; feature: NICU; material: stool | host: Homo sapiens | place: USA: Saint Louis, MO | collected 2011-06-05
ATTTTTTCAATAAAGAATGTATCAATTTTTGTAATATAGTGGATTTTTTCTACACTAATCCCCTTACGAAGAGCTTCTGCCACAACATAGATACGTTCATCATCTACTAAGTGTAAACGTTCGATAAGCTGTTCCATGGATTCATGGGCGATTTTCTTAAGCTCAATATGGTCTAAACCGATCTCCAAGGAACGAATTGCTTTTAACAAAGACCCTTCTAAAGAGCGGTCGATAGCCATAACTTCGCCAGTAGCCTTCATTTGAGTGCCCAATGTGCGGTCCGCCAAATTGAATTTTTCAAATGGCCAACGTGGGAACTTCGTTACTACATAGTCGAGTGTAGGCTCGAAGCATGCTTTTGTTTCGCCTGTTACAGCATTTGTAATTTGATCCAATGTCATGCCTACTGCAATTTTTGCGGCTACCTTCGCAATTGGATAACCTGTTGCTTTAGATGCCAATGCAGAGGAACGAGATACGCGAGGGTTTACTTCGATAACAATATATTCGTTGCTATTTGGATTCAAAGCGTATTGTACGTTACAACCACCTTCGATTTTTAAATAACGGATAATCTCAACGGATGCGGTACGCAGCATTTGGTATTGAATATCATTCAAGGTTTGGCTTGGTGCCACAACGATAGAGTCCCCAGTATGCACACCAACAGGGTCAATATTCTCCATGTTACATACGATGATGCAATTATCTGCACTATCGCGCATTACTTCGTATTCAATTTCTTTCCAGCCTGCAACGGAACGTTCTGCTAGAATTTGGTGAATTGGTGAAAGTTTCAAACCACGACGTGTGATTTCATACATTTCATCTTCGTTATGGGCAATACCGCCACCTGTACCGCCTAACGTGTATGCAGGGCGGATGATAATAGGATACCCAATGCGATTAGCAAAGGTTACTGCTTCTTCAAGATCGTTAAAGATATCGGATTCAGGAACTGGTTGATTAATTTCCTTCATCGCTTCTTTGAAGAGTTCACGGTCTTCGGCTTGTTTAATAGCTTCAAGAGTTGTACCAAGAAGTTTTACACCATATTCTTCTAATACGCCAGCTTCAGACAATTGTACGGCCATATTAAGGCCTACTTGACCACCTAATGTAGCCAACAAGCCCCAAGGGCGTTCTTTTTTAATTACTTCTGTTACGAATTCAAGACTAATCGGTTCTACATATACGCGGTCTGCAATATCTGTATCAGTCATAATAGTAGCAGGGTTAGAGTTAACCAATACTACTTTATAACCCTCTTCTCGAAGGGAACGGCATGCTTGTGTGCCAGCATAGTCAAACTCTGCAGCTTGGCCGATAATAATTGGACCAGAACCAATTACAAGTACTTTTTTTGCTTCTGAGGTCATATTATTTTCCCTTTCTCATTAAGTCTTCAAATTCGTCAAATAAATATAGGTTATCAGTAGGTCCTGGGGATGCTTCTGGATGGTATTGTACGGAGAAGATTGGCAATTCTTTATGACGCATACCTTCTACGGTTCCATCATTTACACTACGATGTGTAATTTCTACAAAAGCTGGCAAAGAAGTATCATCTACCGCATAGCCATGATTTTGAGATGTAATATATACCCGACCAGTACGTAAATCTTGTACAGGATGGTTAGAACCACGGTGACCAAATTTCAATTTGAATGTAGTCCCACCATAAGCTTGTGCCAATACTTGATGCCCCATACAGATGCCAAAGATTGGTTTCTTACCAAACATCTTCTTTACTTCTTCTACTGCATAGCCAAGATCTTGAGGGTCTCCAGGGCCATTAGATAAAAAGATACCATCTGGATTTGCTGCCAACACATCTTCGGCCTTAGCATCTGCAGGAAATACAGTAAGACGACAGCCTGCAGCTTCTAGAGAGCGAAGGATATTTTCCTTTACACCATAATCCATTACCGCTACGTGGAATTCAGCATTTTTATCTCCACGCATACCTTGCCATTTTGTAGTTACACGCATAACTTGATCTGTTGGCAAGTCTTGTTTAAACAATTTTTGAATATCCTCCATAGGGTAATCAGATCGTACAAGTACGCCCTTCATTACACCATGGTTACGAAGAACACGTGTAATTGCACGTGTATCTACATCATAAAGGCAAGGGATGCCGTGCAAACGAAGATACTCACTAAATAGGCCTTCATTTTGCCAGTTAGATGGAAAGTCACACAGTTCACCTACAATAAAACCTTTACAATATGGTTTAGGACCTTGAGTAATAGAATTTAAAGTACCATAATTACCAATTAAAGGATAGGTTAATGTAATAATTTGATCCGCATAGGATGGATCAGTCAAGATTTCTTGATACCCTGTCATACCTGTGTTAAATACAACTTCGCCTACCGTTGGGGCGCCACCTAATAAGGAACCTTCAAACACGGAACCATCTTCAAGAACTAACTTGCCTTTCATTATAAGACTACGCCCTCCTTCATAACAATTTTGCCATCAACTACTGTGAGTTTAGCTTTACCTGTAACAGTCATACCATCAAATGGGCTAACTTTACCTTTTGTATAGAATTTATTTCGATCTACTGTCCATTCTTCAGTCGTGGAGAATACGGTAATATCTGCTGGCTTGCCAACTTCAAGAACACCTGCATCAAGGTGCATCAACTCAGCTGGTCGAGTACTCATATAGTACACAACTTGATCGATGCTTAGTTTATCAGGACCATATGCATTAGTAATAACCGCCGCCAAAGATGTTTCGAGGCCACTGAAACCATTTGGTGCACAGCAGAATTCATGGTCTTTTTCTTCATATGCATGTGGTGCATGGTCTGTAATAATCGCATCGATTGTACCATCTTTCAAGCCTTCTAATAATGCTTGGCGATGATCTTCAGAGCGAATTGGAGGAGCCATTTTGAATGCTGGGTTATATTCGCGTAGGTATTCATCTGTGAAAGATAAATGTTGGCTTGTAACTTCACATGTTACATTAAGGCCTTTAGCCTTCGCACGGCGCACCATATCTACAGTATTTTTACTACTTACGTGGGCGATATGGATATGACCACCTGTCATTTCAGATAACAAGATATCACGAGCAACAGCCAAATCTTCAGCTACTGCAGGACGACCAATAACACCTAATTCATAAGAAACAATACCTTCATGCATATGGCCATTTTTAGTCAATGTAATATCTTCTGCATGGTCGATAACCATCTTATTAAACATGGACGAGTATTCTAAAGCACGGCGCATAAATGCAGCATTTTCTACATAGTGGCCATCATCGGAGAAAGCTACTACACCAGCTTCTGCCATATCCCCCATTTCAGCAAGTTCCTTACCTTCAAGACCTTTTGATACAGCACCAATAAATTCTACCTTAACAACACCAGTAAGTTCGGCTTGCTTTTGCAACCCTCTTACGAGCGCAGCATTATCTACCACAGGATTTGTATTAGCCATAGTTACAACACGTGTGAAACCACCTGCAGCAGCGGCTTGTGTACCGGAGTGGAAATCTTCTTTCGCTTCTTGACCTGGCTCACGCAAATGTGTGTGAATATCGATAAGGCCTGGTGCTACAATAAGACCTGTTGCATCATATATCTCAGCACCTTCAGCATTTAAGTTTTGACCGATGGCTGCAATTTTACCATCTTTTACGAGAATGTCTGCTACTTCGTTTTGTTTTTTCGCCGGATTTACTACCGTACCATTTTTAATAAGCAAGCTCACTACCGTCACCTCCGATAATAGTTAAGTACAATACAGCCATACGTATAGCTACGCCATTACGCACTTGTTCTTGAATTACTGATTGATCAGAATACGCCACATCTGGTGCGATTTCTAGACCACGGTTCATTGGGCCTGGATGCATGACCATTACATCGTCTTTAGCTAATTTCAATACATCGTTATTAATACCAAAGATACGTGCATATTCTCTGTTTGTAGGATATAGTGCAGAGTGAATGCGTTCTAATTGAATCCGAAGTACGTTTACAACATCTGCATCAACAACGGCTTCACGAATATCGTGGTGTACGGTAACACCTAATTTTTCAAGTTCTGGATATACCATTGTACGAGGACCAGCCAGATGTACATCAGCCCCCATTTTTGTAAGTCCATAAATGTTGGAGCGTGCTACGCGACTATGCATTATATCGCCAAGGATAACCACCTTTAATCCTTCAATAGATTCCTTTTTCTCTAAGATAGAATACATGTCTAGTAATGCTTGTGTTGGATGCTCATGAGCGCCATCACCTGCGTTAATGATAATCGGATCTACGGCTTTCGTAGCGTATAAAGGTGCACCTTCTGCGCTGTGGCGCATTACGATAGCATCTGTACCCATGTAGGACATAGTTAATAATGTATCGCGGAAGCTTTCACCTTTACCCATGGAAGATCCACTAGGAGAAAGATTGATTACGTCAGCCCCTAAATATTTTCCGGCTAACTCAAAGGAACTACGAGTACGAGTACTTGGTTCCATAAAAAGGTTAATAATGGATTTCCCCTTTAATAGTGGAACCTTCTTGTCATCAGAAAGAACGATTTTCTTCATTTTCTTTGCCACATCTAAAATCAATTTGATTTCTTCAGGTGACACATTTTGCAAACCCAATAAATCTTTGCCTTTTAGGCTAACTTGTCCCATGATTTCCTCCTAACTCACGTAACAAAAAAGACCTTTTGCCCAGGGCAAAAGGTCAAATAGTTTGCACAAAGAAGCCCCTATGGGCACTTCAACTATATTCCTTTCTCAGCCTCTCTGGACTAAATTAAAAGGTATTGTATTATGCAATGGTCTCTCGTACCATATATGCATTTTCTTTATTTATTGTACTGAATCCACCTTTGAAAGTCAATGTAAAACACAAAATTCATATGTATTTTAAAAAGAGGACAAGCATATAAAATTGCTTGTCCTCTCTATATTTAAACAGCTATTAATCCACTTCTATATCTTAAACTTTAATCTAAAATTTCTTTTTTAGAAATTAAGGGTCTTAACCTAATGGATATAATTTTGGTGGGTTTTCTTCATCATTTTGCTGTTCATTTTGTGGAGTATATGGCATTTGATCTTGTTGCGGCTCATTCGCTACAGGATTTATCTGCACATATTGCTGATTTGGCGACAATTGAGGTTGACGTTGCTCACGACGACGTGTATTTTGAGATGCAGTCGGTCTAGGTTTTGTCAACTCATCAATGGATACAGCATTTGGAATAGTTACATTTGATGTATCCCCATGAATATCATCAAGTTCACTGAAGGAAGGAGTCCTCTTAGATGCTTGAGCAGCCTTACGTTCGGCTTCAAGTTGTTGACGGGCAAGTTCTGCACGACGACGAGCGCTTTCTTGTTGATCTCGAACACGTTGAATCGCTTCAGCACGCTCTTTTGCTTTACGTTCTATTTCAGCTTGAGCCAACGCTTGTTGACGGGCAGCTTCAGCTTTACGTTCTGCCTCTAGTTGCGCTTTATATCGTTCCTCAGCAAGGCGTCGTGCCTCGGCTGCTTGACGTTCTGCTTCAGCTCGTTCTGCAGCAAGTCGCTCTTGCTCTGCCTTACGAGCTTCCGCCGCTATACGAGCCGCCTCTGCTTTACGAGCCTCTTCGGCACGTCTTGCTTCTTCTATGCGACGAGCTTCTTCGGCTCTACGCACTTCTTCGGCACGTTTAGCCTCTGCAGCAATGCGAGTTTCTTCAGCACGGCGCGCTGCTTCGAGTCGTTCCTGTTCAGCTCTACGTTGTGCCTCAAGTCTAGCTGCTTCTGCTTTCCGAGCTTCTTCTGCTCTACGTGCTTCTGCTTCTAAACGAGCTTGTTCAGCTTTACGCGCCGCTTCAATTCTCGCAGCTTCAGCTTTGCGTGCTTCCTCTGCTCGTTTTGCTTCTGCTGCTACGCGAGCGGCCTCAGCTTTACGTTCCGCTTCAATTCGATCTTCTTCTGCTCTACGCGCTTCCTCCGCACGACGAGCCTCTTCTGCTTTTCTTGCTGCTTCTATTTGTTGTGCTTCCAAAGCAGCCTTAGCTTCTGCCGCTCTACGAGCATCTTCTTGACGCTTCGCTTCAAGAGCGGCTTGCTCAGCAGCACGTTGTGCTTCTAAAGCAGCTTTCGCTTCTGCTGCTTTACGAGCTTCTTCGGCACGTCTTGCTTCCAATGCTTCCTGCTCGGCTTTACGTTGTGCTTCTAAACGAGCTCTAGCCTCAGCAGCCAAGCGTTCCTCTTCGGCCTTTTTGGCCTCTAAAGCAGCTTTTTCTGCTGCTCTTTGCGCTTCAAAGCGTGCCTTAGCTTCGGCCGCTTTTCTTTCTTCCTCCGCTTTGCGTGCGGCCTCAATACGAGCAGCTTCAATTCTACGTTCTTCTTCAAGACGTTTTGCTTCCGCTGCTAGTCGAGCTTCTTCTGCTTTACGAGCCGCCTCTAGCCGATCTGCTTCCGCTTTTCTCGCTGCCTCGATACGTGCCATTTCAGCTTTACGAGCCGCTTCCGCCTTGCGAGCTTCCTCTGCTTTACGCTCTGCTTCGGCTTTTTCAGCCATCTTGCGCTCAATTTCAGCATGCTTGGCTTCTGCAGCCTTTCGCAACATTTCGGCTTTTTCTGCAGCTAGTCGAGCCTCTTCAGCTTTTTTACGAGCTAATGCTTCTTTCTCATCTTTTGCCTTTTTAAGTTGTGCTTCTTTTTTTACATCTGCTACAGCTTTATCGCTTAACTTTTTAGTTTCTTCATGAGCAATTATTTCTGCCCGTTTAGCTGGACTTTCAACAGTAGATTTTTTAGTATCTACGGACCCTTTATCTCCATCTTTACCACCTACAGGTCCTACAGGTATTTGTGTTCCCCCTTGAGTTGGGTTCCCTAAAATATCTTTAACATCTTTTGGTACATTAACAGCAATAGTTTGATGTTTTTGTGGATTTGCAAGAGATTCAGGAATCAACAAGAAACGAATTGGCAAATTCGATGCACCGGCTGGCATAAAGTTTAATGTTAATAAATCGCCCGCATTATAGTTCCCTAAAAGACGGCTATCTAATATAGTACCTTCCCCTAATGCGGAAATACCATCTGCACCACCAATGTGGTAAGTCCGTGTATCTGTCTGCCCCCTTCTAGCACCTTGTTGATGCAATGTTTTTACCGTAAAGGAACCAGAATAAGGTCCCCCAAGAGGATTAAAATACAGTCTAAACGGTTCATTCCCCTTTGTAGGAATTTTTAACGTATACGATACGCCATAGTTACCACGATCTCGAACAAATGCTTTATTTTGCATTTCGTCTACACCATTAATAAACGTATCTTCTCGGTCATTACCAATTTCTACAAAGGCACCACCTAAAGAGGTATCGAATGGTGTAGTAACCTCCATATTACGCTTAGCACCAGTATAAGTACCGCGTAATTGTATTTCATCAATAGGAAGGTTTTTCACCCAATGTGATGCATCTACAGGGTCCATCCCCATAGGCAACATCATGACACGCGCAAATATAGGCCCTTCTGTTTTAATATCTACAATACCCGTAAATAATGCATCTCGATTTACCGGTGTATTTTCTAAGTCACTAAAGATTAATTGGCGCCCTTGTGGTGGGATGCTAAGAGTATATAATGGTCTTGCATCTGGGCTTTCATTAAGAGGTTGCTCCAAATCCTTTCGAGACAAATCACGACCTGCTGCAAAATAATCAGGTGTAGCTACAGATTTTAATTGTCTCATGACATGTACTGAAGTTGGATAAGCCGTTTGGTTTTCTAAGACGATAGCAATCTTGTGAGGTAAATCCATTTCATTTACATGATAGAAATAGATACGACCATTGCCATTAATTGTACCTGCACTTAACGTACCTCCTACAGGTCCTACATATTCAGGACTATCCGATAGGAGCAATGTATCCGTTTGAGACACCAACGATGGTGGCAACGGAGAAAACTGAAAATATCCAATTGATTGTAAATCTATATCACGAGCTTCTACATGGCCTGTAAGGGCAGCCATGGCAGCCATAGCCGCAGCTACACAATATCTTGATTTATAGGAAAACATATATTATTACCTCTATACTTCTTCGAGCCCCAACGGGTCATACGTAAGTGCTAATGCTTCAATCTTCTTTAGTCGATGGCCAATTCCAGATTTAGATAGTTCCCCCTCCATCAACTCTTCAAGCTCTTTTAAACTCGCTTCAGGATTCTCCCACCGAAGTCTTGCAACGACGCGCAACTTTTCAGGTAATTCTTCAATACCGATTTCTCTATCAATAATACGGATTGCTTTTACCTGACGAACTGCTGCATCCACAACCTTCTGTAAATTTGCCGTCTCACAGTTGACTTGACGATTAATTTGATTCCGTACGGTTTTCATAATCCGCACGTTTTCAAATTCCATAAGCGCCGATTGAGCACCCATGATTTGCAAACAATTTGTTACTGCATCCCCTTCTTTAAGATATACTACATACTCGTCCTTCCGCTCCGTTAGACCAGCGTGAATGTGAAAGAGTCGTAATACATGAATAATTTCCCTCGCAAAAGTCTCATTCCCCGTCATAAACTCAAGATGGTAATCACTTTGTGGTTTATTAACAGAGCCTCCCCCTAAAAAAGCTCCCCTTAAAAAGGCACGTCGTGCTTCCATTGATTTGAGCCAACTGCGAGGGATTTGTTCGGTTACAGGCCATAAAGCGAGATCCTCTAAAGCCTGTCTCCCCTCTGTAGAAGGTTCCACAGAGAGCGTATACATATTTTTTTTACGCAGGTTTAAACCTTGTCGTACTAATACATTTGTAGGTAATTCGTATTGCTTTTTCAAAATACCAAGCAACCGACGAGCTACTGCATTATTAGCCGTAGCCAAACGAATGCCAACGGCACCTTTCATCCCCAAAATGATAGATCCGCTCATACGCAATAAGCAAGACGCTTCAATTTTCATGGCCACATCCGCATCACTAGAGGCTTCATATTGGCATAATTCATTTTTTACATCTTCTGCAAATGACATGGACATCCCTTCTCATTAATGATCATCTCGTTGAAGATAATATTCTAAGATATGCGGTTCAGTGTTAGATTGCATAGCATGAATGATATCCATAATAACTTTACCTAACCGTTCAGGATCGTGAACAGCTGGTTTTTGAGGATTAATTAAGGTAGCTCGTATAGTGCGGATTCCTTTGTCTTGTAACTTTTTAGTATCTAATACCAATGGTTCAGATCCTACAGCACTATATTGTTCAACCATTTGAATTGGCAACGGCCCATCATTGGCAAGAACAGTATCTATAATTCCTTCTCCGCCATGAGCAATTAAAGCCTCTACATGGTCATTTAATGTGTAGCCTGTGGTTTCACCCGGTTGTGTCATAACATTAGCAATATAGATTTTATTAGCCTTACTGGCACGTACATGAGAGGCCAATTTATCAGTTAGTAAATTTGGGATAATGCTAGTATATAAACTACCAGGACCTAAAATAATCACATCGGCTTCATCAATGGCACGTAATGCAGCCCCCTCTGGCTTAGGCAATGCTGGATCACTATAGATATGACGAATCCGTTTACCCGAGTGTGGTATATTACTTTCACCTTCTACAATAGTGCCATCTGTCATCTCTGCACGCAATTTAATGAACTCTGTAGAGGAAGGAATTACACGACCACGGACACGCAACAATTTACTAGCCGCTTCAAGAGCTTCTTCAATATCTCCATCGTAAACTTGAGCAAGCGCAGTGATAAAGAGATTACCAAAGCTGTGTCCAGAAAGCTCATTTTCCCCTTCGAAGCGGTAACGGAATAAGTTCTCCATTACCCCTTCTTGTTCAGCTAGTGATACTAAACAGTTTCTTAAATCACCAGGTGCTATCATTTGAAAATCTTCTCGCAAGCGGCCAGAAGAACCTCCATCATCAGCAACTGTTACAATCGCAGATAGGTTTGATGTATGTGATTTCAAACCACGCAATAAATTTGATAAGCCTGTACCCCCACCGATTACTACAATTTTAGGGCCCTTATCGAGTCGGATATTTTGAAAGATAATATCCGATACCTTGCTGTCAGGATTAGGTAGTACCGCACGAATAATCGTTTTTATAACTTTACTTGTACCGATGAGCATTAATACAGCGCCAATCGATAATACTACAGCCCCTACAGCAATGAGTACATTATAATTGTAAAAGCCCGTCATATTATAAGAAAAGGCAAGTACAATATCTTCAAGAACCGCAAGCCATTGATAGTTAAACATCAAGGAAATGCCAATAATTAAAAGACCTACACCACAACTAAATAGGGCAAGCCAACGTTTTATATTTAGACCCGGAATTAGCCACCGGAACCATCCTTTTCGCAACATAATCCCCCCTATCTATTTATCAAGTGTTATAATTTCATGAGGATTATAATCTTCTTCTACATTATTTTTCATCATATCTCTATGTTCAACAGTGACACGATATCCTTTTTCTAACAAGTGGGAATATAGAGCCTCTGCCATAGCTACAGATCTATGCATACCACCTGTGCAACCTACTGCCACAATAAACTGAGATTTCCCTTCTTGTTCATAATTTGGTACAAGGAAATCCATGGTATCAAAGTAACGTTTTTTAAATTCCTCGGTTACTTCAAAGGAATGGATATATTCATTCACTGCTTTTACACGACCTGTTTTATGACGAAACTCAGGAATATAAAATGGATTTGGTAGAAAACGAACATCCCATACCATATCTGCATCGAGAGGAATACCATATTTAAAACCAAAGCTCACTACAGTAATAGCCATACCATGAGCTTCATCAACTTGAGCAAAACGCGTTTTTAAATACTCTTTCAAGCTGGCTGTTTTCATATTAGTGGTATCAATAATAAAATCTGCTTTATGGCGCACAGAGTTAAGAATTTGGCGTTCCTTCTTTAGCCCTGTTGTAATCAGCCCATTAGGAGCCAATGGATGACTCCGTCGACTTTCCTTATATCGACGAATCAAAGTCTCATCTGTAGCATCCATAAATACAATTTCAAAATCTACCTTCATATCTTTTAATGTATCTAAAGATGAAGAAAGAGCTTCAAAAAATTCGCCACCCCGAATATCTACAACAAGAGCAACGCGATTAGTCCGTTCTCCACCTTGTCGGCAAATTTCACTTAATTTAGGGATCAGCACAGGGGGAATATTATCAATACATAAATACCCCATATCTTCTAAAGCTTGCAATACCTGAGTTTTGCCGGCACCTGACATACCTGTAACTATTAACAAACGAAATGCTTCCATAGTTTTACTCCATTATAAAAGATTATCTTCAATCCAATGGGCTACGCCATCGTCATTATGGTGGCCACAAATTGTATGAGCCACAGATTTTACATGATCTGTAGCGTTTTCAACAGCTACAGAGTAACCTGTTTTACGTAGCATAGAAATATCATTTTCTGCATTACCAAAAGAAACGATATGTTCTAAACTAATATGATTATCTAAAGCTAGTTGTGTCAAAGCACGCCCCTTTGACACATTAAGGGCAACGATTTCTAAAAAGTCTTTTTGGCTACGAACTAGA
>OJXK01000355.1_pt1 | contig 11602 bp, 9 predicted proteins | sample 1600671 | NCBI WGS metagenome assembly OJXK01 (sample SAMN04436814, study PRJEB24849) | human gut metagenome | biome: human gut; feature: NICU; material: stool | host: Homo sapiens | place: USA: Saint Louis, MO | collected 2011-06-05
AGTACGGTTGTTGAGAATACCTCGCTTTCGCTCACGCCAATTACCGTATTTTTGCCAGCCGCTGGCGAGGTTCATGTATTCAGGGACGGGCGTTTGCTCAGCGTACAGAACTTTAATATGGGCAGTTATGAAATTGATACCAGTCGTTTTCCGTATGGTGTTTATGATGTCACGGTAGATATCGTGGTCAATGGCCGGACAATTAATAGTCGTATCAGTCGGGTTAATAAAATCTTTGCCCGCCAACAGGCAGCCGGAATTGATCAGCTCTCATGGCAACTGTTTGGTGGCTCACTGGATTATGACCGCGTGAGCTATAAGCGAAACCACTATCAGGATTTAGGCAATGAGCAGACCTGGATTGCCGGCGGTGCCGCATCGGTGACGCTGGCGATATTGTCGGGGCTGGGCCTGAAATCTACGCTCTACGGTTTTGGCAACAATGCGGTTAATGAAACGGATGTCACGCTCAATGTGAATGAATACGTAAGCATTGGCAATCAGACGCTGGTAGCGAATGATACGTCATGGCGAAACATCAGTAATATCAATCTCAATGTCCCCGAGGGATATGGTTCCCTTTGGGCATCTCGTGAAGACAGTAAAATTGGCAACCGTCTGCCCATGCAGGAGCGTGACAATTATTCCATTGGTGGCACTCTTAACCTCGGGAAGTTTATTCCTCATGGCGGCTCGCTTACCGTGAGTCAGACGGAGAATCGCTACTCGGGAAATAAATACCGTAACCTGGACTACAGCACGACCCTTTATTCAGGCAGGTATGCCACGGTTGGGCTGCGCGCAGGTATTCAGCGTTATTACTACAATAATCGGAATGACGATGGGCGACAGGAACGTTATGTCAGCCTGGATTTATCGTTGCCGTTGGCGTCCTGGTTGAGCATGGGCGTCTCCCGGGATCGCTATGGCAGCACTCAAGGTAATCTCAGCGCGCGCAAGCAGTATGCTGAAGGCCCCATTAAATCGGTCGGATTATCGGCTTCGACACGCCTGAGTGGCGAGCAGTATTACGACAATAATTATTCGGTAAACGGCAATCTGAGTTATGACACGAAATATAACGCTGGCACCGTATCGGTAACGCGTTCCGCGGACAACTCCACCAATATGAACTTCTCTTCTCAAGGTTCCCTGGCGTGGGCAGGAAAAGATTTCGGTCTGAGTAAAGAGAGGCAAAGGTCAGGCATTATTGTGAAAACCGATTTGACCGGCGAAGGGAAACTGGCTGCGAAGATTAATAACCGAAATTATCTTCTCAGCGGTAAATCAAATTTCATTGCACTGCCGCCTTATGCTCAGTACAAGCTGGAGATCCTCAATGATAAAAACTCTGAAGACAGCTTTGATATTGTTTCAGGGCGCAAACAGGAACTGACGCTATATCCTGGTAACGTGGGTGTTATCAACCCTGAAGTGAAAAGTATGGTCACCGTATTCGGGCGTATTCGTTATCCCGATGGGCAGTTGGCTGCAAACACCGATATTCATAATCACATCGGTAAAACGCGTACGGATGAAAAAGGGGAGTTTGCTATCGATATCGATAAGAAATATCCGGTCATCACGTTAATTTCAGCCAATGGCAGCCTATGCGAAGCCGATCTCGATTTGGAAAAAGCACGTGGCGCAGCGTGGGTTGGTGATGTGAAATGTTCCACGCAAACCACGATGGCGCAGAGGTAATAAAATGAAAGTATTAATTAAAGTAGCTACTGTAATCTGTGCCGTGGGGAGTTTCACGCCTGCGCCTGCTTTGGCTTTAAATGCAGTATCTTCCGGCTCAGTCAGTAATAACTATTTGTTTATTGAAAATGCCATTGATAGTGAATACTTTATCACCCCCTCCGCACTCGACCCTCGTTTCAGCGGTTCAAACACGTGGATAAAATACGGCACCTCTCAGGTGAGTCTAGGGTATTTAGGTTTTGTCGGCTGGACTGCGCCAGGAAATTATTATCAGGACATGTGGATTGATAATTCCCCGATTAACGGCCCTTTTCGGGGGATCCGGTGTTATAGCGGCAGCCAGTGTCCATCAACTGGGTTTATTGCCGGGCAAGGCACTGACAATAACGGTTTTTATCATGCGCAGGTAGGATCTGTCGCTGGCGTTATTGGTGGCGCCTACGGATTCGCTTCCCTGACGGATACTGCCTATGAGTACTTTCGCAATGTGCCTACCGGTAGCAGCGAAACCTATGTGTTCAACCGTTGTTATACTTCCGTGAATTATGATTATTCTTCCGGGCAACGCTGCAAAGATCAATCAACAGGATTATGGAATTACGTCAATTATACGTTAACCAAACGCGGTCATCTGTCACTGGTATCGACTAATGCATTTCAGGAACTTTGGGTTGCCAGCGATGGTACGCCGAGCATCACCAAAGACTCTGGTTATTGTGAGCTTGGCGTGGTGGGCGGCGCTGACGGCGTGATTTGCAAAATGGTGAGTTATAACCTGCAACAAACCGCCAATCTGACCGCCTCCCTGACGTTTCGCGCTTATGTCGACACGGCGATGCTTGGTTTTACGCCTGGACCGGCCACCGTGAGATACTCCGGGAATGGTTCAAACTGGTATAACTATGGTACTTCAACTGCTTATTACAACGTTTTCACGACCTCTGGAGAGTACATATATATTTTTCTGTCAAAAGCATTCCTGAAAAATCTCGTCGATTCAGGAATCAGCATTACTAACAGTCAACCGTTTACCTTCGGTTTTTATAATGGCTTAACACCAGAGTCAGGGTACTACCAGTTTACGCCTTCGCTACAGCTCAATATTGTGCCGAAGGAGTATGGGATCAGTATCGTCTCTTCAGACAACACCGCTTCTGCGAGCGGCAGTGGCACGATTGGCGACGCCGCTCCTATAGAAATGGATTACACCGTAACAGTCTCCGGTCCTCGTCAGGCTGATAGCATTACCGCGCAAGTTATCGGGGAAAGTACGACGATAAACAGTGTGCCTTACTGTCTGTTTACCTCCCCTCAAGGCGGGCTGTCAGTCCCAATCCCCGCCTTTCTGCAGTACAACAGTCAGTCGGGGGGCGTGGTACAGAAACGAAATAGCTGTAGTGAAGCAGCAATTAATATGAGCGATGCGCAGTGGCAACAGACGCCCTGGGACGCAAATAACAATGATGATGGAAGCTATTATGCTACTGATTTGAAATTGCTTTTCCCAATGAATGATTCAAGGTCGATGTTGACTGTTTCCGGAACAGATTGGGAAGGTGTCGTCAGTGCCAGTGGAGAGATAAAAGTCACGGCGAATTGGGTGGGAGTGACGCCATGAACCGCTGCCGTTTGCTGCTTAGATGGGTATTTATATTACTTTCCGGGCTGACTGTATTCTCCGCACAGGCTGTCTACCTGGAGTCGACCATTTATGAGATGCCATCGGATAAATCATTTATCAGCAAACGGATCTATAACGATAGCCAGAAACAGAATTTGTACAGTATTGGCGCAGTAAAAATTGATAAGCCGGGACCGGGAGGAGAAAACAGAAGTGCCATTGCTGAAGGCGAACTTCTGTTTACGCCACTGAATTTTTCACTGGCTCCGCAGGCGAGTGAGTTTTTTAAGATTTTCTACCGTGGACCGCAGGATGATAAAGAACGCTATTACCGAATTCTGTTTCGTGAAATGCCGATAACGCTGTTTACCGAGCGTAATCAAGGGAAAGGTGGGCAGGCTCTCCCGGTGATTGCTATGGACACCATATTGGTTGTTCGCCCGAGAAAAATGAATCTGGCCTACACCATTGATGAGGCAAACGGAACACTGAAAAACACCGGGAATACTTTTTTTAAAATCATCGTACACCTGGGGTGCAACTCCACCGATGATGACGCCACCATGCGTTATGTGTTGCCGGGTGAAACCTGGCGTAGTAGCGAATTGAAATCAAAAAACCGAAAATTTATCGTTGCATTGCAGAAATACATACCAGTAGGTCAGGGGTGCTTCAAACTCAATCAATAGTAAGTATTAAGTCTGATCCGATATGTCATGGTTAGATATCGAACCTATACTGTAACTGTCTTTATACAATGCAGTAACCAGCTCGGCACAGATGAAATTTTAGTCATTTGCACTCAACGTCACGGTAATTAAGAGTCAGGTAGTATGAACAGTATAATTAATGAACAGGTTGAGTATGATTCCACCAGAAAAAGCCTGAAACATCGCGATACGACAATAATTCTTTCGGCATCTACCGCGAGACTACTTGAGCTATTCATTGCCCATAAAAATCAACAAGTCCACCGCGAGTTTATCATTGAAGAAGTGTGGAAAAAGCATGGCATGGCCCCATCGGGTCATAGCCTTAATAAAAGTATCAGTATTTTGCGAAAAGCATTTAGTGAGCTGGGGGCGGGTAATCCCATTGAAACCCTGCCCCGGCAGGGATTTTTGTTCCATGCTTCGATCAGCGATGAATCTTCATCTTCCTGTGTAGATGAACCCGTGCGTTCGGTAACTGAGACGGTAAACTCATCCGTAAGACCAAAACGTAAAAATATTATTCTGTTCATTTTATTATTTGCATTTCTTGGTAGCGCTATTTTTATATTGTTAGCTCTTAATTCAAGCTCCAAAAATTTCATCTATATCAGGGCAATAGGTGATTGTGAACTTTATACTGCCGATGACAATAACGCTGGTAAAACGAAAGCATTTTTATCTTCTGATATGTGGCGAAAAGTAAATGCGGCTTGTCATGATGGCAAGAAAACAATTGTTTTTTATGATGATAATAATTTATCAGCCGACAATGATCTTAGAGAGAATTTCCTGGGGATTTGTACCTTAGAGAAAGGAGGGGTTGCCCGTGAATGTGAAAATTTTGTTTATTAGTGGGGCAATCTTTCTTGCAGCGATCACAGCATATTTTTTATATCGCCATCAAGAACCTGAGACGCTGACCTGCTCAGCCAAAAATTACCTGCATCTGGAGGCGCAAACTCAGGGTGTAAAAATTGAAGGTGAAGTTCTGCTGGTTTTTCGTATTTCTTCTGCTACCGAAGGGCGGGTATCTCAGGTAGGAAGCCTCAATATTCAGGGTAAACATTATGCTGTAGATCGTAATGTTGTCCTGAATTTTATTGGTAAAGATCGTGATGGTTACCTACAGACTCGTCGTGTAGCTATTGTTAAAAATAAAAATGACAATGTTCCTGATGAAGTTACCGAACAACTCATGTCGCGACAGGATATTTTCTATTATAAGGTCATCCATATCACCGAAAATGTCTATGCGATCAGAGATCTGCGACGTACGCTAATGGTTTGTCGGGCAGCATGAGTAGCTATAATGTGTTATTCTTATGGTTTTAGTGGCTGTATATTTTGTCGTTGCTAGTGTTTGTGGTTTTTTGTTTTGTCTTGCAGTGAAAATAAGTAAAAGGATTTGTACTGGTGAAGAATTAGGAGTTTTCCTTTTTCAATATTTAAAATGGCCTTAACATTTAATGGTAATACTCATATGGATAATCGTGATTATAAATTCTGAAACTACGTGATATGACTTACGGATAAAGTTAATTCGCGGACCGCATTGTAATTGTTGGAGGCTAAAGGTGTTGTATATTCTCTCGTGTATAAAACGAGGGACCTGCTATGCCATAAATTTAAGTTGGTGGTAACTATGAATACGAAAAAGGTTTTTCTGCTCAGTTATGATATTTTTCTTTTCTCAGGGATAAAAGCGTGGTTGCCAAATCTGGTGTTAGTCGATGCGCGGACATTTATTTCAGGTTCACAGTCAATTATTCCACGGTACCCATCCTGTTTACTGTTGATCGATAACCGGTTACCTTTATTCCTGGTCAGGAAGTGGTTTCAGAGAAATAGCACGCAGTTTATCAATATAAACTGTATTGTTCTTCGGATGAATGAAACCCGTTCTGTTAATCGGGGGTACGAGGAGTATGCATTCATTAATGGACGGGAATTATCGGATCAACTGATTTCTCAGTTGAGAGCCAATCTAATGGCACCCAATGAGGTTGCGGAAGTCACTAAAGGTTCAACGATGTTTACGTTTCATTTGACTGAGTTTGAAGAGGAAATGCTGTATGCATCTTTCACAAAGGAAAAACTGCACGATTTTTGTATTGCTAACTCGATAACAATTAAGTCAGTGTATCGATATCGAGAACGAATTACCGCTCGTCTGGGATTTACTCATTTTAATGAAACTATCATTTTTTTAACCAGGAATAATCTATTGCATGAAAGTTCCCCGACGAATAGTCATTCTGGTGAAAATGTAATATACGGCGAAGAATATGATGTCTCAGATTCTGGTCGACTGAGTATGGCAATAAGGAATGAAGAAATCATTCCTTATTTTCAACCCATCGTAAATATCAACGGAGACGTCTGTGGTGTTGAGGTTTTGGCTCGTTGGCCACAGGGGCATAATTATGCTATTTCTCAGCGTGAGTTTATACCGCTGGCTGAAAAAAGTGGTTTAATGAATGAGTTAACGAGCTATTTAATGACTACCGTCGCGCGTAATCTGGTCGACGGAAGCGAGGGTTTCAATAAAAATTTATTCGTCTCCTTTAATGTGAGTCCATCAGGTTTAAGTAACCCCGTTTTTTATTGGGAGTGCCTTAATTTTATGGAAATAACGCAAAGGCTACCGATAAAATTGATGATTGAAATAACTGAAAACCAGACTCTCACTATTACTCCTGCAATCAAAGAGCTGATACGATCGTTGCGAAACAGAGGGGTTCTGTTTGCTTTAGATGATTTTGGGACGGGATACGCTAACCTTTGCTATCTCAATGAGTTAGACCTGGATGTTATAAAAATTGATAAAACGTTTATCAAAGCTATTAAAGAAGTTGAGCAACATATCCCTATGCTCGAGTCGATCATTCACCTTTCCGAACTCCTGGGGTTACGCATGGTGGCGGAAGGCGTTGAATATGGCTATCAGCAGCAATGGTTGGGGAAAAATAATGTTGTTTCCCTGCAGGGTTATCAATTTTTACCGCCAGTGACGTTTGATGATTTTATGCGTTACTACAAGCAGTCTTTAGATTTTTTTGAATCAGCGTCGGATTCTACTTTCTCAACGTAAAGCCTTTCGGGAACATCAGGGGCGGATGCCTCTGATGCAGGTATTTTTGTCGAGGTGAGTACGATAACTCCCGCCTGTCTGGTGAAGGCGATAGCCTGTTGTGAGTGAGGCATCGTTTGTTTATGTATCTAATACGGGGTATTTATAGCGGTATCAGCGTTAATTAAACCGATGCCGAGGTGAGTTCCTGGCCATGCGTCATTTCCTGACAAAATTAAGAGTCTGGTTTCCGCCGCCTCTTATCTTAGTACTTTTTCTCGTTACGGATGTGCTGACGGCGAGTCCGCGTTTCACATTCGGCGGGGTGAATATCGTGATATGCGCATTGCTGGCCGGCGTCAGTCTGTTGGTGATATTGCATACCGCGTGGCAGATGCGGATGAAACGTACGACCCTGAATCCGCTGCATGCACATAAATCGACCACGCTTGTTACCGACGGATGTTACGCCTGGAGCCGCAACCCGATCTACCTTGGTATGAGTGGACTCCAGTTGGCCTTTGCTCTTTACATCGGTAGCCTGACTGGAGTACTGGCTGTACCGGTGTTTATGCTGGCGGTTGCCAGATTGCATATCGATTTTGAAGAGGAACAACTGCGAAAACATTTCGGGCTGGAATGGGAGCGCTATGAACAACACGTTCGCCGCTGGTTATAGTAATACCCGACCGCGTATAAGCATGCCTGTAACGACACGATTCGTGCGTAATTGAAAACGGGCGATGCCATAATAGGTCTATGATTTTCAGGTCTATTAAGGCATTGCCCGGTTAATTCTACCCTTTACCCCGCTACCGTATTTGTTTTCTATCCTGCGTTTTATCATCATCCGCATCAGTCTGGTTTTTACCCATGCGCTCCCTGGCGTTGAAAGACGACGTATCACAGAATTTTCCCTGCCAGCATGAATTTTCTGGGTCTGTAGCTCACGTATTGTTCCCATGGTTCGATCTATTAGAATCAGTCTCATTTTTATGAGGAGTTGTTGCGTGAAATCGGATATTCACAAACATAGCATTCCTGTTGTGCCGCTCGGTAACCCGTTTCCCCCCCGCCATTGTTCACTGTGTCCAAAGGGCGCGGCGATTGATCGTGATAATCAATACCGATTGATAGACAAAAGAAGGAAGTTTAAAGCGGGGGAGATACTCGCCCGGCAGGATGAAGCCGCAGACATGCTTTTTGTTATTCACGAGGGGTACTGCACGTCCAGCGTGGAATGTGGTGATAATGATTTTATCAGTCGCTTTTATGTTCCGGGAGACATCATGGCGCTGGATGCTGTTGAAGGGGGTAAGTATCTGACAACGATCAAGGCTGCAACGGCTGCGGAGGTATGTCATATCGATATTGCGCGGTTGTTCAAGGCAGCAGAAAAGGAGCCGTCGGTTGCAGCGGCAGTCATCAAGTTTCTCTGCAGGGACAATGGATTCATTGTTGAAAAACTACGGCGTTATGCCAATAAACATGCTGAGGCCAGAATCGCTGCTTTCCTCGTGGAGTTTTACGAAATGCATTTACGTATTGGCAGGCCAGAAACGACGCTTCGCTTGCCATTCTCGCGGGAGGAAATTGCCAGTTATCTCGATCTTAAAATTGAAACCGTTAGCCGCTCATTAAAATCCCTCGAACAACAAAAGTTGATTAGCTTACATCGGGTTCGTACGGTAACAATTAATAGTTACTTGGGGTTAAAAGGTTTCAGCTAACGCTATCTTTGCCGTGTGTTATTTATCTCTTGATATTCCAGGAATATTCGTTTTATATGGAAAATTCCTGGTTTTATTTATGTGAAATAATTATCAATTCGAATAATAATCCTACAGGTCAGCGCTATTTTTATAAGAATATTCCCCCATAACTAAATATTTCATGAGAATTTTCTTGTGAAGTTAAAAAATTAGCATAATTGCAACAAATAATAAGCATTATAGAGAGAATATGGAGATGTTAATTATCTTTATGTTTTGTAAGGGTTTTGCTCTGGTGTTATTTGTATGATCTTTTTGATATTTATCAAAAACATAAAAAAGATGAATTGTTTGATTTTGCTTATCTGGGTGGGTAATGATTCTGAAAATGGATGTGTTTTAAGTGATTGTGTCTTAGGAAACTTCTTAGGCAATGTTTTTTACGGGAAAATTCTTAGTTTTTTGTAATTTTTGCGTTTCAGGGTTTGTTGAGATGTTACTTAATTCAAATGATAATTTTTTGGCGCGGCAATTCTGGCTCGCAATTAATGGAACCGCTGGAGTGACTTAATAATAAGACTCGGTGGTGAGTTTGTTCTTAGGAGAAGATAAAATGAAAAAATTATTATTAGTAACCTCTCTGGCTTCTGTATTTGTTGCAGCAAATGCAATGGCAGATGTTACTGCTTCTGCAACTGCCTCGTGGGACGCGACGGCAACAAAAGATACCACCAGCATGTTGGTTGTCACCCCGCTGAACTCTTTAACTTTCCAGTATGCTGAAGGGCTGAATGCCTTCAACTCTCAGGACGGTGCTTTTGATGTGACGATTCAGGGTCAGGAGACGGCAACTGATTTTGAGCTGACTGCTCAGATTATTAGCAACACTCTGACCAACGCCAGTGGTGATGCTTCTACCCTGAACGTAGGGGTGGCATGGAATGGCACGGCACTGACTAATTCATCAGATACTGTCCTTGTTAACTCCAGCTCTACTTCTGGTCTTGAAAGCCTGATGGCAGATGGCGCTTATAACGGTGCCGCTCGTGTCAGCGATCAATCCAACTTCAAATTCACCATCGCGTCAGCGACTTCTGATGGTAGTCAGACAGTAGCAGATTACTCTGCACTGCCAGACGGCTATTGGACTGGCGATGTAAAAGTACAGTTCAATGCAACCTGGACGACTCCGTCTGCCTAAGTAATAAAAAATTCGGGAGAATTTGTTCTCCCGAATTTATCAGGAATGGTGTCATGAAAAAATATTTACCGGCAGCGATGTTGGTAGGGTTAGTAGCATCTTTTCCCGGATGGGCAATTAATGTTGGTGAAATTACATCGATCATGACTTCTACTGAGAGTTCATTATCGAAAGAAATTATCAATACGACAGATGCGGCGCGTTATGTCAGTGTTTCGGTAAAACAATTGTCATCACCTTTGGCCGGGGGAGTCGAAATAAAGCCCGTTAATTCCGGAGAATTACTCTCTACACCTGCCAATCTTATTCTTCCTGGCCAGGCGAAGGATGTTTTTCGTTTCTTTTATAAAGGACCTGCAGATGATATCGAACGTTATTATCGTCTGCAATGGATAGATGAGCCGGTCACCGAGAGCGCGGAAACCCGGGCGAATAAAATGGCTGTTGCAACAGCGTCGGCTGAAATTGGCACTATTCTGGTAGTCGCGCCGCGCAAGGAACGTTTTGAATATAGCCGAAATGGCGATGTTATTACCAATACCGGCAATGTTTCATTTCGTGTGATCGCTTATGGGGCTTGTAAAGATAAGGCTCACGAGCGGGGACGAGGCTGTCGCGAACGTTATTACATTATGCCGGGTACAAAAATAAAATTACAGTTTACCGACATTAGTAATAGCCGTTCACGCATCGGTATCTGGCACGGTAAGCAGTTTATTACAGTGAAGTGATGGTCAATAGCAGCCATCTGTACGGGATAAATAAAATTACCGGAATGTAAGGATGCATATGACAACAACAAATATTGTCGGCGGTAGCATTTGTCTTTTTATTGCGCTGACACCAGGATTTTCACATGCAGCCCCAGTAAAAGTGGGTAATTACGTTATTCCCAGCGCTTTCGCCCGTTCACTGGAGCAGGGAATGACGGTGCCGGTATATATTCGTTACAACGAGACTGACGAGAAAAGTCAGCAAAAAGTTGCCGATGCGGTGATTTCGCTTGTTGATGGCAATATTACAGTTAAAGCCCTGACTCTTGCTGAATTGCCCAATAATGCCGTGTTATCTGGAAAAACCCGCGCGTTGGTGGAAAAAATTCGTGATGTGAAGTTTCACGATAACACCAATATCGAACTATCGGATGATGCACGCCTGCAACTCAACGTCTCTTCATTTCACCTGGAGATGATTGTCAGCAAAGATGCGTTAACTGAAGCGATTGTCGCACGCAGCAGCCTGCTTGGACCTTCCAGCGTGGAGACTCTCTCTAACGTCCTGAACTATAACTTTGGCACCTACTACAACGATTATCATAACGGCAGCAGTACCCGCAGCTATCTGACGATGGACAATACAACATCGCTGCGTGAACACCATGTCAACATTAACGGTTCGTTTTACGGCATAGGCGACAGCAACAGCACCAGTAAACTCTATCGCGCGATGTATGAGCGTGATTATGACGGGTATCGACTGGCGCTCGGGATGCTCGACACCTGGAATGTCCAGTCTATTGCCAGCCTGAATGCGCTGAATGGTGGGAAAATTTACGGCGTAAGCTACGGAAACAAAGGA
>OJXK01000356.1_pt1 | contig 11575 bp, 9 predicted proteins | sample 1600671 | NCBI WGS metagenome assembly OJXK01 (sample SAMN04436814, study PRJEB24849) | human gut metagenome | biome: human gut; feature: NICU; material: stool | host: Homo sapiens | place: USA: Saint Louis, MO | collected 2011-06-05
CTGCGGCTGCGCGTCTGGTTCTCCTTCCTGGATTGGCTCAGGCGCAAGCGGAGCGACCTGGCCCGGATCGTTTTGCGGGGCGACCAACTGTGCCTGCAGTTGAGCTTCGGTCGGCGGCTGCGACTGTGACTGTAAATCCAGCTGGGCAGTACGCGTAACCACAGGGGCATCGCTGGTGTCACTGGAGGGCAGCAGGAAGCCTATCACCAGCACGATAGCAGCAATTATAATGCCGCGTCGGTGCATAGGCGGTAGCGGATCCATAATGCGAAAATTGTCCGGTGCATGCCAGATTTTCGCCAGGGTTGGTTTTAATTCAAAGCGCCCGGGCATGGCTTTCCTCCTGCTCCGCGTCTCGTTCCTCGATCATAGAGTATAGATGGCTAATGCTATGATGTTCGTCATATTACCCGCTTTCGTGACGTCAACGCGGGGTATTCCTATTGTTTATGTTTCCTCGCGATTTGTCATCTGTTCCCGAGACAAAGTTTTACCGGATGCGGCATGGCTGATATGCTGCCCGCTACTTTACATCCGATGAAAGGAAATATGATGGCTAACCCGACTTTTGACACTATCGAAGCGCAAGCAAGCTACGGCATTGGTTTGCAGGTAGGACAACAGCTGAGTGAATCCGGACTGGAAGGACTGTTGCCTGAAGCGCTGGTAGCGGGTATCGCTGACGCGCTGGAAGGTAAGCACCCGGCAGTGCCGGTTGATGTTGTGCATCGCGCACTGCGTGAAATCCACGAACGCGCTGATGCAGTACGTCGCGAGCGTTTCCAGGCTATGGCGGCTGATGGCGTCAAATATCTGGAAGAAAACCGTGAGAAAGAGGGTGTGAACAGCACTGAATCCGGTTTGCAGTTCCGTGTTCTGACTCAGGGCGAAGGTGCTATTCCAGCGCGTACTGACCGCGTTCGCGTGCACTACACCGGTAAACTGATCGACGGTACCGTGTTTGACAGCTCTGTCGCACGCGGCGAACCGGCTGAATTCCCGGTTAACGGCGTGATCCCTGGCTGGATTGAAGCGCTGACCCTGATGCCAGTAGGTTCCAAATGGGAACTGACTATTCCTCAGGAACTGGCTTACGGCGAGCGTGGCGCTGGTGCGTCCATTCCTCCGTTCAGCACGCTGGTGTTCGACGTTGAGCTGCTTGAGATCCTGTAAGCAGTGACTTCTGTTCCCTCCGAGGCCGGGGGGAACAAAAAAATAGCGTGAAAAGCTATAGTTACGTGGTTGTCGATATTTTATTTTGCAAATGCCTCGTTAGCGTGTATTTTTGTGAGCTGATTCGCGCTATCAGAGTGATATGACACTCACTTTAAACATTAAATTAACATTATATCTAAATCTTAGTATTCATCCCGCCAATTCTTACCTAATATCGATGAGTCCTGATAATCAGGAACGTCGTATCATAGACACACTAAAGGCCGTAGAGCCTGAACAACACAGACAGGTACAGGAAGAAAAAACATGGTAGATCAGGTAAAAGTCGACGCCGCTGAAGAGGCTTCGTCTGAACAGTCGCTACGGCGCAATCTCACAAACCGTCATATTCAACTTATTGCTATTGGTGGTGCTATTGGTACCGGCCTGTTTATGGGCTCTGGTAAAACCATCAGCCTCGCCGGACCGTCGATCATCTTTGTGTATATGATTATCGGTTTTATGCTGTTTTTCGTGATGCGTGCAATGGGTGAATTGCTGCTCTCGAATCTGGAGTACAAATCTTTTAGTGATTTCGCCTCTGACCTGCTCGGGCCATGGGCCGGGTATTTTACCGGCTGGACTTACTGGTTCTGCTGGGTTGTTACCGGGATGGCAGACGTTGTCGCCATTACGGCGTATGCGCAATTCTGGTTCCCCGAACTGTCAGACTGGGTCGCCTCGCTGGCGGTGATTGTGCTGCTGCTGAGCCTCAACCTTGCCACTGTAAAAATGTTCGGTGAGATGGAGTTCTGGTTTGCGATGATCAAAATCGTCGCCATCATCGGCCTGATTGTCGTTGGTCTGGTGATGGTGTTGACGCACTTCCAGTCGCCAACCGGCGTTCAGGCATCGTTCACGCATCTGTGGAATGACGGTGGCTGGTTCCCGAAAGGTCTGAGCGGCTTCTTTGCTGGCTTCCAGATAGCCGTGTTCGCGTTTGTGGGTATTGAGCTGGTGGGAACGACCGCTGCAGAAACCAAGGACCCGGAGAAATCTCTGCCGCGCGCCATTAACTCGATTCCGATCCGTATCATCATGTTCTACGTTTTTGCGCTGATCGTGATTATGTCCGTAACACCGTGGAGCTCGGTAGTGCCAACCAAGAGCCCATTCGTTGAACTGTTTGTGCTGGTCGGTCTGCCTGCCGCGGCGAGCCTGATCAACTTTGTGGTGCTGACTTCAGCTGCCTCTTCCGCAAATAGTGGCGTGTTCTCTACCAGCCGTATGCTGTTCGGCCTGGCACAGGAAGGCGTAGCGCCTAAAGCGTTTGCCAAACTGTCTAAACGCGCAGTTCCGGCGAAAGGTTTAACCTTCTCCTGTATCTGTCTTCTGGGCGGCGTGGTGATGCTTTACGTGAACCCGAGCGTGATTGGCGCGTTCACCATGATTACCACCGTGTCGGCGATTCTGTTCATGTTCGTCTGGACCATCATTCTTTGCTCGTACCTGGTGTACCGCAAGCAGCGTCCGCACCTGCATGAAAAATCAATCTACAAGATGCCGCTCGGCAAGCTGATGTGCTGGGTATGTATGGCGTTCTTCGTCTTCGTACTGGTACTGCTGACGCTGGAAGATGATACCCGCCAGGCGCTGATCGTGACGCCGCTGTGGTTCATCGCGCTGGGTCTGGGTTGGTTGTTTATCGGTAAGAAACGTATGGCAGGTATGCGTTAATTTTAGTGCCCGGTAGCGCGATGCTTACCGGGCCTGAATTCCGTAGGCCGGATACGCGTTAGCGCTATCCGGCGATATCTTTACTCCCCGGCGAGAGCTCGCGGGAACAACACATTATTTTCCAGACTGATGTGTTCCATCAAGTCGTCGATCATCTCGTTAATGCCGTTATACATGGCTTTCCAGGTGGTGCAGGCTTCTGGCGGCGGCGTCACGTTATGGGTGATGTGTTTGATCACTTCGACCAGTTCACCGGCATCGTCATGTTCGCTTTCCATCACGCTGATTGGTCCCATCGCCTGGCTACCCATGCCCTGTTTGATCATCGGGAACAGGATCTGCTCTTCTTTCATCATGTGGCTGGACAGCTCTTCATGCAGCATGGTCAGGTTTTTCGCCAGACCGCGTGGTACGTTCGGTTTATCTGCGTGAACGCGTTCAACTTTCGTGGCCTGCAGAATCAGTTCCGGCAGCTGTTCGCGGTGTCTGTCGTGATAACGCACGATGATATGATCGATGATTTCAGCCAGTGCCACGGTACGCCAGTCTTTCTCCAGCGGCTGTTCAGCCAACTGCGCGAGCTGTGCCTCAATAACGTCTAAATCCAGCTCTTTACGCGCAGCAGCGCGTGCCAGCGTTTGCTTACCGCCGCAGCAGTAATCCATATCGTATTTACGAAACAGGGCCGAAGCGCGAGGAATAGAGAGCGCCAGTTCACCTAAAGGTTGATCGCGATAAGACATTGCCGTTACCTCATTCTTAATAATATAAGATGTATTTTAAATGCAACTTATGGCGAAGGATATAACCCTTTCGGGGTGGGGTGTTTTGTGAGGAATGTCACGAAAATTTCTTGTTTCGTTAAGGTGCTGAATCTTATTAGAAAGGAGAGGGATGGCGAAAAAAGCCGCGCGACAGGATTAAATAAGCGCACGCCGCTGCCGATAGTTAGACCTCAGACAATACCTGCATAATAAAAGGCTACAGATGTTTAAACGAATCAAAGTGATAACCCTACTTATCACCGTGTTACTCGCCCTGGGCGCGATGCAGCTCATCTCCGCAGGCGTCTTTATTGGCGCGCTCAATAACGATAAGCAAAACTTTAACGTCTCTCAGCTTTCCAGCCAGAACGTGGCCGAGTTTACCGATGCGTGGATTAGCCTGAACCAGGCTCGCGTCACGCTCAACCGGGGCATGTTGCGTTTACAGGGAACGATGGCCAGCGAGATTAACGGCGGTCAGTTGAAGGAACTGGTGAACACGGCAAATCGCCTGTTGGCCGAATCGAAAGAGCATTACGATAAATACTACGCCCTGCCGGAAACGCCGGGGCTTGATGAACATCTGGCCGATCGACTGGAAGAGCAGTACGGCATCTATTCTGCGACGCTGGCTAAAATGAACGCGCTGTTGGCTGAAGGTAAGCTGGAAGAGATGTTCAAGCAGAATGCCGAGCAAAAGCAAACGGCCATGCAGGAAGTTTATCGGGAATGGCGTAGCGCGCAAACGGCGCTGGCCACTGCCGGGGTGCAGGACAATGAGAGTGATTACCAGAAGATAATCTGGCTGCTGTCCGCCGTGATGCTGATTGTCGTCACCGTGATTATCGCCAGCTGGCTGGCGATGCAGCGAGTGCTGCTCAAGCCTCTCCACGAAGTGATGGGGCATATTCGCCACATTGCTGCGGGTGATTTGACGCACAGCATCAACGCCGATGGCAGCAATGAGATGGCGCTGCTGGCAGTCAACGTTCGCGACATGCAGCAGGCGCTGGCGAACACAGTCAGCGTGGTGCGTGACGGGGCTGACACCATCTATACCGGCGCAGGTGAAATTGCCGCCGGCAGTAACGATCTCTCTTCACGTACCGAGCAGCAGGCCGCCTCTCTGGAAGAGACTGCTGCCAGCATGGAACAACTCACCGCTACCGTGAAGCAGAACGCGGATAACGCGCGTCAGGCGACCAGTCTGGCAAAAAATGCCTCACAGACGGCGCAGAAAGGCGGAACCGTGGTTGATGGCGTAGTGCGTATGATGGATGAAATTGCCACCAGTTCCAGCAAAATCGCGCAAATTACCAATGTTATCGACGGCATTGCCTTCCAGACTAATATTCTGGCGCTGAACGCGGCAGTAGAAGCGGCACGTGCGGGCGAGCAGGGGCGTGGGTTTGCCGTGGTCGCTGGCGAGGTCCGTACACTGGCACAGCGTAGCGCTCAGGCGGCGAAAGAGATTAAGGCGCTGATTGATGACTCGGGGAATCGGGTAAATGCCGGTACGGCGCTGGTGCATGAAGCGGGTGAAACGATGGCGGAAATTGTGAGCGCCGTGACCCGTGTGACCGACATCATGGGCGAGATAGCCTCGGCTTCTGATGAACAGAGCCGAGGTATCGATCAGGTAGGTCAGGCGGTTGCCGAGATGGATCGCGTGACGCAGCAAAACGCCTCGCTGGTGGAGGAGTCCGCTTCCGCCGCCGCCGCGCTCGAAGAGCAGGCAGCACGACTGAATCAGACCGTAGCGGTGTTTAAAGTTTAACGTCTACTCCGGCCTACAAAATAATATCTTGTAGGTCGGATTAGCGCAGCGCCGTCCGGGCCATTATGATTGTGGAACCACGACGACGCTTGGTTTCTGTGGTTTGGCTCTGACGGCTATCACCACCCCAACAATCAGCAGCGCAATGCCGCTTACCGTCAGCAGCGGTGGAAATTCCTGGCGCAGGATAAAGGTGTACACCAGGCCAGCCAGCGTTTCGAAGACAATCAGCGGGCCGAGGATCACCGTCGGCAATTTTTGGCTGGCGACGTTCCAGCACAGTGCGCCAACCCACGAACATAATACCGCAATCGCTATCATCAGGCCGATAAACACGCCCGGACGCGGGCCGAAGGGCAGGGCAAAGTCCGGCGTTTGTCCGTTCAGCCACAGGCAGGCTGCAATATAACCGAGCAGAGAAACAGGCAACGTTACCAGTGCCTGGGCCGTCGCCCACATCATCGGGTGCTTATCTGGATTCTCGCGCAGCCAGCGGGCATTACGCAGCGCATACCATGCCCAACACACTACCGAGATCAGCGCCAGCGCGATTCCAGAACCATAACGCCAGCCGCTAAAGTCGGGTAAGCCTTGATTCAGCTCCGAGATATTCACGCACAGCAGACCGATACCAATCAGCACCAGCGCAGGCGACAGACGCCACCATGATAATTTGCCGTCGCGCTGGCTGTAGAGCAGGTTAGCGAAGACCGGGATCACAACCGGCAATGTACCAATAATCATCGTTGAAACCGGCGCGCCAGTGCGCTGGATGGCGCTTGCCAGGCAAACGTAATAAATCAGATTACCCATCATCGTTAGCGCCAGCGCAGTGACCCAGTCTTTACGCGTCAACTGACGCAAGCGCACACGCCCCAGCCAGGCAATCGGCAACGCTATTAGCCCCAGCGCCAGATAGCGCCCCATCGACTGCAATACCGCCGGATATTCCGGTACGATCAGCGGCCCAACAAAAATTAATCCCCACATTAGCCCAGCCAGCAGGGCATACAACACGCCGCTAATCATTTTTGACATCCACATCGCTTAACAATAAGTCGAGTGTAGGCAGGAAAAATGCAGCCGTATTGTATGAGATTGCTGTTCAACGCCGGACGACTTGTTTCTGATAACGTACCGGTGTAATACCGTAGCGATGGGTAAACGCGCGGGTGAGATGCGACTGGTCGGTGAGGCCGGTTGCGGCAGCGACCTCCGCGGCGGGCATTCCGTGAGTGAGAAAACCTTTGGCTCGCCACAGGCGGATCGCCATCAGCATCTGGTGCGGCGTGACGTGGAAATGAGATTTAAACTGGCGCTGAAAATGCCAGGGACTCAGCGCTGCAACCCGCGCCAGTTCGTCGAGCGTGACCGGGTGCATATAATTATCGTGCAAATACTCGCGTACCCGCTCAAAGCGATGCGCTCCCTCCGGTAATACCGGCGCATGGCGGGCCAGCGGCTGGAACGTGTCGATCAGATCGAGTAATAGCCCTTTTTGCGCCAGCGGATCCTCAGTGTTCCACAGGCCATGGATCAGCGAGCAGATCTGGCGCGAGCGTAGCGGATCGTGACGCGTTACGTCATGAAACCACCAGTGGCGGATCCCGGTGACTTCTTCCAGAAGATCGGGCTCAAGATAGATCATCCGATAGCGCCAGCCGTCGGCGGTTTCCGCTTCGCCGGTATGTAGCTCATCGGGATTCATGGTGACGACGGAATGGGCGGGGGCCACGTACTGCGTGCCGCGATAGCGAAAACGTTCGGCTCCGGCTTCTATCGCGCCAATACCAAACGCTTCATGGGTGTGGGGTTCAAAGGCGTAACGCGAGATGTGCGCATGATACAGCTCAACGCCCGGCACCTGTGCCAGATGGCGAAAGCGGGCGCTGTCTTTCTCATCAATAAACTGCTCAGGTACACCTTGCACGTCTTCTCTCCCCACGCATCATCATGTCATTATCAGAGAGGATGCGCGGGGATGCCACCACAATTAACTAATTTTTAACACTTACACGATGCCTTTGACGCTGTCTGCCAGCGACGTGGTTGGGCGACCAATCAGTTTGCTCAGCGTATGGCTGTCGTCGAAGAGGCCACCTTTAGAGGCACCAACGTCTGAGTCAGCCAGCATGTCCGCCAGTCCGGCAGGCAGACCTACACTTTTCAGCGCGGCGGCAAAATCAGCTTCGCTCAGGTTTTGATACACCACTTTTTTACCGCTCTGTTTTGCCAGTTCGGCCGCCAGCTGGCTCAGGGTCCAGCCTGCGTCGCCCGCCAGTTCATAGATTTTACCGGCATGACCGTCTTCACTGATGACGCGCGCGGCGGCAGCGGCATAGTCGGCACGGGTCGCCGAGGCGATTTTGCCTTCTCCCGCCGCCCCAATAAACACGCCGTGTTCCAGCGCGGCTGGTGCGCTGGCGAGATAGTTTTCGGTGTACCAACCGTTACGCAGCAGCGCGTACGCGATACCGGATTCAGCCAGCATCTTCTCGGTTGCGACATGCTCATCAGCCAGCCCCAGCGGGGAGCGATCGGCGTGCAGCAGGCTGGTGTAGGCGATAAATTTCACGTGGGCCGCTTTCGCCGCGTTAATCACGTTGCGATGCTGCGGGGCACGTTGTCCCACTTCGCTGGAGGAGATTAGCAGTAACTTGTCTATCCCCTGTAAGGCCGTGGTAAAGGCAGCTTCATCACTGTAATCCGCCTGACGAACGGTAATGCCCTGCTGGCTAAGCGCCGTCGCTTTAGCAGGATTACGCACAATAGCCACAATCTGGCTGGCAGGAACGGTTTTCAGTAGCGTTTCAATAACGTGTTGGCCCAGTTGGCCAGTGGCACCAGTAATCGCGATCATAGGATAACTCCTTTGGTATTGGTCTTGTGTTTAATCACATTAACACCTAAACTTACTTTTAGTAAGTACGTACAAAAAGGTAAGTATGAAAATGACAGCTTCGACGCTCTCCCAGCAGTTACGCGATGGCAACTTGTTTGCCGAGCAGTGTCCCTCCCGCGAGGTGTTAAAACACGTCACCAGCCGCTGGGGTGTATTGATTCTGGTGGCGCTGCGCGACGGTACGCACCGTTTCAGCGATTTGCGCCGTAAGATGGGCGGCGTCAGTGAAAAAATGCTGGCGCAATCCCTGCAGGCGTTAGAACAGGACGGGTTTATCAATCGGGTGTCATATCCGGTGGTACCGCCGCATGTGGAGTATAGCCTGACACCGTTGGGTGAGCAGGTGAGCGAAAAAGTCGCAGCGCTGGCGGACTGGATAGAGGTGAATTTGCCGCAGGTTTTGGCAAATCATACCGTTAAGAACGAAGACGTCCCGGCATCAGCGTAAACGACCTGGTCGGGCTTGCCGGATGGCGCAGCGCCACCCGGCGTGGTCTTACTTACTCAAATCCAACTGATAAATGGCGAAGCCGATGTCATCGGTAGCGACTTTCTTCAGTGGATACTGGCCTTTCTCTTTGATAAACGCAGCGGCTTTATCAGACGGTGATGTTTCAAAGCGAATATCCAGTTGTGTCTCGCTGTGAATCGGCGCCAAACGCCAGTTGTTATCTGCCGCCGGATGAATTTCGCCTGCGCTCTTTGTCTGGGAACCTATCCATGCTGCCAGCACCGAGCGGTTTTCATCTGGTGATGCAAACGCGATGTGGCTGTCGCCGGTCCCGGCAAACTTACCGCCGTAGGCGCGGTAGTTGTTGGTCGCGACGAGGAAGGTTGCGTTCGGATCGATCGGTTTGCCGTTAAAGGTCAGATTTTTAATACGCTCCGCTTGCGGGTTAATCGTCTGGCATTCACCGTCATAGCGAGCGGGTTGTGAAACATCAATCTGATAATTCACGCCGTCAATCACGTCGAAGTTATAGGTACGGAAGCCATCCCAGTTAATTAACGACTGTGGTTTGCTGCTGTGGATATCAATCTGATTAAACTGCCCGGCAGAACATTCCAGCCACTCTTTCACCTCTTTACCGCTGGCTTTCACCACGACCAGGGTATTGGGATAGAGATACAAATCAGCGGCGTTACGGAAGGTAAGCTGACCTTTTTCGACTTCGACAAAGCTGGCCGGATCGTTCTTGCGTCCACCGACTTTAAACGGCGCAGCGGCGGAAAGTACCGGTAGTTTTGCCAGGTCCGGATCGCCCTGGATAAAATGTTCCACATAGGCTTTCTGCGCGTTATTCACCACCTGCACGGTCGGGTCGTCCTGAACCAGCGCCAGATAGCTGTACATGTTGTCGGCAGATTTACCGATTGGTTTGCTGACAAATTCACGCGTGGCATCGTGATCGGCTTTTAGGATCTCAACGATTTTTTGGTCTTCGCCAGCCAGTGATTTTTTGGCCGCGGCGTCATAAATCGGGCGCGCCTGCGCTTTCCCCTGCGTAACCTGCCATTTACCGCTGTCGTTATTCAGCACTAAATCCACCACCCCTAGGTGATCGCCCCACATGCCCGGCATCACCGCAGGAACGCCATTGAGCGTGCCTGTTGTGATATCTGCGCCTTTGATGTTGGCAAAGTCTTTCCCCGGGAAAACGGCGTGAGCGTGACCAAACATAATGGCATCCACGCCCGGAACTTCACTGAGGTAGTAAACGGAGTTTTCCGCCATCGCCTGGTATGGGTCGGCAGAAAGCCCGGAGTGAGCAACCACCACCACGACATCGGCACCTTTGGCTCGCATTTCCGGCACGTATTTACGTGCGGTTTCCGTAATGTCATTCACCGTCACTTTGCCGCTGAGGTTGGCTTTATCCCAGGTCATGATCTGCGGCGGCACAAAACCGATATAGCCAATTTTCAGCGTCTGCTTGTTTCCTTCCTGATCGACAACCTCAGTCTCTTTGATCAGATAAGGAGTAAACAGCGGCTTTTTGGTCTTAACGTCGATGATATTGGCGTTAACGTAAGGGAACTTCGCCCCGGCTAGCGCGTTGTGCAGATACTCAAGACCGTAGTTAAATTCATGGTTGCCAAGGTTACCCACGGCGTAATCCAGCGTATTCAGTGCCTTATATACCGGATGCGTTTCGCCCGCTTTCAGCCCCTTGGCCGCCATATAATCCCCGAGCGGGCTGCCCTGAATCAGATCACCGTTATCAACCAGCACGCTGTTTTTGACTTCACCACGTGCTGCGTTGATCAGGCTTGCCGTACGAACCAGGCCAAATTTTTCAGTCGGCGTATCTTTGTAATAATCGAAATCCATCATATTGCTATGCAAATCAGTGGTTTCCATTATACGCAGATCGACGGTCGCGGCATTGACGCTGGCTGCAATCAGCGTGGCCAGAAACGTTGCACTAAACTTAATCATCAGGGGCATCCTTTTAAGATCTAAGCCACAAAAGAAAATGTATATAAATCTTCTTGCTTACAGAACTGTGAATCATGACATGAATATAGCGTTTAAAACCGCAGACGCTATCACAGTTGGCGGATCCTTTGGCGATCGGGTATAAGTAAAACAACGAGTTAACACCACGACAGAAACGAGGTGGAGAATGTTAGAACATGTATGCCAGCTTGCACGGAATGCGGGCGATGCCATTATGCAGGTCTACGATGGAATCAAACCGATGGAGATTACCAGCAAGCAGGACGATTCTCCGGTCACGGCGGCGGATATCGCCGCGCATACGGTGATCCTCGAAGGATTACTGGCGCTGACGCCGGATATTCCGGTCCTGTCTGAAGAAGCGCCTCCTGGCTGGGATGTTCGCCAGCACTGGCAGCGCTACTGGCTGGTAGACCCGCTGGACGGTACCAAAGAGTTCATTAAGCGTAACGGTGAATTCACCGTCAATATTGCGCTTATCGAGCAAGGAAAGCCGGTACTGGGCGTGGTTTACGCGCCGGTGATGAAAGTGATGTACAGCGCGGCAGAAGGTAAAGCGTGGAAAGAAGAGTGCGGCGTGCGCAAACAAATCCATGTTCGTGACGCGCGTCCGCCGCTGGTGGTGATTAGCCGCTCGCATGCTGACAATGAGTTAAAAGAGTATCTGCAACAGTTGGGTGAGCACCAGACCACGTCGATTGGCTCATCGCTGAAGTTCTGCCTGGTGGCGGAAGGGCAGGCACAGCTGTACCCACGTTTTGGGCCAACTAACGTATGGG
>OJXK01000357.1_pt1 | contig 11552 bp, 9 predicted proteins | sample 1600671 | NCBI WGS metagenome assembly OJXK01 (sample SAMN04436814, study PRJEB24849) | human gut metagenome | biome: human gut; feature: NICU; material: stool | host: Homo sapiens | place: USA: Saint Louis, MO | collected 2011-06-05
ATTTGCAGGTGCTCGGAAATGGCACCTTCATAAAAACGGTTGGCCTGACCAGGCAGTTTGATCTCGCCGTGCAGCGGTTTATCGGAAACGCACAGCAGCGTGCCGTAAGGGACACGGAAGCGGTAACCCTGGGCGGCGATGGTGGCGCTTTCCATATCAATGGCCACCGCGCGACTGAGGTTAAAACGCAGCGCAGAAGCGGAATAGCGTAACTCCCAGTTGCGATCGTCGGTGGTGACGACGGTACCGGTACGCAGGCGCTGTTTAACTTCTTCGCCGGGCATGCCGCTGACTTCTTTGGTGGCGTCATACAGTGCACGTTGTACTTCCGCAATGCTCGGAATCGGAATATCCGGCGGCAGGACGGCATCCAGCACGTGGTCGTCACGCAGATAAGCGTGGGCCAGAACATAGTCGCCAATCGCCTGGCTTTCACGCAGGCCGCCACAGTGTCCAATCATCAGCCAGACGTCAGGGCGCAGTACGGCCAGATGATCACAAATGGTTTTAGCGTTAGACGGGCCAACGCCGATATTGACCAGCGTGATCCCCTGACCGTCGGCGGTGATTAGATGCCAGGCGGGCATCTGATGTTTCTTCCAGGCGAGATCGGAGATGGCCTCTTCTGGAGCTTCCGTTTCAGCGGTGATCCAGATCCCGCCCGCGCATGACAGCGCGATATAGGGGCTGTTCGGATCGAGGATCTGGCTGCAGCCCCAGCGCACGAACTCATCGACATAGCGGGTGTAGTTGGTGAACAGCACAAATGGCTGGAAATGTTCAACCGGCGTTCCCGTGTAGTGACGCAGTCGTGCGAGCGAAAAATCTACTCGTCGGGCGTCGAAGTGCGACAGCGGGGAGAATTCCGCCGGATGATAGGTACCATCGGCTGTTTCATCTCCAATTTGTGACAACTCGGTAGTGGGGAAATGGCGCGTTAATCCGGCGCTCATTGAGCGGTCGAGCGTCAGCTCAGAACCGTCAATCACATAGGGATAAGGGATTTCATGCTGCGACGGTTCGACGGAGATATGCGCATCATAATCCTGATACAGCAGCGTGAGTTGTTCTTCAAGATAGGGACGAAAAAGCGACGGACGGGTGATCGTAGTGGTATAGCTACCCGCATGGGTAAAACGGCCATAAGCGCGGGTTTTCGGGGGATTGGTGGCGCTGCCATCCCAGGTGACACAAAGCGATGGGTAAACAAAAAGACCATTATGGCGGGCGACTGCTCGTACAGCGCGTCCAGTTTATCCAGTGCCTGAGTTGGGGTCAGGCTAGAGCCCTTATTGTTCATGTCTGTCTCCTTGTTCCACAGATGTACTGCTCTCCCGATAGTATGTCACAGGAATATGAAACAAAAGTCAGACGTTGAGGAAGATTGTGCGAAGGCCGAATGACCTTCGCATCAGGGCTTAACTGTGCTGCTTATCCCGCATCAGCAATGCAGTGGCGGCGGAAATAAGACACCCGGCCATCAGATAAATGGCCACGCTGTGCCAGTCTCCTCCAGAGAATGTCACCAGTGCCGCAGCAATGAAGGGGGTAAAACCACCGCCAACCACACTTGCCACCTGATAGCCAACGCCTGCGCCGCTGTAGCGATAACTTGCGCCAAACAAACCGGTAAACATAGGCTGCTGTACACAGACCACCATATCGTGCGCAATATTGGCCAACATAATCGCGAAGAACACGATCCAGAAAATAGACTGTGCTTCCAGCGCCATAAAGAACGGGAAGGCGCTCAGCGTACCGACCAGTGCACCGGTAATGTACACGCGCCGTCGACCAAAGCGGTCGGCAAGCCAGGCAAAGCAGGGGATGGTCAGACAGCTCAGTCCTCCCACTAACAAACCGATATTCAGAAACAGCTCGCGGGGTAGGCCCAGGTTCTGCGTAGAGTAATTAAGGGCAAACGCGGTGACGATATACATCGTCAGCAGTTCACATAAGCGCAAGCCGATAATTTTTAAGAATGCGCCCGGATGGCGGATTAACGCCTCGACCACCGGTAACCGCTTTTTCTCTGGTTGCGCTGCCTGTTGCTGCTGTTCGAATTCGGCTGATTCATCCATTCTGTTACGCATCCACAACGCGCCCAAAACCAGTACGATGCTGAACAGGAACGGAATACGCCAGCCCCAGCTCAGGAACTGCTCATCGGTGGTTTGCGAGCTAATCAGTGAGACCAGACCGGTAGAAAGCAGCAGTCCGACGCCGTAACCGACCTGAACGCCACTGCTGTAGAAGGCTTTTTTATTTTTCGGCGCGCTTTCGACCGAGAGCAACGCCGCGCCGCCCCATTCACCACCAACGGCGAATCCCTGAATGGCGCGTAGCGTCACCAGCAGCACAGGGGCCCACCAGCCAATAGTGTCAAAAGAAGGAATAATCCCTATCAGCGCAGTGGCAATCCCCATCATCCAGACGGTGAGCATCAGCATGCGTTTACGGCCAAGGCGATCGCCAAAGTGGCCGAAGATAACCCCGCCTAACGGACGGAACAAAAATCCGACGCCAAAGGTGGCAAATGCGGCAAGTGTTCCCATTGCCGGGCTAACCTGCGGGAAGAACTCGCGATTAAAGACCAGTGCGGCGGTGATGCCATAAAGCAGAAAATCATACCAGTCGACCACGGCGCCAGCGAAGCTACCAAGCGCAGCGCGTCGGGCACGATGAAGCGAAGAGACGTCCTCTTGGGGACCCGCGGAGGTGAGAGTGGAATCCATAGTTATCCTGTCTGTACTGTCTTTTAGTTATTAGTATTTGAATTGGGCTACACACATTGCAGTCGATATATTAACGACCGTTATGAGATTACCGCGACAGACGGGAAGAGAAAACGATTATCTCCCTCACCAGAGGGCTACATGAAAAATAAGATGAATGAAAAACAGAAAAGCAAAAAGCCTGCTTAGTTTCCTAAGCAGGCTTCTTAAATTTGGCTCCTCTGACTGGACTCGAACCAGTGACATACGGATTAACAGTCCGCCGTTCTACCGACTGAACTACAGAGGAATCGTGTGAACGAGGCGAATATTAGCGATGCCACTCAGCGTTGTCAAAGCCTGAATAGATAAATGCGATTGTTTGCTGAAATATTCCCCATTTCGCCGCTTATTCAGACGCAACCGGTTGTTTTATGCACTTTTCACGCTCGGGGCGAGGATATTTCCATAACCAGCGGCCTGTAACCATACGCCAGTAAAATAACGCGGCGCGCACGGCCCAGTCGAAGAACATCCCTAGCCAAACGCCGACTACGCCCCATCCTAATACAATTCCCAAGGTGTAACCCGCCACAACGCGACAGCCCCACATGCCCAACATCGATACCCACATCGCAAAACGCACATCACGTGCGCCCTTAAACCCTGATGGTAGCACCCAAGATGCTGCCCATATCGGCATAAACGCTGCGTTGAGCCAAATTAGGATGACAATGACCTCTTTTACATCCTGATCGTGAGTATAAAATGAGGCCATAACGCCGGCAAAAGGGGCGGTTAGCCAGGCGATGGCGGTTAAGCCGATTGTTGAGAGCCAGAATATATGGCGTAACTGGATTTCCGCTTGGGCTATCTGACCATTTCCCAGACGCCTGCCGGTAATGATTGTCGACGCTGAGCCTAAAGCATTCCCCGGCAGGTTGATGAGCGCGGCGATGGAAAAGGCAATGAAGTTTCCGGCAATTACGCTGGTTCCCATGCCGGAGACAAACATCTGCGTTAACAGTTTACCGCCATTAAATAGCACTGACTCAATACTTGCCGGAATACCGATCCCCATAACTTCCCAGATAATGGCGAGATTGAGCGGCTTAAAATAGCTTTTGAAGGGAATTCGCAGCGCCGGATTAAAACCAATCATCAGCACCCAGATAATGGCGAACGCACCGATGTAGCGTGAAATGGTCAGCCCGAGTCCTGCCCCCACAAATCCCAGCCCTTGCCAGGAAAAGACCCCGTAGATCAGGATGCTGCTGATGATGATATTTAGGATATTCATACCGCCATTAATCAACAGCGGAATTTTGGTATTTCCGGCTCCGCGAAGTGCGCCGCTACCGATCAAAGCAATGGCTGCCGCCGGGTAGCTGAGCACCGTTAGCTCCAGATAGGTGAGTGCCAAAGCCTTAACGTCGGGAGTTGCTTCACCGGCGACAACGTCAATAATCTGTTCACCAAAATAGTGAATGACCGCTGCCAGCACGGTAGCAAAAATCGTCATGATCACCAGCGATTGTCTGGCTGCTGACCTTGCCCGTCGACGATCTCGTTTTCCCAGGCTAAATGCTACCACCACCGTGGTTCCCAGATCGATGGCGGCAAAAAACGCCATGATGACCATGTTGAAACTGTCGGCGAGACCAACGCCAGCCATTGCTTCTTTTCCCAACCAGCTAACAAGGAAGGTACTCAGTACGCCCATCAACAGCACACAGGTGTTTTCCAGAAAAATGGGGACCGCAAGCGGAGTGATTTCGCGCCAAAAGAGAACCTTATAACTCTTGCGTTTGGCATACCAGGGCGTGCGGGAAGCGACCTGGCGTAAGGCAGCGGAGACGTTCAAAGTGGACCTTAACGAAGAAAGTTGAAACCTCATTTCAAATGATGAGGGAGAATCCAAAAAGCTGCAAAGTTTTTTCCATTTAAAATGTCTGGAAATGCAACAAACTGTCGAGAGAAGCATCAATTGAAACTTATTCGGGGAAATGGGGTTTGACAAAAATTTTTTCGCCGCTAAGATAAGCCTCCACAACGATTCCTCTGTAGTTCAGTCGGTAGAACGGCGGACTGTTAATCCGTATGTCACTGGTTCGAGTCCAGTCAGAGGAGCCATATTTAAGAAGCCCGCTTAAGGAAACTTAAGCGGGCTTTTTGCTTTTAACGTCTGTGTAAAAGCTGCCTCTATAAGCGCTCAGTCTGCCATAACTCCCCATTCCATGCCGCATCACATCGTTGATTAAAGTTGTGTAAATGTAAATCGTTTAAACTTTGCAATTATTGTAAGTGCTAGTGATTATCATTTATTGTACGCGAGCCAAAAGAACGAGCCCCGACTCGGTTCACTGTATGTTCCAATTACTCTGGGATAAAAACGATGAATGCTCTGACTCGCACCGGATTGCGCCGTATCACGCTTGCCTCTGCCCTCCTCTTCTCTGTCAGCCTGCCGGCTTTCGCTCAGGAAACGTTAACGCTTTACACCACCCGTGAACCGGGCCTGATCCAGCCTTTACTTGATAGCTGGACTAAAACCAGCGGTATCAAAGTAAGTACGGTCTATATCAAAGACGGTATGCTTGAGCGTGTTAAGGCGGAAGGCAAAAACTCCCCTGCCGACCTGCTGATGACCGTCGATGCCGGAAATCTCATCGATTTAGTTGAAGCCGGCGTCACTCAGCCGGTAGAGTCAGAAGCGCTGAAAGCCGCCATTCCGGCGAATCTGCGCGGTGCGGATAATCAGTGGTTTGCGCTTTCAATGCGCGCCCGCGTACTGTATGCCGAGAAGTCGCTGCCAATCGATAACTGGCATTACGAACAGCTCGCCAGTCCTGAATACAAAGGTAAAGTTTGTATTCGTTCCGGTCAGCACCCCTACAACACGGCGCTGATCGCCGCGATGATTGCCCATCATGGTGAAGCTAAAACCGAAGAATGGCTACGCGGTGTCAAGGCTAACCTGGCGCGTAAAGCCACCGGCGGCGATCGCGATGTTGCCCGCGATATCCTCGGTGGAATTTGTGATATTGGTCTGGCCAACTCCTATTATGTCGGCCATATGAAAAACGCCAAAGAAGGCAGCGATGCTCGTCAGTGGGGCGATGCCATTAAAGTCGTTAAACCAACCTTTGAAAATGGCGGTACGCACGTCAACATCAGCGGCGCTGCCGTTGCCCGCTATGCGCCAAATAAAGCCGATGCCGTTAAGCTGATGGAATATCTGGTTTCCGCGCCTGCCCAGCAGCAGTATGCGAAAGCGAACTTCGAATATCCGGTACTGAAAGGCGTAACGCTTGACCCGGTCATTAGCGCCACAATCGGTGAAATCGAGGTCGATAAAACACCGCTCACAGAGATCGTGAAGTATCGTAAACAAGCTAGCCTGCTGGTAGATAAAGTTGGATTCGATCAATAAATCGCTGCAGTTTCCGACGTTACGCGGCCTGGTTTCCGGGCCGCAGTCATTATTAACGCCGTTGCATCTTGGCGCGTTGTGCGTCGCGCTTGGCGTCCTGACCCCCATCGTTGCGCTGATCTGGCAGGCCACCCAGGCTGATTTATCCCACTGGGATAATCTTATGACATATGTACTGCCTTCAGCGCTCAAAAACACCGTGCTGTTGCTAGCGGGTGTCGCGATAATGGTTGGCGTCATTGGCGTAGGCAGCGCATGGGCGGTAACGGCATGGGATTTCCCTGGCCGAAAAATTCTCAGTTGGGCGCTGCTGTTGCCGCTGGCAATGCCGACCTACATCGTTGCCTTTGCATGGCTCGATCTGCTGCATCCGATTGGCCCCCTGCAAACCTTTATCCGTTTCATACTGGGCTTTGACAGCCCGCGACAGTTCCGTCTGCCCGATTTACGTTCCCTTTCCGGCGCAATAATCTTGCTCGGATTAGTACTTTATCCTTACGTGTACCTGACAACCCGCGCCATGTTTATCAGCCAGCCGGCCCATCTGTTGGAAGCTGCACGTACGCTGGGTTGCAGCGCAACCGGGACCTTTTTTCGTGTTGCTCTCCCCATGGCACGCCCGGCACTGGCCGTCGGGATCAGTCTGGCGCTGCTGGAGACGCTTAACGATATCGGCGCGTCGGAATTTCTCGGGGTACAAACGTTAACAGTTACCGTATACACCACGTGGATCTCTCGCTCTGATTTATCTGCCGCAGCGCAAATCGCCTGCATGATGCTGATGTTTATATTCTTTATTCTGACGCTGGAATTTTATGGCCGCAGAAAACAGGGATTCAGCAGCCGTAGCCTGCGGGAGATTCAACCCACCCGCGTGCAAGGCTGGCGTGGCTGGCTACTCGGTGTCGTTATTTCGCTGCCAGTTGTGCTGGGCTTTCTGGCCCCGGTGCTGTTTTTAATCTGGGAAAGCGCCAAACATATAGGTGACGAGAGCCCTATATCCTCCTCGTTACTGGCTGCATTACAAAATACGTTATCACTGGCCGCGGGAACCACGTTGGTGGTGGTTTGCGTCAGTATGTTGGTGGCCTGGAGCGCGCGGCATAGCGCCGCAGATAACGCGATGCCAGGATTTCGCCGTGGTGTGATGCGTCTGGCTTCTTTAGGCTACGCGGTTCCCGGTACAATTCTGGCGATTGGTTTTTTAACCCCCGCGATGGCAGTCGACCGCTGGCTGGCAGATTTACTGGATGTTCGCGGCCTGCCGCTGATGTCCGCCGGGATCCTGCTGGTAATTTGTTGTGCCATGCGTTTCCAGGCGATTGCTATCGGCGCACTGGATTCCGGCCTGGGCCGCATTCCGCCTTCGCTGGAGCAGGCTTCTCGTCTGTTGGGTGAGAATGGTGCGGGCACATTTGCACGGGTTCATTTCCCATTGCTGCGCCCGGCGTTAGTGAGTAGCGCCCTGCTGGTTTTTGCCGATGCCATGAAAGAACTGCCAACAACGTTGCTGTTGCGCCCGGTAAACTTCGAAACGCTGGCTACGTTGCTGTATGCAGAAGCCGCCCGTGGAACCTATGAAGAAGGTGCTATCGCCGCGCTAATGATTGTTTTAGCTGGCACGCTACCGGTTATTTTGTTGGTGCGTCACCAGATGACTCGCCGTGGTTAAGAGAGTAACAATGTCAGAAATTGCATTACGACTCCAGGATGTGCATGTTGCCTACGGCAACAGCCAGCAATCGGTGCTGAGCGGGTTTTCAATGTCGGTACGTAAAGGAGAGATCGCTTGTTTACTGGGCGCTTCAGGTTGCGGAAAAACCACCGTGTTACGCGCAGTTGCCGGATTTGAACGGCTGCGAAGCGGAGATATCTATGTGTCGCAGCGCCGCGTTGCCGGTTCCGGTGTTCATCTGCCGCCGGAAAAACGGCATGTCGGCATGGTCTTTCAGGAATATGCGTTATTCCCTCACCTGACCGCGCAACAAAACGTGGCCTTTGGGTTACGACGTATGCCGCGTGAGCAGCAGCAGGTCCGGGTGGCGGAGCTGTTAAAAATGGTGGAGTTGCACAGTCATGCCAGCCGTTATCCGCATGAACTGTCCGGCGGTCAACAGCAGCGTATCGCTCTTGCGCGCGCGCTGGCGCCGCATCCGGAAATCCTGCTGCTCGATGAGCCTTTCTCCAGCCTTGATAAGCGCACGCGTGAGCGTCTTGGCAACGAGGTACGGGATATTTTGCGTGCCGCCGGGCAAACGGCACTGCTGGTTACACACAGCGAACACGAGGCGCAGCTAATGGCAGACCATATTGGCGTGGTAAAAATGGGACAGTATCAAATTAAAAAAGCGACCCACCCAGGCTAAAGATCACAGGGTCGCCTTGAAAATTAGTAATGGGTCTGAATCAGACTGATATTCACCGGCATGCCGGAGCGTCTTTCCAGTGCCTGATTTCCGCGACTCATATCCACGTCATTCCCGCTGATGAAGGTGCGCAGCGCGGGGGTGACTGGCAAGGGAACTTTTCTGTCAGACTCGTATTCCGACCGGTTTCGTGACAGTGGTTCATGCACTTCCACCCAGCGACTACCGTCCGGCTCTACGCTGTATTTCACCGGTCGGTCTATCAGTTGCACACGCGTCCCTACCGGTACGGTATCAAACAGATATTTAATGTCGTCATTACGCAAACGGATACACCCCTGACTTACCCGCAGACCAATACCGAAATTCGCATTTGTGCCATGAATGGCATAAAGCCTGCCGATATAAATCGCATACAGTCCCATCGGGTTATCAGGCCCGGCAGGAACAAACGCCGGCAGGCTTTCCCCACGCGCTGCGTATTCGCGCCGGGTATTCGGCGTAGGCGTCCAGCTTGGTGCTTCCTGCTTACGTTCTACCGCCGTCACCCAGTTACGCGGCGTTTCTCTACCCGCCTGGCCAATGCCAATGGGTAAAACCTCAACCGTATTGCTGCCAGCGGGATAATAGTAAAGGCGCATTTCTGCGACGTTGATTACGATCCCCTCGCGTACAGTATCCGGTAATATCAGTTGCTGTGGCACAACCAGCGTCGAGCCAGACTTAGGCAGAAAAACATCCACGCCGGGATTGGCCTCCAGCATATTGCTCAACCCCTGTCCGTACTGCGCGGCAAAAGCTTCCAACGGCTGAGTGTTTCCTGAAGGTACCGTAATGGTCAAAGGGCTCCCCACCAGGCGACTGCCTTCAGGCGGGAGCGGATAACTCACCGCCTGCGCGCTCTGACTCACGAGCAGCATAATGAGTGAACAAAGCAGTTTTACACGACGCATCTTTTTCCTTTCCTTCGCCGCAGCAGATATCCGTTAATTATAGCTTTTATTATCTGTTTTAGTGGGTTACGACTAAAATCCGCATAAAAAAACCCGCCATAAGGCGGGGTCAGGAACTCACGTAACTATGCTTCCTTACCATCCGGAAGCACAATGTTGCTGGCGGCAAGCTGCCCCATGTTGTTGTACATTGCACAGGCGGCTTCAACAATCGGCATCGCCAGCGCGGCCCCGCTGCCTTCGCCCAAACGCATCCCCATATTGAGATACGGCTCCAGTTCAAGATGCGCCAGCGCGGTGCGAGCCCCCTTCTCGGCGGAGAAATGTGACGGGATCAGGTAAGGTTTAATCTGCGGCGCAATCTGGCAGGCTGCCAGCGCAGCGGAATAAGAGAGAAAACCGTCCAGCACGACCGGCAGGCCGCAGGAGGCCGCCCCAAACATCCCCCCCGCCATGCCGACCAGATCAAACCCGCCTACCTTAGCCAGCACATCGATACCGTCATTACGATCCGGTTGATTGACGGCAATTGCTCGCCGCACAACATCGACTTTATTGCCTACTCTTGAAAGCGGCAGGTTAGCGCCGATACCCACCACATCCTCGGCATCGCTGCCGGTCAGCACGCTGACGATTGCCGCCGCTGGTGTCGTATTTGCCATACCAAGTTCACCGACGCCAAACAGCGTTACGCCATCTTTGGCCAGCTCATGGGTATAGCGGATAACCTCCAGCAGCAGCTCCTCGGCCTGCGAACGACTCATTGCCGGGCCTTGTGCAATATTGCCGCAGCCGCGCGCCACGCGCATATTCACCACGCCAGGGATAAGCTCAGCATCGATGCCGACATCAATCACATGTACCTTTGCCCCCGCCTGAGCGGCAAGCACACAAACGCCTGTCGTCCCACGCGTCATATTAGCAGCCTGAATAGCCGTGACGATTTTAGGCGAAACAGCAACCCCTTCATCCCATACACCGTGATCGGCGCACATCACCAGCATCGCTTTGCCATTCACATGCGGTACGCCCTTCAGACCCGGCATTCCGGCCAGTTGCACGGCGAGCGACTCGAGTCGACCAAGACTTCCTGGCGGTTTAAGCAAGCCATCGACATGCTGCTGTGCACGCAGCATCGCAGCACTATCAGGTGAAGGGATTGCGTGGAGTAAAGAGGTTAAAGTCTGCATAAGGGTTCCAGTATGTTGGCTGACTCAGAGCAGAGCCAGCAGGAAAATCAACTCGCCAAGTTCAATGGCAGCGCCCAGCGTATCGCCGGTTTGCCCACCCAACGTGCGTTTTAATAACTGCCCAAGAATAAAAATCGCCACCATCGTAACAACCAGCGCCGCCACGCCGCGCATGCCAGGAAGAAGCACGGCAGCCAGGATCGCCGCGAATCCCAACGTGATGCAGGTTTGACGCCCGGTGACTTTACCGATAAAAACGTTGCCCAGCCCTTCTTCGCGGGCGTAGCGATGTCGATACATCAGCAAAACAGCGGTACCCCGCCCGGCGACACAAGCGGCTGCAAGCGCCGCCAGCATCGGCGTGCCCCGCAAAGCCAGTTCACTCACCACCAGCACTTTTGCCAGCAACACGAAAATTAACGCCAGTCCACCGTGAGTCCCCAGGCGGCTGTCACGCATGATTTCCAGCATCCGCTCGCGTCGACGGGCCGAAAAAATACCGTCACAGGTATCCGCCAGACCGTCGAGATGAAATCCCCCGGTCAATAACGCCAGCGTGAGGACTGCAAACAGGGCCGCCAATGGCACCCCACACCAGGGCTGCAGCGCCATAAAGACCAGCCCCGTCAGCCCTCCCAGCACCACGCCAATTAGCGGGAACATCACAATGCCACGCGAATAGTGCTCGAAATCCAGTCCTTGCGACCAGCGAGCAGGAACGGGCAAGCGACTAATAAAAGAGAGCATTGCCCAGAACAACTTACTCATTTAATTTTGACTCCAATTCCTGATACCACCAGCCAGACCTCATCAGCCGCCGCCGCCAGTCGCTGGTTCACGCGTCCTGCAATATCACGAAAATGCCGCGCCAGACGGTTCTCCGGCACAATCCCCAT